>ENA-ORNT01000756-ORNT01000756.1-human-gut-metagenome-genome-assembly--contig:-NODE-756-length-23076-cov-3.934408_pt1 | contig 23076 bp, 46 predicted proteins | sample MGYA00242120_ERZ509032 | MGnify/ENA primary metagenome ERZ509032 (study PRJEB26280, sample SAMEA2338729) | human gut metagenome | biome: human gut; feature: human-associated habitat; material: faeces...
CTCGAAGCCGATCTGAGCAGCTCCGCCGATAGCACTGGTACCAACCTCGAAGCTCTCAGAACCGAGCTTGAAGGTCTCGTATACACCGGCCAGACCAACGCGAGTGATAAACTGCTTAGCGCGAGTCTTACCAGTTCTACGAGTGAATACCGGCTTATCGCCCTGTGCGAAAGTCTTAATATCTGCAAACTGACCATAAGCATTAATTAGACGGTTAGGAATAATATCGTCCATGGTCTGTTCCATCAAAGAGAATACAGTACGCTTGTTTTCCTCGTATAGATCCTCAGTGCCAACAAGAGCATTGAGTTCACTACGAAGAGTCTCATTCATAGCGTCATAGGAGAAAGTCTCTCCATTATAAGAAAAATTGGTAGAAGGAGTAGCATTAGCTACATTCTTCATCAACTGTAGTAAATTAGCCTTATCCATTATTTTAACCCTCCTTTATCAACCAATGCGCTGAACTTTAACGCCAGGCTGTAAGTCAGGCATGGTGTAAACCTTTACAACCACGAACTTAGGATCTTCGTCTCCACCTGTCGCGGTTTTGCCTTCATCCTTGGTTAGATAACCATCAGTATCAATTTTGAGCTGATCGCCAACACTTAGAGAACCGGCTTTAGCCTTAATTGTATTAGTGGTCCAAATGTCGCCATTAGGAATAGCGATAACACGCGGAACCATCTTAGTACCTTCCGGCATTGCCTGTGGATAGGTAAAGGATTCAACTTCCTTCTTGAAAGCTACATTGCTACCCTCACGGACAGCTTCGCCAGTATAATCAAGAACAGTCTTTAGTGTGGAGGCAGACTGACCAACAGGACTATAAACGCGAGCATTGTAATTATCCTTAATCATTGCGAAATCCGCATCAGTCTCGCGATCCTCATAGATCTTTACCTCATTAAATACCATGCGCCACGGACCAGCACCAGTAAAGTCGCATACACCAGCAGCGTAGTCATACTTTACGAACTGACCATTTTCGAGCAGTTCAATATCACTCTTAGCTGGCAACTGAGCGTATACCTGGCCATTACGCTTTGCGGAAAGATGGTTCGGCTCAACCTGACCATATCCGTATTTTACAAAAGTAGCGTTACCTAAACGCTTTGCACTCTTAGCCATTTATTTATCCTCCCTTATAGCTTTTTCTCATTTGCGCGAATTGCTTTAATCCACTCTGGAGCAGTATCAGTCGGGTTTTCAAGGTTGAACAAACCCTGTGGCTGAGAGTCATCACTCTTATCTGCATTCTTATCAAGGTTAAAGTTTACCTTGTTGCGAACACAAAGAATGGACAGTTTCGCTTCAATGTCTTCTAAAGAGTAAGTATCAATATGCTCAACAACATCTTTCTTGTCGTCGTCATTTAGCATATAGAAACCATCAATCATGCTCTGCTTTTCCTTACGATCAGCTTCGAGCTTAAATTCCTTGAGAGAAGTTACCTCAGATTCAAGGTTACTCTTCTCCTGTTCAAGAGCATCATAGTCACTCTTGAGAGCCTCATACTTGGTAAGTAGTTCAGTATATTCAACTACTTCCTCAAGATTATACTTCTTCTTAGGCTCGTCCTTCTTGGGATCCTGCTTAGGATCATTATCTTTAGGATCCTGGTCCTTAGGAGTCGGATTATCCTGCGGGTTATTCTTGTTCTTTTCGTCCTCAGGCTTGATATCCTTCTTCTTCTCGAATTCAGGATCAGTAGGTAGTTTCTTATCCATGGTCTCGTGAGAGCCTCCTTCATTCAAAGTTTTCTGTAATCCAGTTAGCATAGAAAACATTCTGGTCTTAAACTTCTAAAACTCAGGGTTGTTTTCTAAGGAGAATTCAGTCTTGAATTGAGCGCCCTCAAAACATGGCTCGACTGTTTCTCCGAGAATACAAAGTTTTTCTATCAATGCTTCATTATAAATGAAAATCCTGCCATCTGAATTACTATCTTTTGCCCAAAAACCGTCTTGAGTTTCTGCGTTTAATTCCATAGATTGATTGTTACCATGCTCAAGAATACGCTTAGATTCTGGGTAAGCGGAGGTCCAAATGTAGCATTCTGTTACTAGATACTCATGCTCAACGCCCTCATCATCAAACTTCTGGAACCAAACTTTGGCATCCGTTGGAACAAAGCCATAAGGCTTTGTAGTTTCAGAGATCTCGAAATTGCCACCCCGCAAATCAATCTTTTTATTGTGGGCTTCGAAATCCTCTGCTTCTTTATTGAAAAAGCCGACAACAGGAGAGCCAGGTAGCTTCTTGCCCATCTCTGTTGCCACTTTCTTAGTGATGACAGTTCCATTTCTGTTAGGGTTTTGTCCGACATAACAAACCTTTACCTAACATTTACTGATTAAAGGAGATATTTCAGTCGCATTGATAAATTCCATTGTATTAGCAATAGGAACACTAATATGCAAAGTTTATTCCTCCTTATGTCATACTTTCACGGTTAGCAATCGTCTTATCGCTCTTCTCTTCATCAGACTTCTCTGGGCGACCAGACTCTTTTGTTTCCGTTACTTTTTTTGTTGTACTCGAACTTGTCTAATTATTCTGAGAATTATTCTATGCATTCTAATCTTTTTTGACCATATTTCCGCTCATTGTGCTACTCATCATAGGTGGAATCATAATCTCAGATAGATGTAGAATCTCATTCTCAAACGTTAGAGTAGCCAGAATACTAGACTGAGAGTGTCCAAGAGCAATTTGCGGCAACATCTTAGGATAACCCATTTGCGCGTGCTCTTTGTACAACTTAGCTAATTCCTTATAGTTAAACTGCGTGGTTTCTAACATCGACACTCTAAACTCGTAATGACCTCTACGATTAAACTTTGATACAATTTTATTTAATAGATTACCAAACTGTAAAGGTAGTTCTCTAATACTAGCTTCATCTGTTAAGATGGCGTTAGTTACAGCTAGGTTGCCGTCCGCATTAAATAGATTGCGAGAAATACCCGCATTATTAAACACTGTACGTTCAACTTTTTCAAGGTCATCAGTCGTGGTATTAGAATTACTATCCTTAGTATCAACAGTAGCAATATCAGCAAAAGTAGTCAGTACGTCAACACCAATTGCGCGTTTCAGCATGGCCACAGCGTTATTGTGAATATCTCTTGCCTCATCTACGTCGAAAATCAAATCACCATTCTTGTCAAGTGGTAATTTCTGGATAATAATTTTTAATAGCTACTGCATTGTCTTCTATCTATCTAGTTCTTGAGCCTAATCAAGATCAATGATAGAAGGAATTACTCCAACAAGAGGTGGAAAGCAACTATCATTCAAACCTAACTTAACAGATGCCGCGGGATCGAGAGCATACCAGCAACTCAAATCTCCAGGATAGTCTCCTTTTAGCTTGCCCTGTTTATACAATACATAGGCTTGCTAAACATCTTTAGGAAAGGTTTTTAGGATTGCCATTCTCTATTGAATATTAGAAAAGTAAGCATCGAAGAACTAGAGATTTAGTTCTACGATTGGATCAATGCCAGAATAATAACGATTACGACAATATGATGCGGGCAACTTCTAAATAGCAAATCTATCACCAAAGTCTACAATAATACCATAGTAGACGCCGTCCTTCATGATATCGAGAGCGATGTTTCCGCACACTCGTTTAATATCGGATCGATCGAGATATAACAACACTTTAGAGAAATCATTCAGAATTTTGTTTTCTTTTTCCTTAGATACATCAGTAAAGTATGGAGTTACATACCAATCGTATCTATAAAGAGTAGCTAAGTATTTACATAGTCTATAATAAATACCGCTAGATTCGAAGAAATATTCTGAGATTTCTCTTAGTGTCTTATAATCATGTCGATAAATAGCATTTAGGACAAACCCCTTATCGCCGTACCGTGGATTGATCTTCTTGTAAGTGCCAAGATTTACGAGCGCATTATCTACGGAACGAATGCCCACCCGCATTTTAGCGTAATCTCTCGGTGTTGCATCTTCTTCTCCCATTAGATCAAAGCCTTTGTCTCGTATCTCTTGTTGTCTGCGCTTAAGCAAGGTTTATCACCTCCTCAATACCCGGCTTTCTGCATTATATAGTCATACGTTAAAATATTTTCATCCGTGTATGGAATCTCTATTAAGGTAAGACCTTTTAATGCGCAGAATCTCCTCTTTTGATTGTCATTATATTTCTATTGATATAATCCTCTATTGCCACCAAATTTGCTAACAGCTTGATAATGCTATTTACCTTGATATTCAATCAAGAAATCTAGATTACCATCGTCATCAAAGATAGCAAAATCGAAACGTAGAGGACGTCCACTAGGAGCTTTTAGTCCCGCAAACTCATATTCTTCTTTAAAGTTAATATCATTAGCTTCAAGGATTTCGTGTATCTTAATTTCTCCTCTTGATGCTCGCATAGATTAAATCACATCCTCTATCTATAACTAAAAAATCTAATAGGGCTATTATTTAACTATGCCCACTTAACTAATAAACATAAAATCAGAGAAACGACCTTTCTTCTTCTTACGCTTGTTGTCTTCCTCTTGCTTGATATAATATAGACCATACTCAAAGGCAGAAAATTTATCCTTTGTAATAGACTTATTAGCTTGTTTCAAGATGATATTAACGCCTTCATTCTCCTCGCGGAGATTCAGCATTTCATCTCGTAAAATAGAAGTATAAGTGAAAGGTTGTAAATAAGCAGCTCTTTCTTCTGGTTTCATAGCCTAACCCTTTTTAGTGCCTAATAATTTATTCTTTGCTACTCTTTCATCAATTAAAAATTTAATCTTGCCTGCACGCATTTGAGTCTAAGCATTACTATGCGCTTCCGTGTTAATAGGAGCATTTGCCTTAATTTCATAGATAGCATCATACTCTGTGCGATCGGTTCTATACTTTTTATATTCTCCATCATCGTCATTCTAGACACCGAAATCTGGGAAGAAATCATCTGTATCTGGATCTATCTAGGATTTAACCATATAGTCCATAAGACCAGCACCAAGACCATTACCGTCGATAACTACGGTTTTAGCCTTGAACTAATAATATAGTTTTTTAATCTTAATTGCCTAATCTTCAAAGTGCTCGTCGTCCATTGTAAACATATTCACTAATGACTTAATTGCAGGTCCTTGTGGCTATGGTGTAACTTTAAAAACACAGATAACAGTCTAACACTTTTTACGTCCAACGTCCACAGACAGTATATAATATGCTCTATCAGATGAGCGACCAGACGCTTCATACTCTGGTTGAGATAATTTGCGATTACGGTCAAATACCTCACCATTGAAGAACGCATCTTCTACAGTACCGCTCCAGCGAGACTCATATTCTCTATCAAAAGAAGCCTCATTAAAAGTACCATCTTGCTTTAGCTCTTGAACAAAGTTTTTACTCTGCAAGCCTACCAAAACAGGAATACGCCAGGTACCGCCCATAACGATTGCCTTCTCTGGGTCAAGAACCATACGAATCAAGAGCTGAATCAACTTATTATATGGGAAAGTATTCTTCCAACCTGCGGTAGTGACATAAATCTGACTCTTGTTCAAGGTTTCTGCTTCTTGAACCGTACCATCCATACACTCACGGTCAATGTTCATTAGAGGAATAAGAACTTCGTTCAAAATGGTGCCATCTACGCCAACACATTCCTCAATTAGACCGCCATGACGACGCTTACCACGAGAACTTTCTCGCGCAGCAACGTTATCAAAATAAGAGCCATTCTTAAAGATATATTTACAATAGTCTTTACCTTCTTGAGTTTTACCTCGACGCCAGTCAATTTCTCGCTCGAACGCAGGAATCTTTTGGCAAATTTCTTGTACCTTTTCTTTCGCGATGCCAGCAGCCTACTCTTTACCACCAGAAGTAACAAACAGTTTGCTTCTTGGATATAGAATACATCTACACATCAACACCATGATTGATAGAAAAGATTTAGAATATGCACGAGGGAATACCATGTATACATACTTGTATCGCATCGCCGCCCGCAAGAATACTCGTTGATAGAAGAAGAAATTAAGCTCTTTCTTTCTTTCAAAATCTCCACCTGTCTGTAAGAAATCAACGAAAATATCTGGATATTCTCTCCAGAAGGCAATATATTGGCGCGCTACAGGAACAATCGCTCTAACGCGCTCTTCAGACAGACCAATCTTTTTATTTTTATTAGAGAGGTTTAGTAAATCAGCTAGTGCCATTACCGCACCTCCTCTAAATATTTTTTGTCCTTCTCAGCTTCTTCTTGTTTCATGTTTTCAAATTCGTTATAATCTTCGTCAGAAAGAATGTTATCTTCTGGATATTCATAGATCTCATTATCATCTTCGTCTCCGCCATCGACATCAATCTTTGCTTCACGCTCTTTGTCTTGAGCAATAGCACGAACAGACGCATCAATCATATTACCAAGGTTCATTTCTTCAGTAACAAGAGAACGGGTGTAGTGTTGTAGATCTTGTAGAACTTTATCTACCTTATCCATTGGCCCATCAGTGTAGTAACGAGGAATAAATCCTTCACGTTCACAAATTGTAACTAACTCACCAATAGAATCTACAAACTCACCAGATTCGGCTTTATTCTGCGCGGCTGTGAGTTTAGCGCTCTTCATCAAGCTGTCATACATCTTAATCATCTTCTGTGCGCCATCAACATCGCCCGCATCTAGCAACTAATTTGATTTAAGTGAAGTCTTACAGATCATAATTAGAGTATCTTTCATGCCAGCTCCTTGAATATCATAAGAAGCCATCATATCATTATATAGCTATTCTAATCGAACCCATTCTTCTGGACGATATCCTCGACCCCACTTTAATCTTAACATTACTTTATCTTCTTCAGTAAGCTAATTTGAAAAGTCATCCTCGACTGTAGAAGGATCATAGTATTCAGGAGTACCAACAGCTTCTTGTGGCTCAGTTAAAATTTTTGGCTTAGGCGGGGTTCTGTCAGTAGCGAGTTCATTTTCGATCTCTTCTCCTGTCATACCTTGCGCTTTCATCTAATTGATCTTGCGCAAGCGAGCTTCTTCCTCAAGAGCCTCGGTATCTTTCCAACTGTATTGACTCCATTGTTTTAACTTCATCTTAGATAAATATCTACCTAAGATAGTTAAACCAGTTACTTTTTCTGGGTTTTTAGCCCATTTTTCAAGAAGTGCATCCCACTCTTCTTTAATATAGGGAACATCAATCTCTTGAAGAATCCATTTAAAGGTTTCTGGATCCCAGTTATCTACGTGCATAGTTAGACATTTCTTGCAAGTATCCATCTTTCCATCAGGAGGATACTTTTCTATGTTTTTAGAAGTATAGAACTCACTATCCTTCATAGTCTTTCCGCACTTCTTGCAAAAATGCTGTCCAGCCATAAGTATCAACCTCTTTTCTTATTGCGACATTTTTTGCAGATAGAATACCAATTATCTTTGCTTGTCTTATTCTTTGAAAAAAAGAGGTTATTGGCTGGCTTAATTTGTCCGCATTTAGAGCATTTTTTCATAGGATAACCACGACGCGTATACTCCCAAATTAAGAAGTCTTCTTTTGCTTGTTCAGCAATAACTTTGGGAATCTTGTTACGCCATAGGCTAGAAATATACTCTACACTATAAGTTTGATTAAATTCCTCATCTAATAGCTTCTAAATCTCACTATTAGGCTTTCCATCAATCTTCCATTCAACGATTCTATCATAGATGGGATAATCAGCAAGAGCTTTGGTACATAGTTTATCAAAATCTTGCATTAAATACCAAGTATCGCCATCAAACTGATCCCAGCTATCTTCTTTTAATTTTGTATAGTTACATAAACCCGCAGATACAGTCTTTGTATCCATTAACGAAATACCCTTGACAACAATCTCTGAGCCTTTTAAATAACTCTTGTCTTCAAGTGGCGGTGTTACTCTAGAAGTCTTTGTTAATTTACACGAAACAATAGGCTGATAATAAGCCTGCTTAATAAGATATTGATCTTTTCGCATTTCAATTAACGCTTTCTTCATGATAAAAGCGTCTTTACCAGAGGCGTGCTTCGCGGCAGCTTCCCAAGCGTTTATAGTATCTCGTAGTTGTTTTAAATAAGGAATTGTGTCTAAATCTCTTTGAGTAATCTAAATCTTTGGTTGGAAAATAACATTTTTATCTTCATTAACTAAATTATAAATACCATCTTCGCCGTTCTCTAACTAACTAACAAGGCCTTCAAAAGAGCATTCTCTCTTGTTAACCGTGGTCATACGGTTGTCAGTCAATATATTGCGTTCTTTTCGCTCTTGTTTTTCCATGCAGAGAACAAGATAATTACCTAAAATCTCAAGATACGCTGGAGTGATGTCCGGCGTTTCTGCAATTATCTTTTCAACTAGCGCCTTACGCTCTTCTGGAGACTCTAGAGTATAATCTAATTTAATCATACTTTCATCTCCTTTATGCTTATATAATAACAAAAAAAAACCAGTTTGTCAAATCTATTTATCAGTTATAAATATCTCCAATGTAATTTTATATTTAATTTTTTATCCCTGCCAAAAGAAGCGCCTGTTTGATGTTTTAGTATATTTTTTAATCTTGTTTTATTTGAAGAAGATATTGGTAATCCACAATATGTTATTACTTCATCTAAAGAGTTAAAAATTTGAGAAGTTTCAATGCAAATTATTTTTTTAATTGCATCATTATAATTATTCCTTATTTCACGAATAAGATTTTTATCAGCTGTCGATAAAATCCAAAATCCAGGAGTTCCATTTATCATTCCAGCACTTTTTCGCTGCCCTCCATAACATCTTGAAATAGCCGACGGATCTGCACCAGTATCTAAAGACGCTTCTTTTAATGTTTTATAAGTTTTATTAGTATTCAAACATATAATGAGACTATCAGTTTTCTTCTATATCTCTGTTCTATTATTTTCTGTAATGGTGTTATATCCATTCTTACAACTATCAAAATGCTTAATCCAAAAATCTTCTCTTTCATTTGCTTCTTGTTGTGTTAAATCGCGTTCTAAAATGCTATGCTCGAAATTTACCCATCCATATTTAATAATATCAGAGAAAAATTTTGATTGTTTTATATATCCATGACCATTTTGCCATCTATTATTAGGATTATTTTGTAATGTTTGTCCAATATAAACTTTTCCGTTAATCTTATTTCTGTGCATATAAATGCAATGCTTTTTGTCCATTATATCAAACCTCCTATTATATTTGACAGAATTATATAAATAAATAATAGATTTTGACCAATAAAATTTATTTTGTTATAATAATAATAGAAATAATAAGGAAGGGAAATTACTATGAACTTTTATGATATTCCAGAAGATGCCTTTCCGCAAGGAGCATAGTTCTTTCATCATGTAACTGTTGTATCAATAGCTATTGCTGATGATGTATGGAGCATGGACTGCGATACTGTATGGTATCTTGAAAGAATAATGGATCCTAAACCATTCGCATTATTTTGTTATCAAGAGGAAAGAGAATGTCTAAACGCAGATAACTTAGATATTCTACTAATGACCGGGGAAGCCTCAGATCTATGCGATTGGGCACTTGAATACTATGAAGATTGTGTGATTGAACTAGACCCAGACGGAACAATTACTTGTTATGGAGAGACTGACGATTATGAAGATTAATAAGATTGGAGCTGCGATTTTTCACTACGAACGAGAGTTTAGCAAGGTCGCGGCGAGTCAAGGATTAGTAAATCCATGTGAAGAGGAAGATGCCTTCTATCGCGAACATATAAAGGGCGATAATAAGTGCTGGGGAATTGATTTACAAGATCTAGAAAAGTTAGATCGTGCTGGTCTACGCAAGCGAAAGACTGAATGGATTGCCAAGCGCAAGGAATATGTAACTCAAAAGCTATTTGAGCAGTTTGGATATGATGTCGCGGCCAGGTATGCCGAAAAGGATTTAGATAGGTTGCCTTGTTCTGGCGCGGACGGTCAGTGCAACTTTAATTGCCGTATATATTCTCAATGCCAGCAGATTTAAAAAGTCTACACACTATATTTGAAAAATAGGGCAGAACCAATATTTAGTTCTGCCCAACATCATTTTATTTTAAGGAGGCCACAATAAAAATGGAAAAGCATTTCAAGCAGTTGATTATCGCAAGACGTGATTTGAATATGTCACCCGGCAAGTTAGCAGCGCAAGTATCTCATGCGTCATCTGCCTTCCTCATTGAGATGATTAGAGATTCTTGGCCTGAGCAAGCGCAAGGTTTTTATCAAGTAAATTATAGACTGGACGAAGATATTTATGATAACTGGATTAATGATGGAGTGACCAAGGTAGTATGTGGCGCCCGCAATAGAGAAAAATTAGAAAAAGCCATTGAGAAGGCTAAGGAATTAGGCATGATTGAAGATGTCGATTACTTTCCTATTGTTGATGCTTGCAGAACTGAGTTAACTCCAGAGGCCCCGCAGGGGACTTTGACGTGTGTAGGATTTAGACCCATGGAGGCAGAGAAAATTGATGAAATTGGGAAAGATTTTCATTTGTATTAACCTTTTAATTCTTTCTCTTTTGATGCTTACTGGATGTGAAGGCAAAAGAGAAAGTTGGCCCAGGATTGTTTATCAGCCTACTTATTGGACTTTTGATAATCGTATCATTGACATAAACGACGGCTATATCTTAGATGGTGGTCATAGCTATGATGTTGTAGAAACGAAGGATGGCTATGACCTTATTCTTCATTTTGTCGTAGAATGAAACGAAAGCCACCGACCATGCCAATTTTGTATTGGCTTGATACCGACAACTGTTGGTTTTGTAAGAACAAAAATAGATGCTCCAATTGTTCTATCATAAAGAAGTACAGAAAGAAATACTTTAAGAAGAAGGAGAAGGGAAAACATTAATGGGAAAGAAACGCGCGAAAGAGCACTACGATTTTATTAAAGAACAATACTGCAAAGAGATTGATAACTCCATTACTAACACTACTATTCATGCCTGTGAGAGCATCGAAGCTCGGATCCCGCAATACCAAAATAATTATAGCGTAATACCAGAGGATAGCGTCTCTTGTTTATTCTCTTTAGAAGATAAAGACAACGTAGCAGTTCTTAATTTTGCTAGCTATAAAAAGCCCGGCGGATTATATTTCCAAGGGGTGGAATCGCAGGAAGAGAGCTTATGCTTAGAATCAACTCTACTTCCAGTTATTGAAGCCTTTAAATCTACTTATTACGCATGGAATAACAAACACTTGAACAAAGGAATGTACTTAGATAGGGCGTTATATTCTAAGGATATTCTCTTTGAGCGAGAGAAACAAGAGGTATATGCTGACGTAATTACCTGCGCGGCTCCAAATGCGGGAGTGGCAGAGTATGTTTGCGGCGTTGGCGATAAAGAGTTGCGTGAAGTCATGCTGGATAGAATTAATTTTATGCTGAGTGTAGCGGAAGAACATGGAGTTCAAACTTTAATTCTTGGGGCATGGGGCTGTGGAGTATTTGAGTGGAATCCGGAGATGGTGGCGGAATTGTTTATGGAAGCTAAGGGGAAGTATAATATTCCAAATATTATATTTGCCGTTCCTGGGTTATTTGAATATAACTACATGGTTTTTAATAGGGTGCTTTCGTAATCTGAAATCGAAAATGGTTTTCGAGATTTTAGTTGCGTGGGAGAACGAATAGACAAAAATTTTCCAGCTTTTTCCCGAAATACACGCCCCGGGTAGTAGGCGCTTCACTCTGCTAAAGCGTGACAGCCACAGACCCACCCCTGCTTTAGTACGCTAAAGTCTTGCTATGTATTAGTATGTATACGCGCGCGAAAAGAGAATTAGTCAAGTTGCACAACGGGATCGCCTTGTGTTTGTGCAAAACGCTGAACCGCAGAAAATGTGAAAAAAGCTGTTGACAAACCACTTGCAAGGTAGTATCATGTAATCACAGGCAAGGGACAACGCCTTGCAAGGCACGCTGAAAAAATTCAAAAAAAAGTCTTGACAAGCAAGACAAGGCGTGATACAATAAAGACACAAACAAGAGAACACAAAAACAGTTAGACAAAAGAAAGTGAGTGTTTCGTATGATGGCAAAGGTAGAAATGGCACGCAAGCTGGCTCGTATTCGCAAGTTGCAGAACGACATGGACAACATCAAGCGAGAGCTTGACAGCCTCAAAAATGAGGTCAAGGAAGATATGGCTACGAGCGGAGAGCATAAGATTGAAGCAGGCGGTTGCATTGCAACCTATCAGGAAGTCACCTCCAACCGCTTCAATAGCTCGCTGCTCAAAGCAGAGGACAAAGCAACCTATGACAAGTATGTTATCGCAAGTACGACGGCGCGACTGACCGTCAAGTAACAACAATCGTTCATAAGACTAAACCTTAGTAACAAAGAAAGAGGTATATAATATGTATATCAAGTATTTCACTAACGATATGTTTAACAAGACTGATTTCTGTGCGCTCTGTCAGGAATATGGTATCTTTGCTATCCCTTGCGAGGGCGGTATCTTCCTTGACCGCACGCAGTTCAATAGCTTGCCGGGTGGTAAGATGCCGCACTGGCTGTGGATGAATAAGGAATATATCAATAGCGAGTACCATACTCGCAAGGCAACCGCAGAGGAGATTGACGCTCTGTAAAGAGCGTCAATCATAGCAAGAGATAGGAGGACTATACCATGTATGAAGTAAAGGTACTGGGCGCGGAGCGCGCTCTGAAAGCCACTGATGACCTGCATAACGCTCTTGCACTCTTAAAGCGCTATGCTATGCAGTTCAATAATAACGCTGTGTTAAGTATTGTAGATACCACGACTGGCGAGCTGCTGACCTATACAGCATAACAAGAGAGGAGATGCAACCATGATAAAAACAATTAGAAGCATAACGCGCGTTGCAATGCTGCTCTGCGTACTCTGGCTGTTCGCGAGCTGGGCAGAGGTTGTATGCAAGAACACGCAGGCTGAACCGCAATATAATAAGTATAACGCTTTTGTTTTACTAACTCAGCAAGAGGAAGTGAAAAGCAGCGCGGAAATGGCGGGTAGTCCGCTCCGACTGGCTGAGGGTGTGATAACCCATATCGATGGCAATACGCTGACCATAGTCACCATAGAGGACGGCGAGGAATGGCTGGCTGAGGCTATTGATGGCACAGAGTTCGCAGTGAATGATAAGCTGACTGTGGAGTTTAACACACTGGGCGACAGCAACTTGCATAACGACGAGATTGTAAACTTCTGGTAAAAGCATAGGGGCGGAGAAATCCGCCCTTTATTTTTGTGCAATATGTCATACTCATGTGTGGGCGGCCCGCGCCCGGCGCGTAGTGCTTGGCGCGGGCCGAGTTTTGGGAGTATGCAGGTTGCACAAATTTCAAAGCCAAAATTCTACATAGGCAAAATGCACAAAAACTCCTATAATATTTTGTGCATTTTGACTATTGAAATCCGCTATGCCCTGTGCTATAATATAATTGTTCCAAGGGAACGGACACCAACTACTGGAAAGGAAGTATTTAAGATGACTTTAGCAATGGTTAAGAACGTACTCAATAAGGTAGACGCCATGACGTTGTTTGATTATGATAGCAACGTTGAGGTTATCAACTACGAAACTGGGGCGCATTACCGCAAAGACGATAATGGTGTGATAACTTTAGGCGGTGATCCGATCAAGGCAGATGAAAATTTCGTACTGAGTTTGCCGGTAGTTTGCATTGAATCTGCTCCGCATAATGTCTTGATTATCTCTGTACGAGATTAAGACCAGTAGAGAGAAGTTACTTGCTAGGTAACTTCTCTCTTGCTTTTTATGAAAAATTTTGATATAATTATTATAGAAAAAAGGAGAAAGGAGAATTTTCTAATGACATTAGAAGTGCTGAAAGCGCTGGCTGTCATTCTGGAGTTTTACATGAACCAAGATTCTTGCAAGAATTGCCCGATGTCCCAGTTCTGTGGAAAAATGCCATCTGAATGGTAATTTGATTCCTTTCGACAAAGTCGACGGCTCCCGTCTGGAGTCGATTTTCCGCACAGCTAGGTCTATAGAAATAAAAAACCAAAATGGCTGAATCTACTTACTCTCGCAAATTGGATGCAATGGGTCGAATTATGATTCCGGTTCGACTTCGTGATCAGCTCGGTCTAGTTACTGGCAGAGAATATTCATTCGAAGTTAGACAGATCAATGGTCGCAATTACATCTGTATTGATTGTGGTGCAAACACCGAGCTTGAAGAAGCTATGAAATTAGTGCAAAAAGCAGGACTTAAAATTGTACAAAATGACGATTGACAAGCAAGCCTTTTCATGGTATACTTAATACAACAAAAGGAGAAAGGAAGTCGTTATTTATGTATGAATTTGAAGTCTTGTTAAAGAATGGTGAAACCACTTTTGTGTATGGTTATTCCGAAGCAGATTTCCGCAAGCGCGCAATCCGCAAAGGACACGCAGATTTTCTTGACCAGATCGAAAAAGTTCTTGGCTGGGAATATGTGGATTAACTAAATGACCTCCCGAAATGGGAGGTTTTTCTTTGTCAAATTATACAATGCCCTCGGCCGGCCGCACACAAACGTGGCGGCCGGAGTTTTTGTCAATAGACAGTTTGCACAATTTTCATCTCGCATTTTTGGTACATTTGACGAAAAAAAATATCCCAAAATCTCTTGACTTTCTATGTAGGTAGTGGTATACTTATATCATCAAAAGGAAGTAAGGAGATTTGAAAGATGATTAACATTCGCACGATCCGCAAGTTGGCTGAAAATGATGGTTTAACCTTAAAAAATGGAAAGATTATCCGCTATAAGACGGGTTGGCAAGTTGCTACTGAGGGCGTTATATGCCATACGCCGCAAGATGCAATTAAAGCGGTTAAGGCATACGATGGAAACTGCGGCGTTTGGCTTGAAAATGGTATCTACTACGTTGATAAGAGCCATAGAGTAAATACCAAAAAGGTCGCATTAAAGATCGGTAAAGAATGCGCGCAGATCAGTGTATATGGTTGGGCACGCGGAAACCTTGCCTATTGCTAAAATAAGAAAGGAAGAATAAATATGAAACATTTTCATTGTCCTGTAAATGGCTGGGATTGCCCCTACTACAAAGACAGCGCAAATCTTGAGGGAAAGGAAGAGCATTGTCTTTGTATCTTAAATGACCCTTACAAAGAGTGCGATGATTTTTACGCTATGTTTGGCGATGATTGCTCGCCGGAAGATTACACTGATGATTAAATGGAGAGAATAATCTCTCCATTTTTTTAGTTATTGACAAACGAACATGGTTCGCCTGGCCGTGCGCGTGCGCCTCGGCCAGTTTTTCGCGTCAATATGCAATCTGCACAATTTTTGGATCAGCGATTTGTGCACAATGACGAAAACTTTTTTCCCGAAACCGCTTGACAGATCGGCGCCATGGTGGTATACTATATACAGAAACAAAGGAAAGAGGTAATCAACATGAAATACAATCTCTGGAAGTCCACCTACACGAATGACGTCTACGAGATGCCTGCTGACTGGTTTCCTAATTTTGGAGGTTGGGAGCTTGTCGGGACTATTGTAAAATAAGTCCTTGACAAGCTCCATAAAGTGTGATATAATCAATATAGAAAGCAAGAGAAGAGGTCATAGAAAATGAAAATGGACGAATTTGTAAATAAGCTGAACGAGTGGATTGACCATTATGGTCAGACTAAAGAAAGTCTGAATGACTTCGTAAACTTTAACGCGACTTCCTACGAGGAGTATAACGCGATGTGGGCAATCATTGACGAGATATTCAAGGAGGACTAACAACATGATGATTATGATTACCGTTCTGGCTTTCATAATGTCGGCACAGTTCTGTTGGGCAGTTGATAAGGAACTGCCCGGCATAGCGATCCTGTTTGGTGTAGAGCTGATTTTGTTCGCTCTCATTATGCACAATGTTCAGTTTTAAGGAGGTACAAAGATGTTTACAAATATTGGGTACTATATTACCTGGGCAGTTATCGCATTTTTCCCTTTGATGATTACGATTACCACCCCAGAAACAGTTCGAGGTAAAATTATCGCCTCAATCATCGCACTCGCTGTAACATTCGGCTTCACGTGTGGTATGTATTATGAATGTTCGAGCGCTATTGATCGTTGGAATAACGGCGTTCATATTGACTGTGGTGGCGCATATCAGTTTTCTGGTGCTACAAAATATAGAACTTCTACCTCATATTATTACACCTGTGATAAATGCGGACATACAGAAGAATTTCCGTCAATTATGAAATAAGGGGTTGACAAACAACCCCTTACATGATATAATGAGTATGTAATCAAGAGAAAGGAAGTTAAAGATTATGAAAAAGATTATAAATGCACTGTTGATCGTTGTGCTCCTCGGTGCGCTTGCTATGGAAGCCACGGCCGTGATAATGACAATAACAAGTCATGTTATGTATAAGCCTGATGATATATACGCACTGACTACTGAGGTTACAAGCGTTAATGAAAACACCGATGAAGTAGAGTGTGAGGATTTTAATGGCAATGTCTGGGTGTTCAAAGGTGTATCTGATTGGTGCGAGGGCGATATTGCTTCTCTGATCATGGACAATAAGGGCACTAAAGATATTTATGATGACGAGATTGTAAACGCAAGATGTAGCGGTTACTGGAAGAAATCATAAATAGAGGTTTACAAACAACTACAAGCGGGCTATAATAAATATATCAAAAGAGAGATTGATGATATGCAGGTAAACAAAAACAGACTTAATACTATTCTGCAAGACTTTGTGGGAACATTCAATGACTGCGCTTGTTGTCCTTTGACTTTTGATTGCGAAAGAGACAATGCGGGAATTGATTGCTACGAGTGCGCCGAACAGTTAAAGGAATGGCTGAAAGGAGAGTAAAAGATGGACATTCAAGCAGCTAAAGAATTTCTTGAGCGCCGAAGCGTTGATGACTTGCAAAGCATCATCACTCTTGCTCAACAGCAAATCCTACAGATAAGAGAAAATCAAAAGGCTAAATACATGGAAGCAATTCGCAAAGCATTTGAAGATTACTTCGAGAATGTCGGCCCAATTGAAGTAATTTTCAATTATGAGGATGTAGATGAGATAGAAGTTCAGACCAGCGTAGAAATCGATTCCAATAATCCGCCCTGTTTCTGCAAGCAGTCAATTGAATTTCCGTAAGAAAAGCGGCTCGATTTGAGCCGCTTTTTTGTGCGATTTGACGAAGTTTCCTTTAACTTCGGCGGCGCGTTGTGGGTCACCACGCGCCGAATTTTTAGCAAGAGTAAAGTTCACTAATTTTTGATCCGAATATTTGTGCAAGTTGACGAAGATTATTTTCCTGAAAAGGCTTGACCGCGAGCGCGTGAGGTGGTATAATTAGTACATCAAAAGGAGGTAAGACCTATGATTTATCCGGAAACTAATTCGCAGTATGTAGATGAATTTAATCTGTCTAATAAGCGCAACGTCCGCAACACTCCGCGCCGTACTTATAATTGCGGTGGTTTTGCTCTTGGTTGCTTTTCGTGGTATTGCCCACGAGGGGATTTCTTTCAGTATGCTTTTAATGATTATGCAGAAGCTCTTGCTAAGACACTGTATTCCGTGAAGTGTATGCTCGCGGATTTCGCAGATCTGCGCGTTATTTCTTCTCTTGATGAAGTAGAGGAAAATGAATATCCGATTTTGTTCCGTCATTCCTCTGATGGTGATTTCCACTATGTAAAGCGCGGAAAGAATGGCGTATGGTATCACAAGCGCGGAGCAAGTATCGAAATCGAGGTTATGCGAAAAGAGAAAATTTTTGATAAATGGTGTAACCGCTATGATGGCCCGATTATCATGTTCGCTAAAAAGTTTTCTACTAAGTAAAATTACCTATTGACATTTTATCATTTTTTTGATATAATTATTATAGAAAGTGAGATGATAGTAAATGAATTTGTTAATTATTTTTGTTGCACTCTCGATCGTCAATGTGGTGTTTTCTACCATCAAGAGCATTGTAACCATCAAGTCTGGCCCGTGGGTGGCAAGCATTGTTTCCGCTCTCTACTATGGTTATTACAACATCGTTCTGATTTACACTGTCGCAGATTTTCCCCTGTGGCAGAAAGTCGCAGTAACCGCAGGCTGTAATCTTGTGGGCGTGTTCATCGTAAAGTATGGCGAACAGAAAGCAAGGAAAGATAAGCTCTGGAAAGTAGAACTTACAGTTCCTACCAAGTACAAGGACGCTATTGATTTTGACTTGCACGACGTTCCACATTCTTACATTGAGTTAAGCGATAAGCACACGCTGTTTAATTTCTATTGTGCTACACAGGTAGACAGCGCAAAAGTCAAGGCTATTGCTGATGACTATGAAGCAAAATATTTTGTCGCGGAAAGCAAAAATCTTTAAGAAAGGGGTTGACAAACAACAAGGTTTGTGGTATACTTTAGATACAGTAAAGGAAAGGACTTGATACAATGAAGGTTAAGCACGATATTGGAAAAAAGAAAAAGTTTTTTATGCTGTGTCCCGGCACAGTTTTCATGGCCGGGAGTATCCCTTACATGAAAACTGATGTTATCATTACTGGCAGTAAAGCAGCATTTAATGCAGTGACATTAGAAGCTGGTGAATTTGTGCAGTTCGGTAGTGAAGATCTGGTTTGCCCGTGCTATGATGCTGAACTGCTCATTCCGTAAAAGAAAGGACTTGATAAGATGAAAGACAAGCTGTTAAATATCGCTGAATGGTACGACTGCTTCAATGAACATCCCGAGGTAATTCCTTTCACTCCCTCGAAAGTATGTAGGAATTGGCGGAATGGTGATGTAAAGCAGAAAGCATGGGTTGCTCTTGCAGTATTCATCTTGTGTTCTGTGGGACTTTTTCAGTGGATTGTCTATCTCGTTACTGTGCCGATGGCATTTATTAACGAGTGGGCGCGCCATCTCATGGATTAACAACAGTAAAAGAAACCTCGGTGATTTTTCACCGAGGTTTTTCTACCCATTTTCACAATGCCCCTTGATCGGCCCGCGCTTGGCCAGTGCGGGCCGAGTTTTGGGCGTATACAGGTTGCACAAATTTATTTCTAAAATTTGTGCAGTTTGCTACTTGCTAATGATCCCGAAACCTGCTATAATAATACTTGTCAAGAGGGAGAACGGTTTGAGAGGTTAAAGGCTTCGATTAAGTTCAAGCGATGAACCGAAATCCGAAAAAATTCAAAGAAATTTGAAATCCCCTCTTGACAAACCCTATCAACCATGATATAATAATTACAGAAAACAACAGAGAGGACTTGATAAAATGGAAAAGATTGACAAGCGCAGACACTATGTTCTGGTACTCGATACCGAAACCGCAAACACTATTCGGGACGGCGATAAGCTCGACATGTCAAACGTTCTGGTATATGACTGCGGTTGGGCGGTAGTTGATACAAAGGGCAATATCTACGAAACCGCAAGTTATGTAAATCGGGATATTTTCTGCGGTGCGCGTGACCTTATGCAGTCTGCTTACTACGGTTGGAAAATCCCGCGCTATATCGAGGAAATCGCAAGCGGTCAGCGCCGGATGGCAAGCACTTACGAAATCCGCAAGGCTATGCTCGACACGATCGAGAAGTACGGCATTAAAGAAGTAGCTGCTCATAACGCGCGCTTTGATTATAACGCTCTGAATGTCACTCAGCGTTATACCACCGCAAGCCGTTACCGCTACTGGTTCCCGTTCGATAGCGTAGAAATCTGGGACACTATGAAGATGGCACAAGATGTTATCTGCAAAATGCCCACCTATAAGAAGTTCTGTCAGGAAAACGGCTACCTGCTGAAAAATGGCGCGGTACGCAAGACCGCTGAAATCCTGTGGCGGTTCATTTCTGGTGATAACAAGTTTGAGGAAAGTCACACCGGACTTGAAGATGTGCTCATCGAAACTCAAATCATGTGGTACTGTTTCCGACAGCACAAGCCCATGCGAAAGGCTCTTTTTGAGAACAAGAGAGAATATCCGCCCATGACAGACTTTCAGCGAGAGTTTTCCGCAAGCCTGCGGGAAACGCCGGTAATCAGGTTCGGGGAGATTTAATCTCCCAATCTTGAAAAAAGGGGTTGACAAACAAGCATAAATCTGTTATACTTGATATATCAAAAGAAGAAAGGACTTGAAAAGAATGAAAATGATTTGCTTTGATATGGACGGAACGATCGCTGACCTGTATGCTGTTCCTCACTGGCTCGACAAACTGCGGGCGGAAGATGCTTCACCCTATGAAGAAGCTGCTCCCATGTGGGACATGGCAAAGCTGCGCGAGGTGCTTTTGAAGTTGAGCGCAAACGGCTATGAAATCCGTGTGATTAGCTGGCTCAGTAAGAACAGCACCGAGGAGTACAAGACGGCGGTTCGCAAGGCAAAAAAGTCGTGGTTGGAAAAGTATAACTTCCCCGCTGAAAAGTGCCACTTTGTAGCCTATGGTACGACTAAAGCTGACTGTATCCGCCGGATTGTAGACGCTCCCGCAATCCTCATTGATGACAACAAAAAGGTGCGTGATGGTTGGCACATGGGCGAAACGATTAACCCGATGGAGGTTGATCTGCTGGAAGTTCTTTCCTCTCTTGTTTGAGAGGAAAGAACACGCTGAAAGGAGAATAAAATGGTAACTAAAAGACTTGATCTGTCGTTTTTGACTGAAGAGGGACAGCGCGACTGTATGAAGATTGTAGAACGCATGGGATGGTGTTATGACTACATCGGCGAAGATACCTATCTGGTAAATGTTCCCATTGAGGACGAGAGTCTGTTTTGTTTTCTTGATAACTGCTTTTGATTAAGAGGGGTATTACCCCTCTTTTTTTTCGTTAAAATGCGGAATGCCCTCTTGACCTCATCGGCCCGCCGACAACCGCAGCGGGCCGAATTTTCATTATACACCCCCGGCACAAAAAAATCAATGCACTTTTTGCACAAAAAACGATCCGCTTTTTCTCCCGATTTTGTGGGATCTGACGAACGAAAGTTCTTGACTTTCGGGGTCACAGGCGTTATAATTAGTATAGAAAGTGAGAGAGGGGAACGCCGAAAGGCTTCCGAAAAAAGTTCAAAAAACCTCTTGACAAACCGCTTTCAATCTGCTATAATGGTTATAGAAGATAAGAGAAATGAACGGCAGACAGCGACAGCAAGTTCTCAAAAATCTTCAAAAAACCTCTTGACAAGCTCCCTCAAAAGTGCTATAATAGAAGTACAAAGAGGGAACAACACCTCGGTATCAAACTTCAGTGAGTTTGAAAAGAAGTTCAAAAAACCTCTTGACAAACCGCCGAAAGTATGATATAATAAATACATCAAAAGAGACAAGGACAGTCCGAAAAACCAGAAAGGAAGTTATTTATGAACAAGACTCGTATCACCAAGGCTATGCGCTTCGAGGACATCAAGGCTCTGCTGAACGGCGAAACCGTTACCTATGGCACGACCGTAGAGCAGGCAGTCGAGTTTATCGACAAGGAAATGGGTCTGCTTGCCCGCAAGAACAGCGGTGACAAGAAGCCCACCAAGACCCAGCAGGAGAATGAGAAGTATAAGGTTCTCATCTGCGAGTTCCTTGCCAACAAGCCGGAAGAAAAGAAGGGTTACACCTGCACTGAGGTCATCAAGCTCGTTCCTGAGCTGAATGAGTTCAGCACCCAGAAGATTGCACCCCTCATGCGCCAGCTGGAAAATGCCGGTAAGGTAGAGCGCGAGGAAGTTAAGGGCAAGACCCTGTTCCACCTCGCCTAAGTCCCTCATAGGGTGGGGCGTAAAAACCCCACCCACCTATTAAGAAAGGAAGTGTTATTATAGCACAGCGTATCACTGACGCGGAACGTCTTGAGCGGATCAAAGCGGTGTTCCCTGATGAAGCGGAAGCGCAAGATATTCTTGCATATGACAAAGCGGTTGAAGCAGGCGAAAAGACGGAATACGACTTACCGCCCGATAAGCTGAAAGCTGCTCAGAAGTTCGCTCATGCAGGCACGCGCAAAGCGCCGACTGTATATAAGTTTAACAAGCGTGAGCGCAAGCCGAACGCAACTAAAGGCGGATTGATTGCAGAGCTTGCGGACTTCATGGAAAAGGGTAGCAACTTTAGCGTTTCTAACCTTGCTATCACGAACAAGGAACGACAGATTTCGTTCATGGTAGGTGATGAAACTTTCGAGCTGACGCTTGTACAGAAGCGCAAGCCTAAGAAGTAAATGGGATAGGGTGGGATAACCTCCCACCCCTCCAGAAAGAGGGGACAGACAACGGCAAAGCAAGCAAAAGAATTTTTATACGTTGGTCACTATATCGACAAAGACGGCAATTATATCCTAAAGGTTGGAACAACTAACGACCTTGACCGCAGAAGAAAAGAACACACGCGCAACTATAAAAAAAGTCCTAACTTTACAATGCCGAGTGATGGCGCGTTTGAGTATGACTTTTCGTTGAAGCTCTCAAAGCACAATACTTTAAGGTATGAGGATAGAACCCGCGAAAAGTGGCAAAAAGAAGAAGTAGGCGAGTTCGTAAGAAATGACCGCTTTTTCTGTAAAAAGAAACCAAAAAAGGTTGCAATTACCATTCGCAAAACTTATGAAATCTGGCTCGAATGAGCCAGATTTTTTTGTGCATACCATCTATAAAATTGATCGAGATTTTGTGTATTTTGCCTATTGACAAAACGCCTGCGGGTGTGGTATAATAGCGGGCCGGTCGCGGGCGACCCGGCCCGAGTTTCACCGATCGGAACCATATGCAAAATTTTTGTTCAATCCAGCGGCTTTCCATATGGCCGCCAATTTTCCCGAAAGTGGCTCTCTAGTCCAATTTTATTTCCAACCCACCAAAGACTCGCTTTATTAGTTTCATTTTACCTGTAGCCCACTTCACTGGCTTGTTGCTAACAAATTTTTAGTTGATCATAGCGCTTCTCCAGAATACCCGATCGGAACCATATGCAAAATTTTTGTTCAATCCAGCGGCTTTCCATATGGCC
>ENA-ORNT01000764-ORNT01000764.1-human-gut-metagenome-genome-assembly--contig:-NODE-764-length-22880-cov-3.238248_pt1 | contig 22880 bp, 15 predicted proteins | sample MGYA00242120_ERZ509032 | MGnify/ENA primary metagenome ERZ509032 (study PRJEB26280, sample SAMEA2338729) | human gut metagenome | biome: human gut; feature: human-associated habitat; material: faeces...
TTTTCTCTAGAAGATGACTGTCTGAAAGATACTGATACCCTCTTTTGTATGAGCCTTGTAGCGCTGCACGACCTGCGTGAGCACGGACACGCCCGTGTCCGGAAACTGCGGGGCGATGATGGCGGCGGTCTCGGCCGCGTCGTGCCCGGCAATCCATGTCAGCGCACGCGCAACGGCGTTTGTAAAGCGCTGCACCACGTCCGCGTGCTCCCGGATGTACGTCTGCGAGGCGAAGTAGGCCGTATACGGGATCTCGCCGCTCTCCTGCCCGACGGACGCGAGGATATACCCCTTGCCCGCCTGCGCGACCTCGGTGGCCGTCGGCTCAAAGAGCGTGACAAAATCGCCGTTACCGCCGGTAAACGCCCCGGCCATCATGTTGAACTGCACCGTCGTATCCACGTCGGCATCCGTGCCGGGGACGATGCCGTTTTGCCGCATGACGTATTCGAGCGTCATCTCCGGCACGCCGCCCGCGCGACCGCCGATGACGGTCCTGCCGCGCAGCAGCTCCCACGAAAACGGCACATCCTCTCGTCCGACGAGAAACGATCCGTCGCGCTTCGTGAGCTGGCCGAACACGATCGGGTGATCGTCCTTACCCTGGTTGTACACGTAGATGCACGCCTCCGGTCCGGCGAGACCGATGTCCGCCTGCCCGGTGACGACGGCGGTCATGACCTTGTCGGCGCCGCCGCCGTTGCTCAGTTCGATCTTCAGCCCCTCATCCGCGAAAAAGCCCTGTTCCAGCGCCACATACTGCGGCGCGTAGAACACCGAGTGTGTCACCTCGCTCAGGCGGACGGTGGCCGTCTCCTGCGTGCCGCAGGCGCACAAGGCCGCCGGCAGCAATACCGCCAGAACCCCACAAAGAAATCGTTTCATTGCGTCACTCCCAACCGATTTTTGAATCCCTTTTCCAGCCACAGCACCAGCTGATACATCACCACGGCCGCCGCCGCAAGCACGAAGACGGTCGCCATCACAAGGTCCATGTTGAACACCTGCGACCCGTAGACGATCAGATAGCCGAGACCGGCTTTGGACACCAGAAATTCGCCCATGATGACGCCGACCCACGACAGGCCGACGTTCACACGCAGCGTATTGAACAGCGTGGCGTAGTTGGCCGGAATGACCAGCCGCCACAGGATCTGATGGCGCGTCGCGCCGAGCGTCTGCATCAGGCGGATCTTCTCCTGATCCGTGGACAGAAAGCCCACGTGCATATTCAGGATCGTGACGAAGAGCGAGATCGCGACCGTCATGGCGATGATTGAGCCTGTGCCCGCGCCGACCCAGACGATGCACACCGGCGGGCGAGATCAACCGCGTCTATGACCAGTACGGCCCGAGCGCCGTCTTCGGCAGCGCGTTGAGCACGACCAGATACGGGTCGAGCACGCGCGAGAGCAGCTCGCTCCACCACAGGCCGATGGCGATGAGCGTGCCGAGCAGCGTCCCGAGCAGGAAGCCCGCCACGACCTCCAGACACGACGTGCCGATGTGCAGCCACAGCTCGCCGGAGCTTTGCAGCGCCGCGAGCGTGCGCACCACGCGCGACGGGCTGCTGACGATGAAGGCGTCCACCCAGCCGCAGCGCGCCGCGAGCTCCCACCAGCCGAGAAACGCCGCCAGCAGCAGCACCTGCAGCGCCAGCACGACCCGGCGGCGGCGCTTTTGTGCGCGCAGATACGCAAGTCTCTGCGGGGAGAGCGACCGTTCAGGCATTGACATCCAGCTCCTCCCATATTTGATTGAACAGCGTCTGAAATTCCGCCCGGCTGCGCCGCTGCAGCGGCGGCACGGCACGCAGCGCGCCGAGGTCGTGGATGGCCTTGACGGTCGCGGGGCGGTGCGTGAGCACGACGATGCGGTCCGAGAGGCTGATGGCCTCAGAAATGTCGTGCGTGACGAGCAGCGCCGTCTTGTGCTCGCGGCGGATGATCTGCGCGATGTCGCCCGACACGGCCAGCCGCGTCTGATAGTCGAGCGCGGAAAACGGCTCGTCGAGCAGCAGCACATCCGGCGATGTTGCCAGCGTGCGGATGAGCGCGCAGCGCTGGCGCATCCCGCCCGAGAGCTGGTTTGGCAGCTTGCGCGCAAAGCCGTCGAGCCGGTACTGCGTAAGCAGGGCGCGCACGGCGTCGCGCCGCGCGGGTGTGTTCTCGTGCCGGATCTCCAGCCCGAGCGTCACGTTGCCCCAGATCGTGCGCCAGTCAAAAAGCTGATCGCGCTGCGGCATCAGCCCCGCCTTCCCCGTCGGCGCGCGCACGGGCTCGCCGTCGACGAGCACCTCCCCGCCCGACGGACGCTCAATACCGGCGATGAGCGCCAGCAGCGTGGATTTTCCGCAGCCGGACGGCCCGACGATGCTTACAAACTCGCCGTCGGCCACGCCGAAGGTCACATCCCGCAGCGCCGCCACCTCGCCGTCCGGCGCCTGATAGGTCAAGGCGGCGCGGCGCAGCTCGATTTTCATGGCGTCTCCCCCTTTGTTCGCGCCGAGGCGCTATGCCCCAATGTATGCCGCGCCGGTGCACGGGGTGCAGAGCAAAGCGGCGCGGCCGCGCAGGTTTCCGGAGAGAAGAAGCTGGGCTTCGACAAGAAAAAACGCACACATCGCAAAGGCGATGTGTGCGTTTTCTATCCTGCCGCCTTGTACGCGCGCTCGAGCGCGGCGGACAGCGGCTGCCCGTGTGAACGGCAAATGCGCCGCAGCCGGTACAGACACACGGAGTCGTGCGTGAGGCGGTTGATGCCCCAGTCGCACGACAGCGTCGCCTGAAAGCCCATGCCGCGCAGGACCTGATCCGTCCGGTCGCTGTATTTTCCGTAGGGGTAGGCAAAGGTGTCCGGCGTGCGGCCGGTGCGCTCCGCGAGCTCATCCTGCAGGCGCTGCAAATCCGTGCGCAGCAGCTGCGCGTAGTCCGTCTCCGACTCGCCCGCGTTCGGCAGGCAGCCGTAGCGCTCCGGCGTGTAGCTGTGCAGGTCGTAGGAGTGGTTCTGCACCTCGACAAAACCGGAGGCGAGCATCTCGTTGAGCTGGTCCCACGTGACGTGCGCATAGTCGATGCTCTCACTCGGCCACTCGGTGAAATCGTCCGTGTTGCACCCGAGCAGCGAAAAGACGATGTGCGCCGCATACTGCCGCAGCAGCGGCAGCACATAGACGTAGTTGTTGTAGTACCCGTCGTCAAAGCTGAGCACGATGGGCTTTTCCGGCAGCGGCGTGCCGTCGCGCACATAGGCGATGACGTCCGCCATGACGACGGTCGTGTAGCCGTTTTCCGCCAGCCACCGGAGGTCAGATTCCAGCTCCCACGGCTGGATGGCGTCCTTGCCGGACTTGTCGGGCTTGACCTCGTGGTACATGATGATCGGCAGCGGCACGGCGTCCGCCTCCTCCCCGGCGGCATAGGCCGCAAGCGGGCAGAGCACGAACAGCGCAGACAGCACGACGGCCATCACCCGCTGCGGGACCGGCAGCGCTCGGCGCACGGCATCCATCTCCTCTCGTTTCATCCGTTCGGAGATAGTGTGCGCCGAGCGCGCAAAAATCATGCACGCGCTGCGCGTTTCGCAGCGGCGCGCTGCACGCATTTGACGCCCTCCACGATCGGGAGCACCAGAAACGCCAGCCCCATCGCCACGGCATACTCGGCGGCGGAGATGGGCGTGAAGTCAAAGGCGTTGGCCAGAAACGGCACATAGATGCACAGCGTCGTGAGCGCAAGGCTCGCCGCGGCCGCGCCGACGAGCGCCCAGTTGGGCGTGCGCAGCGTGAACAGGCTCGCCCGGTGTGCGCGCATATTGAAGCTGTGGAAAATCTCCGCCATGCTCAGCGTCAGAAACGCCATCGTTGTGCCGTCTGGCGAATTCGTGACCGTCCAGACGCCGTACTCCATGTAGTGGCCAATGAAGAACCCCGCCAGCGTCAGCACCGCGCACATCACGCCCTGATACACGCAGTCGAAGCCGACGCCGTGCGCAAAGATGCTCTCGCGCGCGCTGCGCGGCGGGCGGGACATGATGTCCGGCTCTGCGCGCTCCATGCCGAGCGCCAGCGCCGGAAAGCAGTCGGTGAGCAGATTGATCCACAGCAGGTGCACCGGCTCAAGGATCGTAAAGCCGAGCATCGTCGCGGTAAAGATGCTCAGCACCTCGCTCATGTTCGAGCCGAGCAGGAACTTCACGGCGCGGCGGATGTTGTCATATATTCCACGCCCCTGGGCGACGGCTTTGACTATTGTCGCAAAATTGTCGTCGGTCAGAATCATGTCGGCGGCGTTCTGCGCCACCTGCGTGCCGCCCTTGCCCATGGCGCAGCCGATATCGGCGGCCTTTAATGCGGGCGCGTCGTTGACCCCGTCGCCCGTCATCGCAACAACCTCGCCGTGGGCGCGCAGAGCTTTGACTATCCGGACTTTGTGTTCGGGCGTCACACGCGCATATACGCGGCAGGAGCGCACGGCGCGCGCGAATTCGTTCTCGCCCATTTTGTCTATCTGCGCGCCCGTCAGACATTCGCCGGAGCGCGAGAGTATGCCGAGTTTTTTCGCCGTGGCGCAGGCGGTGCCCGCATGGTCGCCGGTTATCATAACAGGCGTTATTCCCGCGCGGCGGCAGGTTTTGACCGCCTCGTATGCCTCTTCGCGCGGCGGATCCTCCATGCCGATAAGCCCGCAGAATGTCAGCCCCGTCTCGCTTATTTTTCCCCCGTTTGTCTCGCCCGTGGCGACGGCGATGACTCTTAATGCCCGCTCAGCGAGAGAAGCGTTGAGACTCAGTATTTTTTCACGCCGAGCCGAAGTCAGCGGGCTTTTCGTTCCGTTTAATATTATATCGGAACACTTTTTTATCAGCACATCGGGCGCGCCCTTTGCGACCGTTATTATTTTGTCCCCGTCTCTTATCGCGACGGACATCATCTTCCGCTCGGACGAGAACGGTATTTCATCGGTTCTGGGCTTTTGGCGGTTGAGCTTCGCCGTATCAGTACCGGATCGCTCCGCCGCCGCGACTATCGCAGCCTCGGTCGGCTCGCCGGACACCTTGCCCTTGCCCTCGTATTTTGCATCGCAGCAGAGCGCGGCGAGTGAAAAAAGCTTTTTCGCCTCTTCGCCGGTCAGCTGAATTTCGCCCGACGGCGAGCAGGCGGCAGTGACGGTCATTTTGTTCTGAGTCAGCGTGCCCGTCTTGTCTGAACAGATATATGTTGCCGCGCCGAGCGTCTCGACTGCGGGCAGGCGGCGTATGACCGCGTTGCTCTTCGCCATCTTCTGCACTCCGAGCGAGAGCACAACGGTGACAACTGCGGGCAGTCCCTCGGGGATAGCCGCAACGGCGAGACTGACAGAGAGCATGAACGCGCTGAGCACGCCCATGCCGCGCAGGATGCTGAGCACGAATATCAGCGCGCATATCGCCAGCGCGCCGATGCCGAGGACTTTGCCTATCTTCGCGAGCTTTATTTGCAGCGGCGTTGTCGGTTCGTCTTCTGTGTTCAGAAGATGTGCTATCTTCCCGACCGCCGTGTCCATGCCCGTCTGAGTCACGACTGCCCTGGCGTGGCCCGCGGTTATGACTGAAGACGAAAATATCATATTTTTGAGCTCCGCCTGCGGACTTCCGTCCGGAATGCGGCAGAGAGCATCCTTTTCGCACGGCATGGATTCGCCGGTCAGTGCGCTCTCCTGTGCTGACAGCGAATGCGAAGATATCAGCCGCGCATCTGCGGGGACAAGATCGCCCGCACGGACTTCTATAATATCCCCGCGAACAACTTCCGACGCAGGGATTTTTGTCTCTTTTCCGTCTCTTATGACTGCCGCCGTCGGCGCGGACATATTTTTAAGCGCCTCGAGCGAATGCTCCGCGCGCCGCTGCTGAATGACCCCGACTGCGGCGTTGAGTATAACTATTATCAATATCATTATCGGGTCGGCGAAATCGCCGTGTTCCTCTAAAAACGAGGTCGCAAATGACACTCCGCTCGCTATGAGCAGGACTATCACGGTGAAATCCTTGAACTGCTCGAAAAATTCCGCGATGATACTTTTTTTCTTTTTGCCGCGCAGTATGTTTTCGCCGTCCTGCCCGAGCCGCTTCTCCGCTTCGCGCGAGCTCAAGCCCCTGTCAACGCTGCTGCTGAGTTTGCCGACCGCGTCCGCGGCGCTCATCGAATACCAGTCCATATTTTCTCCCCTTTTTTATTGAGTCCGTGCAATATATATTCAATTTGTCGCCGAAAGTTTACCAAAGTTATTGAACCGTTCACATTTCAATGATAAAATAAATTGTAATTATGTCTTTTTTCGACAGACGGAGGTATCGCGCTTCGTGACAAAGATAGTTAAATTTCTAAAACCGTATATGGGAGCTACCGTGGCGGCGCTGTTTTTCTCGCTGTTCAACAATCTTATGCAGCTGATCCTGCCCGCGATGATGGCTCTGATGATAAACACCGGCATCGGCGACGGGCGCATGGGCACTGTTCAGCTCATCGGCGGCGCTATGGCGGTGCTCTCCGCTATCGCGATAGGCGCGGCAATCGCGGGCAGCTACTATTCTTCAAAGGTCTCCGCCTGCTTCGGTCTGTCGCTTCGCCGCGCGCTGTTCGTCAAGGTCGAGTCGCTGAGCCAGTGCGATATAGATAAGATAGGCACGCCCTCGCTGATAACGAGAACGACAAACGACATCCGCCAGATTCAAGACATGATCCTGATGATGATCCGCATTATTATCAGCGCGCCGATAGTCATGGTCGGCGGCGCGTTCATGGCGTTCACGCTGAATAAGAGGCTCTCGACCGTCATGTTCATCGCTATTCCGATAATTTTGGTTATCGCCCTCGTCGTCGCAAAGCAGGTTTTGCCGATGTTCGACAAGGCGCAGAAAAAGACCGACAGACTCAATCTCATCCTGCGCGAGAAACTCAGCGGAATCAGAGTTATCCGCGCGTTCAACCGCTCGGAATATGAGGACGAGAAGTTCAGAAAGGCAAACTACGACCTGACCGGACTCATGCTCAAGATAAACCGAATTTTCGCGTTCCTTATTCCGCTCGCAACGCTTCTTTGCTATGTCATAGTCGCCATTCTCCTCAAGATGGCGGCGGATCAGATAGACGCGCTCGACGCCGCAGCGGACAGCGTGCAGATAGCGAACACCGTCGGCGATCTGCAGGCGTTCATGGTCTATATGATAATGATAATCTACGCGGTCTCCATGGCGGCGTCGCTGTTCGTGATGCTCCCGAAAGCGGAGATATCAGCAAAGAGAATCAACGAGGTACTCGACCTCGTCCCGATGATAAAAGAGACCGAGCATCCGATAACCCCCGACGCAGACCGCCGCAGCGAGCTTGAGTTCGACTGCGTGAGTTTCAGCTATCCGGGTGCCGATTCGCCGATACTTTCGCGCATATCTTTCAAGACCATGCCCGGCGAGACCACCGCCGTTATCGGCTCGACAGGCTCGGGCAAATCGACTCTCGTCAATCTTATCCCCCGATTTTACGATGTCTCGGGCGGCAGGATTCTCATTGACGGCGTGGATATAAAAAATATGTCTATGCGTACCCTCCACGAGAAGATAGGCTTCATCCCGCAGAGCGCATTCCTGTTCAGCGGCACCGTCGCCGACAACCTGCGCATGGGCAAACCTGACGCTACAGAAGAGGAGATGTGGGAGGCGCTCGAAACCGCGCAGGCGGCGGACTTTGTCAGAGCCATGCCCGACGGACTCGACAGCGAGCTCTCACAAAACGGCAAGAATCTTTCCGGCGGTCAGCGTCAGCGCCTCGCGATAGCGCGCGTGCTGATAAGAAAGGCTGAGATATATGTTTTTGACGACAGCTTCTCGGCTCTCGACTTCTCAACCGATGCAAAGCTCCGCAAGGCTCTGCGCGAGAGGATGCCGGATATAACAAAAATAATCGTCGCCCAGCGCGTCGGAACGATAATCGACGCGAGCCGTATAATCGTGCTCGACGAGGGCAAGGTGGCGGGCATCGGTACTCACCGCGAGCTGCTTGAAAATTGTACGGTCTATCGCGAAATTGCCCAATCCCAGCTTTCAAAGGAGGAACTCGCATGAGCAGAAGATCACCTCTGAAGAGAAAGCGCACCTCGCAATCGAGAAAGAAATACAGCGGATATTCCGGCGGCAACCGCCGCCCCGGCGAAAAGCCGAAGAATTTCAAAGAGACCGTCTCGCGCTTCGTGCCGCTCTTAAAGCCGTTTATCCCCGGCATGGTCGTCGTGCTCATAGCGGGCGTTATCGGCACGGTGCTGACCGTCACGGGACCGATGTTCCTCGGCGACATAGTCGACGCGATAAAAGAGCAGGCGGATATAAAGCTCTCCGGCGGCGAGATAAACTTTTCAAAGATACAGAAAATCCTGCTGACCATTCTCGGCATCTACGGTCTGAGCGCGGTGCTCAGCTATGTTCAGCACTATATCATGGCGGGCGTCACGCAGTCCGTCGTGCGCGATCTGCGCGACAAAGTCAACGACAAGCTGACCCATCTGCCGCTGAGCTATATCGACTCTCACTCGAAGGGCGATATCCTCAGCAAAATGATGAATGATATCGACAATATCAGCAACACCCTGCAGAACAACCTTATTCAGATAATCACCTCTGCGGTGAGCTTCATCGGTATGCTTGCGCTGATGTTCTATGTCAGTTGGCAGTTAACTCTTATCACGCTCTCCGTACTCCCGCCGAGCCTTCTCGTGATATCGATCATCTCTAAGCGCTCCAAGCGTTATTTCCGCCGCCAGTGGGACGAGACGGGCAACATAAACGGACACATCGAAGAGATGTACACCGGTCACACGCTTATCAAAGTCTTTGACCACGAGGAGCAGGCGATAGACGAGTTCGACGATATAAATGTCAGTCTCGCAAAAGCCGGATACAAAGCGCAGTTCATCTCCGGCATAATCGGTCCGATATTAAATTTCGTCAGCAACATAGCCTATGTGCTCATCTGCGTCATAGGCGGCGTGTATGTCATAAAGGGCACTTTCTCTCTCGGCGACATAACAACTTTCTTCACTTATTCAAAGCTCTTCATGCAGCCGCTCGTCAGCATCGGCAACATTGCTAACAACCTTCAGTCCTCGCTCGCGAGTGCGGAGCGCGTGTTCAACCTGCTCGATGAGCCCGACGAGTGCGCCGACTGCTACGACACCAGGATCGAAGAGCCCAAGGGCGAGGTCGAATTCAAAGATGTCAGCTTCAGCTACACTCCCGAAGTGCCGCTTATCGAGAACATGAATCTGAAAGTCGAGCCGGGTCAGCTCGTCGCGATAGTCGGACCGACGGGGGCGGGCAAGACGACATTCGTGAACCTGCTCATGCGCTTCTATGATGTCAATAAAGGCGAGATTCTTCTCGACGGTCACGACATACGCTCGATACCGCGCGAAAATCTGCGCAGTGTATTCGGCATGGTGCTCCAGGACACATGGCTGTTCGAGGGCACGATAATGGAGAACATAGCCTACGGCCGAAAGGGCTGCTCACGCGAAGAGGTCATTGACGCGGCAAAGGCGGCAAGAGTCCACCACTTCATCAGCACTCTGCCCGACGGCTACGAGACGATGCTTGAAGAGAACGGCGAGAACATCTCGCAGGGTCAGCGCCAGCTTCTGACGATAGCCCGCGCCATCCTCGCGAACCCGTCGGTGCTCATCCTCGACGAGGCGACAAGCTCCGTCGACACGCGCACAGAAGTGCATATCCAAAAGGCGATGAACACGCTGATGAACGGCAGAACGAGCTTCGTTATTGCGCACAGGCTCTCGACCATCCGCGACGCCGATGTTATCTTGGTTATGAACAACGGCACGATAGTCGAGCGGGGCACACACGGACAGCTGCTCGCACAGAACGGCTTCTACAGAGAGCTCTACGCCAGCCAGTTCGGAGTGTAAAATATAAAAAATTATCCGCTGTATCAAATAATTGATACAGCGGATTTTTTGATTAAGATGATAAAATCTTTTGGCGGCGTGGAGCATAAAGAGCGAGCTTGGATTTTTAACAGAATCTATTTGGAAGCCCTGTTGCCGGCTCGGCACAACACAAAGCCTTGTTCTATCAAAAAAAGGGAGCCGGAAATCCGACTCCCTCGTTTTTTATTTTTTCTTCGCGTGCTTGGCTTTTTTCTTCGGCTGTTCCTCGCCGAGGTCGATTGCGATAAACGCGACGTTCCAGATGAGTATCGCCAAAAACAAAACCGTCATCACTGCAGGCGCCGTGCTCATCGTGACGAGCACTATCTTGCCGAAGAGATTCATGAACGACATGTCGGTCAGCGAGCCGAGGGTCAGCGTGCCCGCTTTGACCGCCGAAGAGACGGCGGAGAACGCTATCCTCATGCCTATAATGCTCAAAAGACCTGCCGCGCCGAGCGAAGCGGTCGCCTTGCGCGAGTTCGTCGCCGCGGCGACTATAACCGTCGCGAGCGCGACGAGCAGGGCGATGGCAAAGAATACAACAAAGGCGATAAAATTGCCCTTGAATTTCAAAAGTCCGTCCGGGAGCTCGGATGTGCCGCCTTTGACGAGGTCAGCGAAAAGACCGTCTCCCGTGAAAAGCTCGATGATGCGTTTGACGCTCAGATTCTCTACAATATTTGAATCATAGATAGTCGCGTGCATATAGACGGTTATGAGATCCGTGAAATATGCGACGGGGAACACTGCAATTGCCAGCAGAGCCGTCACAATTCTGTTGAGAGCTTTCATCCTGACCGACCTTTCTTACTTGATTATTTCTTCTTTTTGTCCCACGAGGAGTTGAGCGCAACGGTGCGGTTTATGATAAGATTGCCCGGAGTGCTGTCCTTGTCGACGCAGAAGTAGCCCTGGCGCATGAACTGGAATGTGTCGCCCGGCTTTGCATCGCGGAGTCCGCCCTCGAGCAGGCATCCGTCGATAATTTTGAGAGAATCGGGGTTGATGTTCTGAAGATAGTCGCCGTTTCCGTCCTCGCCTGCGGGGTTCTCGGTGTTGAACAGGCGGTCATAGAGGCGCACCTGAGCCTTTACATTGTCCGCCGCGCTGACCCAGTGCAGGGTGCCGCGAACCTTTCTGCCGTCGGGCGTCTCGCCGCCGCGGCTCTCGGGGTCGTAGGTGCAGTGCAGGCAGGTGACTTCGCCGTTTTCATCCGTATCATATGAGTTGCAGGTCACATAATATGCGCTCTTGAGACGCACTTCGTTGCCGGGGAAGAGCCTGAAATATTTCTTCACGGGCTCCGCCATGAAGTCCTCGCGCTCAACATAGAGCTCGCGGGAGAATGTGACCTTGCGGCGACCGAGCTCGGGCTTGTCGGGATTTATCTCGACCTCTATCTCCTCGGTCTTACCCTCGGGGTAGTTGTCGATAACGAGCTTGAGGGGATTGAGAACCGCCATGGCGCGCGGGGCATTCTGATTGAGATTGTCTCTGACGCACGCTTCGAGCAGGCCGTAGTCAACCACGCTGTACGCCTTTGCAACGCCGACGCGGCTTATGAAATCGCGTATTGCGGCGGCGGGATAGCCCCTGCGGCGCATACCGCAGAGAGTGACCATTCTCGGGTCGTCCCAGCCGTTGACAACGCCGTTCTGAACCATTTCGAGGCACTTTCTCTTGCTCGTCACGCAGTAGTTGAGATTAAGGCGCGCAAACTCGATCTGGCGCGGCGGCTCTTCAAAGCCGATAGCGTCGATGAACCAGTTGTAGAGCGGTCTGTGGTTCTCAAACTCGAGCGAGCACAGGGAATATGTGACCTTCTCCGCAGCGTCGGAGAGGGGATGGGCAAAGTCATACATCGGATAGACGCACCACTTGTCGCCTGTCTGATGGTGGGAGACATGCGCGATTCTGTAGATGACCGGGTCGCGCATATTGATGTTCGGGCTCGCCATGTCTATCTTGGCGCGCAAAACCTTTTCGCCGTTTGCAAACTCGCCCTCGGTCATTCGGCGGAAGAGGTCGAGATTCTCTTCAACCGAGCGGTCGCGGTAGGGGCTGTTTTTGCCGGGTTCTGTAAGAGTGCCGCGGTATTCGCGTATTTCGTCGGGCGACAGGTCGCAGACATACGCCTTGCCCTCTTTGATGAGCTTTATCGCGCACTCATAGAGAAAATCGAAATAGCTCGATGCGTAGTAGACCTCGTTCCATTTGTAGCCGAGCCACTCAATGTCCTCTTTTATCGCGTCGACATATTCGACATCCTCTTTCGAGGGATTCGTGTCGTCAAGACGGAGATTGCACACTCCGCCGTATTTTTCCGCGATGCTGAAGTCGATGCATATCGCCTTTGCGTGACCGATGTGCAGATAGCCGTTGGGCTCCGGAGGGAATCTCGTCTGCACGCGGGTGTTGACCCCGTTTGCAAGATCCTCGTCTATAAAATCAGTGATAAAATTTGAATTGAGATTGGTGCTGTCCGCCATTTAGTTCTCCTCCTTGTAGTGTGCGAGCGCCGCAGCGAGTCTCGCTCTGACCCTGTCCTCGCCGAGCAGCCTGATTATCGAATGAAGGTCTGGCGTGTTGCGTCGCGAGGTCACGGCGATTCTGATAACGGTCGACAGGTCGCCGACATGACCCTTGAACGCCGAGGGGTCTTTCTTGTATTCCTTGACGTTGGGCGTGTAGCCGAGCGGCTCGCACATCGCCTTGATGCGCGCAAACCATGCGTCCTTGTCGTCGTTTATGTCAAACTCGCCGATGTATTTTTGAAGTATCGCCGCCGCATCGCCTGCGCTGATATTCTCGGGCAGGGTGTAGTCGGGGGTGTAGATTTCATCGTAGAAATACGAGACGAAGTCCTTGATCTGCTCCCAGTTTGCGATATCCTTTCGTGGCTTCGGGCAGTCGCGGTCTATCGAGAATATGCCGCGCGCAAAATCGCGGTTAGAGTCGAGAAGCTTGTAGAGCTCCTCGTCATATTCTTTCGCCCAGTTCAGTATATTGCCGAGCACCTCGTCCGCCGTCATGTGCGAAATAATATTCTTGCTCACGTCGTTGAGCTTCGCCATGTCAAACAGGCATCCGCTCACGCTCATCTTCTTGAGATTGAACGGAAACTTCCAGCAGTCCTCCGTGGGATTCGCTCTGCGCCAGTCTTCGAAGTTCGAGTTGAGCAGCGTCATGATATATTCGATAACGCTCTCCTTTGGATAGCCCTGCTCAACGAAGTAGCTGACCGCCGCCTCGGGGTCTTTTCTCTTCGAGAGCTTGCGCTTGGCGCCCGTCTCCTCGTCTATCTTCATGACCTGCGGAGTGTGCGCGTATTTCGGCACTCTGTAGCCGCACGCCTTGAACAGCGCGATGTGCTTCGGGACGGAGGATATCCACTCCTCGCCGCGAATAACGTGCGTCGTGCGCATGAAGTGGTCGTCGCAGACATGTGCAAAGTGATAGGTCGGCACGCCGTCGCTCTTCAAAAGCACCTCATCGATTATATTCTCCGGCATTTCAATTTTGCCGCGGATCATGTCGTCAAAGACAATTCTCTTGTTCTCGTCGCCCTCGGAGCGGAAGCGAAGAACATAGGGCTCGCCAGCCTCGATGCGTCTCTTCTGCTCGTCAAAGCTCAGGTCGCGGCACTTTGCCCATTTGCCGAAATATCCGGTTATCGCCGCGCCGCCGTTTTCCTGCTCTTCGCGGATAGCGGCGAGCTCGTCCGCAGTGCAGAAGCAGGGGTATGCCTTGCCCTCCTGCACAAGACGCTTGGCGACCGCATGGTAAATTTCAACGCGCTTGCTCTGGGTATAAGGACCGTAAGCGCCCTTCTCTGTGTCGAATCCGGTCACGCCCTCATCAAATTCGAGACCGAAATTTTTGAATCCGTTGATTATTGCGGACACGCCGTCGGCGCCCTCACGTTTCTTGTCCGTGTCCTCGATTCTCAGATAAGTAAGTCCGCCGCTGACTCTCGCCGTAAGAAAATCGACGAGCGCGCCGAACAGTCCGCCTATATGGAGATACCCCGTCGGACTCGGTGAGAATCGGGTCACGCGCGCGCCCTCGGGCAGCTCGCGCGGGGGAAATCTCAGCTCGCAGTCCTCCGGCGTCAGCCCGTTTGAGCCGAACAGGAGATCGGCGAGTCTTTCGTTATCAGTCATTAAACCGCACTCCGTTTCTGTAGGTAAATATATACACTATATTATTGCAGAAAAACGCCCGTCAATCAAGAGCCAAAGAACAATTTCTCAAATCAAAAGAGGGTAATCGATAAAAATTTCATAAATCTTTAATTTTCCATTGATTTTTGCACTCTTTTATTTTATAATGAATACGACCGCGCAAGCAGTAAATTGATTTTTCGTGCTCATTCGCTCGGGAGAGAAAACCGCAAAAAAAGCGCGACTGAATGAAGATTTCATATTCGGAGGTAACAGAAATGACAAAGAAGATCATAGCTCTTGTCCTTGCTCTCTGCTTCGTTTTTGCTTTTGCAGCCTGCAAGAAGGATAAGGACAACGGCGACACAACCACAGGCGAGCCCAACACTTCCGCAAACGGCGAGACGATTGCAAACGACGAGTCCAGCGAAGCTGAGTCCGTCAGCGGCGACGAGTCCACCGAGGCTCAGACCGACGCTTCCGGCAACACCGTAGCTCCCGAGGAGACCAAGAAGGGCAATCAGGGCGGTAATCAGGGCGGCAATCAGGGCGGTAGCAGCACTGCTTCCAAGCCCGCGACAAAGGCTGAGATAGTTGCGTATTTCAACAAGGCCATTAACGGCGTTAAGCCCAACGCAAAGAGCGTTACAAGAGTTTCTGAGACGAACTACAGAAGCGGCAAAATCACCGGTGTGCCCTCCATCGTCGATAAGCTTGTCGGCGGTATAGACAGCTTTGTTGACGGTCAGCTCAAGAAGAACAGCAAGGGCTCCGAAACATTCTCCAATTCTGCGGCTATAAAGGCTAACTTCCCTGTTGAGAACGAGTCCTGGTCGAGCAAGCTTACTGCGAATGATGTCGCAAGCGCAACTTGCACCGAGGCGGGCGGAGTTTACACCATTACTATAAAGACGGTTGCCGACAAGGCTTCCTCCAACGTTCATCACGGCTCGGGTCATGCCCCGAAGGTTTTCAGCGTGGTTCTCCCGTCTGTTATCAACGATCAGTTTAGCGGCGGCGTGCTTAAGTCTGTCGCTAAAACCTTTAAAATCGGTACCGCTCAGATGGAGTATCCCTCCGGTACAGTTACCGTTAAGGTTGATGCTAAGACCAGCCGCGTTATCAATGCTACATATGATGCCAAATGGACAATTCACCTTCCTCTTGGCGACGGAATGGTAGTGCTTCCTTTCGGCACAAAGACCATTTACAACATCGCTTACTAATTAAACAAAATGACTGTTTTGAGGCAGGAGTTTCCTGCCTCAAAATGCATTTACAAACATATCAAGTGAAAAAGAAGGATATTTAAAATGGAAAAGAAAGTTCTTGTTGAAACTTCCGCGCGCCATGTACATGTCACCAGAGAAGCTCTTGATATCCTCTTCGGCGAGGGCTATGAGCTGACCGTCAAGAAGGAGCTCTCTCAGCCCGGCCAGTTTGCGAGCAACGAGCGCGTTGCCGTTATCGGACCGAAGGGCAGCTTCCCGGCAGTCTCCATCCTCGGCCCCGTGCGTCCCGAGAATCAGGTTGAGATTTCGCTCACCGACGCCCGTTCGATAGGCGTGACCGCTCCTGTCAGAGAGAGCGGCGACGTTGCGGGCAGCGGCGCCTGCAAGCTTGTCGGCCCCAAGGGCGAAATAGAGCTTGAGTGCGGCGTTATCGCAGCGCAGAGACACATCCACGCAACTCCCGAGGATGCCGAAAAATACGGTCTTCAGGACAAGCAGATAGTCAGCGTCAAGATCGACTCCAACGGCCGTTCGCTCATTTTCGGCGATGTCGTCGTCAGAGTCAGCCCGAAGTATGCACTGGCAATGCACATCGATACCGATGAGTCCAACGCCGCAGGCGCAACTCCCGGTCTCATGGGCGAGATACTTGCGTAACAAAAAAACGAAATTCAGTCCTCTGCACTCTGAGTGCGGAGGGCTTTTCGCTTGCGGTCGGGGAGGATGAGCAGACGCACTTATGTGCCAATAGCGGCGGAGCTCTTCAGGCAATATAACGGCATTTTTATTCTCACATATAAAATTATTGTCGGTTCCCTTGTGCAAAGGGGGCTGGATCGGCGAAGCCGAGACTGAGGGATTGCGTCCGGATAAAAATTGTCGTGGTTGTCCTCGGTTTATCAACAGGCAAATTCTTATTTTCGGATACTTACGCGAAACCGCCGCCAAAATCAAAACACTTTTTCCCGATGTGTTTCACTAATGACGCATTTACACAATTTTGACTATCCCCCGTTAAACGAAATTTTATCTTTTGTCTATTGACTGATTGGAACAACGATTATACAATTATATATAAATCAATAAGGAGTGAAATAAGATGAAAAAGATTCTGGCAATAATCCTTGCCGCTGTCCTCGTTCTCTCGTTCGCGGCGTGTAAGAAGAATGACACAAACAACGACACCACTGCCGGTGACGCGCAGACCTCCGGTCAGGCGGCGGATGTTTCCGCTTCCGATGATACCGCTTCTTCCGAAGAGGCTTCCTCCGAGGTCGAGACCGAGGTAGTCACCGATAAAGAGGGTCACACCGTTATCGAGACTAAGGCTTCTCAGTCCTCCGATACAAAGAACACGACCAAGGGCAGCACGACTCCCTCCAAGGGTCTCAACACCAACGACGCAGCAGCTTGCATCAAAGCTTATCAGGCGGCGGTCAACGCTACAAAGCAGTTCAAGAGCGGCAGACAGAACATGGCTCTCAAGGGCAGCATCACTGCTGACGGCAGCCTCGGCGCTCTGCTCAAGATAGCTCAGAAGCCCGTTGCAAACGCACTCAACAAGAACTCCAAGGATCGTACCGATATCCCCGGCAAGCCCTCGGGCATGCAGGCGAGCCACATGAAGAGCGCCAGCGCGGTGACCAGCGGCAACTACACCACAATCACCTTCAACGTCAAGGATCAGACTCAGGGCGCGAAGGCTGATAACCACAGCGGTTCCGTCGGCTGCGCAGTCGGTACTCTCGGCGATGTCGATAACGCTATCAGAGAGCTCGGACTCAGCGTCGACTACAAGGACGGCAAGATTGAGCTGACCTACACCAACTGCAAGGTCGTCGTCAAGATTGATAACACCACCGGCAAGATCGTCGAAGGCAGCTGGGCATATGATGTCAATGTCTATGCAAACGGCATCAAGGTCTCCATCGTCTCCGTCAATAACCTCAAGGGTATCGTCGCTTTCTCTTACACCGCTAAGGGCTGATATCTGAAAAAAATCGAAGCCGTCCGTCTTTCCAGACGGGCGGTTTTTTGTCGGCTGTCGGGGATATGCGTCGGATAAACTGCGGCTTTATCAAAAATTAATTTTTTGCCATGTTTTTTTATAAGATTTTTCTTGACCTGTCTGCTTCAATATCTTAAAATATAAGCCTAATCAAGTGCAACACTCAGATGAAATCTGTCGGGAGGGAGAAGAATGAACAAAAAGCTTATGAGATTTGCCGCACTTTTGCTTGCGGCGGCTATGCTCTTTTCCTTTTCGGCGTGCAGAACGAACGATGACGGTTCGGAGTCTTCTACGGACGAACCCTCGGTCACTGATGCGGGGAATATTCATGAGGAGTCCACCGACTCTGCGGAGCTGACAACTGACGAGCCGACGACCGACTCAAGAACCGTGACGCGCTCCAATGTTTCCGGCGGAACAAAGACCGAGACTGTCAACGTCTACAAGGGGCTCAACTCCACGAACACTTCGCGGGTGCTCAAGTATTACAAAGCTGCGGCGGCGAACACCAAGAGCATCGACGCCACGCAGTATATGTCCATGAAGCGCGTTGATTACACTCCGCGCAACAGCTTCCAAAAGGGAATGCTCTCCCTGTTTACGGGCATAGCCTCTGCGGCGCTCGCGGCGAACAGCACGCCTGTGAACGAAGTGCCCGGAGTGCCCGATGAAATTAAGTCGAGCGACCTTATCTCCGCGAACGCCGTCGCTTACGGCAACTACACCATAGTGACGCTCAACGTTAGGATGCAGCAGGACGATCAGAATACTAAGGACGCGCATCAGGGCCCGGTCGGCAGGACTGTCGGAACGGTCGGGGACCTCGGCAGAGTTTTTGAAGCCATGCCGAGCGTCAAGGTGAACTGCTCAAAGGGCAGCATTACGCTCAAGTATGACGACTGTAAGGTCGTTGTCAAAATAGACAACGGCAGCGGAATGATAGTCAGCGGCACATGGAGCTATACTGTTGATATCGATGTCGACAATATATATGCGAGCATCGCGGGCAGCGACGAGCTGCTGATAACGAACACAGGCGGCGCGGTCGGATTTGTTATAAAGACGAATGACGGAATCTCGCTTCAAAGCCGCAATTCAAAATAAAACTGACCCGCACGGCGCGATGCCGGGCGGGTTTTTGATATTAAATTAGGAAGAGAGCTGCCTTTTGACAGCTCTCTCTCTTTATGTTTTTATTTATCTGCTTCGGCGTCGTTTGCCTTTGCCTCTTCGATAACCTTCTGTGCAACGACGGGCGGCGCATCCTCATAGCGGGTGAACTCAAGGGTGAACCAGCCTCTGCCGGCGGTCACGGAACGCAGGACGGTCGAGAAATCGCCCATCTCGCCCATGGGAACTTCCGCGATGAGCTCCTGGATCTTCGGCTCGTCGGACGGACCCATGCCGAGCACGCGGCCGCGGCGCTTTGTGACATCGCCCATGATGTCGCCGAGATTCTCGTCGGGCATATAAGCCTTCAGAGTGCCGATAGGCTCAAGGATAACGGGGTTCGCCTGCGGGATACCGTTCTTGTATGCTATGTTCGCGGCGGTCTTGAACGCCATTTCGGACGAGTCGACCGGATGATAAGAGCCGTCGTAAAGAGTCGCCTTTATGCCGACCATCGGGTAGCCGGCAAGTACGCCCTTCTTGACGCTGTCGCGCAGACCCTTTTCAACTGCGGGGAAGAAGTTCTTCGGCACGGAGCCGCCGACAACTTCCTCGGCGAAAACGAGATCGTCGCTCTCGCAGGGCTCGAAGCGGATGAACACATCGCCGAACTGGCCGTGTCCGCCGGACTGCTTCTTGTGTCTGCCCTGAACCTCGACCTTCTTGCGGATGGACTCTCTATATGCGACCTTCGGCACGCTGAGATCGACCTCAACGCCGAACTTGTTCTTGAGCTTGGAAACGATAACGTCAAGGTGCTGCTCGCCCAGACCGGAGAGCACCTGCTCGCGGGTCTCTTTGTTGATGACGAACGAAATTGTCGGATCCTCTTCGAGGAGCCTGAGCAAGCTCGCCGCGACCTTCTCTTCGTCGCCCTTTTTGCGAACCTTGACTGCCATTGAAAGGCAGGGGGTCGGGAACTTGATGCCCTCGAGGGTTATCGGGTTCTTTGCCGAGCAGACAGTGTCTCCGGTCTTGATGCCCGCAAGCTTTGTGACAACGCCGATGTCACCCGCGGGGATGCAGGATGCGTCCTCCTGCTTGCTGCCCTTGAGGGTGATTATCTTGCCCATTCTCTCGCTCTCTTCGGTGCGGGAGTTATAAGCGGGGGTGTCCGAAGTTATCTTGCCGGAAACGACCTTGAAGAAGGACATCTTGCCGACGAACGGGTCGGCGATAGTCTTGAAGCAGATAGCCGCAAGCGGGCCGTTTTCGTCGCAGGGAAGACCGTTCTCGCCTGCCTTGTCGGCTGCGGAGGGAGCGGAATAGACTATCTCGTCAAGGAGCATATCGATAGCTTCGCAGGTGTAGCCCGCGCAGGCGTATACGGGGATAACGGAGCCGTCGCTGACGCCGGAGTTGAGAGCCTTGATTATCTCTTCGCGGGTGAAAGTCTCGCCTGCAAAGAACTTCTCCATCAGCTCGTCGTCGCTCGAAGCGACTGCTTCTGTAAGTATATCGAGCATCTCGTCAAGCTGCGGGTCGGAGGGCATTGCGACCTCTTTCTTCTCGCCGCTGCTGTAGTCAAAAGCCTTGCGGGACGCGAGGTTGACATATGCCGCAACCTTGCCGCCGTCCATATAGGGGACGATAACGGGGCAGATAGCACCGCCGACTGCATCTTTTATAGCTGCAAATGTTTTATAGAAATCTGTATTGTCCGCGTCGCAGCGGGTGATGGCGAACATTCTCGAAATGCCTCTGGCGTTCGCCGCCTTGAGAGCTTTCTCTGCGCCGACGTCAAAGCCGGAGCCAGCCGCAGTGACGATGAGCACGCTGTCCGCCGCGCGGATGCCTTCGCTCATGCCGCCCGCAAAGTCAAAAAGACCGGGAGTGTCGATTATATTTATCTTCGCGCCGTTCCACTCGATAGCGGCAACAGCGGTTGAAACCGTGGCCTTTCTCTTCTTCTCCTCGGCGTCGAAGTCGAGCACGGTGGTGCCGTCGGCGACTCTGCCGAGTCTGTCGGTAGCCTTCGCGGTGTAGAGCATTGCTTCCGCAAGGGTTGTTTTTCCTCTGCCGCCATGACCTGCTATGGCGATATTTCTGATGTCTTTCGCGTTATAGGCTTTCAAAAAAAAGTCCTCCTTATCAAAGCGCCGCTGCGCGTTTAGATTTACTGCATAAAAATTAACCACAGTTTTGAAGAAATTATAGCATACATTACTATAGATTTCAACAAAAAAATAAAAATATATTCATTAACGTTATATAAACAAATTGAGCGCAGTTTGCACTTGTAAAAGGATATAAAAATAGTATGTTTTGGTCACATTGGGGCTGTTTATCTCAAAATAAAAATAAGGACTGCGGCGGTTCGCAGTCCTCTATGATAAAAGTTATAACAAAACATCCCCCGCACCTCTCGGTGCAGGGGATGCATTATATCAATTTTTACGCAGCTTTCTTTTCTTTTCTGCGCTCTGCCGCGCGTCTGATAGCCTTGCCTATCTCGAACACCGGGATAGTGGAGACCGAGAGACCTGCGGAAATGAGCAGCTCATTGAGCTGGAATGTGCCGGGCGCGATGTCAAATTATTATATTATCTGGAGGCTTTTCTTTTCGCTGCGGTACGCTGAACGGCCTTGATTATCTCGACTATCGGGATTATCGAAAACGCGAGGGCGAGCGATGTTGCATATTCGGCGAAGCCTATCGGAGTGAAGCCGAAGGCGTTTGCGAGGAACGGTATCTCAATACCCGCCGTCGTCAGCACGAGAGACGCTACCATCGCGCCGAACAGCGGCATGTTGTGACTGCCGCGAAGGCTCATCTTTATGACCGAGCCGCGCTGCGAGCGCATGTTGAACGAGTGGAATATCTCGCACATCGACATGGTGAGGAATGCCATGGTCATGCCCTGCTCGCACTCGGCGATGTTCATAAATGCCCAGTGTCCCGTCTCGAAGCGTTCGCCTATGAAGAACGCCGCGAGGGTCAGTGCGGTGACCAGCAGGCCCTGATAGAGCACATCAAAGCCGAGCCCGCCTGCAAATATTCCGTCCGACGGATCGCGCGGGCGGCGGCGCATGATATCGCTCTCCGCCTTTTCGAGTCCGAGCGCGAGCGCCGGGAAGCAGTCGGTGACGAGGTTTATGAACAGCAGATGCGGCGCTTCGAGAATCGTGAAGCCGAGAAGCGTTGCGGTGAATATCGCGAGCACCTCAGCAAGGTTCGAGCCGAGCAGGAATTGAATAGCCTTTCGGATATTGTCATATATCCGGCGGCCCTCTTCAACGGCGTTGACGATAGTTGCAAAGTTGTCGTCCGTGAGCACCATGTCGGCGACATTCTTTGTGACATCCGTGCCGGTTATGCCCATGCCTATTCCGATATCCGCGCTCTTTATCGACGGCGCGTCGTTGACTCCGTCGCCCGTCATGGCGGTTATCTTTCCTTTTGAGCGCCATGCGTTGACTATTCTCGTCTTGTGCTCGGGCTGCACGCGCGCGTATACATATATATTTTCGACTCTGTCCGCGAACTCTTCGTCGCTCATCGCGGAGAGCTCCGCGCCGGTTATTGCCTGTGAGGGATCGGTGAGTATGCCCAGTTCGGAGGCTATCGCAACGGCGGTGTCCTTATGGTCGCCGGTTATCATAACGGGGGTTATGCCCGCACCGCGGCACTCCTCTATAGCCGCCTTGACCTCCGGGCGAACGGGGTCTATCATGCCGGTAAGGCCGATGAATATCAGGTCATGCTCGAGCGCCTCGGGCGAAAAATCGTCGGGCGCGGAGTCGTATTTTCTCATCGCCGCCGCGAGCACGCGCAGAGCCTTATCCGCCATCCTCTTGTTTTCCGAGGCTATTGTCGCCTTTATCTCGTCTGTCATCGGAACGATTTTTCCGTCAATAAAAGCGTGGGTGCAGAGATCGACGACAACATCGGGAGCACCCTTTGTGTATTGAATAATGCCGTCCGGTGTCTTGTGGACGGTGGACATCATCTTTCTGCCGGAGTCGAACGGAGCTTCGCCGATTCTCGGGCTGTCTGCTTTCAAATCGCCCTTGTGCATCCCGAGGCTTATCGCGTAGCTGACGAGAGCCGCCTCCGTGGGCTCGCCGATCACGAGTCCGTCGGAATCCTCCTGCGCGTCGGAGCAGAGGGACATGGCTCTTGCGAGCAACTTTTCGTCGCCGTAATGATCGACGACGGTCATCTTATTCTGCGTGAGAGTGCCTGTCTTGTCAGAGCAGATTATCTGCGCGCAGCCGAGCGTCTCAACAGCGGTGAGCTTGCGGATAACCGCATTTTTCTTCGACATGTTCGTAACGCCTATTGACAGCACGATAGTGACCACCGCCGCAAGTCCCTCGGGAACGGCGG
>ENA-ORNT01000767-ORNT01000767.1-human-gut-metagenome-genome-assembly--contig:-NODE-767-length-22838-cov-3.367291_pt1 | contig 22838 bp, 21 predicted proteins | sample MGYA00242120_ERZ509032 | MGnify/ENA primary metagenome ERZ509032 (study PRJEB26280, sample SAMEA2338729) | human gut metagenome | biome: human gut; feature: human-associated habitat; material: faeces...
CTCAAGCTGCTGTCCAGGCAACTGTGCTCTACCGTCCAGAAGTTATCGTCTTTGGGGGTGGTGTTATGGGACAAGAACACATGCTTCGTCGTGTTCGTGAAAAATTCACAGTTCTTTTGAATGGTTACCTTCCGGTGCCAGATGTAAATGAGTATATTGTGACACCTGCTGTTTCAGGTAATGGCTCTGCAACACTTGGTAACTTTGCACTTGCCAAAGATGTAGCTGACAAACACTCACGCAAATAAGCAAAATATGTAAAATCGCTTTAAGAGATAATCTTAAGGCGTTTTGCTCTATACAGGAGGAAGTAATGGAACCTTTATTTTTAGATTCACCAATGCATGAGAAAATCTGGGGAGGTAATCGCCTCAAGACAGAGTTTGGTTACGATATTCCCAGTGAACATACTGGTGAATACTGGGCAATTTCTGCCCATCCTAATGGTGTATCCTATGTCAAAAATGGAAAATATGCTGGTTTCCACCTGGCAGAGCTTTACAAGGATAATCCAGAACTTTTTGGGAACCCCAAGACTAGTGTTTTTCCTTTGTTGACCAAGATTTTGGATGCTAATGACTGGCTCTCAGTGCAGGTACACCCTGATGATGCCTATGGGCTAGAGCACGAAGGTGAGCTAGGAAAGACAGAATGTTGGTATATTATTGATGCTGAAGAGGGTGCAGAAATTATTTATGGTCACAAGGCTAAGACAAAGGAAGAGCTGGCATCCTTGATTGAAGCAGGTGATTGGGATGGACTTTTGTCGAAAACTCCTGTTAAGAAAGGTGACTTTTTCTTTGTACCAAGTGGCACCATGCATGCTATTGGTCCAGGTATCCTTATCTTAGAGACTCAACAATCTAGCGATACCACTTATCGTGTATATGATTTTGATCGTAGGGATGATCAGGGCAATAAACGTGAACTTCATATTCAACAGTCTCTTGATGTCTTGAATCTAGGGGCCCCAGAAAATAGCGTCCCAGCAACTGTTAAGACCTTGCAATTAGAGTCGACTTGTTTGACATCAAACTCCTTTTTCACTGTGTATAAATGGAAACTCAGTGGCTTGGTTGACTTCAAGCAATCAGCTCCCTATTTGCTTTGTTCAGTACTTTCTGGCAATGGGACCATGACTATCGATTCACGCATTTATTGTCTAAAAAAAGGCGATCACTTTATTCTTCCAAATGATGTGACAGATTGGGAAATTGATGGACAATTGGAGATGATTGTCAGTCACCCTAACGAGGCTTAAGTATGAGTAATGAAAAAGTTTTAGCGGCACTATTTGAGCGTATTGAAATCGGCAAATCCTATTATTTTGAGGGGGCTTATTATCGTCTGAAAGACTATGGCGACCACATTTATGGCTTACAACGGGCAATTCCTGGTATGTGTGGTGAAAAAACAGCTTCCCCTAGCATCAAATTTTACTGGAAAAATGGTGTCTTGGACTATCAATTCTACGTTGATTTTGAAGCTAGTCCTATGATAATGAAGGCTTATAGTAGCACCGACCATGCTTTCTTTGAGCAGGCTTTTGAAAATCTTTTGCATGATTTTGAGGATATTCTAGAGAGCCAAGAAAACTCTGAGAAGTAGGTTTAAAGTATTATTGTCAATATTTTCAGTGAATCTAATAAAAAAGTTTTAGTTTATTTGCGAATCCATTGTGAAAGCCCTTAAACTAGGGCTTTTTTCTTTGTCAATCCTTGAGTGATTTCTTGTTTAAAGGGGGCTTTTGTGGTAAAATATGGAGATAAAGACTGTCGAAAGGAAAAAAGATGGCAAATATATTACGCAAAATCATTGAAAATGATAAAGGCGAAATTAAGAAACTAGAAAAAACTGCCAAGAAAGTCGAGAGCTATGCTGATGCAATGGCGGCTCTTTCAGATGAAGAACTTCAGGCAAAAACAGAAGAATTTAAAAAACGATATCAAAACGGAGAAAGCCTAGACCAACTCTTGCCAGAGGCATTTGCAGTTGTTCGTGAAGGGGCAAAACGTGTCCTTGGACTTTTCCCATATCGTGTGCAAATCATGGGTGGTATCGTTCTTCACCATGGTGACGTGCCAGAGATGCGTACAGGGGAAGGGAAAACCCTGACTGCGACAATGCCTGTTTACCTCAATGCTATTTCAGGTGAAGGTGTACACGTTATCACCGTTAACGAATACCTTTCAGAGCGTGATGCGACTGAAATGGGTGAGCTCTATAGTTGGCTTGGTTTGTCGGTAGGGATTAACCTTTCAGCCAAATCACCAGCTGAAAAACGTGAAGCATATAACTGTGACATCACTTACTCAACCAACTCAGAGGTAGGTTTCGACTATCTTCGTGATAACATGGTTGTTCGTAAGGAAAACATGGTACAACGTCCATTGAACTATGCCTTGGTCGATGAGGTTGACTCGGTTCTTATCGATGAAGCTCGTACACCATTGATTGTATCAGGTCCTGTAAGTTCAGAAACTAACCAGTTGTATCATCGTGCAGATGCCTTTGTTAAGACCTTGACAGAGGATGATTATGCCATTGATATTCCAACAAAAACAATTGGTTTGAATGACTCAGGTATTGACAAGGCTGAAGAATTCTTCAACTTGGACAACTTGTATGATATTGACAACGTTGCCTTGACTCACTATATTGACAATGCCCTTCGTGCCAACTACATCATGTTGCATGATATCGACTATGTGGTAAGTCCTGAGCAAGAAATTCTTATCGTCGACCAATTTACAGGTCGTACCATGGAAGGTCGTCGATTCTCAGATGGACTCCACCAAGCCATCGAGGCAAAAGAAGGTGTACCGGTTCAAGAAGAAACGAAGACATCTGCCTCAATCACTTACCAAAATATGTTCCGTATGTACAAGAAATTGTCAGGAATGACTGGTACTGGTAAGACCGAGGAAGATGAATTCCGTGAAATCTATAACATGCGAATTATTCCGATTCCAACTAACCGTCCAATTCAACGTATTGACCACGATGACCTTCTTTACCCAACCTTGGATGCTAAATTCCGTGCTGTGGTACAAGATGTTAAGCGTCGTTATGAAAAGGGACAGCCAGTTCTTGTTGGTACGGTTGCCGTTGAAACATCTGACTTGATTTCTAAGATGTTGGTTGAAGCAGGTATTCCTCATGAAGTACTTAATGCTAAGAACCACGAAAAAGAAGCGCATATTATCATGAATGCGGGTCAACGTGGTGCCGTTACGATTGCGACCAACATGGCCGGTCGTGGTACCGACATCAAACTTGGTGAGGGTGTTCTTGACCTTGGTGGCCTTTGTGTTATTGGTACAGAGCGTCACGAAAGCCGTCGTATTGATAACCAGTTGCGTGGTCGTGCGGGACGTCAAGGGGACCCAGGGGAATCTCAATTCTACCTTTCACTTGAAGACGAATTGATGCGTCGTTTCGGTTCTGATCGTATCAAGCAAGTCTTGGAACGTTTGAATGCTGATGATGAAGATATTGTTATCAAATCACGTATGTTGACTCGTCAAGTGGAAGCGGCTCAAAAACGTGTCGAAGGAAATAACTACGATACTCGTAAACAAGTCCTTCAGTACGATGATGTTATGCGTGAACAACGTGAAATCATCTACGCTGAGCGTTATGATGTTATCACAGCGGAACGTGACCTTGAACCTGAGATTAAGGCTATGATTAAGCGTACGATTAACCGTACGGTAGATGGTCACAGCCGCAATGATCAAGAGGAAGCTCTTAAAGGTATCTTGAACTTTGCTCGTCAGGCCTTGGTTCCTGAGAATGCCATCTCACTTGAAGATTTACGAGAAGTGGGAGAGGTAACGAAACGTAGTGTTAATTATGACGCTATTAAAGTTTACTTGAATGAGTTAGCAGCTGATGTTTATGATCGTCAAATCAAGAAATTGCGTTCAGAGGAAGCTATCCGTGAATTCCAAAAAGTCTTGATTTTGATGGTTGTTGACAACAAGTGGACGGATCACATCGATGCCCTTGATCAATTACGTAATGCCGTTGGTTTGCGTGGTTATGCCCAAAACAACCCAATCGTTGAGTATCAATCTGAAGGGTTCAAGATGTTCCAAGATATGATTGGGGCAATTGAATATGATGTGACACGTACAATGATGAAAGCACAAATTCATGAACAATCTCGTGAAAATGTGAATGAACGTGTTTCAACAACAGCAACAGGCAATATCCAGGCTCACCAAGCAGATGCTAATGGTCAAGAAATTGACTTTAGTAAGGTTGGTCGTAATGACTTCTGTCCATGTGGCTCTGGTAAGAAATTTAAAAATTGTCACGGTCGTAAACAATTTTAGGAAAAAAGAAATAGGTAATTATTATGGTTTTTAAAGCAGTAAGTGAAAAAATTGATTTTGATGCAGTTAAAGAATCAACTACATTGACAGGTGAAGCCCTTGCCAAGAAACAAGCTCGTGATAAAGAGCTTGAAGCAATCATCAAGGGTGAAGATGACCGTACGCTTTTGGTTATTGGTCCATGTTCATCTGATAATGAGGATGCAGTTCTTGATTATGCTCACCGTTTGGCTAAACTTCAAGAAGAAGTTAAAGATAAAGTCTTTATGGTTATGCGTGTTTATACAGCTAAACCTCGTACAAATGGTGATGGTTATAAAGGGCTTGTCCACCAACCTGATGCTGAAGGTAAACCAAACCTAATCAATGGTATCAAGGCTGTGCGTAATCTTCACTACCGTGTTATCACTGAAACTGGTATCACAACTGCTGATGAAATGCTTTACCCAGAAAACCTTCCTTTGGTAGATGACCTTGTGTCATATATTGCCATCGGTGCACGTTCTGTAGAAGACCAACAACACCGTTTTGTTGCATCAGGTATTGATGTTCCAACTGGTATGAAGAACCCAACATCAGGGAACCTTAACGTTATGTTTAATGGTATCTACGCTGCACAAAACAAACAAAACTTCCTCTTTAACGGTGAAGAAGTTGAAACATCAGGTAACCCATTGGCACACGTTATTCTTCGTGGTTCAACGAATGAATATGGTAAAAACGTGCCTAACTTCTACTATGATGATGTTCTTGAAACCATCGAACACTATGAACAAATGGGCCTTGAAAATCCATTCATCGTTATTGATACAAACCATGATAACTCAGGTAAACGTTACTTGGAACAAATCCGTATCGTTCGTCAAACCTTGATTAACCGTGACTGGAATGAAAAAATCAACAAAGTTGCACGTGGTTTCATGATTGAATCTTACCTTGAAGATGGCCGTCAAGATGCGCCAGATGTCTATGGTAAATCAATCACTGACCCATGTCTTGGTTGGGATAAGACAGAAGAATTGATTCGTGAAATCCACGATACTTTGTCAAAATAATAAGGTAACAGAAACCATATATGGGGAGTGAACCGTTTGGATGACCAAGCGGTTCGCTCTCTTTTCACAAAGAGAGGGAAAAAGATGGGAATTCATCAAAATAGTCCGCTGATTGATGTAGCGGAAGTAAGGAAATTGCATGCTCTTACGGGAGACGCACTAGTAACTAAACAGGCTAATGATGAGGCTTTGGCAAAAATTATCAAGGGTGAGGACAAACGTATTCTCTTGGTTATTGGCCCATGTTCATCTGATAATGAAGAAGCCGTTCTTGACTATGCTCACCGTTTGGCCAAACTTCAGGAAGAAGTGAAAGATAAAATCTTTATTGTTATGCGTGTTTATACAGCTAAACCTCGTACTAATGGGGATGGTTATAAGGGGCTTATCCACCAACCAGATGCAGAGGGTGATGTAGACCTTCTTGCTGGGGTTAAGGCGGTTCGCCACCTTCAGTCACGTATTATTACTGAAACAGGCCTTCCAATCGCTGACGAGATGCTTTATCCGTCAAATCTTTCCTTCTTTGATGACCTACTTAGCTACCACGCTGTTGGAGCACGTTCGGTTGAGGACCAAGAACACCGCTTTGTAGCTTCAGGTATTGATGTGCCAATTGGTTTGAAGAATCCAACGTCAGGAAATTTGAATGTCATGTTTAATGGTATCTATGCTGCGCAGAACCAACAGCATTTCCTTTACAATGGCGCTGAAGTTAAAACAGATGGTAACCCACTCGCTCACGCTATCTTGCGTGGTGCCAACAATGAAAATGGTCAGAACATTGTCAACTACCATTACGAGGACTTGGTTAAGGCTTTGGACAAGTATAGTGCATTCAATTTGGAAAATCCATTTATCCTTGTCGATACAAACCATGATAACTCTGGTAAAAACTTCATGGAACAAGTTCGCATTGTGCGTGAAGTCCTTCTTAACCGTGAGTGGGATGAGCGTATCGCGGATACCGTGCGTGGCTTTATGATTGAGTCTTACCTTGAGGATGGTCGTCAAGACACACCTGAAGTTTACGGTAAATCAATCACAGATCCATGTCTTGGTTGGGATAAGACAGATAGCCTTATTCGTGAAATCCACAATCGACTTTCGTAACAATTATGATTTTTGGACATGGTATAGACTTGCAGGAAATTTCAGCAGTTAAAAAGGCTTATGACCGCAATCCACGCTTTGCAAAAAAGGTATTGACACCAAAAGAGTGGGAGCGTTTTGAATCCCTTTCTGGCAATCGTCAGATGTCCTATTTAGCAGGTCGCTGGGCTGGTAAGGAAGCATTTTCAAAGGCCTGGGGTACAGGTATTGGAGCAGTCGGCTTTAAGGATATTGAAATTTTGACCAATGACAAGGGAGCTCCAGTGGTGACCCAGTCGCCTTTTGAAGGCAATGTCTTTATCTCGATTTCCCATAGCGGTGATTTTGTTCAGGCAAGTGTCATTTTAGAAAAAAACTAAGAGATAGATGTTGGAAGAGGATAGCTTATGATCTCAAGTTTACATCGACCAACCTTGGCAAAGGTTGATCTATCAGCAATTTCAGAAAATATTGAACAAGTGGTTAGTCACATCCCTAAACAGGTAAAGACTTTTGCAGTTGTTAAGGCCAATGCTTATGGTCATGGCACTGTCGAAGTGGCCAAGCATGTATCTAAGCAGGTGGATGGTTTTTGTGTTTCCAACCTAGACGAGGCACTTGAACTCCGTCAGGCTGGCTTAGAGCAACCGATACTTATTTTAGGAGTAGTCTTGCCAGACGAGGTTCCTTTGGCTATTCAAGAAAACATCACTCTGACGGTAGCTTCGCTTGAGTGGTTGAAAATGGCTAAGGATCAAGGGCTTGATTTGACTGGTTTGACCTGTCATATTAAGATTGATTCAGGCATGGGACGCATTGGGGTGCGTAGCCAAGGAGATGCAGATAGTTTGATTGCTGGTCTGAAGGCACTTGGTGCGGATGTCGAAGGTATTTTTACCCATTTTGCAACAGCTGATGAAGCAGATGATAGTAAATTCAAGCGTCAATTGGCCTTCTTCACGGATTTGGTTAATAACTTGGTGGACCGCCCTCGCTTGGTACATGCTAGCAACTCTGCGACAAGTATCTGGCATGCAGAAACAGTCTTTAATGCGGTACGTCTAGGTGTTGTTATCTATGGTCTCAATCCTAGTGGCAGTGTTTTAGACCTTCCATATAACATTCGTCCTGCTTTAAGTTTGGAGACAGCACTTGTTCATGTTAAGACTCTGCCAGCAGGTCAAGATGTGGGTTATGGTGCAACGTATACGACGACAGCTGATGAGGTTATTGGAACCATTCCGATTGGCTATGCGGATGGTTGGACCAGAGATTTACAAGGTTTCCACGTTATTGTGGATGGACAGTTTTGTCCTATTGTTGGGCGTGTGTCTATGGACCAGATCACTGTTCGCCTTCCTAAGGTTTATCCCCTAGGAACTCCTGTCACTCTTATGGGTGAAAATGGGGGAGCAAGTATCACTGCGACAGAGGTGGCTGAAAAACGCGGCACTATCAACTATGAGGTCCTTTGTTTGCTTAGTGATCGTGTACCTCGTAGCTATGACTAATATAAATAAAGAGAAATCCAGTTTGATACTGGATTTTTTGATTTTAGTGAAGTCCATTTTCATGTGTTATAATAGCTGATAAGGCTTCCTCTTTCACGAGGAGAAGAACACGATAGAAATGATAGAGGATATGATTCAACTAGATTCACCGATTGCGGATTTGAAAGGCTTTGGTCCTAAGTCCGCTGAAAAATTTACCAAATTAGATTTGCACACGGTTGGGGACCTCTTGCTTTATTTTCCTTTCCGATATGAAGATTTTAAGAGTAAGTCTATCTTTGAACTGATGGATGGCGAAAAGGCTGTTATTACGGGAACGGTGGTGACCCCTGCCAATGTGCAATATTATGGCTTTAAACGTAATCGTCTGAGTTTTAAAATCAAGCAAGGAGAGGCAGTGATTGCCATTAGTTTCTTCAACCAGCCTTATCTTGTGGACAAGATTGAGATGGGGGCAGAAGTGGCTATTTTTGGCAAATGGGACCAGAAGAAGTCGGCTGTGACTGGTATGAAAGTATTGGCTCAAGTTGAGGACGATATGCAGCCGGTCTATCATGTGGCCCAGGGTGTTAGTCAGGCCCAGCTGATAAAGGCAATAAAGGCAGCTTTTGATAGTGGGGCTCTTAATTTGTTGGAGGAGAGTCTCCCACAGGTGCTTATGGACAAGTATCGTCTTATGGGACGCCAAGAGGCTGTGCGTGCTATGCATTTTCCGAAAGATTTGGCTGAATATAAGCAGGCTTTACGTAGGACCAAGTTTGAGGAGCTCTTTTATTTCCAGATGAATTTACAGGTGCTGAAGGCTGAGAATAAGTCCGAAACCAATGGTCTAGCAATTGCTTACGATGAAGCCAAAATTAAGGCCAAAATTGCAGAATTACCATTTCCCTTGACAGAGGCCCAACAGCGCAGTTTATCGGAAATCCTAGCTGATATGAAATCTGGAGCTCATATGAACCGTCTTTTGCAAGGAGATGTGGGTTCAGGGAAAACAGTTATCGCTAGCCTGGCTATGTATGGGGCTTATACGGCAGGATTGCAGTCTGCCCTCATGGTACCGACGGAAATCTTAGCAGAGCAGCATTATCAGAGTTTGCAGGGGCTTTTTCCTGAGCTAGAGGTAGTGCTCCTAACTTCTGGGATGAAGGCGGCGGACAAAAAAGTAGCTCTTTCCAAAATCGAATCTGGGGAGGCTCAGATGATCGTGGGGACTCACTCACTGATTCAGGATGCTGTGACTTATCACAGGCTTGGGCTAGTAATTACTGATGAACAGCACCGTTTTGGGGTTAATCAACGTCGTATTTTCCGTGAGAAAGGTGATAATCCTGATGTCCTTATGATGACAGCGACCCCTATTCCTAGGACCTTGGCGATCACTGCCTTTGGGGAGATGGATGTGTCAATCATTGACCAGATGCCAGCAGGACGTAAGCCCATTATTACCCGTTGGGTTAAACATGAGCAACTAGATACCGTACTGACTTGGATCAAGGGAGAGTTGGAAAAAGATGCTCAGGTCTATTTTATTTCACCTTTGATTGAAGAGTCTGAGGCTCTCGATTTGAAAAATGCGGTGGCCCTTCATCAGGAACTCACAGATTTCTTTGGGGATTCAGCTACAGTGGCTCTGATGCACGGTCGCATGAAAAATGATGAAAAAGACCAGATTATGCAAGATTTCAAGGATAAAAAATCTCAAATTTTAGTATCAACCACAGTTATCGAAGTGGGGGTTAACGTGCCAAATGCTACGGTTATGGTCATTATGGATGCGGATCGTTTTGGACTTAGCCAGCTTCACCAGCTTCGAGGCCGTGTAGGTCGTGGCGACAAGCAATCTTACTGTGTATTGGTGGCTAATCCTAAAAATGATACCGGGAAAAAACGCATGCAAGCCATGTGTGAGACTACGGATGGTTTTGTTCTAGCAGAAGAGGACCTTAAAATGCGTGGTTCAGGAGAGATCTTTGGGACACGTCAGTCAGGAATTCCTGAATTTCAAGTGGCTGATATTGTGGAAGACTACAATATCTTAGAAGAAGCAAGGCGCGTGGCCAGCCAAATTGTGTCTGACCCTAACTGGCGCGAGAATCCTGATTGGCAGGTGCTTGGAGCTCATTTGAGAAGGCAAGCTGAGTTTGACTGAGGAGGAAACCCATGAAAAAGAAGCGGTTAAAACTCGATTTTTTTGCGATTTTGCATCCCTTGTTTCTTATGATGTTAGGTCTCCTGTTTTATTTTTTCGCCTTCATCTTGATTTGGTTTATTACCGAATTGGCAAAGCTGATAGAAGGAAAGACAGACTTTCATACCCTATATTTTTATTCACTTCTTATCTCTCTAGCTTGTTCGATATTACTGATTATGTACGTCGCGGGTTTTATAGCTCAGCTGATTATACATATACAGCATCAAAAGGAAAGGACGCTTTTGCCGGTCTGGTGTATGCTTACGGCTGTACTGATGCTTGTGCCCCTATTCGAAGATTTTAGTATCTTAAGCTCGTCCTGGAATTTTAAAGGGTATTTTCTTTCCATAGTTGCCTACATTGCCTATCTCTTTACAAAGCTACCCAAGGTTATTGAAAGTTACCGTTATCATGCGACAATTCGCTATGCCGTTTGGGTGGCTCTGGTCTTGGGAATTATTTTATCCATGCTTTAGACAGAAAAACTCTCAGTAAACTCACTGAGAGTTTTAAGTTTCCTTCAAGCTTATTACAAGCTTTCTTTAAGTTAGAGATCCTATAATAAAACCATCAAAACGAGATAGGTTTTGATAATAAAACGTTTTGGCTAGGCCAAACCATTCCTAAAAAGGAGGAAACAACAATGACAGTAAAAATTAAAGTAACATACAACCCAAATTTCCAAAAGCATCCTCAAGACTTTAAGGTTTATCAAAACTAATATTGATGCCAGGAAGAGGCTAAATTTACCCATATTCTACAACTTTCATCCCTCATTTTCCAAAATCCCTTTTTCCTTTTTTTCATAACGTAGAACCCCTCTTCTTAAAATCATAACAAGTCTAGACGGAAGTATGACCAGTCTAGGTGATTAACATAAGTAAGGTAACCAGTTAAGATTTTCTTAGCTGGTTTTTCTATTTTTTTGAATCTTAGATAAAAAATATCGAAAAACGATAAAAGTTGTTGACAAGGAGAAATAAAGAGTGTAATATATAATTATCGATAAACGATAATAAGTTTTCGATAAAGACAATCTTATTCGCGAAAAAGAGAAATGATAGTGTAAAATAAGTTGTGTAAACACAAAAAGGAATAAATCCGTTATAGTAGAGTTGCAACACATTACTAGAAAGAGATTTATTCCTATGACTCAGTTTAGCACAGAACTGCTTAACTTCCTAGCCCAAAAGCAAGATATTGATGAATTTTTCCAGCAATCTCTTTAATTGCTTACATTATTATAGGGCTATTTTTAAAAGGTTCTAGTGTCTGGACTAGTTTTATTCAAAAAAATACAATAACAAGTGGAGAAATGTATATCAAGATAAATAATAGTTTAATTGAGCCTTCTCAAATTGTATTTGTAGCCTTACTTTATTTCTTGGTAGAGTATATTAGTATAAAAGTTATGGAACGTATGGTGAAGAAAAATGGCAATAATTGAAGTTAAAGGGTTAGGAAAAAAATATAAGGGTAATGCTTTTTATTCTTTAGAAAATGCTACTTTTACGATTGAAGAGGGAGATATTATAGGTTTAGTAGGTAAAAATGGTTCAGGGAAGAGTACTTTGCTCAAAATATTAGCAAAATCTCAAAATCCTACAGAAGGGAATGTTTTTTTTAATGGTAGGGACATTTTTAAAGAAGATAATATTCTTAAAGATTTTGGAATCATGATAGAACCTGTATTCTTTCCACAAATTAGTGTTGAAGAAAACTTAAAGTTATATCTTAAAATTCATAAGAAAGAACAGTATCAAGATAATATCGAAAAAATACTGAAATTAGTCGGACTTTGGGAAGCTAAAGATAGAAAACCTATAGATTTTTCTTTTGGTATGAAACAAAGAACTGCTTTAGCATTGGCTCTTGTTACGGAACCTCAATTTGTGTTGTTAGATGAGCCTTTTGTGGGTTTAGATCCTATCGGTGTTAAAAATTTATTGGAAATTTTAAAACAATGGTCAAAAGTTAATAAAACATCAATGATAATATCTAGTCATCAGTTAGCAGAATTAGAAGACTTGTGTACACGTTATCTTTTCATTGAATCAGGGATAATTGATGATAAAATCAGTACGGAGCAAAATAGTATTATAATAGAGCTGAATGAGATTTTCAGAGATGAAGATAATCATTTGATAGAGAATCTTGTGAAAAAATATAGCTTAAAGTATAGTGAAAATAATATTGAAATTGATAATTCTGTAAATAATGAAGCATTAAATAGTATCTTGGAACAACTTGCAGTTGCTAAGCTAATTAATAATGTTTTATCTAAAAAGGATAGTTTAGAAAGATTATTTGTGGAGGAATAGGAATGAATTACTTAACATTACCTTTTTTTAAAGCATTGTTGAAGAAAAAAGAATCAAAAATTGCGTTAGCTTTTAGCTTTTTCCCAATGCTATTAATTGTTGTAGGATTATTTAATACCAATTTTATGCAATTGAGCGCCCCAGTAGGGTCACTAAGCTTTTTAGAGTTTTTTAGTGCAGTTTTATTTACTCAGTACCAAATGACCTTGCCATTAGTAGTTTTTATTTATATTGTAAGTACGATTTTTAGGGATGAAATTACAAGTGGTATTATGTATCTTTACAAAGATATTAGTAGAAAAGTTATTTTAAATGCAAAGTTAGGAGCGATTTTATTGTTTCAAATATTGTATATAGTAATAACTTTCTTTTCATCATTGTTTACTTATTATGTTTATTTGGTTCATAAACCATATACATCAGGTAGGTTTTGGCCTTCCAAAATTGATGATGTACAGTATACGGTAATTAGTATTTTAGGGACTATTTTGGTGTTTTTGTTGTGTTTATTAGTTGCCAGTCTGGCATCAATTATCTTGACAAATGGATTCACTATGCTTGTAGGAATTATTTTTGCACTTTTTTCTTTTATAGCTCCACAACTTGCTTCGCTAAAATATGTGTTTCCGAACGGTTATGTTAATGTGTTAGGTCATATGTCTTTTAATAGTAGTATATTACTTATTATGTTATTATTTGTAGTCTACTATGCAATTTTGTATATTGCTTCTTTATATTTTTACAGTAGACTTGAGTATTAGTGGGTTGAGGTACTATTATGGAGAGTAAAAAAAGTTCTTCAGTATTATCTCAAATTAGACGCTTTCTTATACCTGAGTACTTTTTATTTATAGTAGGATTAATTCTAAGTATTATCGGTGCCTTATCTACACTTGCTTTGCCTTTAATTATGGGCAGTTTAGCAGATCGTGATAGAATGAACTTTATTGACAGTATCAGAGAAATTATATACTAAAAACTATTTAACAAAGGAAATACTTATCATGAAAACACTTAAATTAATCATCAACGCTCTTCTTATTCTTCTTATGGCAATCTACGGTCTTGCAATGCTTGCTTTACCTATCCTTCCTTTTGTGGATGTGGCTAGCCTTTTCCCAGGTGCAGAGGTTCATTACCTTTCTGGTTGGGGTTACTGGCTGGTCGCAGAGCTACAATTTGCCTTCTATCTTGCCTTGATTTGGTTCCTTCGTAAAGAACTTAAATCCTTTACTTGGAAGGCACTTTGGACAGAAGATTTCTCTCTTTTCTTGAAAAAGGTTGCCCTCTTAACCTTTGTGCCATCAGCCTTGAATATCTTCCTGCAGTTGGGAATGACTAATCACCTTGTAATGGATTTTAGTACATCAGTCTGGCTCTTCTTGGTCTCTCTAGCTTGTGATGCGATTCGTCTTCGTAAGGGACAAACAGCGGTCAAATAATTGAATAATTCTTATTTGAAAAGTAGTAAAATCTTATCTAAAAACTAGTATTTTATATTGATATTCGATATAATTGATACTGTTAATAGTTAGCTAATGATTTAGAACGAGGTCAAGGGCTCCTAGAGGCACCTTGGCTTTTTCTAGTCTATTCTCCAAAAAAATCAAAATGTATTTACAATTGAGGTAACACATGAAAACTATCTTATTCTATGTTTTAATCGTCCTAGCCTTAGCTGGTTCTAGTTATTATGGTTGGAGATCTGCCAAAAGTGCCAAAAGTCGCCAGGAAACGCAAGAACAAAAACGTCTGCGTAGTGTTCTCCTATTCGTCAATGTTCTCCTTTTTGTGGGCTTTTTAAGTCTTGTAATCACCATTCTTACTGATGCCTTTATCCTGACTGGTCATGAAGGACTCTTACACCAAGGTTTGCGTATGCTTCTTGGTTCGGGAGTTACCGTGAAAAGTACTAGCACTAGTCTGACGCTTTTTACAGCAACCATTGATTTCCTTCGTATGTCAGTCAACATAGGCTTCTTGTTGTGTCTACGTGCCTTTCTGATTAATCTTTATCGTTCTGATATTTTTATCGCTAAAAATGCTAAGTTGGTTCGTTGGTCAGCACATTTGTTAGTTCTTGGGGCCTTTATCAATAATGGTATCTTTACATTTGGGACAGGCAACCATAGTTATAGTTTCTTTAATATCAGTTATTTGCTAGTTAGCTTTGTTCTCTATGCTGTTGCTATGATTTTGACTAAGGCTAATGCCATTGCTGAGGAAAATGAGTACACGATTTAGGAGGGGCTTATGATTATTGTCAATTTGGACGTTGAACTTGCCAAGAAGAAGATGCGCTCGGGTGAGCTAGCAGAACGTATTGGTATTACCCCAGCCAATCTCTCGGTTCTTAAGACAGGCAAGGCCAAGGCAATCCGTTTTACAACACTGGATGCTATTTGTAAGGAGTTAGATTGCCAACCAGGAGATATTCTTGAATATAGACCTGACGAAGAAAACTAAAAAGCCTGAAGCAGTTCAGTCACTTCTCTAGTGACCATGCTTCAAGCTTTTTTATTTTTTCTTCAACCATGCGACCAGGGCTACACTGGCTAGCACGGTACCACAGACTATGGCGATATATGTTTTTGAGACTGTTAGCTCATAGTGGAAATCTTTATTTTTCAATTTATCGGTTGCTTCAATACTAAGTTTCATGTCTTATCCCTCGATATAGTTTTTCAATTCTTGGCCTTTGAGTCCTGCACTAAGTGCGATGAGGAGTTTGAGGCGAGCCTTTGGTGCGTTGAGTTCTTTAACAAACATAACGCCAGCTTCTTGGAGTTTGACCCCGCCTCCTTCATAGGCGTAGACAGGTTCGGCGATACCGTTGAAGCAGCGGGAAACGAGCACAACAGGAACACCTTTTTCCATCAGTTTTGTGATTTCTCTTGCGGCTAATGGTGGGAGGTTTCCAGCACCTAGTGCCTCGATAACTACACCGTCAATCTTCTCAGGGTCTAGGAGACTGATGATTCCATCTCCGATACCCATCCCAGCATAGGCCTTGATGATTGGGACTGTTCCTGTGATTTGTTCCAAATTAAAGCGAACCCGAGGCTCAGCAGTTTTGAACCAGAGGATGTCATGCTTCATGATGATTCCTAGTGGACCATGAGTTGGTGTGTGGAAGGTTGCCACGTTTGTGGTATGGGTCTTAGTCACATACTTGGCTGCATGGATTTCATCGTTCATCACGACTAGGATACCTTTGTCAGCGGCCTTGTCGTCGCTAGCAACACGTAGGGCTGAGAGATAGTTATAGACTCCGTCGCTTCCTAGTTCGTTTGACGAACGCATGGCACCGGTTAGGACGATTGGAATCTCAGGGACGGCCATGGTGTCTAGGAAGTAGGCTGTCTCTTCCAGAGTATCTGTTCCGTGGGTGATGACCACACCATCATATTGCCCAGCTGTTTCCTTGATTTTTTTGTAAATATCCAGCATGTGGTAGGGTGTGATATGGGGGCTAGGGATATTAAGAAAATCGAGAACGGTTAGTTCTAAATTGTCTAAATCAAGCCCCACATGGTTCATGGGATTATCAGCGTTTTGACTGACCTTGCCATCATTATCCGCTGACATGGAAATTGTTCCTCCAGTGTGAAGGACTAGGATTTTTTTTTTCATTTATATTACTCACCATTATATTATATGTTATAATTTATTTTAGCATAAAATGTTAGAAGGAGGGGAGCTCTGTGGCCATTAAAGCAGTCTTTTTTGATATTGATGGGACTTTTCTAAATGACCGAAAACGTGTGTCAAGTTCAACCCAAAAAGCTATCAGTCAAATGAAGGAAGATGGTATCTTGGTTGGTTTGGCAACAGGTCGTGGTCCAGGATTTGTTCAGCCTTTCATGGACAATCTGGGTCTGGATTTTGCAGTCACTTATAATGGTCAATATATTTTGACTCATGACAAGGTCCTGTATCAAAATCAGCTCCCTAAATCAACAGTCTACAACTTGATTCGCTATGCCACCAAGCACCGTAGAGAGATTTCTCTAGGGACTAGCACAGGTCTTGTTGGTTCCAATATTATTAGTATGGGAACGAGTAAGTTTGGACAAATCGTCAGCCGTATTGTCCCTAAGTCCTGGGCTAAGCTGGTGGAACGTAGTTTCAAGTCTTTGATTCGTCGTTTCAAGCCACAAAGTATTGAGACTCTTAAGACTATCATGCGTGAGCCTATTTATCAGGTGGTTATGGTAGCGACGGTGGGGGAAACAGAAGATATTGAAGAAAAGTTTCCTCATGTGAAGATTACCCGTTCAAGCCCTTATTCAGCCGATATTATTTCAGCGGACCAATCTAAGTTGAAAGGTATCGCTCATCTAGGTGAGGTTTTTGGTTTCGAACTCAGTGAGGTTATGGCCTTCGGAGATTCGGAAAATGACCTAGAAATGCTGTCTGGTGTCGGCATTGGTGTTGCCATGGGTAATGGTGAAGACGAACTGAAAGACCAGGCTACCCATGTCACTGATACTAATAACCAGAATGGGATTGCCAAAGCCTTGTCACACTACGGTTTGATTCATTTTGAGACAGAAAATTCATTTACCAGTGATGATGACAACTTCAACAAGGTTAAGGATTTCCACCATTTGATGGATGGCTCAACTAACGACATGCCTCGTGTTTACGGTATTGAGGAAGCTAGTCACCGTTCGGACTTCAAGTTGGAAGAAATCGTCGAATTTCTTTATGCTTCATCAGGTGGGGACAAGCGTGTCTTTGGTCAGGCTGTTCTGGATTTGCATGCTGCTCTTGATAAGGCGGCCCTCAAAGTTAGTTCTAAAGAGCACTCAGAGTCAACGATGGTTGGTCAGGTGGATGCTTTGACTGACTTGCTTTACTTGACCTATGGTTCATTTGTTCTTATGGGGGTGGATCCTAAACCTTTCTTTGATACGGTTCATGAGGCTAATATGGGGAAAATTTTCCCCGATGGCAAGGCTCACTTTGATCCCGTGACCCACAAAATTCTTAAACCAAGTGACTGGGAAGAGCGATTTGCACCAGAACCACACATTAAACGAGAGCTGGATCGTCAGATTCAAAAATCTCTACAAAGAAACAGATAAGAAGATATAAAGGTTTGGACAGCTTGCTCCGAACCTTTTTCTAATAAAAATGACATTTATTAATGGCTTTATTTGTGATAAAATGAAGTCATTCTATGTATTTTTAAGGAGATTGTTATGACTAAAGCAGATTGGTTAGATTTTTTTGAAGCCATCAATGGTCGTTCAGCGACTGAAGAAGAAATTGCAGCAGCACTTGCAGCTGGTGAGTTCCAAGATGATGCACCAGCAGTAGAAACTGCTCCAACACAAGAAGCACCAGCGCAACCACAACCGACTTTCGCGAGTGCCCAAGAAGCGCAACCACAGCCAACTTTCGCTGGTGCCCAAGAAGCGCAACCACAGCCGACTTTTGCGAGTGCACAAGACGCACAAGCGCAAGCTCCTTTTGCAAATGCTCAGGCAGCACAACCTCAATCAACCTTTGCGGGCGCTCAAACTGCTCCAGTACAAGGAGTACCAAATCAAGCGGCGCAACCACAAGCTGGTTTTGCCAATGCTCAAGCTGGTCAACAAGCAGCTTTTGCTAACGCTCAACCTCTTCAACCAGGTCAAAACGTTCAATTTATCAATGGCCAAGCCGTAGTTGTTCCAGCACAACCATCAGCATTTGCGACAACTTTCAAAAACTACTGGACATGGTTGCTTAATGCATGGCGTCGTCCAGCTGACATGACAGATTATGGTAAACACAATGGTTGGCTTAACTATATCTTCTTGTCACTCTTCACTGGACTTGCCTTCTTTGCAATCTTGAGCGCTGTGGCACGTAAATTTGTTAGCCCAGTTGTATCAACAACAAACGCATTGTCTAGTATGTTTGGTTCTTACGGAACAGATAGTTACTCATCTTCATTTTCAAGTCATACATCTAGCATTGGTTTTGGAGCTTTCTTTGCAAGTATCCTAGCTGCCTTCCTCTTTATCTTTGCCTTTATCTTGGCAGGATTTGTGACACGTAAGGCCATCTTCCGTGACCCTGAGACTACTTTCTTGAATAGCTTTGACCGTTTTGGTCGCTTGACATCATTGGCCTTGCCAATCTTGCTTGTAACAATCTTGTTGGGAGCTATTGGACTTGTTGCCTTCCCAGGATTCTTGTTCTATGTTGTTTACTTCTTATTTGCAATTGCTAATCTCTTTACAATTGTTCCTGTAACAACAGCGTGGAAGGCTGATAAGTTCTATCAAATGATTTTGGCAGCACTTTTGAATGGTGTGATTTTGTCAATCTTGTTTGCAATCGTATTTGCTATCATGTCGTCATTTACAGTAGGTCTTCTATTCTAATCTAAGTAAACCTCTAGCATTTTTTGAAAAAGTAAGTTTATAGGAGTCTTTATGGCAACAAAAGAAAAGTGGATTGATTTATTTGAAAAGGCAGTTGGTCGTCCGCCCCATGCTTTGGAGATTGAAGAAGGCCAGAAAGCAGACTTTGACTTAAAGGCTATTAAAGGCATTGCGGCAATGGGCTTGGACAAAGAAGCCACTCCTTCTGAATCAACAGAAGAAGTTGATGAGTATGACGTTGCCGAGGAAGTGTTTGAAGATGTACCGCTGAGTGACGAAGAGGAAACGACTCCTTTAGAAACTGAGGAGCTTGCACCAGTATCTCAAGCTAATCAAGGTCAAGCTGAAGAAAATTCAGAGGCTGCTTCTAAAGAAGCACAAGCTATCTGGATGAAGGCTTTTAAAACCTATGTTGGACGTCAGCCTCTTCCTGAGGAATTCCTACTTGGTAAGTCTTCAGGTTATGATGTATCAACTATCCATCAGTTTATCTCAGATGGTAAGGCAGCGAAACCAGCCATGGCTAAAGGAAAGAAAATCCTGATTATTGCTGGTGTTGTTGCAGCAGTCTTGGCACTTGCTGGTTACGGCTTTGGTTCTTACTACTACTCACGTGGCCAAGTAGCAGAGCGTTATGAAGCAGCAGCTAAGAAGAGCTTTAAAGATAGCTTGGAATACCAAGTATGGTCTGATACTAAAAAGGAAATTAAAACATCCGAAGTCAAGTACACAGACACTAAAAGTACACAAGCCTATAGCAAGAGCCAACTCATGTCTGGCGAACGTATGCAAAAGGTTGGACGTCAGTTCCTTATTTTTCCTAAGTGGAGAGTCGTGGTAGATCCTGGAACGGTTGATTTGACCGTTAATACAGCTGATTTGAATGTGACTATTAACGGGGTTTCTTACGCTACTACAGATGGTAATAACTACACGGCTAAATTGAATCATCTCTATCCAGGGACCTACAATTTTGTGGCTTCTGGTAAGGTTAATGATCAAGATATCACTGTCTCATCTGAGGAAAATGTGACCTCTAAAACAGAAGTCAATCTTTCTGTAGAGTATCTCAGCTTTACTGTTAAGTCTAATCTTAAGGATGGAGACCTCTACGTTGGTGGTACCAAGGTTGGAACCCTTAACTCAGGGAAACTAGATGTTAACAAGGTAGCAGTAGCTGGATCATCAGCCGTTTATGTCAAGAAGAATTTCGAAGATGGTAGCTCTATCAAGACAGAGACATTGTCTATTAAGAAAATCTCTGAAGGTCAAACGGTTACTCTAGATGCTGATGGTGTTCTTGATCGTGATACGGCAGATCGTCTCTTGACTGCTGCCTACGGTAAATTTGGCAGCTACGCTTCTAATCACAACACGACACCAGATGGTGTATCCGACATTTTTCTTAATGGTACTGATGATACCATGTACAAGGATGTAACGGCTGATATTGACAAAAATACTACAGGTGCTAAAAACCGTGCCGCTGATAGTATTTCTTTCTCAGACGTTGACGTCACAGAAGTCGTTCAGACTGGTGAGAAGACCTTCAAGGTGACCTTCACAGCAGTTTATGATTTCTATTATGGTTATGATTCGAAATTCAAGTCATCAGGAGATATCAAGGATAAAATCTCTTGGTCATGTAATGTGGAATATGTTGGTGACGATAGTGACTCTAGCAGTAGTGGTTCTAACTACAGCGACTACCGTATCAATGGTAAGGCTGGTGAATCACAAAAAGTGAGTCGTGAAGATACTGTGAAATAACAGTTACTTTCTCAGTTGGTTAACATTGAACAGATTACAAATAGGAGGCTAGACCTCCACACTAAAAATGAGAGCCTGGTAATTGCCAGGTTCTTTTGTTTGTCTGTTTTTACCTCTTAGGGGCTAAACTGTGCCACTTACCCAAAAGGCCTTGTTTTGTGTAAAGCACTTGTTATAATGGAAGCATCAAAGGACAGGAAAGGAGTCTTATGAAAGTTAGAATCGAATTAGACCCATCCATGGATGAGCCTGAAATCTTGATTCGAGCTCCTCGGTTAACACAGGAATTAGCCCAGCTCCAAGAGTCTATTCTAAAGCAAAAGTTAGTTCCCTTAGCCTTTTACAAGGATCGCAGTGAATATTTTCTAGATTTGGCAGATATTCTCTTTTTTGAAACAGACGGGGAGAAAATTTATGGTCATACTAAGGATGAGGCCTATGAGGTGAAGCAAAAGCTCTACGAATTGGAAGAGTTGCTTCCGATTGCCTTTTGTCGGATTTCCAAATCGACGATTGTTAATGCTAAGCAGATTTATTCTTTGGAGAAGTCTTTTTCAGGGACCAGCACGGTGAATTTCTATCAGACCCACAAGCAGGTCCATGTATCAAGACGCTACTATCAAGTTTTAAAAGAACGACTAAACGAAATGAGGTAAGATAATGAGAAAGAAATTAATTGGGATCCTCTTGATCCTTTTGGCAGCTTTGGTAATTGTACAAGACTACTTTATAAAATGGGAAATTAGTATTTGGATGTTGGCCTGGGTGGTCTTATTGGCTATCTTATCCCTTTCTAGTCTTTTGAAGCGACATTTTGGTCTTGGTTTCGCCTATGGCATTGTGGCTCTTTTTTCACTCAATGGACAGTTCCATTTTCTTCCAGTATCTAATTCGGTCGTTATTTTTTCTTCTGTTCTTGCAGTTATTGGCTTGAACATTCTCTTCAATTCTTCTGGTAAAACAAAGAATCGTTTTGGATTGGGTGTAACTGGTTCAGACGCTAATAATGGAGGAAATGATATTGATGTCACTTTTTCATCAGTGACCAAGTATCTTAATGACCAGCAATTTACGCATGGGAGTGCAGATGTTAGTTTAGGACAGGCTTCCGTCTATTTTGATAATTGCCGTATTGAGGGGCCATCTGCCCAGTTTGATGTGGACGTTTCTCTTGGAAGTCTTAGTCTCTATGTGCCTAGTGATTGGCGAGTACATGTGAATGTGGATAATTCTCTCTCAGCTGTACAGCATGAGGAAAATCCTAGCAACTTGACTAGCAAGGACTTCTACATCAAAGGGGATGTTTCCTTGGGGAATTTAGAAATCATTTATGTTGGTGAGAGTTCGATTGATTAAGTTAGGAGAGAAGTTGCTCTAAACATGACAATGAGGAAGATCATATCCTCTGTATTTATAAGTTCATCCAATCTATCAGATTGATTGACACTCAAGGGAGTGGGACAAGGAACAATTTGTAAAAAGTTGTTCGGTCCTACCCCCTTTTTTCCTGTTTTATAGTCTCTTTATTTGTGATACTATAGTATAGTGAAAAAACTAGACTGGAATAACTTTACTCTTTTGGAGTTTTATGTGACAGCGATGAATGGAGACAATCTAAGCAGATGCCTGCTTGGAGCGATAGTCAAGTAAACTCAAAATGAGGCTGGAAGGGAAATTGTTATGAGAAAAAAAGCGATTGGTATTGATTTAGGAACAACGAATTCCGTTATGGCTGTTGTTCGTGAAGATATGCCAGAGATTATTCCGATGGGGACGAATGACGATCAGGTCTTACGTTCAGCGGTTTATTTCTCAAATATTGGTGGACAAAACCATGTGTCTTTTGGTAAGGAAGCCATTGAGCGTGGGACAGAAATCGGAAGTACAGAAAATTTTAAATTTGACTTTAAACGTGATATTGGGCGTCCAATTGCCAGTGATACACCAGACCACACACGTGTCAATTCTATTATTCTTTCTGCCTTGGTTTTGAACGAATTTCGTAAACGCGCTTATGTAGTTGGTCAGGAGATGGGGCAAGCAGATGGTATCAAGGATGCTGTTATCACAGTGCCTGCCTACTTTACGTCAGATCAACGTGCGGCAACTAAGAATGCTGGTCGTATCGCAGGATTTAATGTCTTGCGTATTATCAATGAGCCTACAGCTGCGGCTATT
>ENA-ORNT01000769-ORNT01000769.1-human-gut-metagenome-genome-assembly--contig:-NODE-769-length-22824-cov-5.149106_pt1 | contig 22824 bp, 17 predicted proteins | sample MGYA00242120_ERZ509032 | MGnify/ENA primary metagenome ERZ509032 (study PRJEB26280, sample SAMEA2338729) | human gut metagenome | biome: human gut; feature: human-associated habitat; material: faeces...
TGTGCTTTTTATCGGTGACTCGATAACCGACGGGGCATGGGGAAACAGTAAAGTGTGGAATACGCCTTCGGAAAAGCGCAACCAGAAAGACATGAACCATATCTACGGCCATGGCTATATGATGATTGCTGCATCCACAATCCAGGCGCTGCATCCGGAAGACGGATGGGTGTTCTGGAACAGAGGAATAAGCGGAAACACCCTCGCCGACCTTGCGGCAAGATGGGACAAGGATGCTCTGGCACTTCATCCCGATGTTGTTTCCATACTCATTGGTACCAATGATGTGGACAAGGCTCTGGAAAAAGGTATAGATATAAAAGTGAAGGATTGGGGCAAACGATACAGAGAATTGTTGGACCAGCTAAAACAGCAGAATCCGGAAATCAAGTTCGTGCTCTGTACCCCATTCGTTGCCCGCTCCGGCAAATTGGCGCAAAGCACAAATTATGCGGAAAGGGAAGCAATGATAACGGCTCTGACACATGAGGTGAAGAAGATTGCACACGACTATGGTGCCACTGTCGTGCCATTCAACACTCTTGTGGGCAGCACTATAGCCTCTCATCCTTCAGTACCTGCAACCTACTGGATATGGGACGGCATACACCCGACTCCCGCAATGCACTATCTTATGGCTGAGAAATGGTTAGAATGTACAAACCTGTAGTTAATCCCAAAACTTAGAGATTTTAGTTAAAGAGCACCCTCTTTTCGAGGTAGACTGCTCTGTACTTTATCCTGACGATGTGCTGAAGTATCAGCCGGAGTAGCTATATCGCTATTTCGTTATAAATGAAAACAAGCGGAAAGGCAAGCATTTAAAAACTTGTTTTTCCGCTTATTGATATTGTTAGAATCTGTGTACTGCTTTTACTTTATAACTTTCTTTTTTTTGGTCTTGACTCCAACCGTTATAATTACGATAGGCTTGGTTTACACTATATTCTGTTGAAGACCAGAAATAAGGCCTAAAGCCATTTCCTTTTGCATAAATGTCAGAAAGTTCTTTTGTTGCCGGCAGGTACCACCCTGTCACATTTCCTGTATTAAGTGCGTCGCATAATGCAAATGCAGGATAAATGTCTTTCCAGCCAGATATTTTCTTTATGATTGCCATGTTTAACCTTCCGTCATGTTCGTAAGTCGCACCTGTCGCTACTTCTTCCTTAGACCATATGGCTTCTCCGACATCTTTTCCGACATACCTGATTGTGTCAATCATGCAGACAACTTGTCCTTTCACTCCATTCTCGCTGTATTCATCGCCTAAGGCATATTTGCTTTGGTCTACTTCGATCTTTGTTGAAATACCTTTAAATGAAATAGTTGCTTTTCTGTTCGTCGCGCTTCCTGAATAAGGTGTAGCACGAATGGTAAGGTTGTTACCATTTTTAGTTAATGTACACCAACTCTCATTTGATGTTGCTTCCCAGTCAAGATTGGTATTTATAGTAATGGTCTTATTTGAATAATTCTTGTCAAAGCCGACTTTCGTTTGACTTGGAACAAACTTAACGCCATTTTGAGAGACAGTCATTGTAAAGTTCAATGTTTTCGTTTTGTTTGAAATCACGACCTTGGCTTTTCTTGTTTTCTCTGTGGTATTCTTGCTGATATTAGTGTTCAATGTTATATTGCCCCAATGATCTTTTTGCAATTCTGGTTTACACCATGTCTCGTTGCAACTTACTTGCAAGTCCTCATATTCTAAGTTTGTATATACGTTGCCGATAACTGCGTTTCTCTCTTCATTATCAAATGATACCTCATTATATCCTTCATTTCCAACATACAAATAAGCCTTGTTCTGAATTACATTCAGAGTCACACTCTTCTTTCCGTCCTTACTCTTCAGCGTAATTGTTCCCTTTCGTTCCGTATCTTTGTCATTGGAATTAGCTTTGAGAACCAGAGCGTAATAACTTGCAGAACCAGCAGCGTTAGCTGCTTTGACAGCCTTTGCCGGTTTGTTGCCCACAAACTTTATCCTTGCAGCACTTGCATGTATCGCCCTTGTTTGGTCAACAAATTCTGCCTTGCACCACGAACTTGCGGTGTTGCTGATAGTCAAGTCTCCTTTCTGAATGTTGGTGTTCAGTCCAACTTGTCTTTCACACTCCTTGGCATCAAGCGTGACCGATGTCTCGTTGAGAGTAAGATACGGGTCAACACCGCCTCTCGTCACTTTTATCTCCTTCTTCTTTCCATAGGCAGTGGTCAGCGTAATGGTAGCTTCTGTAGTGGCAGCCACATTCGATGGCTGTGCAATGATCTGTATGCCGTTGGCAAGGAAAGAATAGTTGTAAGTGGATGTTGGGATAATCTGACACCAGTCTTCTGAAGATTTCGCCGTAAACACAACGAACTCCTTGTTGTTGAATACGATATTCTCCGTTCCTCCCTTCTTGTCGAAAGAAACAGAAGTTGCCGGCAGTTCCAGTTCGAGGTCTTTTCCTTTGAATGGAGCCTGGTATTTCACGTCATAGCCGATTATGCCGCCTGTAGTCCCAACAATTTCCTTCTCTACATAAATCCTGTAGAATGTTCCATAGGAATATGCCACATATCCATTGCCGCTGCGTACGGAAACGTTACTTGCCCAGCCTGTTGTCGGAATATACGACACGTTGCCAAGTCCCTTCACTGTTCCCAATGAAATGAAATATCCTCCGTCGAAGTTGTAGTCGTTGCCTATATGAATGGATGAGTTTCCTATATACGTTGCCCCCTCATTGAGGTCGTGACCTTTCATCATAGACAGTGATACCGTTCCTGCCGGATCATTCACGTTAACGTCAGGCTTTATGTTGCCGTCGCCATCGGTAGAGTCATCATCGCTGCTGCACGCCGCAAAGGCTACAGCAAGAAGTAAAAAGGTAAAGACTCTCTCTAAAAGTTTTATTGTCTTTTCCATATATGTAAATGTTTTTATGTTGCATCTTCTAAGGTTTACAAAGATATTGTAGTATATCTTTGGCTCTTGTATCAATGCGCTGGTTATTATTATGTGTTGAAGAGGTATTTGTTTAGTCCCGGGCTTAGGTGTAGACAATAAAAAAACGTGGACTAATCACTCCGTCTATGCTTATCGAGGTATCGCCAAACACCAGTTGCAATCATACACGAGTAAAAGCCCACGCCTGTAGACAGACGTGAGCATTAACTTCTACTCTTGATTGCTTTTCTTCAAATTTGGCGATTTTCGATAAGCAAGAATACAAAGCTAACGCTTCTTTATTTTATGTGATATGTCTTTTATATTTTTTTGTTACATAGGCATTGTCCTTTTAGGGTTATTGCTGCAAATATACATATATTTTCTATAATGCCCAAAGCATCGGGTGTAATAATTCTCTGTCCAACCGGAAAATATGTGTCATTCGCCATGTTGTCGTACTAATAGCCTGAACATCTTTATTATAAATAAGGAATAACCTTTCAATAGACCTTCATGCCCAAAGAAAAGCACTTCAAAGCTTGGCGGAATCAAATAAATGCCGTACATTTACGGTCGGAAACAAATAAACGTCTACGATTATGGCTTTAAAACTCTACCCATTGGGCATACAGACATTCGAGCGAATACGAAGAGAAGACAAACTCTACATCGACAAGACGGAATACGTATACCGTATGGCTCATACCAGCGGAGCGTATTTCTTCCTGGGGCGTCCGCGCCGCTTCGGGAAGTCGCTGCTCGTATCCACCTTCCAGAGTTATTTCGAGGGAAGGAAGGACTTGTTCAATGGACTTGCCATAGAGAGACTGGAAAAGGAATGGACCGAATATCCTGTCCTGCACTTCGATATGAGCGGTGGCAAGCACATGAATCCACAGCAGCTGGAGGAGTATCTGGGCTATCGGCTGAAAGACGAAGAAACGAAATGGGGCATCAGCAGTTCGGCAAACGGCACCAACAACCGTTTGATAGACCTCATTAATACAGTATACAGGAAGTCCGGCAGACAGGTGGTGGTGCTCATCGACGAATACGATGCGCCGATGCTTGACACAGTCCACGAGAAGGAACAGCTTGACGAGTTGCGGAATATCATGCGCAACTTCTACAGTCCGCTTAAATTCTGCGAAGCAAAGCTGCGCTTCGTGTTCATGACCGGCATAACGAAGTTCTCACAGCTCAGCATCTTCAGCGAACTGAACAATATCACCAACATATCCATGAATGATGATTATGCAGGAATCTGCGGCATCACGACAGATGAACTGCTGACCCAGATGTCGGCGGACATTGATGCGTTGGCTACAGAAACGGGGATGGACAGGGAACAAACCATAAACAGGTTGAAAGAGAACTACGACGGTTATCATTTCTCCGCATATTCTCCCGACGTGTTCAATCCATTCAGTCTGCTGAGTTGCTTTGCCGAAAAGAATTTCGAGGCATACTGGTTCTCTTCCGGCACTCCCACATATCTTATAAATATGATGTGCAAATACAATGTCCAGCCTGCCGACATCACTCGTGTTGAGGCTTCTGCCAGTGAGTTTGATGCGCCGACGGAGAACATGCCGACCCTGATGCCGCTGCTTTATCAGAGCGGCTACATCACCATCAAGGGCTATAACAAGGACTACAACTATTACACGCTCGACGTGCCGAACAAGGAAGTGAGGCTTGGGCTTACCAAGGCCTTGATACCCTATTATGTAAGTCCGAATACGCTTGCCGTAACCAATATGGCGCGCAAGATAGCACAGGCTCTCGACAAATGCGACATTGACGGAGCATTGACTATGCTGCAGACTTTCCTCGGCACAGTTCCTTATTGCAGCAATGCAAACAGCGAGGGACATTACCAGCAGATGCTTTATGTCATCTTCTCGCTGCTCACCGATTATCTCGTTGATGTTGAAGTCCACACTCCGACTGGCAGGGTTGACATAGTAATGCTTACCAAAGCCGACCTCTACCTTATGGAGATAAAGTTGAACCAGACAGCCCAGGCTGCCTTGCAGCAAATCAATCTAAAGAACTACCGTCAGCGTTTTGCCTTGAGCGGCAGACCGATAACAATGGTAGGTGTGAACTTTGACAGCAACACTCGAAATATCTCCGATTGGATGATAGAAAAAGCCACGTCCCGAAACAGTTAAAAATAGAAAGTTACCGACTTTCTTGTGGAAAGTTACGTGATTTCTATGAGAAACTTACCGAATTTCCCCAAAAGCATTATTCCGATGCTTATATCAATGCTCCTCAAGACGATGACCGATTTGGGAAGTTTATTGTCTTTCGTCAACTGTTAATGAAAGAAAAATATGAAGGAGTCTTGTAGTGAAATGTAAGGTTCGTTCGTTTTATTGGTAGAAAGAACAAAACGAAATTCGAACATTTAAAAACTATAAGATTATGGAAGCAATCATTACAGCAGTTACGTTTCTCTATAATTAGGATGAATAATATATAATTTTGTGATGGCTATGGAAGGACTGTTTTATGCCTTCTGTAGCCTTTTTATATTTAACCCAAAAGGTCATTAGGGCATTTAACCCCAAACGGTCATTAAATTGTTATACCCGACAAGGTATAATATGATATAAAATATAATTATTTATACCCTAAAGGGTGTAATTGTCTGGTAGTTTTACTATATTTGTACCCTAAAGGGTATAAAATATGGAGAATAGTTTATCGATATTTGTAAAGGAAATGCGTAAGCAGTTTGGACTGACGCAGGTGGATTTAGCAGAGAAATCCGGTGTCGGACTGCGCTTTGTACGTGAGTTGGAGCAGGGCAAGACAACGTTGCGCCTTGACAAAGTGAACCAGGTGCTTGCCCTGTTTGGCAGGAAGGTGGGCCCCGTGCGCCTTGACGAAGGAAATGGAGGTGAGTGATGAAATCGGGAAAAGTGTTTGTATATGACCGTTTTGCGGGAATGCTTACGGAAGACGAGACTGGCTTCACGTTTACATACGACAGCGAGTATCTGAAGTCGCCGCAGGCAGAGGCTATAAGTCTCACGATGCCTCTGGCGGAAGAGTCCTACCACGACACGGTACTCTTCCCCTTCTTCGACGGACTAATCCCAGAGGGCTGGCTGCTCGGTATAGCTGAAAAGAGCTGGAAGATAAACCAGCGCGACCGTATGTCGCTGCTGCTGGCGTGTTGTAAAGACTGTATTGGCGCGGTGAGTGTGGTGCCGGTAGATGAAGAGGAGGAATGACTATGGCAAGATGTCTATATTGTTATAAGGAGTTGAAGGAAGGGCAGGTGGACTATCATCCGTCGTGTGCCAAGAAGCTTTTCGGTACGAAAACCGCTCCGGTGTTGCCCTATGCAAGGAGTCAGATAAGCGAGCTGGCGAAGAAAGTGGTGAGAGCCCAGACCACGCTTACCGGAGTGCAGGCCAAGCTCTCGCTTGATGTAAATCCTGGAGGACGGTACGAGCCTGACCGCTTTACCATTGTCGGCTTGTGGGGTCGCTATATCCTGAAGCCGCAGACCGAAGCCTATCGTGCCCTGCCCGAACTGGAAGACCTTACCATGCACATGGCAGAGGCGGCAAAGATTGCAGTGGTGCCGCACGGACTAATCCGTTTTGCCGACGGCGAGCTGTGCTATATAACGCGGCGCATAGACAGACTTCCGACGGGAGGCAAGGTCGCCATGGAAGACATGTGCCAGTTGTCAGAACGCCTTACCGAGTATAAATACAAAGGCTCATACGAGCAGATCGCCAAGCTGATAAAGAAATACTCTGCCGTGCCGCAGCTCGACTTGGTGAATTATTGGGAAGTGGTGGTGTTTTCCTGGATAACGGGAAATTCAGACATGCATCTGAAGAACTTCTCTCTCTACAAGACTGCCATGGGCTATAGCCTCACCCCGGCTTACGATCTGCTTGCAACGCTCATCGTAATGCCCGAAGATACGGAGGAACTCGCCCTTACGCTTAACGGCAAGAAACGGAAGCTGCAGCGCAAGGATTTCGAGAAAGCCATTCTCGCATCCGGCGTTAGCGAGAAGGTGATAGATAATATAGCGAAGAAATTCCGCAAGGCAATTATAAAATGGCTCGACCTTATCGACGTGTCCTTCCTGCCGGAAGACATGAAGCGGCAGTATAAGAAGCTTATCCTGAAACGCCTTATGCTCTTGAGATAATAACCCGTATACTTACGTATGCTAAGAAGCATACTTACGATGGCTAAGAAGCATACTTACGCATGCCAAGGAGTATACTTACGGACTGTTGGGCTGCGTCTGCCGCTTGCCGGCTTGTCGGCTGGAGGGAGAAGTAAGCGCGATTGTTAAAGAAGTATAATCCTCGTTCATAAACTCAGGGCGTCTTCGTATATACAAATGAAGGGGGACGAGAAAACAGGGAATAAACAGAAAGAGTATGGTTCAACAGGAGTTTGAGAATATAGCGGCAGACCTTCGCCAACGTATCATAGCGGTGGCAAGAGCCTACCGGCTCGATGCCGATTCGGCGGAAGACGTTGCGCAGGATGCCATGCTGAAACTCTGGACCATAAGAGAGAAACTCGACGGCACGAAGGCAGCAACGGCTCTCGCCGTGACGATAGGTCGTCACTTGTCGGTAGATATGCTGAGGAAGACCAAGACGGTGGACCTGGACGAGGCAAAGCCTACCGACAGCCGGTTCCGGCAGCCCGACGCAATGCTTGAGAATGCCGAAAACGAGCATTGGCTTGACATACAGCTCGACCGTCTGCCGACAAAGGAACATGCCGTGCTGCATCTGCGGCAGGTGGAGCATAAGTCGACGGTGGAGATTGCAGCAATAGTAGGCATCAACCCGGCATCGGTGCCTACGCTGCTGGCAAGGGCAAGGCGCAGGTTGCTCGAGGAGATGAAAAGAAGAGGATGAGAACGGATTGTATGATGTAAACACTTCATATTATGGATATAAAGACGCTTATAGATAAATTCATGGACGGCAGGACCTCACTCGAAGAGGAACGCATGCTGGAGGAGTATTTCCACAAGGAAAAGAATATTCCCGAGGAGCTGCAGCCTTACCGCGAGATGTTTGCATATTTCGAAGGCGGGATGAAGGATGACGGACTGCTTGGTGGGGAAGGGGAGCCTCTGAGCCTTCTGCCTGTGCAAGAAACTCTTCTGACGGGGCATGAAGACGCTTCTGTATTCGCTTCTCGGGGAGACAAGACCGTGTTCCTGCGCCGCCTGATAGCCGTTGCTGCGTCTGTGGCTGTGCTGATAGCCATCGCCTTTCATATAGCAGATGGCGGTGATGAGGCGGCTCCCGTTGCAGGAACAGAAAACGGAACCGTCGCACAGGCTGTCGTGGCAGACACTATAACGGCGGACACCGACACCATGCGAAATGCCGGAGGACAACAGAAAACGACCAAGCCTGCACACCGCACGCCACGCAAATACCGCTATAAGCCAGCTCCGCCGGAGCATCTTCTTGCCACGGCACACTCTGCAGCCATTGCCGACTCCGTGAGCAGAACAGCCAGTCAGCTGGCAGAGGCAGAGCTGAGGAAGGTGGAATATGAACAGCAGTATATGTTGAACCTCATAAAAGCAGCAAGTATAATAAATTCCGCAGACATTGCTGCGGCAAGAGATGAGGAGGAGGCATATTAATATAATAAGGTGTAAGTAGAATGAAGAAAGGGAAATATTATGAAACGAATTTTTAAAACCATTGTCGTGGCTGGCGCAGCCTTGTTGCCGCTTGCCGCTGCAGCACAGAAGAACATCGCCAATGCCATCAAGGTATTCGGTGCGGGAGAAGGGAAATACGGAGTGTGGAGCCAGTCGAACGAGAAGAGTCCAAAGGGAGCTTACAGTACTGTATATCAGTTCCGTCTGCCGAAGAAAGAGGAGAAGAAACTCGATTTCCTCGAAAAGGCGTTCTATCAGGATGCGTCGGAAGCCTACGATGTGTTTGTGAAGAAAGCCAACGATACTTCCAAGAGCAACAAGCTTATCGTCTATGGAGCCAATCTCGAAAAGAGCATGAGCCTCGGATGGCCCACTTACAAGTCGGGGCGCAACTATCTCTTCATGTTCTTTGCAAGCAAGGAAAAGCCTGACTACCGCTATGTGTACGGACTGGAATGGCACGAGAAAGGGAAGAACGTGGAAGGCACCGTGGTGGAAATATTTAGTCTGGACCCGAAGAAGGTAAAGCGCGACAAGAGTCTTCTGACGTATGGCGGCATTGCCGACTATCAGAGTGCTTTAAAAGACTTTGACTCAGCTGCTGTGGAACTGAACGACCTTAAACAGCTGAAGGCTCTTGCCGAGATGTCGAAGAAGCTAAGAGGAAAAGGCCTGAATGGATACATATTTGATAATGGGGGCAAGAAGACAGAACTGTTGACTGACACACAAAGCGTCATAGTCCGTGGCGATGGCTCCATTCTTATTGACGACGGCGAGGGAAACACCATGGAACTCGACGAGGATGGCAACGTGACAGGTATGGGCAAGTCAGCCAAGAATATCGACCCCATCCAGCAGTTCGGCAACCTGCGTGTAGCCTACTTGAAAAATCTGCGTATGGTGAAAGGCGATGGCGCATCCACTGTCCTTACCGGACTTGCCAACTCCATCCTCGACCTCTGCAAGAAAAAAGGTGCGCAGATGTCATTGGCAGAGAAACAGCTATGCGCAGAAGGATTGAAGGAAATGCAACAGGTGACTTCCGACAAGTTCGTTAAAGGAATCTTCGGCGTGGCAATAAGCGTGCTGAACAAATACGGAGAACTGGATAAGCATTCCTGTGGACCAGTAGACAAGTAGACGAGATACGAGTAGACAAGGAGATAAGTACTTCCTTTTATAATCTTAGTTTGTGTTTTATAAAAGGATAATGCAAATCTCCTTGTCAACTTGTCTCTTCGTCAACTTGTTTGCAGACCGTGCACTTTTGTTAATAATATCGTTTTTGTGTTGTAAAATGTAAGCTTTTTGATATAATATTTGTTCCTTTGTATTCAGTCGTTGCCCGACCAAAGACTTATATTCCCTTTGAGCCGTCTGCTCGATTTCAAGGCTCTTAGTATTCAACTGACAGAGAATGGAGCGATGTATCCTCAAAGCTCAACATGCGGATTGTATCTGAGCAGTCCTCACGCCAAGTATTTCGCTGTCGGTAAATATTGATTAGCGTCATTGGGAAAGTATAAATATAATAATCCCCGACATTCTCTGTAGATGACAGAAAGAATGTCGGGGATTGTGGTGTTGTTCTGTTGACGAGTAGACAAGTAAACGAGTTGACAGGATTACAAGTAAGCTGGTGATTCCGTCTTACTTATCCAAGGCTTATCCGTCTTTAAAGACCTACTCCCTTAATAACCTTGTCGGCAGATCCTGCCTTTGTCTTTACATAGCTTCCTGCAGCGTCGGACGAGGTCTTGAGATACTCGGCGTCTGTGTCGAAGCGGTTCATCAGCTTCGCAAAGTCTTCGTAAGTGTTTATCTCCATACCGCCCTTGACGGCAAGCAACTCCTGAGCCTCCTGGAAGCGTTTGTTGTTAGGCCCGAAGATAACCGGCACGTTCCATACCGCAGCTTCAAGCACGTTATGTATGCCGACACCGAAGCCACCGCCAACGTATGTTACCTTGGCACATGAGTATATGCTTGACAACAGTCCGAAGCAGTCGATAATCAGACAGTCTGCCTTGGCAGCCTCCTCCGGTGTGGTCTTGGTGTATCTTACCGCAGTACGGTTCAGCTTCGACAGAATCTGCTGCAGATGGTCTTCGCCGATTACATGAGGGGCGATGACAATCTTCCAGTCCTTATGCTCATTGAAATATCTGATGAAGATGTCTTCATCTGGCGGCCAGCTGCTGCCTGCAACGAACACCTTATAGCCCTTGGCAAAGGCATCTACGATAGGCATGTCGGCAGCCTTTGCTGTTGCAGCCTGCTTTATCTCAAGCACACGGTCGAAGCGTGTGTCGCCTGTTATCTCAACATTGGTAATGCCGAGAGTGGCAAGCAGCTGACGGCTTTTCTCGTTCTGCACAAAGAACTTCTCTATGCAGTTCAATACTCGGCGGTAGCTGTAGCCATACCAGCGGAAGAATACCTGCTGCGGACGGAAGATGCTGCTCACGCTATACACCGGTATGTCGTGCTTCTTCATATATGTCATATAGTTCCACCAGAACTCATACTTTATGAAGAATGCCATCTCCGGATGTATGATTCTGAAGAAACGTCGCACGTTCAATGGTGTGTCGAGAGGCAGGTAGCATATAATGTCTGCTCCCTCGTAGTTCTTCCTCACTTCATATCCCGAAGGGGAGAAGAACGTAAGCAGAATCTTGTATTCCGGGTGGCTCTTGCGGAGGCGCTCCATGATAGGACGTCCTTGTTCGAACTCGCCGAGCGATGCTGCATGGAACCACAGATATTTCGCACTTGGGTCAACCTTCTGGCGCAGCACATCGAAAGCATCCCTTTCTCCGCGCCACATCTTGCGTATCTTTCCGTCCCAACGGCTTGCTATAGCTACACCAAGAAGGTATATGTATATTATAATATTGTACACGACCTACTTATTTGTTGTTTTTATTTCAGCACTTCAATGGCTTTTCTAAGTCTCTTCAGGGTTTCCTCCTTGCCGAGGAACTCTGTGATGTCGAACATGCCAGGACCCTTGCCGATGCCTACAAGAGCAAGACGGAAGGCGTTCATTACGTCGCCAAGCTTATAACCCTTGCTTTCAACCCATGCCATAACTATCTTCTCCTGGTTCTCGATTGAGAAGTCGCCGATGCCTTCTATAACGTCGGCAAGCTCTGTCATTACCTCAGCGGAATTCTCTTTCCAGCGTTTGCGTACGGTCTTCTCGTCATACTCGGTTGGAGCGATGAAGAAGAAAGAGCATAGAGGCCAAAGCTCCTTTACGAAGTTTACACGGTCTTTCATCATGGACACAACCTTTGTGATGCGTTCCATTGACTCGTCTATACCGTTGTTGGCAACGATAGGTGCAAACAGGGCTGCAATCTCTTCGTTGCTCTTGCGTAGGATATATTCATGGTTGAACCATATTCCCTTCTGATAGTCGAAGCGTGCGCCCGCCTTGCTGCATTTCGAGATGTCGAAAGCCTCTACCAGTTCGTCGAGTGAGAACAGTTCCTGCTCTGTGCCAGGGTTCCATCCCAGCAATGCAAGGAAGTTTATCACAGCCTCCGGGAAATATCCACTCTCGCGGAAACCATTGCTCACATCGCCGGTCTTCGGGTCGTGCCATTCCAATGGGAATACCGGGAAGCCCAGTCTGTCTCCGTCGCGTTTGCTCAGCTTTCCCTTGCCGTCCGGCTTGAGCAGCAGCGGCAGGTGTGCAAAGCGTGGCATGGTGTCTTCCCAACCGAAGGCTCTGTATAGAAGAACATGGAGCGGAGCACTTGGCAACCATTCCTCACCACGGATAACGTGGGTTATCTCCATCAAGTGGTCGTCAACGATATTCGCCAGATGATATGTAGGCAGTTCGTCCGCACTCTTATACAACACCTTGTCGTCGAGGATGTCGCTCTTTATGACAACATCGCCACGAATCATGTCGTTTACATGAATGTCTTCGCCCGGCTGGATAAGGAAGCGTACGACATACTGCTTGCCGTCGGCAATCAAAGCGTCAACCTCTTCCTTCGGCATAGCCAAAGAGTTGCGCATCTGCATACGGGTGTGGGCATCATACTGGAAGTTCTTTATCTCGTTGCGCTTGGCTTCAAGTTCCTCTGGAGTGTCGAAAGCGATATATGCTTTGCCCTCATCAAGGAGTTGCTTGACGTATTTCTTGTAGATGTCGCGGCGTTCGCTCTGGCGGTATGGACCGTGTTCGCCTCCGAAGCTGACACCCTCGTCAAACTTTATTCCGAGCCATTTGAATGATTCTATAATATACTCCTCTGCTCCAGGCACGAAACGGTTGGAGTCTGTATCTTCGATACGGAAGACAAAATCGCCACCATGCTGCTTGGCAAAAAGATAATTATACAATGCTGTACGCACACCACCGATGTGCAAAGCGCCTGTTGGACTTGGTGCAAAACGCACTCTTACTTTTCTTTCTGACATTTCTCTATCTATAGATAAAATTGTTTTTTATTTGCTCTGTTATACCTCTTATTATGTTATTTAAAACTATAAGATGTGCAAAAATACAACTTTTTTACCAATTGTTGTATTATTTTTTGTATTTTCGCAGAGTAAAAGGAAAATTAAGGCCGCTTGGTATGCGGAAAGTATGTCCACTTTAATATATAACTATGAATAAATTCAATATATCAGAGAAGCATCAGTGGAGAAAAATAATGAGCCGTGTGTTGCTTATTGTCATCTCCGTGACCATTATAGTGTGGTTTATTCCGAGGAACAGCGGACCGCAGTTCCGCTATGATGTTGGCAAGCCATGGATGTACGGGTCGCTTATAGCAAAGTTCGATTTTCCTATATACAAAACGGATGAGGCTATAAAGGCAGAGCGTGACAGCTTGATGAGGAATTTTGAACCCTATTTCAATCTTAACACCCAGACGGAGAACAGACAGCTGACACGTTTCTTTCAGGACTTCAAGACCGGCATACCAGGTTTGCCGATGAACTATACTTCCATTGTTGCCGACAAACTCCATCAACTGTATCAGACGGGTATTATGGGCACGTCGGAGTTTTCTTCTATGGCTAAGGATACTACTGCGGTGGTACGTATCGTGGATGGCAAGACTGCCGTGAGCACAAAGGTGAACAGACTCCTTTCCACGATGAGTGCCTATGAGCAGATTTTCCAGGATGAGAGGCTGCAGCCGCATCGTGCCTTGCTGCAGCGTTGCAATCTCAATGAGTATATAGAGGCAAATATCGTTTATGACAAGGATAGAAGTGAAGCGGAAAAGAATGACTTGCTCGGGCAGATACCTCTTGCAAGCGGCATGGTGTTGTCGGGACAGAAGATTATCGACCGTGGTGAAATCGTTGATGACTATACCTACAGGGTACTGAGTTCTTTTGAGAAAGAGACGCAGCGTCGTAGTGCAAGCGATACGACGGTGCCTTCGACAATAGCCGGTCAGTTGATATTCGTCTCCTTGTTCATAATACTGTTCACGATATATCTCGGTCTCTTCCGCAAGGATTATTTCAGCAAACCGAGAAGTATCGCAATGCTCTATACCATGATAACCATCTTCCCTATTCTGGTGTCGTTGATGATAGAGCACAACCTCTTCAGCGTGTATATCCTGCCGTTTGCCATTGCACCTATATTTATAAGGGTATTTATGGACTCCCGGACGGCGTTCCTTGCCCATGTGGTTATGGTAATGTTGTGTGCGGCGGCGGTGAAATACCAGTATGAGTTCATCATCGTACAGCTTGTGGCTGGACTGGTGGCGATATATTCCTTGAGGGAACTGTCGCAACGTGCGCAGCTGTTCCAGACAGCCCTTCTTGTCACGCTTTCCATCTGTGCCGTATATTTCGCCATGCAGCTGATGACCGACAACACGTTCTCCACCGTTGACAACAGTATGTACAAGTACTTTATCATAAACGGTATACTCCTGCTCTTTGCCTATCCACTGATGCTTATCATAGAAAAGACGTTCGGCTTCATATCCAACGTGACGCTTATCGAGCTTTCCAATACGAGCAAGAACCTGCTCCGTAGATTGAGTGAGGTGGCTCCCGGCACCTTCCAACATTCAATAATGGTAAGCAACTTGGCTTCTGCCATAGCGGAAAAGATAGGTGCAAAGGCACAGCTCGTACGTACCGGTGCCCTGTATCATGACATTGGCAAGATGCAAGACCCGGCGTTCTTTACCGAAAACCAGAACGGCAACAATCCTCTTGATAAGATGTCGAGGATAGATGCGGCACATATTGTCATTAACCATGTTACCGAGGGCTTGAAGCTGGCAGAGAAATACAACCTGCCTAATGTCATAAAGGATTTCATCAGTACCCATCATGGTGCGGGCATGACAAAGTATTTCTATGTGTCATATAAAAACGAGCATCCCGATGAGCCTATCGATGATTCGCTCTTCACCTATCCTGGTCCAAACCCTTTCACCCGAGAACAGGCTATTCTTATGATGGCTGACTCTGTTGAGGCTGCTGCTCGTTCCTTGCCTGAATATACAGAGGTAAGCATCAGTAATCTGGTAAATAAGATTGTTGACCAGCAGATGAAAGACGGCTTCTATGAGTATTGTCCGATTACCTTCCGTGACGTTGGCGTGGCAAAACAGGTTCTTATAGAAAGACTGAAGTCCATTTACCATACAAGGGTCAGCTATCCGGAACTTAAGAAATAGTCTCTGACTGATTCTAAATACTATATATATATAATAAGGTTTGTGCATCGATATTCTTGCACAAACCTTTTGTTATGCGCAAAAATGGTATGTTTTGTGGTTAAGCAATGTTAAACAAATATTTATTTTATCCGAAATACAGAACAAATAATTTACCTTTGCAGCCAATTTGTATTAAAAAGTATTTTTGGATAAATGATTAATTTAAAAAATGTTTGCTTGTCAGTATTTATGACAGCATCAGCTATTGCTGCTAATGCAGGTGGTCTGCTTACTAACACCAACCAGAACATCGCCTTCAACCGAATGATGAGCCGTGAGGCTTCTATCGGCATCGATGGTGTATATTACAATCCTGCCGGAGTGGCTTTCATGAAGGAGGGACACCATCTTAGTATCAACCTTCAGACGGCGTGGCAGACTCGTACTATCGACAACTCTTATGCGTTTTTCAATTACAATGCCAATGATCCTTCTGCCGACAGAACTTTCAAGGGCAAGGCTTTTGCTCCTGTAATACCTTCTTTCCAGTATGCATACAATAAGGGCAAATGGTCTTTCCAAGCTAACTTCGCCCTCACCGGTGGCGGTGGTAAATGTAAGTTCGACGACGGACTGGGCTCTTTCGAACGTGTAGTGGCAAATATCGGCTTCCTTGGTAATTCTTTGGCACCGTATCTTGGTGGCATGTTGCCAACCAATCCTAATATAGCGAATCCTGCAACAGGTCAGATGGGTGGCTATGCCTATACCTACGAGAGCTTTATGCGTGGACGTCAGTATTATTATGGTCTTTCTGCCGGTGCTGCTTACCGCATCAACGACAATCTCTCTGTTTTTGCAGGTCTTCGTGGTGTGTATGCTACCTGCAACTATTATGGATATGTAAAGAACATTGCTTTTGTTGGTGCTAATGGCGCTAAGCTTCCTCTTTCCACTATCGTTGACAGTAATGACCCGGAGAGTTCGGACATTAAATTGAATACCGACCAGAATGGTTATGGCTTCACACCGATTCTCGGCATTGACTATAAGGTTGGCAAATGGAACTTCTCTGCAAAGTATGAGTTCAAGACGCATCTGTGTCTGGTAAATCAGGGTACGGTAATCACTCCTGTCACTAAGTTGAACAACATTGGTGCTAACCTTGCTGCTGCAGGTGTTCCAGTACAGGTGCTTCAGGCTATCGCTCCTTCCATCAATCAGGCAAAGGAGAACATCAATGAGCTTATAGCTGAGTATGACCCGGACCAGAATCATAAGGATGCTGGTGACATTCCTGCTCTGCTCACTCTTGGTGTTGGCTATAGTCCGATAGATGCTCTTCGCATTAATGTCGGTTTCCATTGGTTCGACGACAAAGAGGCTACTTCCGGTTACAACTGGACTAAGGCTGACGGCTCAAAGGAGCGTGTTGACCGTCATAAGATGTTGAAGCGCGGTACTCTTGAGTATAACGCCGGTGCGGAGTATGACATCAACAAGGCTGTTACTGTAAGTGCCGGATGGCAGAGCACCAACTATGGTCTATCGGAAGAGTCTATGGAGGATAAGTCTTTCGTAGTAAGTTCCAACTCTGTTGGTCTTGGCACAAAGATTCAGCTCTCTGACAAGATGGCTCTTAACGTGGCTTATTTCCACACGTTCTATAAGCACAAGAAGACTACCGAGAAGGTATCAGAGCAGTTGAACTATACTGCCGACTATACGCGTAACAACGATGTGTTCGGAATAGGTCTCGACATCGACTTCTAAGAAACTACTCTTTAAAACACACATATTTAATAGAATGTAGAATCCCCGGCAGTCTCGTGATGAGATGGTGCCGGGGATTATTATATTGCTACGTATGTCTTTGTGGGTGTGTGCTGTAGGAATAATGGCAATTTATTTTGCTTGTATTACTACAGTGTATTGAAAAATATCTTATCTTTGCATAAGATAAGCTGCACTCGGCAATTTGAAAGTAAACTTTCATTGCGCTCATTTGCATTATCTTCGCATTGATATAATTAATTGGAACTTTAAACGATTCGTTGCAATGTCAAAAGAAGAGCTTAGATCATACAGATTGAATTCAGCAGAGGAACCGACGGATGAGATGCTGGAAGCCATAATGCTTGCAGTTCAGAAATCGGCATGCCAGTCAACGCTCAGAGCAAAAGAAGAACTTGATAAAAGATTTAATGCCGCCAAAGCTGAAATCGCACGGCGCAAAGCGGCGCATGGAATGAGATTATGAGTAAGTTGACAAAGCCCGTATTGTGTGTTGTTGCCGGTCCGAATGGTTCCGGTAAAACCTCTACGACCATACAGCTGCTGTCGAATGAATGGACGGAAAGTTGTTTATATATAAATCCCGACAATATAGCTCAAGAGAAGTTTGGGGATTGGAATTCATCAGAAGCAGTTTTAAAGGCTGCACGTTATTCTACGGAATTGCGTTACAAATGTCTTGAAAGTAAGCAGGATTTTGTATTTGAAACTGTTTTTTCATCGGATGAAAAGCTTGAATTCTTGAAGAAAGCTCATCGGATGGGTTTCTTCATTCGTTTTTTCTTTGTATGTACTGATACTCCTGAAATAAATGTGGCAAGAATAACCAAGAGATTCCTTGAAGGTGGACATGAGGTTCCGATATCAAAAATCATCTCAAGGTATTATAAGTCTTTAGTCAATGCCAGCGAGGCAATAAGTTTTGTCGACCGTGCATACATCTATGATAATTCGATAGAGGACCATTTGCCGCGTTTGCTTTATAGAACGGTTGATGGAAAGGTGTTCAAACAGTATATTGACGACGTTCCGGAATGGGCAAAGCAGTTGGTCTTGTAATGCAATAGAAAAAGTAGAATCCCCGGCAGTCTCGTGATGAGATGGTGCCGGGGATTATTATATTGCTTTGTTTATTCCTTTTGTTGTTACGGAGTGGTGTTAGTCATCCCAACTCTGTCTTGGAGCTTTTGGCAACTTGCCTGTGTATTTCAGAGATGTCGGCGTTGTGGTTAAATGGGCTTCATCATCGCCAGACAATATATAGAGCGGATCGATGGTTATGCTGTAATTGTTGCCATCCTTACTGATTATGAGCTTTCCGCTCTTGCTCTCGTCTTCCTCAATATAAAGTCCTTCCGGATCGCTCTGTGAAGCATTCAAAGCGCCAGACAGGTCGTAATCGCTGAATGTTCCAGTAGGAAGAACACTCTCGCTGCCGTCGGCATAGAAGCCGATATAGAACATCGACATCTTGCTTGGTATCTTTTTACCATAGAAGTCGAAACTCCAGAACTCCAACTGATAGTAGGTCTTGCCGTTGTGTGAAAGCTCGGGGTCTGTGTTCCAGTAAATATAACCGAAGTCTGCCTTCTGACCGTCAATCTTGAGGCTCACCTTTGAACTTCCGCTGCCACTTCCGCCGTTGTCGTCGTCATCATCATCACTGCACGATGTGAACAATAATGGCAAAGACATTGTCAGAGCCATTGCTAACATTAAAAGTTTTTTCATAAGTGTTTTTGATTTTTTATTGTTAATATGTTTGGTTTATTCATTCCTTTCTGTTGAATTATCTTCCACAGCTTGGACAAACCTTTCTGCCGTGGCAGGTGGTACAGGTGGAGTAGGTGCGCCCGCCATACATAGTGTTGAGCACCTTGCCTGTATTGCCGCATGTAGGACATCCGCCGTTTCCACCACAGCGTCCGCAAGTGCGGTTTGAAGACGAAGAGGACTTTCTTGTCGTGGAACTGCTGTTTAAAGTGCTTCCGCTGTCCAGACCGTATCTAATCTTGTTGCCGTTCTCGTCAATGTAATAGGTGTCGTCTATTAGAAGACCTCCGGAAAGAGGGTTGTTCTCGAAATTGTAACCATTTGAATTATAGTTTTGAGTACTGTTTTGATTGCTACTCTGGTTGCTTCCGTGTCTCTTTTCCCATTCTCTTAGAATAGCATCGTTGTCATTGGGGCTTATGTTTTGTCGCTGTGGTTGCTGGACCTGTTGCTGTTGTTGCAAGCTTTGTTGCAGAACTTGTTGTGTTGCTTGCAGAATTGCTCCTAAGATTCCTTGTGCCGGACATGCTGCTGGCATAGCCAGGAATGCGATGGCAAGTGCAATCTTCATGATTTTCTTTTTCATAATGATTCAATTTTTTATTGTTAAATATGTTGGATACAAAGTCTTGTGTGTATCATTTACATGCACAAAGTTATAAAAAAAAACAATACGTTGATACGTTTTGATAAATTATTTTATGTCTCTTGCTTGTTGTCATAAAACGGAAAAAGCGTCATTCCTGTCCGCTTTAGTCATTTGAACCTTTCATAAAACCGTTTGACTCCAAATACGATACGTTTGAACCGTATGGGTTAAAAAATATTAACTGGTTGCATAAAATAGCATAATCCCCTGCTCTCTGTCGATATGAGAGAGCCGGAGATTGATGTTTGTTTCTGTTTGTCGGAAGAATGTTGGAAGGTTAGCTTGGGTCTACGTCGTAGTATATCTGCAGGGAGGTATATCGTTTGTCCTGTTCCATCTGTTGCTGGGCGGCATGCAGACACTGATGAACCTTCCTTATGTCTATGCCTGTTTCCAACTTCAACATTATCTTGCGGATGAAGAGAGTGCGCACTTTAGATACCGACGGTTTGTCGGGACCAAGCACTCTCGCTCCGAACCACTGTCTCAGCCGTCCACCCATCTCCAAGGCGGCAGTGTCAACACGGTCCTCGTCCTTATGCTTCAGATATACATATATTAATCGGTAGAATGGGGGATAGTGAAACAGACTGCGTTCGGCGAGCATCAGGGAATAGAAGTCGCGCCAGTTGTTGTCCACCACCTGTTTTATCACCGGCTGCTCCACGTCTTTTGTCTGCAGGATGACGAGTCCGCGCTTTCCCTTCCTTCCTGCTCTGCCTGCCACCTGCGACATCATGGTGAAGGCATGCTCATAAGCCCTGAAGTCAGGGATGTTGAGCATAGAGTCGGCATTCAGTATTCCCACCACACGGACGTGGTCGAAGTCCAGTCCTTTGCTTATCATCTGCGTGCCGATAAGAATCTTTGTCCTTCCGGCAGAGAAGTCATTTATTATCCTCTCATAGGCATTGCGTGAACGGGTGGTGTCGAGATCCATTCGTGCTACGGGCACACCGGGGAACAGTTCCATAATCTTCTCCTCTATCTTCTCCGTGCCATAGCCGTATGGGCGAATGTCGTCGCTTTCGCAGTTGGGACATTGTTTCGGCACGGGGTAGGTATATCCGCAGTAGTGACACGTCAGCAGATTCATGTTCTTGTGCAGTGTCAGGCTGACATCGCAGTTCTCGCATTTCGGAACCCATCCGCACACTCTGCATTCAATCATTGGAGCAAAGCCACGACGGTTCTGAAACAGTATCACCTGTTCGCCCTCAGCCAGTGCCTGTTGCATTGTCTCAAGCAGCAGCGGTGATATAGGACCGTACATCATCTTGCGCCTCTGCATGTCCTTCACGTCCACCACCTTTATCTCAGGCAGTTCAATACCCTTGAAGCGTTGGTCGAGTTCCACCAGTCCGTATTTCCCTGTTTCTGCATTGTTCCAGCTCTCCGCCGACGGCGTTGCCGAGCCGAGCAGAGTCTTGGCTCCGAACTGCTGGGCAAGCATTATCGCCACGCTGCGGGCATGGTAGCGTGGGGCAGGGTCTTGCTGCTTGTAACTGGTGTCGTGTTCCTCGTCCACCACAATCAATCCCAAATTGCTGTAGGGCAGGAAAATGCTCGAACGCACGCCAATCACCACGCAAGGGTCGGAACTGTCGAGCAGGCGTTTCCAAATGTCCACACGCTCGTTGTCGCTGAACTTTGAGTGGTAGATGAGCAGTTTGTCGCCAAACACTTTGCGCAGTCGGCGAGTGAGTTGGGTGGTGAGGGCAATTTCCGGCACAAGGTAGAGTGCCTGTTTTCCGGCTTCGAGCGTGTCTTTGATGAGGTGCATGTAGATGGAAGTCTTGCCACTCGAAGTCACGCCGTGAAGCAGGGTGATGGACTTATCTTTGAAGCATCGGTGTATTTCGGAATAGGCGCGTGTCTGTTCGTCGGTGAGGGTGGGCGGTGCGATAAGGTCGGTACCAAGGTCGGCAAAGCGGTTCACCTCGCGCTTATACACCTCAAACACGCCACGCTGGCGTGCTGCGGCAAGCACAGGCTGCGTCACGCCGGAGCGTTTCAGCAGTTCGTCCTTGGTCACCTCCTTCACTGGTTTACTTTTTTGGAGCCAGTGCGAAAGGTCGAGATACGACAGCAGTAGTGCCTCTTGCTTTTTCGCTCTTTTCACCTCGTCGAAGATGCGGTGAAGCGCCTCGTCGTCGGTGCGGTCGATGTTCAGCCTCACGCAACTCTCCGTTTTGGCACGGTAATTGTCGATTACACGCTCTGCCACGTGGATTGCACCCAATTCGAGCAACTTGTTCACAATCGACTCCACATTCTTAAACTCGGTGATGCGTGTGATTTCGTGCACCTGCATACGCCCACGCTGTGCTGCGAAGTCGAGTACGGTGCGCATTCTGTCGGTCAGTTCGCCCGGCTCGCTTTCCTCGTAGTCGGGGTTCACGCTGATGAAAGTTTCGCTTTCCACCTTCAGACCGCTTGGCAAAGCCGCCTTATACACCTCGCCCAAGGTGCAAAGATAATAGTCGGAAATCCATTGCCAGAACTTCAGTTGAGGGTAACGCAAGATGGGTTTCGGGTCAATCATCGAAATGATTTCCTTCACTCGGTACCCCTTAGGCTCATTGTCGTGCAGAAGCACCACGATAGCCGTGTAAATCTTCTTTTGCCCGAAAGGCACAAGCACGCGGCAGCCGATTTGCAGCAGTGTGCGCATATCTTCGGGAATGCGATAGGTGTAGGTGCCTTTAATGGCGAGAGGAAGAAGAAGTTCGGCAAACTGGGCCATATATCTAAAGTTGTTATATTTGGTGTTTCTTTATTTCGCATGGCTCGAATGAACTATGCAGTAGAGCAAAGTTACTCTTTTTTTTGCGTAGTCGCAACACTTTTCTGCCCAGAAGAGGCGAGGTGTGGAAATAAAAAAAGACTGAGCATTTACTACTCAGTCTTCGTCTTAGTGGCGGGAGGCGGACTCGAACCACCGACCTTTGGGTTATGAGCCCAACGAGCTACCACTGCTCCACTCCGCGATTTGCGTTGCAAAGGTACTGCTTATTTCCACACTCACCAAATATTTCTCCAAAAAAGTATGTTTTAAAGCAATAATTTAACATTCTTTTACAAAAATAGTCCCATTTTTCCATTTTTATGGAAAAAAGTTTCTCAAATAAAAGGAAAGATTTGGAGAAAGTTTCCTTTTTTAAAGGAAAGATTTTGGGAATTTCTATGTACGAGTCTTACGCTATAGCGCATGGATTTGCTTTACCTTGCCAGAAATTTGAACCAAAGGTTAATCACCATTAGTGCTTTTAGGTGTGAGGAAGGGGCGAGGGGAGGGCGAATTGGAGGG
>ENA-ORNT01000771-ORNT01000771.1-human-gut-metagenome-genome-assembly--contig:-NODE-771-length-22789-cov-8.365752_pt1 | contig 22789 bp, 22 predicted proteins | sample MGYA00242120_ERZ509032 | MGnify/ENA primary metagenome ERZ509032 (study PRJEB26280, sample SAMEA2338729) | human gut metagenome | biome: human gut; feature: human-associated habitat; material: faeces...
TCGGAAAATTTACAGAAAAAACGTTACATAGCCGAAGAAAACGGCGAAGAGCTCATATCAGAGTTCGTACAAAGCGAATTTGAGGATTTCTCTCCCCGGTTTCACGGCAACTGGGAAAAAATGGACTGAAAACAAATTGGAGTTTTTTTATGAAGAAGAATGACATTTCGGCTGAAAGCATGATGAACAAAAGACTTGATTTCATTGTCAAGTCCTTTAACCATACGCACAAGAAAAAATATGAAAATTACGTTGTAACCGGGATCTGGCACAGATTGCGGACAAAGAATCTGATGATCAAGCCGATTACTCAGCAGCTGGTAAGACGTCCCGATGGAAAATCCGCCCTGCTGGACCTGTATTTTCCCGCTATAAATCTTGCCGTGGAGTGTGATGAAAATCAGCATTTCGATCCGAACGGGAATTATATCCCGGAGGATAAACTGCGGGAGTATGACGTCCTTAAGGTCCTTGCGGCGCTGCCCGTTCAGCCAGAGCTGATGAGAATCAAGGCTGTCTGCGGGTTGACTGAAATCGATCAGCAGCTGGATCAGGTGGTCGAAGCAATTGAAAAAAGGATTGCCGGAGTGCCCGCATCGGAACTGTGGAATGACGAGTCCGCCGCTGAAATTGTGACAAAGAATAGAATGCTGAACGTTTCCGATCCGGTCTTGTTTTCGCTGAAACGTGATATTTTGAATACTTTGGAATTCAGAAAACCCAATGGCGAAGAATATGCCGGACTGCAGCAAGGAACATACAAGGTCGGCAGTAACGAGGAATTCTGGTTTGCCAATTTGATCAGACAAATGGGGGAAGGCAGATACACCAACGTCTGGCATGAGGAAACGGAAGAGATCCACGAATACGAATCCGAGGGAAAAGAAAACAACTGGCCGGAGTTAATTCGGCAGGGCGAGTTTTTCAGATATACCTTCTGCCGGGTGAAAGATGCCCTCGGCAACAACGGATTCAAATTCTACGGCAAATTCAAACTCGCCTCGGAAATCAAACATGATTCGCAGGGCCGCTATCTGATCTGGAAAAAAGTCGGGGATGAGATTCGGATTGATGAAGTAAACCCCGGAAAAAGGCGCTGAAAAGAACTTTTCCCCTGTGCGGGAGGAACGCCCGCACAGGGGAATTGAAAAAAAAGTGATTCCTACCTACTCACGGATCAGCAACCAAATGTTTCTTTCGTGCGAACGACTTTCCAATGCTGAGAAACTATTTGTATTTTTTTTTGTAAATTATCGGATTGTGTCGATAACGTCCGGAAAATTGCGCACAATTTGAGAAAGGTTATTTGAAAAGTGACCTGTTCACTGATTGATTATAGTTTTCGCCGACAACAACCAATCAGAAGGAAACAGGTCATGGAAAATGTAGCGCATGAAACGGAAAAAGCAATCTCCGGAGCCATCAAAATTGATGAAAAAGAGATTCAGGACCACATTGACGGTCTGGTGAGGCAGTCCGTCGAGGACACGTTGAACGCCCTGCTGAATGCGGAAGCGGATGCCATCTGCAATGCGGGCCGCTATCAGCGGACGCCGGATCGGCTGGACACCCGGGCGGGAAGCTGTCACCGAAAACTGCTTACCAAGGCGGGCGAGGTCGATCTGAAAGTTCCCCGGCTTCGGAGTCTGCCCTTCGAAACGGAGATCATCCGGCGCTATCAGACCAAGCAGAGCTCCGTGGAGGAGGCTCTGATCGAGATGTATCTGGCCGGCGTTTCTGTCCGGCGGGTGGAGGACATCACGGAAGCGCTGTGGGGTGCGAAGGTCAGTCCCAGCACCGTCAGCGACCTCAATCAGAAGATCTACGGCAAGATCGAAGAGTGGCGGATGCGTCCGATCAACGAGGAGCATCCCTATGTGTTCGTGGATGGCGTATATCTGAAGCGAAGCTGGGGCGGAGAAGTCCAAAACGTCTCCGTGCTGGTCGCGGTCGGGGTCAATCAGGATGGATACCGTGAGATTCTGGGCATCGCCGGCATCGCCGGTTCCGGCCAGCGGGAGCTGCTGGAGGCCATTGCCGGTTTACAAGCCAGTGAAAAAGGCTCCAGCATTGTGTATCAGCCGTCAGACGGCCAGGCGGTGAACCTGGTAGGCAAGAGCCCCAAGGCCATTCGCAGTTTGGGTATTGCTTTGTCCTTTGTGCCGGAGGACCGACTGGGTATGGGCCTGGTGGGCAATATGGATATTGTGGACAACATGATGCTGCGCAGCTACAAGCGCGGCCATACGGCTTTTCTGGAGCGCAAGCGTCCTAAGGACCTGGCGGAGAATATCATTAAAAGTCTGGAGATTGTCACCCCGGATGCCAACACCCCGGTGCGTCGCCTGTCCGGCGGTAATGTGCAAAAGGTGTTGGTGGGCCGAGAGATCGCCCAGCACCCCACGGTGCTGATGGTGGCCTATCCCGTGCGTGGGCTGGACATCAACTCCTCTTATATGATCTATAATCTGCTGCAAAAGCAGAAGGAAAGCGGCGTGTCCGTGATCTTCGTGGGCGAGGATCTGGATGTGCTGGTGGAACTGTGTGACCGCATTATGGTACTGAACTCCGGCCGGATTACCGGCATTGTGGACGGTCCGTCCGCCACCAAAGAGGAGCTGGGTATCCTGATGACCAAGCGTGTGAAGGAGGAGGGCGAGACCCATGCATAAGAACAAGACCAAAGAGCCGCTCTTTCACATTGCCAAGCGGGCGGCACTGCCCTGGTATCTGTCCTGGGCCATTCGTATCGGTGCCATTGTACTGGCGCTGGTGGCATGTGCGGCTCTGACTGTGTTTTTGACCCATGAAAATCCGTTCCAGGTGTATGCCACCATGTTCCGTGGTGCCTTTAGCACCCCCCGCCGGATATGGAACCTGCTGCAAAGTTTGGCTATGCTGCTGTGTGTGTCCCTGGCGTTGACCCCTGCGTTCAAAATGCGGTTTTGGAACATCGGCGGCGAGGGTCAGGTGCTGATCGGCGGTTTGGCAACGGCGGCGTGTATGATCTGCCTGGGTGGCAAGATCCCCAATGCGCTGCTTATATTGACAATGATCGTAGCCAGTATGCTGGCCGGTGCCATTTGGGCGCTGATCCCCGCATTTTTTAAGGCGCAGTATAATACCAACGAGACCTTATTCACCCTGATGATGAACTATGTTGCCATTCAGCTGGTGGCGTATTTCGTCATTCGCTGGGAGGTGCCCAAGGGCTCCGGCAAGATCGGTATTATCAACCAGACCACCCGCGCCGGTTGGTTGCCGGTGCTCGGCGAGCACGACTATTTGCTGAATATTCTTATTGTGCTGGCGCTGACCGTCTTTATGTCGATTTACTTAAAGTACAGCAAGCACGGTTATGAGATCTCCGTGGTGGGCGAGAGTGTAAACACCGCCCGCTATATCGGTATCAATGTTAAGAAAGTGATTCTGCGCACCATGGCCCTGTCCGGCGCCGTGTGCGGCATTGCCGGCCTGCTGCTGGTGGGCGGCACGGATCACACCATTACCACCCCCACCGCAGACAACCGGGGCTTTACTGCCATTATGGTGTCTTGGCTGGCCAAGTTCAGCCCGGCGTATATGATCCTCACCTCGTTCCTGCTGGTGTTCCTGCAAAAGGGCGCAGACGAGATCTCTACCGTTTTTATGCTGGACCAATCGTTCTCAGAAATTATTACGGGTATTATCCTGTTCTTTATTATCGGCAGCGAGTTCTTTATCAATTATGAGCTGAAGTTCCGCCGCAATCGGAAGGAGGCCGCCTGATGTTTAGTTTAGCGACTTGGGTCACGCTGTTCCAGCGCGCCGTGATGCAGGGCGTGCCGATTCTGTTCGGCGCCACCGGCGAGATCTTGACGGAGAAATCCGGCAACCTGAACCTGGGTATTCCCGGTATTATGTATGTGGGCGGTATCAGCGGCGTGATTGGCTCGTTTCTGTATGAGCAGCATGTAACGGAGCTTAATCCGTTTTTGGCTGTGCTGATCCCGTTGATTTGCACACTCTTCGGTTCCCTGTTGATGGGGCTGCTGTATTGTTTCTTGACCGTGACCCTGCGGGCCAACCAGAATGTAACCGGTTTGGCCATCACCACCTTTGGCGTTGGATTCGGTAACTTTTTCGGTGCCTCTATGGTGCAGCTCACCGGCAGTGACATCCCGTCTGTTGCCCTGACCCGCACCAGCACCTACTTCCGCGCCCATCTGCCTATTGCAGAGAAAATGGGCGCCTTTGGCGAGATGTTCTTGAGCTACGGTTTTCTCGCCTATGTTTCCATTGTGATCGCCATCGTGTGCGCCGTGTTCTTAAAGCGCACCCGGGGCGGCCTGCACCTGCGTGCCGTGGGCGAAAACCCGGCCACCGCAGACGCTGCGGGTATCAATGTGGAGCGCTCCAAGTATATGGCTACCTGCATCGGCAGTATGATCGCCGGGCTGGGCGGTCTGTATTATGTAATGGACTACGCCTGCGGCGTGTGGTCCAACGACGGCTTCGGTGACCGTGGCTGGCTGGCTATCGCTTTGGTGATTTTCGCCATTTGGCGCCCCAACCTGGCTATCTTCGGCTCTATCCTGTTCGGGTTCCTGTATATTGTGTATCTGTTTATCCCCGGCCTGGATCTGAGCAAGCAGGAGCTGTTTAAGATGCTGCCCTATGTGGTGACGATTCTGGTATTGATCGTTACCTCTATGCGCAAGAAGAAAGAAAATCAGGGACCGGCCGCCCTCGGTCTGTCCTATTTCCGGGAGGAACGCTGATGCACGAGAATATTGAACGGGTGCTGGTGTCTGAAGAAGAGCTGCACCAAATCAATGCCCGCCTGGGCGCCCAGATTACTATGGACTACGCCGGCAAAAATCTGTTGGTGGTGGGTATTTTGAAAGGCTCCGTGCTGTTTATGGCGGACCTGATCCGTGAGATACAGCTGCCCTGTAAGCTGGACTTTTTAGCCGTGTCCAGCTACGGTGGCGACACCCGCTCCAGCGGCGTGGTAAAGATTGTGAAGGACATTGATATTGAATTGGAGGACTATGATGTGCTGCTGGTGGAGGATAACGCCCTGAACCGGGAGATCGCCATGGAGATTTTAAAGGAAGCGGGCTTCCTTGTGGATACTGCCGGAGACGGCGTTGAAGCAGTGGAGAAGATGGAGCAGTCCGTGCCCGGGCAGTATGACCTGATCTTAATGGACATCCAGATGCCCCGGATGGACGGCTACGAAGCCACCCGGCGTATCCGTGCCCTGCCCGACCCCCGCAAGGCGGGCATCCCCATTTTTGCCATGACCGCCAACGCCTTTGAGGAGGACAAGCAGAACGCCCTGAATGCGGGCATGAACGGCCACATTGCAAAGCCGCTGGATATCCCGCACCTGCTGAAGGTGCTGGAAGAAGCGCTGAAATAAGAATCCTCTCAGTCATCGCTGCGCGATGACGGCTCCCCCGAAAGGGGGAGCTTTTTTGTTTCTGCCGGTCAGCATCTTTCCGCTCACGCGGTTTCCTCTTCCTGCATAGGATGGTGCACAGCGGAAAAGGGGAGATGACGACATGAGGCAGACAAAGCGGTTTGCGGTGGTGGGCAGCGATGCCCGGCAGGCGGCGGCAGGGCGTGCACTGGCGCGGGCGGGGTATACGGTGGGCGGCGTGCAGCAGCTGCCGCAGGCAGACTGCATCCTACTGCCGCTCCCGCTGGAACAGTCCGGTCTGCCGCTGGCGCAGCTGCTGGGTGAGGCAAAGCCCGGGGCACTGGCACTGGGCGGCAAGGTGACGGAGAGTGCAAGGACCGTCGCCCGGGCGGCGGGGGTGGAACTGGTGGACTACTTTGCCCGCCCGGAGCTGACCGTGTATAACGCCATTCCCACCGCCGAGGGCTGCATCGGCATTCTGCTGGAACGGCGCAGCCGTACCCTGTGGGGCGCGGCGGTGCTGGTGCTGGGCTTTGGCCCGGTGGGGCGGGCGCTTGCGGTGCGTCTGGCAGCACTGGGCGCGCGGGTGACCGTGGCGGCACGCCGCCCGGTGCAGCGGGCCATGGCAGAGGAGCAGGGTCTGCGGGCGGTGCCGCTGACAGACCTTGCCGCCGCAGCTGCCGCCTTTGATACGGTGGTGAACACCATCCCCGCGCCGGTGCTGACAGCGGCAGTGCTGGCAGCGCTGCCGAAGGGGTGTCTGATCGTGGATCTGGCCTCAAAGCCCGGCGGCACGGACTTTGCCGCCGCCCGGCGGCTGGGGCACACGGCGCTGCACGCGCTGAGCCTGCCGACGGTCTGGGCGCCGGAAACGGCAGGGGAGGCGCTGGCGCGCACGGTGCAAGCCATTTTGCAGGAGCGGGAGGAGAAGATATGATCACAGAGAAAAAGGGCTGTCTTGCCTTTGCGGTGTGCGGCAGCTTTTGCACGTTGGAGAACGCCTTGGGCGCGGCGCAGGCGCTGACGGCACAGGGCTGGACGCTGCTGCCCGTCATGAGCTTTGCCGCGCAGCAGGATACCCGGTTCGGCACCGGGGAAAGCTGGCGGCAGCGCTTACAGGCCGTTACCGGGCAGCCGGTGCTGGACACCCTGCAGGCGGTGGAGCCGCTGGGCCCCCGGCGGCTGGCGCAGGCGCTGGTGGTCGCCCCCTGCACCGGCGCAACGCTGGCGCGGCTGGCGGCGGGACTTTCGGATACGCCGGTGACCCTTGCCGCCAAAAGCCTGCTGCGGGTGGGCAGCCCGGTGGTGCTGGCAGTCTCTACCAACGACGGCCTTGGCGCCTCCGGCGAAAATATGGCGCGGTTGTGCCAGCGCAAGCACTATTACTTTGTGCCCTACGGGCAGGACGACCCCTTTGCCAAGCCCCAGAGCCTGAAGGCCGACCTTGCCCTGCTGCCCGCCGCCGTGGACGCCGCTTTGCGGGGTGAGCAGCTGCAACCGGTGCTGCTGGGACAAAGGAATGTGTAAATCTCTTTTCAGCGGGGAAAAAATGTGGTATACTTCAAATGATGTCTTGTCGGCATAAAACGGATAAGCGGAGAATACCAGATGAAAAAATTTACCGCAGCACTGTGCACCGTGCTGCTTTTGATAGGCGCTGTGCTGGTGCCCGGCGCAGCAGCAGCCGGCCCGGCGCTGGCCAATACCCGGGCATACTGCATCATGGATGCAGACACCGGCCTTGTGCTGGCGCAGCAGAATATGGACGAGGAGCTGCACCCGGCCTCCATTACCAAAGTAATGACCCTTGGTCTTGCCTGCGAGAAGGCACAGGGGGACTGGGACGATGTAAAGCTGACCGTGACCCATGAGGATGTCTACTCGCTGGCGGGCACGGATTCCAGCCATATCGCCCTGCGGGAAGGGGAAGAAGTCCCCCTGGTAGATGCGCTGTACGCCACCCAGATGGCCAGCGCCAACGACGGTGCCAACCTGCTGGCGGAGTATTTCGGCGGCGGCACCATCGCGGACGGCGTGGCGGCCATGAATGCACAGGTGGAGGAACTTGGCCTTGCCCACACCCACTTTTCAAACCCCCATGGCATCAGCGATGACGACCACTATACCAGCTGCTACGATATGGCACAGATTTTGCGCTGGGCGCTGCAGCAGCCGGGGTTTGAGGACCTGTTCACCCGCAACGAGATGTACACCATGCAGCCCACCAACATCCAGCCGGTGACCCGCTACTTCTCTCAGCAGGATAAGATCCGCATCGGCTCCAGCCGCTACCATATCGACAGTGTGCTGGGCTCCAAGCTGGGCTATACCAACACCGCCCGGTACAGCTATGTCTGTCTGGCGGAGCAGGACGGGGTGCGGCTGATCTGCGCGACCATGCAAAGCCAGCTGAGCACCGATAAATATAACGATATGCGCACCCTGCTGGACTACGCCTTTTCCACCTATAAAAGCTACACCCAGCTGCCCGGCGGCACGGTCACCGCACAGCTGGCTGTGGCGGGCGGCGGGCAGAGCCTTGGCACCGTTACCGTAGCCGACCCCGGGGTGAAGCTGCTGCTGGCCGAGGGCTTATCCGCGCAGGATGTGACCGTGGATCTGGAGCTGCCGGAGCAGTATCTGCTGGGCGCAGAGCCCGCCGTGTATGCGGTGTACACCCTGAACGGCGGCGCGCAGCAGGAGAGCACCAGCGTGCGGGTAAAAGCCGAGATCACCGGTCTGGCGGAGCTGCTGGAGCAGAGCACCGGCACAAAGCTGGAAGCCGCCAGGGACGTGGAACCGGGCAGCAGCGCATGGCTGCTGGCGGGCATCTCGGTGGGGTGCACCATAGGTGCAGCCGTGGTTACCGTACTGGTGCTGCGGGTACATTCCCGCCTGAAAAAGCGCCGCAAAACGGCAAGGCACCATAAAAAAGCGTAAAAGCCTGTTCAAAACCAGACTTTTCCAGATAAAGAAAAAGCTTTCAGAAAAAAAGAGAGGTACAATATCATGGGTAAGTTTATTTTTACGCAGACCGAGATCCCCGGCGTGGTGGTCATTGAGCCGCAGGTGTTTGGCGACGACCGCGGCTATTTTATGGAGACCTACCAGAAGGACCAGTTCGCAGAGGCCGGTATCGACAAGGAATTTGTGCAGGACAACCAGAGCCGCTCCACCCGGGGCGTGCTGCGCGGGCTGCACTTCCAGAAGAACCACACCCAGGGCAAGCTGGTGCGCGTGACCAAGGGCGAGGTGTACGATGTGGCCGTGGACTGCCGTCCCCACAGCGCCACCTTTGGCAAGTGGGTGGGCGTGACCCTTTCCGGGGACAACAAGAAGATGTTCTATATCCCGGAGGGCTTTGCCCACGGTTTTCTGGTGCTGAGCGATGTGGCAGAGTTCTGCTACAAGTGCACCGATGTCTACGACCCCACCAGCGAGGGCGGCATCCCCTACGATGACCCCACCGTCAACGTGCAGTGGCCGGACTGTGGCTGTGAGCACAAGACCAGCGCAAAGGACAAGCTGCACGAGCCCTTTGCCGCCCAGAAGTTCGAGTATTTTGAAAAGTGGTGATCGCCCGTGGCAAAACTCAAAGCAATGTGGAACGGCTTCTGGCGCTACCGCTATCTGCTGTGGAACCTTGTAAGCCGTGATTTCAAGCTGAAGTACCGCCGCAGTGTGCTGGGCGTGGTGTGGAGCGTTTTGAACCCGCTGCTCATGTGCCTTGTGTACTGGGCGGTGTTCAGCAGCCTGATGGATATGCGCGGCAGCGGCATCGACAACTTTGCCGTCTTTCTGATGTGCGGTCAGCTGCTGTTCAACTTCTTCAACGAGGCTACCTCCACCAGCATGAGCAGCGTGCTCAGCGCCGCCCCGCTGCTGAAAAAGGTGTATATCCCCAAGTATATCTTCCCGCTGGAAAAATGCTGCTTTGCCATGGTGAACTGCATCTTCAGCTTTGTGGCGCTGCTGCTGGTCATGATCTTTACCGGCGCGCCTTTCCATCTGACCCTTTTTGAGGCGCTGTACCCGCTGGTGACCTTGTTCTTCTTCAGTCTCGGGGTCAGTATGTTCTTAGCGGCGGCTACCGTGTTCTTCCGGGATATCATGCACATCTGGAGCGTGTTCGTCACCGCGCTGCTGTATTTCTCCGCCATCTTCTACGACCCCACCCAGATGACCTTTTCCATCGGCGGGTTCAATATGCAGCAGATCATCAAGCTGAACCCCATGTACTGGTATATCACGGGCTTCCGCCGCACGGTGATGTGGGGCATCCCGCTGGACGTAAATATGTTCCTTGTCTGTGGCATCTGCGCAGTGCTGTCCATGGTAGTGGGGCTGCAGGTGTTCCGCAAAACGCAGGATCACTTTGTGCTGCACATTTAAGGAGGGTGAACAATGGAACCGATCATCAAAGTGGACAATGTTTCCATGTGCTTCAACCTTTCCAAGGAAAAGCATGAGAGCCTGAAGGAGTACTTTCTGGCCATGGTGCAGGGACGGCTGCAATACGACGAGTTCTACGCTTTAAAGGACGTCAGTCTGGACATTATGCCCGGCGATTTTTACGGCCTTGTGGGCTTGAACGGCTCGGGCAAATCCACCCTGCTCAAGACCATTGCCGGGGTGTACAAGCCCAGCAAGGGCAAGGTGACCGTAAACGGCACCATCGCCCCGCTCATCGAGTTGGGCGCGGGCTTTGATATGGATCTGACCGCCCGCGAGAACATCTATCTCAACGGCACGGTGCTGGGCTTCTCGCCCAAGTATCTGGACGAAAAATTTGACGAGATCGTAGAATTCAGCGAACTGGAAAACTTTCTGGATGTGCCGCTGAAAAACTACTCCTCCGGCATGGTGGCGCGCATCGGTTTTGCCATTGCCACCATCACCAAGCCCGATATCCTCATTGCGGACGAGGTGCTGTCGGTGGGCGATTTCCTGTTCCAGCAGAAGTGCGAAAAGCGGATGCAGGAGCTGATGGCGGGCGGCACCACGGTCATTCTGGTGTCCCACTCCATCGAGCAGATCGAGCGGATGTGCACCAAGGTGGCATGGCTGAGCCACGGTCACCTGAAAATGAACGGGGACACCCAGACAGTCTGCGCCGCCTACAAGGCGACCCAGCGCGGCGAGGTCTGATATGAATGTACGGTTGAAACGCGCCAAGGAGCTTGCCGGCTATGCCGTGCAGCTGACAAAGGAAGAGGGCCTGCCCACCATGGTCAAACGCGGCGCGGGCTTTGTGAAGCGCCGTTGCTTTGGTAAGCGTGCGCGCTACCTGCCCGCCAAAAAGGTGCTGGAAGCCCAGCGCGCCGAGATGGCAGGCAAAACGGCGGCAGACTGCGGACTGCCCACCATCTCGGTGCTGACCCCGCTGTATAACACCCCGGAAAAATACCTGCGGGAATTTCTGGATTCCTTTGTGGGGCAGACCGCGCCCAACGGACAGCTCTGCCTTGCCGATGCTTCGGACGCTGCCCACGGGGACGTGGAGCGGATCGTAAAGGAATATCAGCAAAAAAATCAACAGATCGTATACAAAAAGATCGAAAATAAGGGCATTGCCGCCAACACCAACGCCGCCGCGCAGCTGGCAACAGGGGAGTATCTGGCGCTGGCTGACCACGACGACATTCTGGCACCCCATGCCCTGTACACCATGGGCAAGGCCATCTTGCAGCTGCGGCAGCGCGGCGAGCCGGACGGTTTTCTGTACAGCGATGAGGCGCTGTTCACCAAGAGCATCCGCCGCCCCATGGTGGCGCACTTCAAGCCGGACTACGCCCCGGATTACCTGCTGTGCTGCAACTACATCTGCCATCTGGCGGTGTTCCAAAAAGCACTGTGGGAGCAGCTGGGCGGCGAGCGCCCGGAATGCGACGGCAGTCAGGATCATGATCTGTTCCTGCGTCTGCTGGAAAAGACCGGCGGTGCCGCCCATGTGCCGCAGGTGCTCTACTACTGGCGGGTGCACGCGGGGTCTACCTCCGGCGGTGCAGACGCCAAGCCCTATGTGGCGGCAGCGGCCAAAAAGGCGCTGGCAGACCACCTGACCCGCACCGGGCGCACCGGCACGGTGGAGGACGGCCTGTTCCCCAGCACCTACCGGGTGAAGTGGGACATCGTGGGCGAACCAAAGGTGAGTATCCTTATCCCCAACAAGGACCACACCGAGGATCTGGAAAAGTGCCTGCACAGCATCTGGACAAAGACTGAATGGGAGCACTTTGAGGTCATCGTGGTGGAGAACAACTCCACCGACCCCGCCACCTTTGCCTACTATAAAAAGGCGCAGCAGCGCTATGACGGTCTGCGGGTGGTCACCTACCCGAAAAAGGGCTTCAACTTTTCCGGCATCAACAACTTTGGCCGCAAATATGCCACCGGCGCGTATCTGCTGCTGCTGAACAACGACGTGGAGGTGCGCAGCGGCGAATGGCTCACTGAACTTCTGCGCCAATGCGCCCACCCCGGCGGGGCAGCAGTGTGCGGTGCCATGCTCTTTTACCCGGACGAGACCATCCAGCACGCGGGCGTCATTACCGGGCTGGGGGGCTACGCGGGGCACAGCCACAAGTACAAAAAGGCCGGCGGCAGCGGGTATCTGTTCCGCACCGCCACGGTGCAGGACTTTTCCGCTGTGACCGGTGCCTGCCTGCTGGTAAAGACCAGCGTGTGGGACGAGGTAAAGGGGTTGGACGAAGCCTTTGCGGTGGCCTTCAACGATGTGGACTTCTGTCTGCGGGTGCGGGATGCGGGCTATCGCATTGCGTGGACGCCCTACGCCCAGCTGACCCACTACGAGAGCAAGAGCCGCGGCGGGGACGAAAAAGACCCGGTAAAGGCACGGCGCTTTGCCGCCGAGCAGCAGCGCCTGTACGAGGTGCACGGCAAGGCGAACATCCTGCATGACCCCTACTACAACCCCAACCTGACCATGGACCGGGAGGATTTTTCCGAAAGTGATGATCTGCGCGGGCTGAAAGAGGGACGCATCACGGTGCAGTGGAGGGAATAACAGCATGAACATCAAAGGTCATTTCGAGACTATCACCCGGCACAAGCTGCTGGTGATGAAATACTGCTTTGAATGCGGGTTGTATGAGCAGGGTCTTGCCCACGACCTGAGCAAGTACAGCCCCACCGAATTCATCCCCGGGTGCATCTATTATCAGGGTGACCACAGCCCCAACGAGGCCGAGCGCGCAGCCAAGGGCTACACCTCGGCGTGGCTGCACCACAAGGGGCGCAACAAGCATCATCTGGAATACTGGATCGATTACAGCACCACCAAGACCGGCCTGACCGGCATGAAGATCCCCCTGCGCTACGTCTGCGAGATGGTGTGCGACCGGGTGGCGGCAAGCCAGATCTATCTGGGCGATAAGTACACCGATGCCTCTGCGTGGGAGTACTACCAGCGCAGCAAGGATCACTACCTGATGCACCCGGAGACCCGGGCGCTGCTGGAAAAGCTGCTGTGCATGGTGCGGGACCTTGGACGGGAGCGCACCTTTGCCTACATGAAATTCCTGCTTGGCTGCGAAAAGGATTACTAAGCCCGAAAGGCTGCTGCACAGACTGTGCAGCAGCCTTTTTTGCGCGAACTGCTGAAATTTTCTGGAAAAACTTTAGGACTTCTGTGCATTGACAAAAATGTAAAAGTAACGGTAAAATGGAGGAAAGCAGGCTTGGAAAACGTCCGGGCTGCATAGGATAGTGTCTGACGAAGAAGGAGGCATGAAGCATGAAATTGTTCAAGAAACTGGCGGCTGCCGTACTGGTGGCGGCTCTGGCACTGATGATGGTGGGCTGCGGCGGCTCCAAGACAGGCCTTGCCCAGCAGGTCAAGAATGCTGTCTCGGATGATGCTGTTATGCGTAACGAGCAGGCCACGAACAGCAAGGACCTGGATGCCTTGGCGGCAAAACTGCTGACAGAGTATAATAACGAGATCGCTGCTTTGGACGAAGGCGCAGATTGGCCGAATCTGCAGGAGCTGCTGGATGATGGGACGTTCCTGCAAAAGTTCGGCCTTGACCCGGAAAAGGATGCTTATAAGGTCTCCTTGGTGTACGTTCCGAGTTACATCAGCGATACCATGAATCAGTTTAAGCCTTTTAGTCTTGCAGATCAGCTTCGGCGGGATGCTGATCTTACAATCGGCAATCCTCACATCGGAAGAAAATTTGAGTTTGGTCTTGCCATCGGCACGCTTGACGGCGAGAACTGGGTGCTTATGCTCATGAAATAAGAGCGTCCGGGCTGTGACAGCCCTTACGGATGCCCCAAGACCGGAACGGTATATTTACAAGATGCGGCCTGCAGCAGTTGCCCCGGCAGATCCATTGCAGGCTGCGGCAAGGAGGAAACGATGAAACTGTTCAAAAAATTGGCAGCCGCCGTGCTGGCCGCTGCACTGGCATTAACGATGGTAGGCTGCGGCGGCGGCAATAGCTACGCCATGCAGGACGAGCTGCTGAAAATAACGATCGATAATTTAACAGACGTAGACGAGACTGTGACCCACACCAAAAAGGCAGATGAAATGGCCGCCGCACTGCTGGCAGCCGCCGATACAGCCGCCGAGCAGATGGAAAACAAGGGCGTGGATGCCAAGGAACTGCTGCAGAATCCTGCTGTTATAAAGGCAGCCAAAATTGACCTCGAAAAAACGCCCTGCATGTTCAACCCGATCGATGTCGACAGTCAGATCAAGAGCAGCGGCGTGATGGGCGAATTCCTGAAGATGGAGTGGATGGCGAATGCCGCGGGCCTCTACCGGTTTGTGCCCCTCGGCACCGGCACGTTCAACCCCGGTGACAATAAGGTCGAGATCGGCGCAGCTACGCACAAGATCGGCGATAAGAGCTATATCCTGATTTTGGTCACCTATACGCCGACTACTCCGAGCATAACTTGATACACCCCGGGCTGCCGCACACAGGCTGTGCGGCAGCCTTTTTGCGCGCAGAAAAGCCCGCGCAGTGTGCCCGGTGAAAAAGCAATTCCGGAAAATCGGCAGATTTTCCGGAATTGCGAATAAAAAATAATTTTTCCACTGCAACGACGACGACCGCCGCCAGTGGCGGAAACAGGGAGGAGTTGTTGGGGCAGCGGCCAGCAAGATGCGAGTGCCGCCCAAGGCACGAAGCGGATGCTGGGTGCCGCAACCCGGAAGGCGCGGAGGGCGTTTCAATCGTTCTCTACCCCGGGACACCCGGCGGCGCGCCATGCGGCGCACAGCACCTCTTTTTCCGCCTTGGAAAGCTTTTTCAGGGCGGCTTCCCGGCGCAAAGCGGCGCGCTTATCCGCGCAGCGCTCTAGATAGGCAAAGCCCACCGCGCCGTGGGCGCGGGTGTAGCGGGCACCTTTGCCGCTCTGGTGCGCTTTCAGCCGGGCGGCGGGGTGGTTCGTCCAACCGGTGTACAGCTGCCCGCCGGTACAGCGCACCATGTAGACGTAGGCGACGTCAGGCAAGGCGTCCATTGTTTTTCAGCACCTGACGGCAGGCTGCAAGGGCGGTCTCCTTGTCCTTGGCGGTGATGAGGAAGCGGCTGGCGTGGCAGAAGCTGATGCCCGGGATGCCACTCTTCTGCTCGATGACCTCCTGCGGCTGCCCCGCCCAAGACTGGGGAAAGGGCAGCTTGGACTTTTTGGTCTTGTGGTCGGTGACGCACTGGGCGCTCCACCCGCCGCGCTGGCTGGGGTACACCACAAACAGAGCATCAGTCTTGTACAGGCCGTTTTTCCACGGCAGATAGCAGGGCAGCACCACGATGCCGTCGCGGGAGCTGCGGTAGGCCTGCTGCACTTTTTCGTCCGCGCGGTTCACGGCGTTGGCGCTGTCGATCTGGTTCTCCAGGATCTGCTTTGCCACAGCCACCGCCTTGAAAAAGCAGCTGTCCTGATCCTCTTTGGAGTCCCACACCGGGTTGAAAAAGCCGATGGCATCGCACAGGCTGTTCTGCTCGCCGGTGTTGTCGTTCAGGTCCAGCGGCTGGATGAAGTTTTCGTCGATGAGCCGCGCCTGCCGCTCGCCCACAAGGCCGGGGCCCAGCACCCGCCACAGCAGGCCAAAGGCCGCGTAAGGCACGCCGTTGGCGCGGTACTCCCGGGGCTCCTGATGGTGGTCGAACATCCCAAAGCCGATATCGTACACGATGCCGTCAAAATCGTCAGGCACGGTAAAGCCGCGGGTGATCTTGATATCCGGGCGCAGAATTTGCAATAGCGCCGTAGCAAACACATCGTCGGCATGGAACTTGCCGGCGTGAGTAAAACCGTTTGCGGGAATTTTCATGGATTTGATACCTCGTTCTCCTAGTTTCGTCTGGTATCAGTATAGCACAATCCCGCCCGTGGGACAACAAAAAGGAGCTGCCGCTCGGGTGCGGCAGCTCCTTGGGTCACGATATTACGCGTTATGGGACGTAGGCTGTGTGTGGAAAATTACGGTCACAGGGCTTATTCCCCGGACATCATCTTGAAGAAATCGGTCAACCACTTGAAGTCGTCGGTGACATCCTTGCCGGCCTTATCATAAACCTTAATGCCGGTGGTACCGTTCTCTTTCAGAGTGAATACGTTACCCTTTGCATCCGTGAGGGTGCCGTTCTCATCATCAAAGCTATAGGTCTTGGTGCCGGTGGGCAGCGCGCACAGACCATTGCTGGTGCCGGAACCGGCCTTAATGGTCTTGTACAGAGTGGCGCTATTGAGCTGCTTTTCGTTGAGATCTCTTACAAACTGATAAACAGGTTTGCCGTCTGCAGTAAAGCAGGTGGTATACTCGTAGGAGTAGTACTTATAGACCTCGGCATAATACTTGGTCGGACCTACCTTTATCTCGGTAGACCACATCTGAGTGGGCTGCTTATTCGCGATGAGAGCGCCCAGAGACAGATCAACGTCATCCTGGCTGCGTGCCTTGATGGCTGCCTTGCTGCTGCGGAAAAGCAGGTACTGATCCCAAGTCGATTTATTCTTGAGCATCAGAGTCTCGATAAGCTGCTGTTTGTTATTTTTGCCCAACGTAGCCATGCTCACATAGCAGTTCTCACCCTTCCGGGCAGCACGTCCATCGATGGAACGTGCAACAGAGCCGTCCTTGCCATAGTCGACTTCCTGCATTTCAACATAGAACTCCGTAGCACCGGCGTATTTCTTGCTGAACTGTGCCAGCTTGCTGTTGTCCACATCGATAATGGGGGTCTTGGTGGGCTTGGTCCCGGTGCCCTCGCCGCCCTCGTCGATGTCGGGCAGAACGATCTGGTCAGGGTTGTTGGGCAGGGGGCTGGGAGTGTTGCCACCGCCGTTGCCGCCGTTGCCGCCGTTGCCACCGTTGCCGCCACCGCCGCAAGCGGTCAGCATGGAAATTGCCATGGCTGCGGTCAGCAGACAAGCTGCTGCTTTTTTGTACAGTTTCATACCACAAATACCTCCTGTAATGTGTTTCAAGGCGTCCCAAACTCGCTTTCTGGGTCTATGGTATCGTATCAAAAAAGCGTTGTCAAGCAATGTGGGAAATTTTGGCAACATCACAAAAAGCCATTGAGTTTTTTGCCGTTTTGACGAAAACAGGGCGCGGCTTCTCCTGAAAAAAGCCGTTCCGAAACGCCCGCAGGCACTTCGGAACGGCTGATAAAACATACTTTCCGCTTTGCTTACAGCGCCGAATAGCCGAAGCTGTTCACCAGCGCGTCAATGTGCTGCCCGGCCTTGCACAGGGGGCAGTCGCGGGAGTCGAAGCTGGCGTAATCCGGCAGGCTGGTGGGGTCAAAGATGGAGGTGACCGGGTAGCCAAGGCACTCGTGGGTGGTGGCAAAAATAGCCGAAAGCCCGGCCACGATGCCGCCGTAGTAGTTTACGGCTTCCACAGCTGCCTGAATGGTGTAGCCGGTGGTGATGGATGCGGCCAGAATGAGGACGTGCTTGCCCTTGACCATGGGAGCAAGATTATCCCGCAGAATGATCTGGCTGCCGGAGGTGTATTCCGGGGTGACGATGTAGATGGTCTTGTGGGCGTTCATATTGGTAAAGCCGTCCTTGGTCAGCTCGTTGGCAAGGCAGGTGCCAATGACCTGTGTGCCGTCCAAGCAGAGCACGGTATCCACGATGGTGCTGTGCTGGTAAGCGCTGACCAGCTCCTTTGCCACGGCTTTTGCCTCGGAAAGGCGGGACTTTTGGGTGGTCACGTCGATGTAATAGTTGATGTGGCTGTGGCTGGTGGCAAAATGTCCCTTGGCCACCCGCAGGAACAGTTCGCTTTTGCTGGTGGGAAGCTTGACCATGTTGATCATTGTACAGCACTCCTTTTTTCACCGGGCGCAGCTGCGCCGCAAAATACAAAACAGCGCGGCAACCCGTTCCGGTTGCAGCGCTTATTTTTCTTCTCTGCTTCTTTATTGTACTGAAAAATGCCGCTGTGCACAAGACACAAACCTGACGAAAAACCTTGCTTTTTTACAGACATATCGCCGAAAACTTGGATGCAAAGGCCGCTGCCGCCCGGAAAAGCGCACTGCAAAGAGGACATGGCGGCAAGCCCGGCGCTATGACAGGGGAGAAGTGTGCCTTTTTGCGCAACACGGAAAATTTTGCAAAAAGGACTGGTATTTTTGCGGGTTTTGAGTATAATATAAGAGATAGTTCAAATTTGAAGTAAAAGGAGAATCACATCCATGGCACAGGCAAAACAGGATATGGGCTCTGGCAGCGTAAAAAAGCTGATGCTGCAGCTCATGATCCCGGCGGTCGTTGCACAGGTGGTCAACCTGCTGTATAACATCGTGGACCGCATTTACATCGGACATATTGCCGGCATCGGCGCGGCAGCGCTGACCGGCGTGGGACTGTTCACCCCCATCCTTATGCTGCTGAACGCATTCGCCATGCTGGTGGGCGCGGGCGGCGCACCCCGCACCGCCATTGCGCTGGGACAGGGCGACAAGGAGCAGGCGGAGAAGATCATTTCTAACAGCTTTACCATGCTGCTGCTCTTCTCGGTGGTGCTGACCGTGGTGTTCTACGCCGGAGCACCCACCCTGCTGCGGCTCTTTGGTGCCAGTGACGCCACCCTGCCCTATGCGCTGAGTTACAGCCGCATCTACATTCTGGGCTCGGTGTTTGTGCTGCTGGTGCTGGGCATGAACCCCTTCATCACCACGCAGGGCTTTGCCAAGACCAGTATGCTTACCACCGTCATCGGTGCGGTCATCAACATTATTCTCGACCCCATCCTGATCTTTGGTCTGGGTCTGGGCGTGCGGGGCGCTGCCATTGCCACCGTGCTCAGTCAGGCTGTGGGCGCGGTGTGGATCCTGCACTTCCTCACCGGCAAAAAGACCATCCTGCGCCTGCGCAAGGACTATATGCGCCCGGAAAAGAAGGTCATTCTGCCGGTGATGGCGCTGGGCATCTCCACCTTTGTGATGATGTCCACTGAGAGCCTGCTGTCCATCAGTTTCAGTTCCAGTCTGGCGCGGTACGGCGGCGACGTGGCTGTGGGCGCCATGACCGTCATCACCAGCGCTTCCCAGCTGTGCACCCTGCCCATTCAGGGCATCTGTCAGGGCGGTCAGCCGGTGATGAGCTTCAATTTCGGCGCGGGCAAAAAGTCCCGCGTCAAGGAGGCGTTCCGCTTCCAGCTGCTGCTGTGCAGCTGCTACACCTGCCTGTTCTGGCTGCTCATGATGCTGGCGCCGGGGGCTGTGGCGGGCATCTTCACCTCGGATACGGCGCTGATCGACTACACCACATGGTCCATGCGCATCTACATGGCAGGCATCTTTGCCATGGGCTTCCAGATCGCCTGCCAGCAGAGCTTTATGGCGCTGGGTCAGGCCAAGGTCAGCTTGCTGCTGGCCTGTCTGCGCAAGATCATTTTGCTGATCCCGCTCATCTTCATCCTGCCGCACCTGCTGCCGGACCCGGTGTTCGGCGTCTTTCTGGCAGAGCCGGTCAGCGATATTCTGGCCGCCACCATTACCACCATCACCTTCTTCTCCCGCTTCAACGGTATTCTGGAACGGGGTGCCGCGAAGGTGTAATGAAATAGAACAAGCCCGGAAAGTCTGCAGACTTTCCGGGCTTGAATTTTTGGCTTTAAACGGCCTCCGGCTCACCAAGAGCCAGTACTTTCGTCAGCTCGGCCTGCACCTTGGCGTTGGTAGCATCGGTGACGGCCAGCACATCGGAATAGAACTTTTCCATCTCGTCACGGGTGGAGAAGGTGGCCACATACATCTGGTTGCCCATGGCACCGGACAGCGCCTCGGGGATGCGGTCCACCATGCGCATGTTGTCCTGATACTTCTGCATCAGCTGCTCGTGGCTGTAAACGAAGCTCTTGCCGTCCCGGCGGCCGGCAAAGGCGCAGTAGTAGTGCTCACCCACCGGCATATCGGTGCCGCCGAAAGCGATCATGTCCGCCCAGATCTTGTACACGTTGGTGGAGCGGGCAAAGTCGATCATGTCCGGGGTAAAGCCGCCGCAGGGACGCATGTTGACTTCCAGCGCCACGATTTGACCCTTTTTGCCCATGCTGGACTGATCCTCGGTCATGCGGAAGAACTCGAAGTGGACAAAGCGGCTCTTCACCCCAAAGCTCTTGACGGCGGCACGGCCCGCAGCGCGGGTGTCCTCCGGCAGATCCTTGATGATGTAGTAGATGGAGTTGTCGTCGTTGTTCACGATGTCCATGATGGACACCGGGCTCACGTTGCCCGCCTCAAAGATGGGGTTGCCGTGGGCGTCAATGATGGCATCGTAGCTGTTCACCTCGGCACGGACGAACTCCTCCATGATGTAAGCCACATCCGGGTGCTCTTTCTCCTTGTAAGCCAGAAATTCTTCCAGTTCCTTGTCGGTGGAAAGGCGGTGGGTATCCGAAGCGCCCACGCCGTTGTCCGGCTTGACCACCACCGGGTAGCCCACCTGTTCCACAAAGGCCTTGCAGCCTGCAAGGTCATCCACCATGTGGTAGCGGGCGGTGGCGATCCCGGCCTTCTGATAGTACTCCTTCATCTTGCTCTTGTACTTGATGCGGGGCATATCAGAGGTCTGGAAGCCGCTGGTGATGTGGAAATCGGTGCGCAGGGCGGCATCCCGTTCCAGCCAGTATTCATTGTTGGACTCCAGCCAATCGATGCGACCATACTTGAAGGCGAAAAAGGCCACGGCGCGGTATACCTCGTCGTAGTTTTCCAGACTGTTCACCTTGTAGTACTCGTTCAGGCTTGCCTTCAGCTCCGGCTTCAGCTCCTCGTAGGGCTGGTCGCCGATGCCCAGCACGTTCAGGCCGTTGTTTTTCAGCTCCCGGCAGAACTGCCAGTAGTTCGTGGGGAAGTTGGGGGAGATAAAAATAAAGTTCTGCATAGTATTTGTTGATTCCTCTTTCCGTTACCTCTATGATTGCAATGCCCCTGCGGGGCGGGACAGATTTTAATATTGGGAAACAACGGCGCGTCCATGGACGCGCCGTTGTGCCATTTTCACAGGATGGGTCACTGCTGGCCCAGAACGTAGGGCATATAGTAGGCCACCTGCTTGTACCACCAGTTCCAGTCGTGGTTGACATCGTGACCCCACAGGTCTACCCAGATGGGGATATGCTTTGCCTCAAAGATGCGCTTGAGCAGCCATGTGGTGTCCGGCTGTTCCCAGTCGCCCTGACCGCAGCAGATGACAGCTTTCTGGCTGCGGAACAGCTGCATATAGGGGTGATCCTCCGGGAAGTTCTTCATGTAGTCCACGGGGGAGTTCATGTACACCAGCTCGTCCATATAGTCGCCAAAGCCGTAGTGGGCGGTGTAGATGCCGCTGAGTGCCAGACAGCCGCAGAAGATATCCGGGCGGCGCAGATACAGGTTTACCGCGTGGGTAGCACCCAGACTGCACCCGAAGGCGATGATGCCGGGCAGGTCGCTCCAGCCGTTGCGCTGCTGCGCCAGATGCTGAAGCATCGGAGCGGCCTCGCGGGTGATGTAGCGCAGCCACTGCTCATAGCGGCGGATGCGCCAGTAGGGGTTGCCCTGCGCGTCCGACCAGGTTTCCTGATCCATGGTGTCGATGGAAAGCACCATGATCTGCCCGGACTCGATCCACGGGGCAAGGGTATCGGTCATGTGGAAGTTTTCAAAATCGAAGAATCGGCCGTCCTGACAGGGGATATACAGCATCGGGCGGCCTGCGTGGCCGTAAAGCTTGCACTCCATATCCCGTCCCAGTTCCGGGCTGTACTCCTTGAAATACTGCATCTCCATGGTGTTTCCTCCTTTAGTGTGGTTATGGTATTGGGGCACCCCTTCTTTTATTCCTCCACCTCATACAGCAGGGTGTGGAACACGAAGGGCAGCTGCTTTTCCCAGCTGGCCTCGCAGTGTGTGCCGCCGGGCACGATGCGGCTGGTCAGGTGGATGCCCCGGGTCATCAGCTTGCCGCTCAAGTTGGAGAATTCCCGGCGGATGCCATCGTGGTTGCCCATCTCCCGGGAGCCGTAATCCATGTACAGCACCGTGCCGGGGGCAAGTTTTGCGCGCCCCACAAGGCCGGAAAGCTTATCCGGTGCCACCCAGATAGAGGGCGACAGCGCTGCGGCGCGGCTGTAAGTATCGTTATATTGCAGCAGAGCGTACAGGCTCATCAGTCCGCCCATGCTGCTGCCGCCGATAAAGGTATTTGCCCTGTCCGGCAGGGTGCGGAAATTTTGGTCGATCAAAGGCTTGAACCGGTGGATGAACCAGCTCATGGTGGCCTGTCCCTTGCCGTCAAAGTGGCCGTAGGTGGGGTCATCGAAGCGGTAGGGGGAATACTCCACCAGACGCTCGTTGTTCGCCCCGGCGTTGCACTCGATGGCCGCCACGATCAGCGGGGTGTCGGTATAGTCCAGATAATCTGCCACGCCCCAGCTTTTGCCGTAGGTGGCATCTTCGTTGAAAAACACGTTCTGCCCATCGAACATATACAGCACGGGAAACCGGCGCTCCGGCTGTGCCTCGTACATGGTGGGCAGATAGACATACGCCCGGCGCTGTTCGGTGCCGTTGACCGCCGGGTAACTCATGCTCCATTTTTTGATCATGGTGCTTCTTTCCTCTCAAATCTTCCTGCAAGGGGAACAGGCGGCAAGCCCACGCCCTTTATAGGTAGTGTAGCACCATGCGGCGGGAATTGCAATGATTATAGAGCAAAGGGACTGCTGCCCCAGACGGTATGCAGCAGTCCCTTTAAAAGCCGTAGGGTGACAGGCGGCTCAATATTTCTTTTCCACAGGCACGATCCAGCCCTTGGTATCGGGGATCTTGCCCCACTGCATACCGGTCATGGTGTCGTACAGCTTCTGGGTGACAGGGCCGATCTTGCCGTCACCGA
>ENA-ORNT01000772-ORNT01000772.1-human-gut-metagenome-genome-assembly--contig:-NODE-772-length-22787-cov-4.526966_pt1 | contig 22787 bp, 20 predicted proteins | sample MGYA00242120_ERZ509032 | MGnify/ENA primary metagenome ERZ509032 (study PRJEB26280, sample SAMEA2338729) | human gut metagenome | biome: human gut; feature: human-associated habitat; material: faeces...
GAAGCGGCTTTGCCTATTATTCCATATCCAGTATCTTCATTACCCAATATCGTGGGGCGGAACTGGGGACGGTGGCGCTCCTGGCGAATATCTATCGGGAGATACTCACCCTCTTGATTGCTCCCTTGTTGGCAAAGGTGTTTGGACCGTTGGCTCCCATCTCTTCGGGGGGTGCCACGACCATGGACACTACGTTGCCTATCATCTCGCAAACTTGTGGACAACAATATGTGGTGGTATCGCTCTTCCATGGTTTTGTGGTCGATTTCTCCGTGCCATTCCTCGTCACGATGTGGTGTATGTTGTAGAAAATAGTAGTGGAAAAGGCTTTTGCAACTCGGTTGCAGAAGCCTTTTTGTAATTTTGCACCCGAAAGGAGAAGTGGCGGACTGACCGCTAGGAAAAGAGATATAAAAGAATGTGTAACAAAAAGTATCATATCATGGAAGAAATGAAAAAGAAAATCATCCTCATCGCTGTGACGGCAGTCTTGCTGGTCGGTGCGATTTGGGTGGAGAAGAATTGCAACCTTGCCACTTGGCAGTTGCTGATCGTTTATCTTATACCTTATTTAATAATAGGGCATGAGACCTTGATGGAGGCTGCCGAGGGCATCGCCCATGGCGAAGTGTTTGATGAGGACTTCTTGATGGCAATCGCCACCATCGGTGCTCTCTGCATCGGATTCTTTCCCGATTCGGAGACGGAGTTTCCTGAGGCTGTGTTTGTGATGCTCTTCTTCCAAGTAGGCGAACTCTTTGAGGGATATGCCGGGAAAGAGTCGTGACAGCATCTCTCACTTGATGGATATTCGTCCGGATGTGGCGAATGTGGAGAGAAAAAGCCTTGTCGAGACGGTTTCGCCTGAAGAGGTGAAGGTGGGCGAGGTCATCGTCGTCCGACCAGGCGAGAAAGTGCCTTTGGATGGTGTTGTCGTAGAGGGTAGTTCTGCCTTGAACACCTTGGCGCTGACAGGAGAGAGTGTGCCTCGTGACTTGAACGAGGGCGATGAGGTCGTCTCTGGATGTATCAACTTGACGGGTGTCATCCGTGTTCGAACGACGAAGAACTTCGGTGAGAGCACCGTTTCCAAGATTATCGCCTTGGTGGAGAGCGCCGATGAAAACAAGTCGAAGAGTGAGGCTTTCATCACTCGCTTTGCCCGTGTCTATACGCCTATCGTGGTTTTCGCCGCCTTGGCTTTGGCTCTTATCCCACCATTCTTGGGAGCTTGTGGCATAGGTTCGTCGCTCTTCGGCATCGGAGGCTTCCTCGACAATCTGCCATTGTGGCTCAATCGTGCCTTGATCTTCTTGGTGGTATCTTGTCCTTGTGCCTTGGTCATCAGTGTGCCGCTTACCTTCTTCGCCGGCATCGGTGGAGCCTCTCGCCGAGGCATCCTCGTCAAGGGAAGCAACTATATGGATGTGCTTGCCAAGGTGAAGACGGTGGTATTTGACAAGACGGGAACCTTGACGCACGGAGAATGCTTGGTGAAGGATGGACATATCAGCAACATTGTAGTGAATGATACCGTCAAGGAGGGTAGTGCGGAAGCCATCGTGGAACTGAGAAAACTTGGTGTGAAAAAGACTGTGATGCTGACGGGTGACCATCAAGCTGTAGGAGAGAATGTGGCTCGACAGCTAGGTATCGATGAATGCCATACCGAGTTGCTGCCTACGGATAAGGTGGCTGAGGTGGAACGTCTCTTGCAAGCGCCTGCTTCGGATGAAGAGAATGGAACCTTGGCTTACGTGGGGGATGGCATCAACGATGCTCCTGTGCTGAAGCGAGCTGATGTCGGCATCGCCATGGGAGCCTTGGGCAGTGACGCTGCCATCGAGGCTGCCGATGTGGTCTTGATGGATGACGAGCCGAGAAAGATAGCGCTAGCCATCCAGATAGCTCGTCGCACGATTCGTATCGCTCATGAGAACGTGACATTTGCCATCGGAGTGAAGGTGGCGGTTCTGCTGCTGGCTACCTTTGGACTCGGTACGATGTGGATGGCGGTCTTCGCCGATGTCGGTGTCACCGTGTTGGCTGTTCTCAATGCCATGAGGGCATTGAGGGTGGCATAAGTCAACGAAAAAGGGCAAGTTCTGATACCAGAAACTTGCCCTTTTCACTATATAAAAATCTCTCTCTGAAAATTCTGTCTTTCTGAAAGATGGTCTAGACGACTTGCCTTAGCAAAGGCGATGGTTCATATCTGCAACCTCTGGGATAGAATTTACGACATGCTTCAAGAACATACCCATGCAAAATACCATACCTGAAAACATCACTGCTGCGAAAGCCAAAGCTAAAGTAAAAATAGTCATTTTTTTATCCTTTTTAATATTAATACTGTTATTTCAATCTTTTCGACTGCAAAGTTAACACTTTTTTGTCGAAATACGGCTGTCTTTGCTAAGAAATATAAATATAATGCCTATTTCTTGATATGCGTCAAGCAGATGTTTTTGTTAGCTCTTCTCCATAATCTTTTGTAGGTCGCTTTCTTCTCCTACAATCCAGAGTATGTCACCTTTTTGGAAGACATAGGATGGAGCTATCTTCGTCAGGTTTTCCTGACCTTCCTCCAAGCCTACCACCATACAGTTGTACTTGTCACGGATGCCGCTCTCGATGAGCGATTTTCCGCAGAACTCACTCTTGCTGCTGATGATGAGCTGGCGCAATTTCATCTCTCGTTTCTCTATCTCCAAGTCTTCTGGATAGATGTCTTGGGCGATGGAGGTGGCAAACTTCTGTAGTTGCTCATCGTTGCCGATGACCTGCAACTTGTCGCCGGGGAAGATGATGGTTTCGCCATTCGGGATGTTCAATCTTTGCGAACCTCGCATGATGCTGCTCATGTCGATTCCGAATCGTTGGCGAAGGTGTAATTGCTGTAGCGACTTTCCACCCCAAGTGGAATCTACGGGTACCTCAAACTCACTGATGTGGATGTCTCGGTCGAGCAAATGTCCCTCGTAGAGTGGTTTTTTCTCTCCGTTCACCTGAGCCATGATGTCACGGGAACGGAGATTGTGGATGAAGACACGCTCCATCTTGATGCTTCGCTTCTTGGTCCATCTGGATGCAATCATCAGAGATACCACCACCACGCCGATGATAATCATGAGGGCATTGGTGAATCGGGTGAGATAGTTGCAGATATAGAAGATGAAGCCTAGGGCGATGACGAATCTCACGAAGATAGTGAAGAGAAGAGGGATGCGGTTGATGCTACTCTCCACCCAAAGACGCCTCCACTCATTGCTGTGGTTCTTCTTCATCACGATGGCACGTAGGAATGGGGCGATGATGATGATGGTCAGGAGACCGGTGATGGCATTGGCGTACCAGTGCAATCGCCAGCCAGGGAAGAGGCTTCGCATGAATGGCAGGACAAATGTGAGCATCAGGGTGATGACGGCTGCCGAGAGGATGGAGTATGCCACTGTATTGATGGTCATCTGCTTGAGTAGAGACTTCCACTTGCTCTGTTGGGTAGTGGATGGATGGCTCATGGCAAAGTGGTTGAGTACGTTGATGAGCTTGTCGGGCAGATGCTTCTCCATCACGAGATAGGTAGGGGTGGCGAGGCGAATCATGTAAGGGGTGAGGAAGGTGGTGATGACGGACACGGCAACGACCACAGGATAGAGGAAGTTGCTGATGACACCTAGCGACAGTCCCAATGAGGCGATGATGAATGAGAACTCACCAATCTGTGACATGGAGAATCCACAGCGCATCGCCGACTTCAATGACTCGCCGCCCAACATGAATCCCAGGGTGCCTAATATCGCCTGACCTACCAGGATGGTGCATACCAAGGCGAGGATAGGCAGGGCGTATTCCACCAATATCTTAGGATCGACCAACATGCCGACAGAAACGAAGAAGATGGCTCCGAAGAGGTTCTTCACGGGTTCTACCAACTTGATGATTTTCTCCGCCTCGACGGTCTCCGCCAAGATGCTACCCATGACGAAAGCTCCGAAGGCACTGGAGAATCCCACCTTGGTGGAGAGTACCGCCATGCCGCAGCACAAGCCCAATGCCACGATAAGCAAGGTCTCATTGTTGACCAGCTTGCGTACCGAACGCAAGAACCAAGGGATGGCGAAGATGCCCACGATAAACCAAAGGACGAGGAAGAAACCTATCTTGACGATGGAGCCCAACATCTGTTCGCCGTCGGGATTGCTGCCCCCAGCTATCGCCGAGAGCATCACCATCATCACGATGGCAAGGATGTCTTCCAGTATCAGCACGCTCATCACTATGCCGGCGAATTTCTGCTGCCGCAGTCCCATGTCGTCGAATGCCTTATATATAATAGTGGTGGAACTCATGGCGAGCATACCTCCGAGGAAGATGCAGTCCATCTTGCTCCATCCGAACCCATGTCCCACGCTGATGCCGAGCATCATCATCGAGAAGACGATGACTACCGTGGCGATGATGGGCGAGGCACCCATCTTGACGATCTTCTTGAATGAGAAGTCGAGACCCAGGGAGAACAAGGTGAAGATAACACCGATGTCAGCCCACGTCTTGATGTCGCTCTCGTCGATGACCGACATGGTGTAAGGCATATGAGGAGAAACGAGAAAACCTGCCACGATATAGCCGAGCACAAGGGGTTGCTTGAGTTTCTTGAAGATGATGGTGACGATGCCTGCCACCATCAGAATCAAGGCGAGGTCTTTTACGAGATATGGTATTTCATTCATTGATAATTAAGAATTTATAATTAATAATTAAGAATGAGGCTTTTCTGCCATAAAAAATAAGAATTAATAATTAAAGTGGATATATGCTTTATAGAAGCCCATAAGCCAACTCTTAATTATTAATTCTTAATTATTTAATTGAGTTTAGTCGTTGTATTCGGCTGTGATCTCTGCAATCTTCACAATGGTCTGAACGGCTTTCTCCATCACCTGGATGCTGACAAACTCGTGAGGACCATGGAAGTTGACACCGCCGGCGAAGATGTTAGGACAAGGAAGCCCCTTGAAACTGAGCTGTGCTCCATCGGTACCGCCACGGATAGGCTCTACACGAGGAGGAACGCCGCTCTCTTGCATCGCTCTGAGCACAATGTCGATGACGTGCATGTTAGGGTCTATCTTCTCCTTCATGTTGTAGTACTGGTCGTAAATCTCAGCTTCGCAAGTGCCCTCGCCATATTTCTCGTTGATTTTCTTGACGCAATCAGCGATGAATGCCTTGCGGTCCTCAAACTTGTCACGGTCATGGTCACGGATGATGTAAGCCAACTTGGCTTCCTCGCAGTGGCTCTCGATGCCGAGCAGGTGATAGAAGCCCTGGTAGCCCTCGGTAGTCTCAGGCAAGTCGGTCTCCGGAATCATGTTTTGGAACTCAACGGCGAGTCGGCTGGCATTGATCATCTTGCCCTTGGCATAACCCGTGTGGACACTGACACCCTTGATGTGAATCTTGGCAGCTGCGGCATTGAAGTTCTCATACTCCAAGTCGCCCAGGTCGCCGCCGTCCATGGTGTAAGCCCAATCGCAGGCAAACTTCTCGACATCGAAGTGATGGGCGCCCATTCCGATTTCCTCGTCAGGGTTGAAGCCTACTCTGATGTCACCATGCTTGATTTCATCGTGGTCACGGAGGTAGCACATAGCCTGTACGATTTCGGCGATGCCCGCCTTATCGTCGGCACCAAGAAGAGTCGTGCCGTCGGTGACGATGATGTCCTCGCCCTTGTGGGCTTTGAGTTCTGGAAATTTATCGACTCTAGAGAAGATGCCAGGGCTCAGTTCGATGTCGTTGCCATCATAGTTCTTGATGATACGAGCCTTGATATCCTTTCCGCTAGCGTCGGGACTGGTGTCCATGTGGGAGATAAATCCGATGGTAGGTGTCTTTTTCTTGGTATTGCCCTTGAGAGTGGCGTAGATGTAGCCCATGTCGTCCATCTCTACGTCGCAGAGGCCTTCCTCCTCCAATTCATGTTTTAGATACTTGGCGAACTCCAGTTGTTTCGCCGTACTAGGCACACTGTCGGAGTCCTCGCTCGACTGTGTGTCAAACTTTGTGTAGTTTATAAAACGTTCTGCTAAGTCCATGTTCTTAATTAAATAATGTATAGATATTCCCCATGATGGGAGATATTGGTGACTCCGCTGGGACTCAAACCCAGGACCTTCAGAACCGGAATCTGACGCTCTATTCAACTAAGCTACGGAGCCATGGTAAAGATAATACGTTTGCAAAATTAATGCTTTTATTTGAAATAACCAAATATTTGTGTCTCTTTTCAGTGAAAAAGTTACAAACTGGCGTTGGAGGAAGAAAGGTAATCCATAAGTTTCTTGCAAAAATCCCTAAAATATATGCAATTAGATAGTAAAATATTAAAAATGCTAACATTTTGCAAAATAAATAGGAGAAAATGCTTGCAGATTAATAATTATTTTGTACCTTTGCACCGTCAGAAAGAAGATACCGTTGTTACTAACGTGGCTTTTGACAGCAAAATCGAATAAAAACAAAAGAAATAGAATCATATGAGTAATGTAATAAAACCTATCGACTACAAGGCGGTGCTCGACATGCGCCAAACGGAGATGGGTATCAAGTTGATCAAGGAGTTCTTCCAGGCTAACCTCTCTACAGAACTTCGCCTTCGTCGTGTCACTGCCCCTCTTTTCGTTTTGAAAGGCTTGGGTATCAACGATGATTTGAATGGTGTGGAGCGCCCAGTGACATTCCCTATCAAGGACTTGGGGGATGCCAAGGCAGAGGTCGTTCACTCTTTGGCTAAATGGAAGAGATTGACTTTGGCTGAGTATCATATCGAACCAGGTTATGGTGTCTATACCGATATGAATGCCATTCGTGCCGATGAGGAACTGGACAACTTGCATTCACTTTATGTCGATCAGTGGGATTGGGAGGCTGTTATCGAGAAAAAGGATCGTACGATAGCTTTCTTGGAAAATGTGGTTCGTCGTATCTATGCTGCTATCCGCCGTACGGAATATCTCACTTGTGAGCACTATCCAGAGCTCAAACCTTTCTTGCCAGAGCAGATTCACTTCGTACATGCCCAGGATTTGCTGGATATGTATCCTGATAAAACTCCTAAGGAGCGTGAGGATGCAATTTGCAAAAAGTATGGCGCCGTATTCGTAGAGGGTATTGGAGGAAAGTTGAGCGATGGAAAGAAGCACGATGGTCGTGCTCCTGACTATGATGACTGGAGCACCGTTGCAGAGAATGGAAAGGTGGGTCTCAATGGCGATATCTTGATTTGGTATCCTGTGTTGGGACGTAGCTTTGAGTTGAGCTCTATGGGTATCCGTGTGGATAAAGAGAGCTTGCTTCGCCAGTTGGAGATTGAGGGCAAGGAAGATCGCGAGAAATTGTACTTCCACCAGCAACTCTTGAACGACAAATTGCCTTTGAGTATTGGTGGCGGTATCGGGCAGAGTCGTCTTTGCATGGTATTGTTGCACAAGGCTCACATCGGTGAAATACAAGCGAGCATCTGGCCTGAGGAAATGCGCAAGGAATGCGCTGAGAATGGCATGATGCTCATCTAAAATATTTTTTTGGGAAGATTATTTTCGTGTGTAATGGGTATTTTTATGCCATTACAAGTTGGAACTCCTGTACTAGTTTTTCTAGTGCGGGAGTTTTTTCTTTTAAGTCATCGAAGATTTCCTTCTTCGACTTGATGACCTTGATCTCGCTTTGTTCCGCCAGACGGTAGTTGATGGTCAAGGCATTGTTGTTCAGTCCTCTTACAAGGGTAGTGCGGATGCGGTTCTTGATTTTGCTGACATCCTCCATCAGAATAGGATTGTCGATGACCACCTCGATGTTAGGGAACTCGGTGATGGTAGGGGTGAGCATCTTGAGACGTTGCGACATACCATACATCTCGGTGATGTGCTCCATTCTGATGCACATGCTAATCCATTGACCACGCAACTGCTCGTTGTTGAAAGGCGTTTGACTGCCATCGGTGCTCGCTGTTGTGTCGGGAGTATCTGTCATGGCATTGACGTTCTTGTAAGACGCTTCTTGGCTCTTCTCCAAGTTCTTGAAGGTCATGCCAATATTACCCAACTTAATACTCTTGCTGAGGATAGCCTTGCCTTTGGCGGCTGGGGCTTCTTGAGCCGTTTTGTTGTCGCTAGAGACAACAGAGGATTGGGCAGCAGGAATGGCTTCCACCTTCTTGCTGCCTTCTTGCGCCGCACCTGCACCCTGAGCAACAGGCTTAAGCGGAGCAATCAGTTTCTGAAACAGGGATTTTAATCTATGGGGCGTACGCCCCGCACTAGGCACGTCTTTGTCTTCTGGTTGGGTAATCTGGCCCACTTGGATGAGTGTCAGTTCCACCAACAGTCGTTTGTTGGAGCTCTGTCGGTATTGCACATCACGATCGTTCATGATTTTGAGTGCCTTATATAAAAAAGGTGTAGGAGCAGCCTGTGCTTGTGCCTGATATTTGGCTTTCTGCTCGTCGCTGGTTTCCAAGAGAGGCAAGGTCTGTGGGTCTTTTGCCATCATGACATTACGAACATGCTGGGCAAGACCTTGGATGAGGATGCCACCGTCGAAACCTTTGTTGATGATGTTGTTGAGGAGTACCATCATCTCGCTCACCTTGTTGGCGAGAGCTAAATCGACAAACTTGAAATAGTTGTCGCTGTCGAGCACATTGAGGTCTTCGATGACTTTCTTGTAGGTGATGTCGCCTTGGCAGAAGCTGGCAGCCTGGTCGAAGATGGAGAGTGCATCACGCATACCGCCATCTGCCTTTTCTGCGATGACAGCCAATGCTTGCTCTTCATATTTGATACCTTCTTTCTCAGCTACCATGGCAAGGTGCTTGATGGTGTTTGGCACCGTCATGCGCTCGAAGTCATAAATCTGACAACGGCTGAGGATGGTTGGCAGAATCTTGTGCTTCTCGGTAGTGGCGAGGATGAAGATGACATGCGAAGGTGGCTCCTCCAATGTCTTCAGAAAGGCATTGAAGGCAGCGGAACTGAGCATGTGGACCTCGTCGATGATAAACACCTTGTACTTGCCTACCTGAGGAGGTATGCGGGTCTGTTCCATGAGGGCCTTGATTTGCTCGACGCCATTGTTGCTGGCGGCATCCAACTCAAAGATGTTGAAGGAACGCTGCTCATTGAACGCCTTGCAACTTTCACACTCGTTGCAAGCCTCACCGTCTTCACGGGGATGCTCGCAGTTGATGGTCTTGGCGAAAATACGGGCACAGGTTGTCTTGCCCACACCACGTGGACCACAGAAAAGGTAGGCGTGAGCGAGCTTTCCGCTCTTCACGGCATTCTTCAAAGTCGTGGTCAAAGCACTCTGTCCTACTACGGAGTCGAAGCTCATCGGACGGTACTTTCTTGCAGAAACAATGTATTCTTCCATTATTTTTTCTTAATTGATGATGCAAAGATAACAAAAAAATATTATCTTTGCAAAAAAATAAGGAAATAAATGAGTAAACAATTAGGCGTAATCTGGAGTTATCTATCTCATTATAAGTATCTTATAGTGATAATTGTGGGAGTTTTGGTGGTAGGTGTTATTGACGACAATAGCATCTGTCAGCACGTGAAATACCAAATTCAGATCAGCAACTTGCGTTCTGAGATAAAAAAATACACGGCGAGATACACCGAGGATTCCAAGGTGTTGAGAGAGATGCGCATGGGTACCAAGGCTTATGAGAAGATAGCAAGAGAACGCTATTTCATGAAAGCCGATGATGAGGATATCTTTGTGCTGAGTACAGATTTGCCTAAAAATAATGATGAAGAGATAGAAAATGAAACAGTTGAGTAAAGTACAGAGTGCTATTTTCTTGTTGGGCGGTGTGCTGATGGTTGTCGGCGCAGGTTGCTTTGCATTTGGTTTCATCCATCCACAGATGTTGCTTTATACCTGCTGGGTGTTCTTGTTGGGTACGGTATTGTTTAGTGTGATGCAGTCCATCCAACTCTATGAGGGAAAGTCCATGGTCATCCATCGCTTGAAGCGTATTCAGGCGGTAGCTGACATCTGTTTTGTATTGTCGGGCATCTCGATGGTCGATACGGTATATGCTTTTGCTCGTCATTGGTTCTCCAATTATGAGACCTACATTACCTATTTTTATAATAAGTGGGTTTTGCTGCTTCTCATCGCAGCCTTGTTGGAGCTATATACTACACATCGCATTTCAGCTGAGTTGAAGAAGGAAATTGCCAAAAAATACTAAATAGTTGCAATATTCAATTAAATAGCATAAATTTTTTTCCGTACTTCAATATAAGGTTGTACTTTTGTTACCCGAAATACAGAAAGCTTATGAATAAAATACTTTATGCGTTCATCACCTTGTTGGCAATGGCCTCATGTGCCAATAGCTATAACGTCCAAGGAACTTCCAACGTGAGTACTTTGGATGGGCGTATGCTATACCTGAAAACCTTAAAAGGAAACGAATTCAAAAATATAGATTCGTGTGACGTTGTCCATGGACAGTTCCATTTCTGTGGCAACTTGGATTCCGTGAAGCTGGCAAATATTTTTATGGATGATGCTCAGGTGCTCCCTTTGGTGCTGGAAAGTGGCGATATCACTGTTAAGCTCGATGATACACAGCGTATCGTTAGTGGTACGCCTCTCAATGATAAGTTGTTTGCTTTCTTGAAGAAATACCAACAGCTGCAAAACCAGCAGATGGAATTGGTACATAAGCATGACCAAGCTATCATGGATGGTAGCGACATGAATGTGGTGGTGCAGAAGTTGAATGAGGAAGCGATGAAGTTGGCTGATCAAGAAGATAAATTGGTGACCACCTTTGTGACCGATAACTTTGACAATGTCTTGGGTCCTGGTGTCTTCTTTATGTTGACCGTGCAAGAGGAATACCCAATGCTGACTCCATGGATAGAAGACATCATGAGCAAGGCTACTGATACCTTCAAGAATGATCCATACGTGAAGGACTTCTATCAGAAGGCACAAGAGAACCAACAGATTATGAATGGAACTCGCGATGCAGAGATGGCTGCTCCATCCGTGCAAGCTCCTCAGATAGACCCTAATGCAGCTCCAGCTCCTACAGCCAACGACTTGGCTAAACCTACTATTCCAGAGAAAGAACCGGGTCAGGAGAATGCAATGGGAAAATAATCCATAGCAAAATGTATATAGCATGAAAATATTGATAAAAGATGGCATCATCGTCAACGAGGGACGCTCTTTCGAGGGCGACCTCTTGGTAGATGATGAACAAATTTCCGAAATATATGAAGGTGAAGCTCCCCGTGGTGTCTGTGATCGAGTAATTGATGCCTCGGGGTGTTTTGTTTTGCCAGGTGTAATTGACGATCATGTTCATTTTCGTGAACCGGGCTTGACACGCAAGGCTGATATCGAGAGTGAGAGTAGGGCGGCTGCATTCGGTGGCGTTACCTCTTACTTCGAAATGCCTAATACCCAGCCTCAAACCACCACGTTGGAGACATTGGAGGAAAAGTTCGCTTTGGCAAAGGAGAAAAGTCATGTGAACTATAGTTTCTTCTTCGGGGCTACTAATGATAACGTGGAATTATTCGAGAAGTTGGATAAGAATAGAATCCCAGGTATCAAACTCTTTATGGGTTCGAGTACTGGTAATATGCTTGTCGATCAATATGATGCCTTGCAGAAAATCTTCCAGACTGCCCATCGCTTGGACTTGCCTGTGATGACTCATTGTGAGGATACCGACATCATCAACCGTAATATGGCAGCCTACAAGGAAAAGTATGGGGAAGACCCGGATGTGAAGTATCATCCGGAGATTCGAAGTGCTGAGGCTTGTTTGGAGAGTAGTCGATTGGCGGTAAAGCTCGCCAAGGAATCGGGGGCACGCTTGCATATCGCTCACTTGACAACGGCGCAGGAACTGGAACTCTTGGGCAAGGATGGCAATATCACGGGCGAGGCTGTGATTGCTCACCTCTTTTTCACCGATGAGGACTATGCAACCAAGGGCTCGCTCATCAAATGTAATCCTGCCGTGAAGACCTTGAACGACAGAACGGCTTTGCGACAGGCTTTGAATGATGGCAGAATCGCAGTCATTGGTACCGACCATGCTCCCCATGAATGGAAAGACAAGCAGGGAGGATGTGCCAAGGCTGCTTCTGGAATGCCTATGATACAGTTCTCCTTGGTTACCATGTTGGAATTGGTGGACGAGGGGGTGCTTTCCATCCAAAAGATGGTGGAACTGATGTCGCATCGTCCAGCGAGTTTGTTCGGGGTGGCACGACGTGGCTATTTGCGTAAGGGATACCAGGCAGACATTGTCATTGTGCGCCCTCATTCTCCTTGGACTGTTACCAAGGATGAAATACAAAGCAAGTGCTTGTGGAGTCCGATGGAGGGACATGAATATCAGTGGCGAGTGGAGCAAACGCTCTGCAATGGGCACATTATATATAATAAAGGTGTATTCGACGCTTCCTATCGAGGTGAAGAAATCGCTTTCAGAGAGGATGTTTGATGATTGGTAACAAGGAATATTCGTCGAGGAAAATACTGGCATACGAGATTTCTGAGGTGACTCCCTATATCAACTGGCTTTATTTTTACCATGCCTGGGGATTGAGTGGAAAACCCAAGGAAGAAAAGGAAAAAATGCAGAATGAAGCGCTCGGCATGTTGGAGTCTTGGCAAGGTAAGTATCATACCCATGGTATCTTTCGATTGCTGGAGGCGAATAGTGAGGGCGACGATATCGTCTTGTTTGATGGCTCTTCTATAACTAGGATTCCGATGCTTCGCCAGCAGAAGGCTTCTTCGGAAGGTGAACCCAACTTATGCTTGGCAGACTTCATCCGTCCGCTATCGCAACAAAAGCGAGACCAGTTGGGCTTGTTCTGTACGACGGTAGATGCCGAGATTGTGGAGCTGTATCATCAGGATGATTATCTCTCCATGTTGGCGCAAACCTTATGCGACCGATTGGCGGAAGCATCGGCGGAAAGACTGCATGAACAGGTGAGGAAAGAGTTCTGGGGATATGCCCCAGATGAGCATCTGACCATGGAACAGTCTCATCGAGAGGAATACCAAGGTATTCGTCCAGCAGTGGGTTATCCTTCGATGCCAGATACGAGCGTGAATTTCATCCTCAATGAATTGCTAGGGATGAAGGATGTGAACATCCGACTTACCGAAAGTGGTATGATGACACCTCATTCCAGTGTGTCGGGATTGATGTTCGCCCATCCGAAGACTCGGTATTTTGAGTTGGGTAAGATAGGAGAAGACCAGTTGAGGGACTATGCCAAAAGACGAGGCATTCCATTGGAATTGATGAGACGTTTCTTGCAATCTAGTTTGTTGAAGAAGTGAGTCCCTGTCTTACAAATGGGGAGAGTCTAAAGAAAAAACATATATGATACATAGAATACTCATTCCGATAGTCCTAGGCATTCTGTTGCCTTACTTATGGATAGATAGGAGTGAAGGAAAAAAAAGGGGATGGCGAAAGAGATGCTTGATATGGTGTCCGGCTGTGATGATGTTGGGCTATAGCATCTACTTGGCACTGCTGCCAGACTTTGTACCAAAGAATCCATTACTGGTGGATGTTTGGTTTGGGATGATGGCGGTGTGTGCGGTGCCAGAATTTGTCTATGCTTTCTGTAGTTTCTTGGGGAAATGTTGCCAGCGGTATCTCCATACAAGAAAAAACTATGGACGAAAGGTGGGACTGGTCTTGGCTGCCATAGCCTTTGTCTCGTTTGTCTATGGATTCACTTGGGGATTTCAGAAGTTGGAGGTGAAGCATATCACCGTTTATGTGCCTGATTTGCCTAAAGGGTTTGATGGGTATCGCATCGTACAGTTCAGCGACATTCACATGGGTTCCTATTATGGTTGGCGTCGTGGCATACCGCAGCGTGACATCGACAGTATTCAAGCACAACATGCTGACATGATCTGCTTTACGGGTGATTTGCAGAATGCTCATCCATCAGAGTTACCCCCCTTCCGCAGTTTGCTTGCCAGTTTGAAGGCGAAGGATGGCGTGTATAGTGTGTTGGGCAACCACGATTATAGCTATTATGTGAAAGCCACGGCAGAAGAAAAGGGCGCTATCGAGAGACAAGTGCAAGATTTCGAGCGAAGCTTGGGATGGCGATTGCTCAATAATGAGCATGTGATTGTGCATCGTGGTCGTGACTCTATCTATGTGGCAGGTACGGAAAACTATGATAAGCCTAAGCATACAGACGTAGCCAAGGCTCTTGATGGTATCAAACCAGGAAGTTTCGTCTTGATGCTCCAGCATATTCCGACCCAGTGGAAGAAAATGACACCTTCTACGATCAATGAGGAGTACGGTTCGAAAGACAGCAGTCTAGTGGCTCCTCAACTCACATTGAGTGGGCATACTCATGCAGGGCAAGTGGAAATCTTGGGTGTGCGGCCTACTATCTTTGCTGCTTATGATTACGGACTTTATGAGCGGGAGGGATGTCAACTTTATACGACGGCAGGACTGGGAGGTGTGGTTCCAATCCGCATTGGTGCCACTGCCGAGATTGTCGTCATTACTCTAAAAAGAAAAAGGTAATATAATTATGAAATATCTGTATCGTTTATATCAGCTTTTGGTTTGTTTGCCAATCTTGCTTTTGGCAAGCGTGATTACAAGTTTGGTTACCGTATTGGGTTGTATGATTGGCAATGGCCATTTCTGGGGATATTATCCTGGAAAGCTGTGGTCACAGCTTTGGATTCGTATTCTTTTGCTGCCTGTCAAGGTGGAGGGACGAGAGAACTTGGACAAGAAGCAGAGCTATGTCTTTGTAGCCAACCATCAGGGTGCATTCGATATTTTCCTCATCTATGGTTTCTTGGGTAGAAACTTCAAGTGGATGATGAAGAAGGGCTTACGCAAGGTGCCATTGGTAGGTGTTGCTTGCGAGTATGCTCACCACATTTTCGTTGATAAGAGCGGTCCTTCCAAGATTCGTGCTTCTTACGACAAAGCTCGTGAGGAATTGAAGGAGGGTATGTCGTTGGTGGTATTTCCAGAGGGCGCTAGAACTTTTACGGGACACATGGGTGTCTTCCGACGTGGAGCCTTTATGTTGGCAGATGAACTTCAGTTGCCGATTTGCCCACTTACCATCAATGGTAGTTTCCAGGTGAAGCCACGCATGAAGGACATCTATTGGGCGTTCTGGCATCCATTGAAGTTGACTATCCACAAACCGATAGCTCCGATAGGCAAGGGAACGGAGAACATCAAGAACCAGATGACTCAGAGTTATGATGCCATTATGGGCGGTTTGGATGCCGAGTATCAAGGATTTGTGGAAAATCCTGACCAATAAATGCAAAAATATTCAAAAAACAAGAGCATTTGAGATATTTATCGTATCTTTGCAAAAGATAGACTGCATCTTCCTTGCAGATTTAGATACATTGTTATAATCATATAATAAGAAAAGGTATGAAGAGCGATAGCATAGTCATTATTCCTACTTACAATGAGAAGGAAAATATAGAGAAAATCATTCGAGCCGTGTTTGGACTTGAAAGGATTTTGATATACTTGTGATAGATGACGGTAGTCCTGATGGCACTGCCGCTATCGTGAAGTCTTTGATAGCAAATGAGTTTGCCGACCGCTTGCACATCTTGGAACGTTCGGGCAAGTTGGGCTTGGGTACGGCTTATATCACTGGATTCAAGTGGTCCTTGGAGCAAGGTTATGACTTTATCTTCGAGATGGATGCCGACTTTAGTCATGATCCTAATGACTTGCCACGTCTCTATGCTGCTACGCATGATGAAGGATATGATGTGGCTGTAGGCTCTAGATATGTATCAGGTGTCAATGTTGTCAACTGGCCTATCGGTCGTGTCTTGATGAGTTACTTCGCTTCCAAGTACGTTCGTATTGTCACTGGTTTCAAGGTGCACGATACAACGGCGGGATTCGTATGCTATCGTCGTAAGGTGTTGGAAACAATACACTTGGACGAGATTCGCTTCAAGGGATACGCTTTCCAGATTGAGATGAAATATACTGCTCATAAGATAGGTTTCAAAATCAAAGAGGTACCTGTCATCTTTGTCAACCGCCGTGAGGGTGTGAGCAAGATGAATGGTGGAATCTTCGGCGAGGCTTTCTTTGGCGTAATGCGTCTTCGCTTGGATGGATGGTTTAAGAAATATCCTAAGATAAAATAAAGTGACTATACAAGAAATAGAAAATATCTATAGTCGTTCGCCACAGGCGAAGGCTTTCATGGACTTAATACAGAAAAAACGGTTGAAATCCGTTTTCTTGCAGGGATTGGTGTGTTCTTCCGCACCAATCTTTTTTGCTTCCATATACCCACAACTCAAGCAGACGGTACTTTTCGTGCTTGAGGATGCTGATGAGGCTGGTTATTTTTATCATGACTTGATGCAGGCTTTGGGACAAGAGAATGTGTTCTTCTTTCCATCTAGTTATCGTAGAGCCGTCAAGTATGGGCAGAAAGATGCTGCCAATGAGGTCTTGCGAACTGAGGTCTTGGCTCGTTTGTCTCAGAGAAAAGATATTTTCATTGTCTCTTATCCTGATGCCTTGGCTGAGTTGGTCATGGCAAAGAAAAGAATCGATGAGAGAATACTCCAACTGTCTGTTAGCCAACAGATAGCCTTGACAGATATCGTGCATACATTGCGTGATTTTGGTTTCGAGGAAACCGACTACGTCTATGAACCAGGACAGTTTGCTGTTCGTGGTAGCATCCTCGATGTCTATTCTTTCAGTTGTGAATATCCTTTCCGTGTGGATTTCTTCGGTGATGAGATAGATTCCATCCGTACCTTTGAGGTGGAGAACCAACTGTCCAAAGACAAGAAAGATAACATAGAGGTGGTACCGGAACTCTCTGGAGTGGAGAGTGAGCGACAATCTTTCCTTTCTTTCTTGGATGAAGATGCAATCATCGCCATGAAGGATTATTCTTTCGTTCGTGACCGCATCGAACAAATTTTTAAGGAAGGATTCTCTTCGCAGAGCTTGACTGAACGATTGGAAGGTGCTACGGAGATGGAGGAACAACAGATTCGGAAGGAGATGAAGGCGGAACTCAATCTATGTACTGCTCTTCAGTTTCAGGAAGATGTGGCAGAAAGATTGCATGTGGAGTTTGGGCTTGGTGGAAATGGAGAATGGCAGGAACGAAAGGAGAGAAATGCTGCTTCTCTCCAATTCCAAATCCAGCCACAACCTTTGTTCCATAAGAACTTCGACTTGTTGGCTCGTACACTTGAAGATTATCTTCTCCAAAAATACACCTTATATATATTAGCTGATAGCCAGAAGCAACAGCAACGTCTCAAAGATATCTTTGATAGTGAGGAGTTGCGTCGTTATCAGATTACTTTCGTGCCGGTGGAGAAGACCATTCACGAGGGATTCGTTGATCAAGACAAAAAATGTTGTTTCTTTACAGACCATCAGATATTCGACCGTTTCCATAAGTATAATTTGCGATCCGATGCAGCTCGTGCCGGTAAGATGGCGTTGACGATGAAGGAATTGCAAGAGATGGAGCCGGGCGACTTTGTGGTGCATGTTGATTTTGGAATCGGAAAGTTTGGTGGATTGGTTCGTGTTCCTACGGGCGATAGCTATCAAGAGATGATTCGCATCATCTACAAGAATAATGACAAGGTGGATGTGTCTATTCATTCTCTTTACAAGATAAGTAAGTATCGCAGTGGTGATTCTGGTGAGTCTCCTCGTCTTTCCACCCTAGGTACGGGTGCTTGGGATAAGTTGAAGGAGAAGGCTAAGAAGCATATCAAGGATATCGCACGTGACTTGATTAAACTTTATGCCAAGCGCCGTCGTGAGAAAGGATATGCTTTCAGTATGGATGGATACTTGCAACATGAGTTGGAGGCTTCCTTCTTATATGAAGACACGCCAGACCAAAACAAGGCGACGATGGATGTGAAAGCCGATATGGAGAGTTCTCGTCCGATGGACAGACTGGTATGTGGCGATGTCGGCTTCGGAAAGACGGAGGTGGCGATTCGTGCTGCCTTCAAGGCGGCTTGTGATAGTAAACAGGTTGCCGTGTTGGTGCCAACTACCGTGCTGGCCTTCCAACATTACCAGACATTCAAGTCTCGTCTGGAGGGAATGCCTGTGAGGGTGGATTATCTCAGTCGTGCTCGCTCTACCAAAGAAACCAAGCAAATCTTGGCTGACTTGCAAGATGGAAAGGTTGATATATTGATAGGTACGCACAAGCTCATCTCCAAGTCCGTAAAATGGAAGGACTTGGGACTTCTTATCATTGATGAGGAACAGAAGTTTGGCGTGAGTACCAAGGAGAAGTTGCGCCAATTAAAAGTCAATGTGGATACGTTGACGATGAGTGCGACTCCTATTCCTCGTACCCTTCAGTTCTCCTTGATGGGAGCTAGGGATATGAGCATCATGCGTACTCCACCTCCTAATCGCTATCCGATACATACGGAGTTGACAACTTTCAGTTCAGAGGTGATTGCTGATGCCATCAACTTTGAGATGAGCCGCAACGGTCAGGTGTTCTTTGTCAATGACAGAATTTCCAAACTGCCGGAACTGAAGTTGCTCATCGAGAAAAACGTTCCTGATTGTAGGGTCGCTATCGGTCATGGACAGATGAAGCCGGAAGAACTAGAGAATGTCATCATGGGTTTTGTCAATTATGATTATGATGTGTTGCTCTCTACGACTATTGTGTCGAATGGCATTGATATATCCAACGCCAATACCATCATTATCAATGATGCCCATCACTTCGGATTGAGCGACCTGCACCAAATGCGAGGTAGGGTAGGACGAAGCAACAAGAAGGCGTTCTGCTATCTGATAGCTCCACCTAAGAGTGTGCTTACCACTGATGCTCGTAGAAGATTGGAAGCCTTGGAGACATTCAGTGAGTTGGGAAGTGGATTCAACCTTGCCATGCAAGACTTGGATATTCGAGGTGCTGGCAACTTGCTCGGTTCTGAACAGAGTGGCTTTATGGAAGACCTGGGTTATGAGACTTATCAGAAGATTCTTTCTCAAGCCGTCACGGAATTGAAGAACGAGGAGTTCAATGACCTTTATCAAGATGAGATGGAGCAAGGGCAGCAACTTACTGGCGATGACTTTGTCGATGACTGTGCAGTGGAAAGTGACTTGGAAATGTATTTCCCTGATACCTATGTGCCGGGAAGTAGTGAGAGAATGTTGCTTTATCGTGAGTTGGATCGTATCGAGAATGATGATGACTTGGCTGCTTACAGACAGCGAATGATAGACCGCTTCGGTCCTGTGCCTCGTGAGGCAGATGAGCTGATGCATGTAGTTACCTTGCGTCGTCTGGGTAAGACTTTGGGATGTGAGAAAATCATGCTGAAGCAAGGAGTGCTCCAAATGCAGTTTGTGAGTAATGTACAGAGTCCATTCTACAAGAGTACAATGTTCTCTAAGGTGATCAATTATGTCACCTCCCATGTGAAGCGGTGCAATCTCAAGGAAAAAAACAGCAAGCGTTATCTGAGAATATCCGACATCAGAAGTGTGGAACAAGCAGTGGAAATACTCAATGATATGCTCAAATAGACGTAAGATATGTGATTTTTGGTGTATAAGATGATAAAAGTTAACCATTTATGTATGCCAAAATAACAAAAAGTGCATATCGTTACTCGAATAAAAAACTATCTTTGCAGCAGATTCAGAAATAGACATTGAATCTTGTATGCGAATGCTGAAATAGATTTGATAATTATTGAGTATTTAAGATGTTTAGTAAAAGTTTTATTTTATGTTATTGGACTTATATGTAGAGGTGCGTGAGTATATTGTAATATGAGTCCATTAATCTTCTTAAAGAAATCTAAGTAAAAGATGATAAAAAAGAGTGTAGCCGTTAGGTTACACTCTTTTTTGTTTCTCTAATATATATTGTATAAGTAAAAGATGAATATCAGCGTTTCACAACGCCTTAAAGTTTTAACTGATGCAAAGGTATTCATTTTAGACTAAATGATGGGGGACTATTTACTTTTTATGGGGTAATAATTACTTAAAAAGGTGTTTTGACTGATTTTTCTATCCTGATGGACTGATTCTTATTCCTCTCTGAATAGCATAAGGCTTCCTTGGTTTTCTCTTGATTTTCTAACAAAATAGTGGAGTGACGTAGATTTTTCTATCAATTCTTGCGCTATATCATATTTTTTTTGTAACTTTGTCGCATAATAGAACCAACTGGTGACAATCTGTTATATTATCTAGAATGTAAAACTAAAAATAGACATATCATGAGACAAAAGAAATTTATTCTACAGGAAAGTGAACTTCCTAAGCAGTGGTACAATATTCAGGCAGATATGCCCAACAAGCCATTGCCTCCATTGAATCCACAAACGCATCAACCTCTCACAGCTGATGACTTGTCACACATATTTAATAAGGAGTGCTCTAAGCAGGAGTTGGACACCGAACATGCTTGGATAGACATTCCTGAGGATGTGTTGGAGAAATATACTTTTTATCGTTCTACTCCTCTGGTTCGTGCTTACGCCTTGGAGGAAGCATTGGGTACTCCGGCACACATCTATTTCAAGAATGAGAGTACCAATCCATTGGGATCTCACAAGATCAACTCTGCATTGCCACAGTGCTACTATTGCAAGCAGGAGGGAGATACCAATGTGACCACAGAGACTGGTGCTGGTCAGTGGGGTGCTGCACTTTCTTATGCAGCTAAGTTGTATGGCTTGGAGGCTGCGGTTTATCAGGTAAAGATTACGATGCAACAAAAGCCTTACCGCTCCAGCATCATGCGTACCTTTGGTGCCACAGTAGAGGGCTCTCCTTCTATGAGTACTCGTGCCGGTAAGAACATCATTACACGTGATCCTCATCATCCAGGTTCATTGGGTACTGCTATCAGTGAGGCGGTTGAGTTGGCTACTACCACGCCAGGATGTAAATATACATTAGGCTCTGTGCTCAATCATGTAGCTCTCCATCAGACGGTTATTGGCTTGGAGGCTGAGAAACAGATGGAGATGGCTGGTGAATATCCAGACCAGGTCATCGCTTGCTTTGGTGGTGGTAGTAACTTCGGTGGTCTTGCCTTCCCATTCATGCGCCATAACCTCAAGGATGGTAAGAATACGGAGTTTATCGCTGCTGAGCCTGAGAGTTGTCCAAAGTTGACACGTGGTAAGTTTGAGTATGATTTCGGTGATGAGGCTGGTTATACTCCGTTGCTTCCTATGTACACCTTAGGACATGATTTCAAACCAGCCAACATTCATGCAGGTGGTCTTCGTTATCATGGTGCTGGTATGATCATCTCCCAGTTGATCAAGGATGGATATATGCATGGTGTCGATATTCCACAGTTGGAGTCCTTCAAGGCTGGTATGTTGTTTGCTCGTACAGAGGGAATCATCCCTGCTCCAGAGAGCTGTCATGCCATCGCTGCTACAGTGCGTGAGGCTTTGAAAGCCAAGGAGTCTGGTGAGGAGAAGGTGATTTTGTTCTGCCTTTCTGGTCATGGCTTGATTGATATGCCTTCATACGAGAGCTTTATCAATGGTGATTTGCAGAACTACTCTGTTTCTGACGAGGAAATTCAGAAGTTCTTGAAGACAGTACCTCAGGTTGATATGTAATTGATCTGTGGATGCAAAATAAAAGAACGAGGGTTATCTCTGTTATGAGATAACCCTCGTTGCGTATTGTTACTGATATGCAAAATATCGAATGCTATTCGATAGCAATATCTACCTATGTGTTATTACAACTTCAACCACTCTTCGATTTGCTTAGCGATGACCTCAAAACTAGTGGTAGGCTCGAAACGAGCGACAACCTGACCTTTCTTGTTGATCAAGAACTTGGTGAAGTTCCACTTGATGTCGGCGCTTTCCTTATAGTTAGGATCAGCCTCGCTCAACATCTTGTCGAGAACAGGGTAGAGAGGGTGGCTCTCGTCCCAACCAGCAAAGCCCTTACATTCTTTCAGAAATTTGAAGAGAGGGGCAGCATCGTCTCCGTTTACCTTGATCTTCTTGTAGCGCTGGAACTCTGTGCCGTATGTAAGCTTGCAGAACTGATGAATGCTTTCATCTGTACCAGGTGCTTGCTGGCCAAACTGGTTGCAAGGAAAATCAAGAATTTCGAAACCCTGAGAATGATAGGTCTCATAAAGTTTCTCCAGTTCCTCATACTGAGGTGTGAAACCACACTTTGTGGCGGTGTTGACGATGAGCAGCACTTCGTTGGCATACTCCTTGAGGGAAACATCCTTTCCCTTTCTGTCTTTAACAGAAAATTCGTAAACAGTTCTCATTTTTTTTATCTTTATATGTATGTGTTATCTATATTTCCGATCTCAACTTATATGATCTAGAGTGCAAAGATACTACTTTTCTCTTAGAATACTTCAAGAGTTTTTTTAAAAATTCTAAAAATCGAACAAAATCATAGATGAAGGAATATGTGTAATATAATAATGTTGATAGATACTAAAACCAAAAAGTGCAGGATTTTCACAAACCCTGCACTTCTTTTTTCCCCTCTTTTCCTCAAAAAAAACAAAGAAAAGAGGTTTACGATTAATCTATCATTTAACTTTTCTAAGAACTTGCTGCAAAGATAGTAACTACTCAGCACCCCTATAGAAAACTTCTCGTTAATAAAGCATAAACTTGAT
>ENA-ORNT01000774-ORNT01000774.1-human-gut-metagenome-genome-assembly--contig:-NODE-774-length-22761-cov-5.284198_pt1 | contig 22761 bp, 23 predicted proteins | sample MGYA00242120_ERZ509032 | MGnify/ENA primary metagenome ERZ509032 (study PRJEB26280, sample SAMEA2338729) | human gut metagenome | biome: human gut; feature: human-associated habitat; material: faeces...
GTCAATCCTACCTGCAGGCCGGCATTATCCCAGCCTTCCTGCAAGGGCAGAGGCGCGAACTGTTCAAGGGCAGCAATTACTTCCTTTATCTTCACGCTTTTCAGCCTTTATATATGTTTTTTAAGACTGCAAAATTACTACTTTTTTTCGTCACCACCACATATACCTACAAGCTATTACTATTTTTTAACATAAGCGCCATCTTTCGCCTCAAATATCACGCTCGGCTCAATCACCTCTACCGTGTGCCACGCCCCCTTCGGCACCTGGCATCCATATTTGCCCTCGGCAGGACAAAGGCGTATGCGCTGCACCTCACGATATTCCACCTTACGTGTAACATCTTGCGCATCCATACCCATAGGCATTGTGTCAGGCGCAGCCTTACCATACGTCACCACCTCTTCATATATCACTTCATCCATTTTTCCGCACAAGCAGACAACCGTTTCTGTCGTGTCTTCATGCCTGTGGATAGGCACAACTGTTCCTGGCAACAAGGCATTCAGCATACGCTGGCTGGTATCAGTCGATGATGTTCGCAAATCGAAATTCTGACGCAAACGTTCATTGCCCTCAGCTTGTTGAAAGAGTTGGGCTAAAAAGTCGTTGTTAAATTCTATCATTTATCTTATTTCTTTATTTTTTCAACGTAGCAAGATATTCTTCGTGCAAATAATAATATTTCTTCATAAACAAAAAGTAGGCCAATGACAATATGGCCAACGCCCCTATCATATACATCCAATGGCAGAGCACCGTATTGGGGCAAAGGAAGACAAAGCCAAGCGACACCACCAGTTGCAGAGCCATATATAATAAGGTAACCTTTACGTGCCCTATCTTCAGTTCGTTTGCCATAATCTGGTAAGCATGCTTTCTATGAGCCTCACCTAAATTCTCGTGCAACATGATACGATGAACAATCGTCAAGCAGCCATCCACGCCATACACCAGCAAGAATATCAGCCATGTAACATCCTGCGTCTTGATGATCACATTGCCAAGCAAGAACAGCATGATAAACGCGATGCCTATTGACCCGACGTCGCCAGCAAAGCACTTAGCCTTACCCTTCGGTCGGAAGTTGAATATGCAGAACACTATTGCTGCAATTATCGTTGTAAAGATCAGCGACTGCGCCACAAACGCCCCATCTGAAGATATAATTGATGAATAATTCGTGGCCAATTCATGACAATTTATGTTTACTAAAGCCAACGGCACCAGCACCGCCAGCGCATACCCCGCCGTAATGCCATTGATGCCATCCATAAAGTTGATCACATTCGTAGCCCCCACATATACCACGAGCGCCAGAAGCACTATCCACCACATCGACCAGTGCAATATGCCCAACTGATAGAACGCCATGGCAGCTGCAGCAAACTGTGCCAGCAGACGTACCGAGTCGGGCAACGAGCGTATGTCATCTACAAAGCTCACGCCAGCCACCAAGGTCAGGCCCGCCAAGAACCACGGATAACTGAAGCCGAAAAACGCGCTCCACACCCATGCCCCAATCAAGAAGATGATTCCGCCCCCACGCAACACTATCGTCGAGTGCGACGACCGCTCGTTAGGCTTATCAATAATGTTATACTTATCCGCTATGCGGAAATAGATAAGTTCTACTGCAAGGAGCAGAAGAAAAATAAGAATGTTAGTTATCATAAATGAATTATTTTTTACAAATAAAAAACATAATAGGCAGTGACTTAGTTAGCAATGAGAGCCTTGCTGACTAAGACACTGGGTATATCGAAAAAAAAATATGTGCTAAAAAAGTGTGGTACAAATAAAGGGTGTACCAGTATGGTATAGATTAGTAATTATATTCTGCCTTATAGGTTTTTACGCCTGTTGTGAAGGTATACAGTTAATCTGTTAACAACAATAACTGTTTAAACGACCCAATTTTCTATTCTTATATCCTTTATTCTTGAATAGTGTTTGGCGTTATTCGTTACCATAACTAAATTATCTGAAAATGTTCTGCTATGTTTTCTTATTGCGCAAGAAAAAGACAACAATATCTGTGTCAAGCAAATATCCCTTCATAATATTATTTCTGAATTATTAGTTCTTGCTTTATGTATGTCTTCAACAATCTGTGCAGTAGAGCGCAAATCTTGCCATTTGCCAGCAAAACCATCAACCCACGACTTGCTTGCAGTAGCAGTTGATACTGTCGACTTTTTCTTGTCAACAGCTTGCCACTTCATTCTCAAAGCCAATTCCTTGAAGAAACTTAAATCTGAATTAGGAATATAATAGCTTGTTCCGTCTGATAAAATTGCTGTATTCATATTAGACCCTAATTTAAGTGCTTACCAAGTATATCCATAAAATCATTTATGCCAATCACGTCAATTTTTGGAAATGGTATTGTCTTTAGCACGTTAAAATGTTTATCTTCAGAAACAATACAACGAGCATTAGCTACAATTGCACAATCCACAAACTTATTATCGTCAGTATCAGCTGTAATAAGACCAAAACTATAATGAGGGTCAACACGCAAGACATTAGGACGTGTGAGTATCGCATAAACAATTGCTTCGGAAACACGCGGAGAAATGTTCCTTGCCATAACCTCTGCATATTCCTCAATTATCTCATTTGATATACACAATGTGTAATCACCACATAAAAACGACTGCCACACATTTCTATAAGGACTGCGTGGAGAGATAGACATTATCAAGCTATTTGTGTCAAGAACTATATTCATAACACTACCTAAAGTAATGGTTTGTTATAAGGGGTGCGCTCATGCAGCGTGCGGAAGTCTTCAATTTTCTCTTTGTTGAGAGTCCCCTCATTCCACATTTTTTCCATTTCCTCATCAGCCTTTTTAACAAAGTAATCGGAAATTGCCTTGTTCAAATCGCTAAGAGCTTCTGGAGTCTTTACAAAAGACATCATATCCAATAGCTGGAGTTGAGCTTGATTGAATTGTAATATTTGCTGTGCCATATTCTTCACTTTAAAGATGTTTTATATCTTCTGCAAAGATAGGCAATAAATCCGACAACAACAATATTAGGAGAAGAATTATTTTGAATGCCATAATGGGGAATGAGTCAGATTCTTACTTAATCCTTTATCGTCCCCCACCTCCTCAAATGACTCCACAGCAATGTTAAGAACATGGGGAGGAGCCATTCTTTGTAAACAAGGGGATGCTTCCAACGGTTGTGCCACCAACGGTGGAACTTGAATGTGAGGATGGGGATTAAGCCAGATGCGGGCTTTTCCTCGGCAAACTCAGGATGTAGGATGTCCATAAGAATGCGCTCTTCTAAGTCTTTGTTTCTTTCTATCGTAGGGAAACATGACTCTGAGAAGCCTAAGTAATCTACACAAATGGCATTAATCTGATTGAAGAAAGTATTGATGCCTATTTCCTTCAAGAAATCAATCGTAGCTTTCCAATCCACTTCATTATAATGGGTACGCACAAAGAATCCCCAATCAAGCACCTGGCGCAAGTTCAGATGCTCACCAGCAAAATGCTGCCCCATATGGCGCATCAGGAAGATTGCATTAAAGTCAGCTGAGGGCAAATAAATTTTAGAGCCTTGAATTTCTATCTCTCTGCAATTCTTTTCTGCTAGAACCTTCAGTATAGCCTCAATCTTTGGAGCATCCCTATGAGCCTTAGTATTGATGAAGTCGTAATGATTCTCAACCGATACTCCATTATAGTTGAAGACAGTATGATGCTCATGCCCATCATCAATCCTTATGCCACATGTTTTAGCCACCAAGGCATCAGCCTCTTTCCACTTGCCAAAATTATAAATGTCTAAGTCGCCTACAGGACGATGGTTAGGCACAGGCCAGTTCAATGACAAGCCGTATCCTTTCAACACCATCATCCGTATACCTTTTGATGCATAAAGCTGAGTCAGTTCAGCCATTGCCTTCTCATGTTTGGCATACAACCTTTCAAATGCTACCACATTACCGATCCACTGCATACGTTTCAACTTGTCAGCAACAGTTTCATTGGCAAAAGGATTACTGTTCGGATTAGATTTGAGATAATTCTGCAAACCATCAATAACTAGCACCGGAATAGCTTGCGAATAAGACATCTTTATAATCTCAGTCCAATTCTTACCGTTAAAAGCAGAAGAATCATCACACTTGCTACTAACAGCGCACCTTACTAATGATAGAAATAGATTATCAGATTGGTTTAATGACATAGAAATAAATCCAGAGATGAGATTTAATAATTTTTTAAATCTTATAATTATCCAGCACATCCAAAGGCTCCCATCCTAATTCTTTGCGTGCCTTTTCATTACTAAAAGTAAGACTCTTAGTCATTTTCTCTAATTTATATGAATTGATGGGAGCTTTACTTCCAAGTAAATCACCTACTTTAGCCATACACCAAGCCACCCAATAAGGGATATTCATAGGCTTACCTTTGCCCAATTGTTTTGCTACAGATATAGACAATTCTCCAAAAGAAGGTTGGCGGGTGTCGCAAACATTATAAGTACCACCTTTCTCTATAAGAGTAGGCAATATACGTGCAATATCTTCTGCCATAAGAATACTCTTTATGACCTTGCCACCTGCAATATTCATATAGAAGCCCCTACGCACACCATTTACCATAGCGCCAAGATTTCCTGGAGCATCCCTACCTGCCAATAAAGAAGGACGTAGAATACCTAAGACAACGTTATTCTTTTTACACCATTCTGTCAGATATTCTTCTGCCATAATTTTACTTTTGGCATAAGGTGTCTTTCCTTCTAATGGGTGCTCTTCAGTAATCAAATCACCATATTCACAACCATATACAGCAACAGTACTGATAAAGACAATTGCCTTTGGTACACCAACCTTTTCCAAAGCTTCACATAAATGTTTTGTTCCTGTATAATTAACGTCAAAGAAAGCTTTTTTCTCTGCTTCAGTTTTTGGTACAACATGGGCTTTACCGCAAGCATGAAGTACTATGTCGTATTTTTCAGGTAACTCAGGCACATCAGTAACAAAGTTTGCCTTTATCATGTCATTTTTAGTTATGCCACACGTAGTTACTTCATATCTTTCTTTAAGAACAGGCATGGCATTCTTGCCCAAAAAGCCAGTGCCACCAGTAAAAAGTATTTTTTCCATTTATATTGCTTTAATAAATTTATTCAATATAGTTTCTTCTGAATATTCTTTAATAGCCAACTCACGAGCACGTTCACCCATTTCCACAAGTTCGTCCTTATCCCATTTCTCAGGCCATCCACAATAACCTATTCGCTCTTCTCGAACAAGTAAGTCAATCTCACTATTTTTCGGGCCAAAGAACAATATCGGACGACCAGATGCTAATATATTATATGTTTTTGAAGGCACTCCAAGTCCGTACATACCTTCTTGTAGTGTAACAAGGGCTATATGACATGCAGCTAACACTTCATTCTGTTGACTACGGAAATACGGACCATGAAAGAACACCCTCGGATGATTCATTTTCTTCAACGTTTCCTCCATTGATCCTGTGCCATATATATGAAAATCTACACTCTCTGGTAACTGTTCTATCACCTTGTCCAATCCTTGTACGCGACCGATATTTCCTGCATATTCCAATACAATTTTGCCTTGTGGCATAGATTGAGATTTAATGCCATTTATATCAGCCCAATTCTCAATGATGGTTATTTTAGGTATATTTTCAGAGCTGTTCAATACCTTCTTTTCTAAGACATCTTTCATGTCTCTTCCTAGAGCAATTAATTGATCAGCACGAGAGTAAGCCTTATCAAATACATGCTTAATCATACCATATAATGGTAGTTTCAGACCCGCAGGTTTCGTGTTTTCAGGGAAAACATCATGTACCAAAATATTTAATTCAAAGCCTACCTTTTTCTTTAGCCTACTCATCAATACAACTAAAGGAGCAGGATTTGTTACCATAAGCACTTTGTCATCCTTGCGCACATGTTGCTTCACAAGTGAGATCATACGCTTGCTCATTAAAAGGAAAGAAAGAGCCTTACCTTTAGTTGTGTTTTTATCTAAATCAGCACCATTAGCTCTGAATACTTCAATTGATTTATCCAAACAAAAATGGTTGTTCTCATCCAACTTTTTTCGCTTATCATAAATCTCTGGTCCACATATAATTTTGACCTGATACTTTTTAGCCATTGCATTGGCTATTTGACCAAGAATGTATGAAGTTGATGTTTCATCAGGGGGGAATAGTTCAGTAACTATCCATAATATTTTGTTATGTATATCCATTTTTCACCTGCTCCATTTCCATTCAAATCTCTCAACATCTTCTTCTATAAGTGATTTTCCACTCTGTACCTCAATAAATGTAAGAGAAGTAATTGCTTTTATCGCATGTAAATGTCCTGCGGGAATAATTAAAGTATCACCTGCTTTTACTATTTGTTCTTTTCCATCTTTTACAAAAATTCCTTCCCCTTGAACGATAGTCCATACCTCAGAACGATGATGATGCATCTTATAAGAAATGTTTTTGCCAGGATAAAGCGTTACACTTTTTGTTAATGAACAACAACCTTCTTTGTAGGTAGATACATCAAGCACTCGATATGTACCCCACCTACATTCTTCATACATAGGACGTGGAGTAATATTTTCCACTGCATTTTTTATATTCTCTGAATAATCTTTGCTACAAACAAGAATACCATCAGGACATGCTGCCACAACAATATCCTTTAATCCATCAACATAAATAGGATACTGAAGCTCGTTAATAACGTGCGTATTTTTACAATGATCTCCAATAACAACATTGCCAATAGCATGACGTTTTATTTCATCTGTTAGAGCATTCCATGTTCCAAGATCAATCCATTGACCTGCAAAAGGAACAACAGCAACTGATTTTGCTTTTTCTGCGACTTCATAATCAAATGATATCTTTGGTAATTCGGAATAATGAAGTTTGACTTCTTCAAACGAAGTGGAAGTTATATATTTCTTAACAATGTTTATAATATACCCTAAGCGGAAAGCAAAGACTCCACCATTCCAAAGAGCATTCTGTTTTATTAGGTTTTCAGCTATAGCGGCAGTTGGTTTTTCGGTAAAACGAGCTACTTTCATATATCCTAATGTACAGTCACTAAATTGTTCAGGAACTACATAACCATACTTCTCACTTGGATATGTTGGAGTTATACCCATAAGTACAAGGTCAGCAACATCAGTTTCCACACATTTTACCATATCGCCGATAGTTTCAAAATAACTGGATTCGGTATATGGATCACATGGCATGACGACAACAATTTCATTGTCTTCACAATTCTGCACAAATTTAAGAAAACATGCAGCAAGAGCAATTGCAGGAAATGTATCACGACGCTCTGGTTCTGTCACTACATTTACAGTATCACCTAATTGATTGATAATTACATCAAGTTGGTTTACGTTTGTAGCCATTGTAATATTCTCAGCCACTTTTGCATCAAGTGCTTGTCGTACGACTCTCTGCACCATCGATTCCATCTTTCCATCTTTCCTCTCAAGAAGAGGTAGAAATTGTTTACTACGAACGTTGTTAGAAAGTGGCCACAATCGTTTGCCAGAGCCACCTGATAATAATACTAATTGCATATTGAATCCTCCCTTTTATCCCATGCTTATTATTTCATTAAACTTACTGTTATACACCCTATAGTAGAATGACATCTCAAATTCCTTGCGGCATTCATGATAGAAGTTTTCTCTATTTGCATATATTTTCTCTATAGCAGCAGCGATTTCCTCCATATTGGTATTATCATCTATAGCCACAACATTCTGTCCATCGTGTGTAAACTCATTGAGATTTTTACGCATTACCAAAGCCGGAGTTCCAAACATAAAACTTTTTGCTAACACTCCACTTTGAGTCGTACGAGCATATGCATTCCATACTGCAATAGAACTATTATAATAGGCATTAATCTCATCATCACTCATAGGTTTACCTTTATGAATTATCACTCTATTTGAGTCTTGTAAAACTTTTGGCAACTCAAATTCGCTCTTTGTACCTATAAGAAACTTTATACATCCCAGCTTGTTATTGGTTACTGCCCATTCTACAAAATTTAGATATTCGCTAAAGGAATGGTCTGCTGCCACAGTACCTATATAACTAAAAAACTGTCTTGGAACTTTTGCATTATTTTCTTTATATTCATCACTATACATAAGAGGTAGATAGAAGTACTTCTTGTTCTTATATAAGCTGTTTTCTTCATAATATTTTATAGCTTTACGCGAAGGAATAAGAATAAAATCACTCCACTTTACAGTAAGGGCACTCACATGATCTATTACCCAAAGTTTTGCCAAATATTTTATCGAAAAGCCAGCTTTACGATACACCTTCATCGGAGCAAGTGGTTCATGAAATATATATACAATCTTTGTTCCTTGTCGTTTAAGTTTCCGAATAAGCGACAAGTTCTTCTGACTCGGGAATAGAAATATTGCCAAGTCTGCCTGTATATGTGCACAATCTACAGCCGATACAATACGACTACCCTTAGGAAGATATGGTATAAATGCTGGATTGACATAAAATACCGATTCATAGCCCAACTCTTCACATTGTTTATAGCTGGCTACCATATGGCTCACGTGTCCAGGATGAAAATTTAGAGATATGATTAATGATGTTTTCATTGCAACGAATTATATAACTTTATATACTCTTGATACTTAATATTCTTATCAAAGTGTGCTATTGCATATTGCCTACATTTTTCACTTCGAACTTTTCTTTGTGTAGAATCCAACATTTTGTCTTCAAGTATATAATTCAATACTTGTATTTCATTTTTTACTTCAGCAATATAACCAGTTTCAGAAGTAACAATTTCCGAACATGCTGTTGAATTATATACAATAACAGGAGTGCCACAAGATATTGCTTCCGCTGTTACTAATCCAAAAGTTTCTTGATATGAAGCATTGAATAAGATATCTGCCGCCGAATATATCTCAGCTAATTCATCAACATTATTTGTTCGAGAAATACCAATTATTCCATCAGGCAGTTGTTTCAGAATATTAGGTGTACACCCAACCATTACTATCGCAAAATCCTCAGATAATTGTTTTCGTAAACGGAAGAATGTCGATAACCCGACCTCTTCACTCCAACCAGTTGCTACACCCAATATTATGTATTTGCCACATAATCCATACTTTTTCTTTATTCCTGCAACTGAATCTCGTCGAGGACGGAAAACATTCACATCTATACCATTTTGGATTACATGAATTTTATATTTGCCAAGAATTGATTGACTAACTTCATGTCCCAACCAATATGAAACAGGCACTAATGTAATGTTGGGTATATTATCATAAGCCCTCTTTTTTAGCTCGAAATTCTGCCTCGAACGGTCAAACAAGAAAGAATTTGGATAAGTTTTCTTGCGGGGACAATCATAACATCCTGATTTCCACTTGAAACAACTTACACATGTATAATGTACACAATGCCCAGTAAAGGCCCAACAATCATGAAGTGTCCAAACTACTGGAATTCCTGACTTCTTTAAATAATCAAACAGAATAGGAATATTCAAATAGTATCCATGAATATTGTGAAGATGGATTACGTCTGGACGAATTTTCTCAATTTGTTTGACAAGTTGCTTAGTTGCTCGTTTAGAAAGGAAACCGCAGCAATCAAATATACGAGTCATTAAAGCATGAATATATTGATCGGCCTTTGTTCCAATACTAATAAGCTTTGATTTACTTTCTACTTTAGTGGCACGGGCAGGAAAAGCAATGTAGCTTTCCCAACCATCAGATATGGCTTTTTCGCCTATTTGTTGTGCTATACGGCCAGTAGACTGTGTTATACAAGTATTTATTTGCAATAATCTCTTCATTGTATCTATGCTTTTGAGCAGGGTCCATACAAGAAAGGAGTTTCATTACCATTCTTTAGTTCTTGCACAAGTGCTAAAAACCTTTTAGCTGCTACATCTGGACTCCACATTTGTTTTATTCCAACTTCTGCATTATGTTGCATTTGCTTACACTCTTGTGGATGCGTTAACAAATACTCTACTTTTTTATAAATAGAGTCTAAAGCTTTCCTGTCTGGATTATCAAATGAACACGAAGATTTAGAACTCTTGAACATGAAACCATTAATACCATCAGAAATCAAATAAGGAGAACTTCCTATAGCATCACTGGCAACCAACACACACGATTCGGACAAACTCTCATTTGCAACAGCCCCCCATCCCTCGTATCGGTCAGAAGTAAAGAGAAAAATCTCTGTCTTCTGCATAGCCTCATGAATTATATTGTTTGTTACAGCTCCATGAAAGGTCACAATATCCATTACTCCAAGCTGTGTGGCAAGCTGTTTTGTTTGTTCTTCCATTTCACCAGAACCATACATGTCTAAACGAAATTGCAAACCTTTACGCTTTAACTTCTCTGCTAACAATACCGGAAGTTCTGGATGTTTCCATTTCAGAAATCGAGCACACCACATAAGCGTGTGTATAGTACCTGAGGATGAAAAATCACAAGGTGCTTCAATTTCAATAGTTTCGTTTACTTTAGTAAAATAGCCCCATTTATAACATTTCTCATCAAAAGTTTTAAGCTTCTTGTGGTCAAGTTTACAAAAAGCAGAACAGCATAATTTATATAATGGTTTTTTACCCCACCCACCAAGATAATAAGCCATTAACCATTTCAAAAGACGAGGAGAAGCCAAACTCTTAAATCCATACTTTAACCATCTTTCCCCCATCTCAAAAGACAAAAGACCACGCTTTAAACGTGCCTTCTCAAACGGCAAAGATTCAATACCAGCAAACACACAACAATCTGCCGTCATAGCTAATTCCATAGCTTTTGCTTTTTTACCCTGCGACTCCCATGCACGCAATAGATAAGGCCGATTAGAATAGTTTTCCGTACCACCCTTATTCTCTGCAGATTGTTTAAGTTCTACAAAAACATAATTATGTTGAGTTAACTCCCATAGTAAATCAGCCACAGGTGCTTGATGTTGGTTTAGAACCACACTATAAAACACTATTTGCATAAACTAAATTCTCTCGGAGCACCAATTCGTGCCATTTTTAATTACTACTGCAGGATTACCGCCAATAATGCAATTCTCAGGAAACTTTTTACCAGTAACAACAGAACCACCCGCTACAATACTATTAGATCCAATCTCTGTTCCCTTAAATATTAAAGCAGTGTTGCCTATCCATACATGCTCGCCGATAACCACAGATTTTGATTTGTTTATACGTTCACCTGTCATTGCATTCAAAACACTATGACTATCACCAGTTCTAATTGTTATATTAGCTGAAAGCATACAATCATCACCAAGAATAATACTTGTACCCTCAATAGCTGCAAATTCCGAGTTTCCTCCTCCATGACATTTTTCACCTAAAATAATTTTGTTATTGTCATTTTCTATAGAAAAAGAAAGACCGTCACTGGCAAAATTAGCACCAACTTGTATCAGATTGTTACTTCCGTATATTTGAATAACAACATTATGTATAGCGTATGCACTCTCAGAAAACTTAACTATGTTATTATCACCATACACCTTGAATTTACAATGCTTTCTAAAAGTTCCAGTAGTGATTATTTGATTGTTTGTACCTTTTATAATTGTTAAATTATGTCCAAATAATGAATAAATTGCAGCTGCAATTTTTCTTATTTTGGGATTAGTACGTAGCTTGTATATTATACTCATTTTATTTTTAGTTTCATATATTCAACAATATTCTTAGTACGTATTTTCCATGTACGGTGTTGAAGCATAAATGCTCTTGCTTCCTTTCCTTTTTCTAAGAGTTCAACTTTTGATGTCTTAGTTATCTCATCCATAGCAGCAGCGAGTCCTTCTCCTGTTACATTATTAAGAACTTTAATATAATGACCATAATCACGCTCAACATGTGCAATAGGAGTTGAAAGCACAAGTTTGCCCATAGACAAACATTCTAAAAATTTGCCAGGAAAATGGAAATCTTCTTCCTCTTCAATACGAAGATTCAGAAGGACATCAGCGTTCTCATAAACTTTAAAAAGTTCTTCTTGATTTAACATACCAAGGTATTCAATACGTGAATCTGTTTTGGCAGCCTCTTTTATGAGGGGAACATCATTTCCTTTACCACATATTTTTACACGAACATTCAAATCTGGTCTTTGTTTTAAAGCATCAAGTACTAATTTTGTTCCATTCTGATCCCATAACATACCAGCCAAAACAAAAACATACTCTTTTAGTGTTGACTGCTTTAATGGAAACAGTTTCGATATTAGTAGGTCTGTAATGCCACCATCTATCAAAATATAGTCTTTACCGGGAGCATAGTGTTTAACTATGCTTTCATTTATGACAATGCGTCCATCAAGCATAGGGATATATTTTTCCGCAATCCTTTCAGCACGCTCATATCCATACATAGACAATTTACTAAGTCCAAGACGTTTAGGAGGCACACCAAGATCATATAACATGCAATATATTTTCACTCCTGCCTTCTTGCACGCCTTATATATGTAATCAATAGAAGGATGGTAAGTATTATAAATAAAGACTTTACAATCCTCACCTTTATGTCTATTAGCCCATTTACGAATATAATTAGCGTACTGAATGCTCCAATGTAGAGTTTTTATCACTTTTAAATTAAGGGTTGGAAGAATAGTAACCTTTGAACCATTCTCTAAAGTATCTATTTTCTTAGATAGCCACAAAGGACCATTAGGAAACGACTGATAAGATGGCATTGAAACAAACTCTATATTCTCGCGCCCTATTAAATCTGCCATAGAAAGACCAACACCTTGTATTGCGTTAAATCCAGATCGAGCAAAGGCGTTAGTCCAATATTCCTTTCTGTCAGGCGTAAGACTTGAAATAAATAATACAGCCATAGTTTATCTAAAAGTTTTTTTTATTGATTTCTTTATATATATTATAATTGATAGACTAACTATCAAAATAAAATAACAAGTAATACTATTTAATAGTGTGTAATGTCTAAGAAGCATTATTATTAATTGAGAAAAAGCTACAATAACAAAAGTCTCTTGACCAACATTTGTTAGAACTTTTGATACATATATAGCATATCGCTCAATAAATGAAGATAGGCAAAATATCATTATTGTACCAGCAATAGCTCCTGTTATTAATGGAACAACTGGTAAAATGTTGTTCCATGCCATATCAAGTTTCCAAAAGTGGGATATTACAGAAGTTACAATAAAACATCCAACAAGCATCCACCAACGAGGTGAATTTATTATATTCTGTTTCTTTTTAAGTTCTGTTCCCAACAATATAAAAAAGCAAGCAAAAGGTACACTACTAAGAGCCCATGGTAAATATATATCTATTTGTTTAAGCAAGGAACCAACAAAAACAAAGAATATCATCATTGAATAATGAAAATATGAACTATTAGCAATATGTACAAACCTACCCAATATGGAAGCCAAAAAAAGGACTGGAATAAACCACAAGGCATAGCCTTGCCAACCATATACAAACCATCTTTGTAAAAATTCCCCCCCATTGATATTGTTTGAATTGACAATACTATTACTGAATAAACCATAAATGGCACCATGATGGATCTAAACTTACGCTTAGCAAATTCCATATAATTATATTTATTCCAATTAGTAGTCCATCCAGAAGCAATGAAAAACAGCGGCATATGGAAAGCATATATAAATCGAGAAAATGGATCAGGTATTGAGGTATGACCTATAACCATCAATATTATTGTTATTCCTTTAGCTATATCAAGCCATTTTAGTCTTAAAGAAGCCTGTTTATACAACATAATTTATTTTTTATTATACAGTAATGCTTCGTGTTCCAGAATTTCCACGTCTGAAAAACGCATTTTTAAGACTTTGGCAGGAACTCCACCAACTATACTATACGGTGGTGTATTCTTTGTTACAACTGCTCCTGCTGCAACAATAGATCCACGTCCTATTGTAACACCCTTTAATATAGTTACATTCATACCTATCCAATTATCACCTTCAAAAATAACATCTTGGTCATTTTCTGGTATCTTATCACAATCCTTTATTTCATCAACAAAACGCCCAACAATATCAGTCCTATGGTCTCCACCACGAATACTCACATGAGGACCAAACATCACATGATCATGAATAATTATTTTGCTTTTGGTAGAAACAAAATCTGCATGATAACCGATATATACATTGTCTCCAACATATAAATTATCATAAAAAATAACACTGTCTATAGGAGAAAAGAAAACGTTATCTCCACATCTTCCCATACGCTTTTTGTATAATGGTATATATATTTTATTATACAAACGAAATATTACATTTTTTATATCTATCATCTTTTTTATCTATAAGTTAGAGAATAAAAGATTGTCATATATATCTTTCATGTAATTGTAATAATCATAATTGGGCTGAGTTTTCTTTCTATAATTGTTAAAACATAGAACTAATTTAGCATAAAGATCATCTTCATTACCATATTTATAAACAACAACCCCTTTTGGTCTATCACAAACATCACTTGCTATAACTGAAATACCTTCATCAAGTGCTTCCCTTACAGCAACACTATCTCCATCAGTTGATGTCGGTCTAACATAAACATCAACACTTTTCCACAAAGTCCGAATATTATTAATTGCACCTATTTGCCAATAAATACAATCATCAACATTCTTGTTTTTAGCATATTCACGTAATTCTTGTATTTTTTCAGCATCGTGAGTATCCGATAGACATAATACCAATCCAACATTATTAGAAAAGGTTTTTAATAATCTTGAATAAATATCTATTATTGTTTGAAACCCATATACATCTGTGCCTTCATTTATCATGAAACTATGTCCATAGAATGCAATATTATACTTATGATTATTTATATAGCTTTGCATTTCTGAGGCAAGAGGAATGAAACATTCTTCTACTACAGGAATATATGCAGGAATTACATGTACATTTGAAAGTGGCCTTATAGGCAAAGATAATAATTGTTCTTTACCTTCAGCACTTACTGCTATCCAAGTGACATCTTTAGATTGCAACATTCTATTTAAGAAAAAACGGTTTACAATATTTGTTTGCCTATAAAAGGTAGAAACCATAGAATTATGAATAGTTATAACAACCTTTTTCTTACCCAATTTCATTAGCATCCACAAATAGCTCATCCCTTCTAAACTAAAATGTGAATGTATGATTTTATATGATTGTACTATTCTTAGATAACTCCATATCTTAAAAGGAAGTAAATGAGTTTCCATCCAATTCCAATGATCATATAGAGGTGACAAATATATATTTTTATCGTCACATGATTCCAAATAAAATCCACCCACTTTATAACCATCAGAATTTAATTTATCTATTAATCTTTTTACATATACACTGCATCCCCCATAAGGAGGAGGAATTATTCCAAATTCTTTTATATCAAATTGACTTTTCATACTTCACCTGACTTAATAATATTATATACAAATAAAAATACAAACAACCCCATTGTCCTCCTGTAAAAGGTTCAATAGAAAACATACATAAACTTATATAGACAATACCTGCTGCAACAATACCTTTATTTATAGTACTGCTCAATACTGGCTTTAATAGTAACCCTAACAAACAAGAGAAACCTACAAATCCATATTTAACAAGTACAGCTAAATAATCATTATGAAAACCAATATATTTGCTCGTGCCTAACCTCATTGCTGCATCTGTTCCTAAACCAAACATCCATTGTATTGGATTGCAATCATTAAGGAAAGCATTGATTCTTGGAATCCATATCTCTGAACGTCCACCTGCATCACCTTCATCGCTTAAGAATCTCAAAATCAAAAGATCAAGCATATGCAATTTATACATAATAAACAATACGAAAATACCCATTGCTATTATTCCAAAACGAAAAGGATTTCTTAATGGATAAATAAATAATAAAATTAATGACGAACATGTCAGAGCAATTACTGCACCACGAGAGGCTGTCCCAAAAAGGGTGTATAGAGAAACTAAAATTGTTATAAAATAAAATATACGGATTTTCTTTGAAGTAAAATTATTAGTTATTAGTTCTACAATTGAGGTAAATATTCCAAAACCTAATATTGAGCCAAAATAGTTCGGATCCGTCCATCCTTTTCTATCTATTGAACCATACAAAGTATTAACATCAGTAATAAAATAATTACCCATAAATATAAATTCTAACGACAAAACTAAAGATATTACAGCAAAAGAAAAAGCTAATACTCTTAATTGTCGATAGTCTTCCACAAAAAAGAATGTTTCTGCAACAATTATAATAACTAACCAATTTAATGCTAATAATTTATCACTTGAAAAAAAGGAATCCATAAATATTGCCAATAGGCATAACATCTTAAATGTAATAGGTATTTTTAGATGTATACCTTTCCTTTTTCCTAATATAATTATACTGAGGATTATTGTTATTAACACATAGAACCCATCTACTGGCATATATGAAACTGCAAAACTTGATGCAGATATAACTACATAGGTAAAAAAAATCTCTGGAAGTAAAAAACTTTTTTTTATCCAAAGCGGCAAGATAACTGCGCACATAAATGTAATACGAAGTGGCATTGGCGGAAGACTTTCTGAATTCGTCCACGTTACCAATATAAGCAAAAGAAACAAATAGTATGCAGTTCCTATTTTATATTGTGCAAATATTTTCATTTTACTTTTTTATTAATCGTGTAAATCTCAATATGAATATAAATTTATCCTTAAAATTTAATGGCATAAATAGAACCTTTATATTTATATCACCAAAACAAGTCCTCCACACCTTATAATATTTTTTTTGCGTCAATATTGGCGCAAGTAAATTTCTTTGAAGATGTTTAAAACAATCAAATGCATTGCTTATACATTTATCTACATTTATCTGTTTGAAAAACCTTTCTAAAAGAAGAATATTGTAATAAATTTGATTAAAACGAGATATAACACTATCATCAGACTGCTTTTTACTTATAGAATTAAGATTGCTATAGTAATAGTAATAAGCCTTAGAAATAAAACATAATTTGCTACTGTAATATACAAGTTGTAAACACAATGCTATATCCTCTCCCATAGCATACTTAGGATACGTTATATTGTTATTAAACAATTCGCGCTTGAACAATTTAGACCAAAGAGATGCAGACTCTTTTTGAAGCAAGCAATCACGAATATAACTATTTTTATCTGTATACTTACTACCAATATATGGAACATTACTTATTCCATCACTTACATAATATCCACAAACTACAACATCAGAATGAGTATTTACAGCCATATTATACATGGCTTTGTACATATCTTTATCTACCCAATCGTCAGAATCACACTGTATAATATAATCACCTGTTGAATTATCTATGCCTGTTTTTCGAGCAATAGGTAAACCTTTATTTTCTAAATGACGTATTATTTTAACTTGACTCTTACGATTAGGATACTCTTCCAATACAGATTCTAATATATTTATAGAATTGTCTGGACTACAATCGTCAACAAAAATATATTCCATATCTATTAAAGTCTGTTCAAACAAACTTCTAACGCATCTTTCTATATATTGCTCAACGTTGTAGACGGGGATTATAACTGAAACCTTTGACATTATTTTTTTATTTTATACAAATGATTACCAATATATTGAGTTATTATAATTCTTTCATTTTTTGTCAATACGACTAAGTATATCAATACTATTCCCATTAATATATCTGTCAAGAAAACAAAAACAAACCTAAGAAAAGATGCAGCCATTACATTATGCACAATAATTGGCAATACAGGCAAAACAATAGTAACAAGCACACATGGCAAAATAACTATTTTCAAATATTCAATAATACTATACTCAAATATATCTTTTAATTGGGACAAACAAACAATTTGGTTAATTATAGAAAAAATAATGGTTATCCAAAACACACTAACAGCGTCATATCCCCAATATAAAAACAACCAAGAAAAAGGCAATAATCCAAGATTTACAAAAGAGGTTGCTATCTGATATTTATTAATACGTCCTATCGCAAATGCAACTTGAGAACAAGGGGTATTCAATGTACAAATCAAAGAATCTATCATTACTAACATTGCAAAAACATTTGTTTGCACCGGCACAATATCACCTAGCCACAAACTTAACAGCAAATCAATTTCTAATATAATAGGAACTGTTAATAAACACATTAAAGCATAACATACCCTTGACTCCATAAACATCAAATATTGTGTTTTGTTATTATTGCCTTCAGCATGTGTATTCACTATCTGAGGCCGAAATGCAGTTGCAATATTAGCAGAAAAACCATTTATTGCTCCATTAACTTGATAAGCAATACCTCTTGCAGCATTAACAACTGGACCAAAATACACATTCAGAAGCATATTTAGTCCCTGTCCTTTTAATAAAAAAGCAAATGTTCCTACTAAGTTCCAACCTGAAAAAGAAAGCATAGATCTAAACAACTTTCTATCTACTTGCCATATAAAATTTTTAGTCAAAATATTATGTTTCGCATATACGTAATAACACAAGAAATCAAATAATGAAATCAGTAGAGTTATTATTGCATATACAATGAGTTTATCAAAAGGCAAATAAGGTAGTATTATTATGGCCCCTAATTTTAATATTACGTCTAACATACTAATTATAGCATAATAATTCATTCTTTCCTTTGCCATAATTGCTCCCATATATGGAATTTGCAGTATTACAAAGAGCATTGATAGTATAGATGACTGATAGACAATATTTGCAGCAAATAATCTGCCTTTAGAAACAACCATTATATTATTAACGTACCATAGACCAAGGGTTTCCAGTAACACAATTATGAAAATGCCTAATACAATATGAATTATCAAGCCTGTGAAATATACACGATGATAACCATTTTCCTTATCATTTGTACCTTCATAATTATAGAATCTTTGCATGCTTGAAGACAGTGTCGCATTAAAAAAACCAAACAATGTCACAAAACCAGCCACAACATTATAAACGCCAAAATCATCTACACCAAGAGTATGCAGTACGACACGAGATGTGTATAAAGAAACAAATAACACAAACAACATTCTAACATACAAGAACATTGTATTTTTGGCAATTCGTTTATTACCAGATTGATTTTCCATCTTTTTTATATAAATTTATATAAATACTCTATTTATGGGGTTAGCACTCAATTTAGGGCATAGCCCTTGTATAGGAACTTTTACAAGTGCCTATATATTGAGTTGTTAAAAATTTTACTTGTTTATTAAGTATTTCATACATTTACAGTACTCAACAATTTGAGAGTAAGCTTGCTTTGCTCATGATTTATCGAGAAAGGTCTAAATCTTCACTGCTGTACATAATTAAATGTTTTAAATTCAGCAGCGAAGTTAAATCTTTCTAAATTAAGCCCTAATTTGAGTGCTTACTAATTTGATTGCTTACTATTGTTTACTATAAATCCTCGTCTGTTAGTTGTTCCACGCCTTGACCAAATCAATAGTCTCATTTTGCGGTCTGTATTCATCTTCAATTTTATCTATCTGCACAACAATGGGCATTTCCGCCAATTGCCCTGCTAAGACACATACGCCCGTGGACAGTATAGGCAATGATTCTACAGATACTTTATCAAGATATGAAATGGTATTGTTTATCTGTTGAATGTCTTTCTCATTCATCAAGCGATGAATGAAATAATTATGTAGTTGCGAGATAATTGTGGAGGAAATATCTGATGGACGCTGACTGGCTATTGTCATAAAAACGCCAAACTTACGTCCTTCCTTTATTATTTCCTCAAAGACCTCCAACCTATAGTCTTTCCAACTCTCACTTTCACGAGTAGATTGATATGATAGTATATTGTGTGCTTCATCAACTACGATATTTAGGTATGATTTGTTATCTCTCCTTTTTTTATACTCGTTATAGAGTTTGTTGGTCAATAGAAGAGGTATTAGTTTCTTCATATCCGTATTGACGTTACAAAGATTTATCACGACAATATTTGAATCATTCCAAAATGATTGAATCTGCGTGGAGAAGTTAAACACCTTCTCTATGCTCTTTTCATTGCTCTTTAACTTATTGATGGCTGGAGCTATATGCTCATTCATGGCTCTATTGCCAAGAACATCATATATCAACCGCATATACATGATACAAATAAAGTTTTTGATAAAGTTGCCTGAGAATTTAAATTTATCTATTTGCTTGTATATTTGCAATGTATTGATGTATTGTGGCCTTTCTTGAAAGTTTATGAAACGATTATCATCTGTCGTCGTATAATAACACTGACATTTGGAATGAAATGAAAAATCTTTCCTTAAGCCAACATCTATACCATTCTTTGTCATTGATGGCAGAATCTGTTCAACATAATCTATAAGAAGGTCTCCTCTTACTTTATCAGACATCATTAGTATATCTGATATTTGTTGTCTTAGATAATTTCTAAACTTATCCTCATCGCCATTTATTGACTTATACAGCTTTATGCATCTAACGATGAATGGCCGCTGGGTCTTTTCAGTAGCATTCGCAAATATACACAGCAAGTTCTCGTCAAGCATATCTGTATCGGACAAGGGTATTTTATCTTTTCCTTCTAGTATACTGGTTGATAGGTCATAAACTTTCTTATTCTCTATGATAGCCTTTTCATGAGAATACTCACCATTGAAATCATAGAAGAGAAATTTTGCATTTTTATTAAAGTTTTCGTTGATTTTGAATTTCTCAAATAGCTGCCGATATATCTTCGCCAATGTATAGGACTTGCCACTTCCCGTATTACCGAAAATGCCTATGTGACTGGCGAAAAGTTTGTTTATGCCTATAGAAATCGGAACCAAGGGGTCGGAAGCTATACTTCCTATCTTGATATACACATCATTTCGGGAACCGAAAGAATGTATCATCTCAAATTCTTTATTAGTCAGCAGATGACACTCATTTGCTATCAGCGGCAATTCCGTCAAACCTTTCCTGTAATTATCGGCTTCTATATGGCCTATCAACTTTATAACTAGGAAGCGATTGATAGTTTCCTCCTTTGAGTTATATTGTTCGTTATAAACTTTATTACTTTCTACATATTCAGATTCGACTTTTCCTATGATGGACTCGAAACCCTTTAAAATTTTGACATAGCTGCCTACAGCTACATTCTTTATCAAATTGCCTTGATATACAAGATGGCTATTATTCTTGTCTCTATCAACAAGCACCTTTACCAATCTTCCATCAACAGAATAAATCGTACCTATTCTAAAAATGGAATTATAGACTGTAACATCATTATTTTGCGACATATCCAGAATGTATTTTGTTTGATACGCCTTTGAACACCAAATTGATTGTTTTCAAATCAAAATTTGTGATTTTACTACATAAATCTTCATAGTCATTCTCGTTGCTCGCTTTAAACTTAGATGGAGTCAAAATTAAGATATTATTGTTGCTACATCCATTCTCTATTTGCAAGTTCTTCTTATAGCTATCCTCATCATTATCACTATAAGCGAAAACAATGATTTGCAGTGTGGGATTGGTATCCGCAGCACGTCTTGTGATTTGAGCAATATGTTCGTCGGCAAAAGAGAATCCCATTACGAACAGAATGCTATTTTCACGCTCTAGAGCATTTGAATAAATACGCATCAATTCATAGAAATGATAATCAATGACAGTAGTCTTGAATTTTTCCTTTGTGGGATTAATCATGACTATCTTCTCGTACTTGTCAAAGAAATCCTTATAGACATTATCTTTCAAATCTTTTGCTACAGTTTCTGCTTCTGTTTTTACTTCATCGAAAGTCTTGTCGATTGACTTACCAATGGCATCTTTCTTTGATAATTCAATAAAGTATTTTTCATCTATCTTACTTAGGGCCTTTTTGATGTAATACATTTGAAATGTATCACTTTCTATGATATTTTCTTCGCCACCCATATAATTTCTTTTTGCCGCCCAATTTACTGCCCCATGAACTTTTATCAGATTAAACATTGGAACTTCTGATTGCTTGTGGAAATGTAGACTTGACTTGGAAATGGATATTTGAAAATTACTCTCATTGTAAACAGGGGTTATTGTTCCACGAAAACCATCATTGATTTCAATTCCAGAATTAGACATTGCATCTTCAACCAACAAATCAATATTTGTTGTAAACAGATTCACTTGTTTGTTCAGCAATTGAGAACTCCTCTTATTCATCAATTCATTGCATACAAGTAAGAAATTCCTATATACTTCTTTCGTTTCAATATAACTCAAATCATTTAAAGGAAATTGATAATTCTTTAAAATAACGCCATCACAATAAGCCTTGAATAAAGAAGCTTTCATCACTTCTTTATAAGGTTCATTACTGTCATCTTCTATCAACTTTGTCAACCATTTCTCTATATTACCTAATGTTGCCAAATATGGTCTTGATACACCAGATCCATATAAAAAATTTATATGGGAAGACTGTATGAAATTTCTTAGAACATCCAATGTCATATTATTATATCTTGTATTACTGTACGGAGTTGAAGGTTGTACAATTTATTTGAGTTAGTGCTCAATTTAGGGCATAGCCCTTTGTATAGGCACTTTTGCAAGTGCCT
>ENA-ORNT01000789-ORNT01000789.1-human-gut-metagenome-genome-assembly--contig:-NODE-789-length-22493-cov-3.067252_pt1 | contig 22493 bp, 20 predicted proteins | sample MGYA00242120_ERZ509032 | MGnify/ENA primary metagenome ERZ509032 (study PRJEB26280, sample SAMEA2338729) | human gut metagenome | biome: human gut; feature: human-associated habitat; material: faeces...
CTGCCTCTACAAAGGCGATATAGGTTTTCGTATCGGAAAAACCGACTGCAGAATAGGAGGGCGGCAGGATCTTCAGCATTTTTTTCACCGAAAGTCCTGTTTCCTCATACAGCTCCCTGCGGATACATTCCTCGATCGTTTCCCCTTTTTCCTGCATTCCGGCGCATAGGTTGAAAATCGTTTTATTGATGCTCATGCGAAACTCCCTTAAAAGGAGCATTTTCCCATCCTGGAATGCTACAATAGAGACACCGCTTGCCCGTCTGCCAAGATCCTGCACATCTTCCAGCTCTTTTCGACTGACGATTTCGTAGGTTTTTAATTTGCCTGCTTTATTTTCATAGGACAGCTCATAATTTTTCAGATATTTGCCGTCCCGCACCTTTTTCATGCCAAGAAATTTCATGCCTTTTCCCTGCCTGTCTGATCGATTTCAGTTATCGCTGTACCCCTGTAGGTTTCAGCCCCTTTAACTGCTCTGCCAGTGTGCCTTTGACCTTTTTGCGTGTCAGCTCCACCAGTCCAAGAGCAGTGATGTCCACGACGCGAACCGGAACCGGATCCTCTTTACAAAGGCTGCGCAGCTCCTCCAACAGTTCTTTTGCCGCCTGCCGGTCCTTCTGATTGATAAAGTCTATCAAAATAATACCGGAAAGGTTGCGCAGCCGGATCTGGCGCGCTGTTTCCTGCGCCGCTTCTCGATTGATCAGGGCAAAGGTTTCTTCCACATTTTTGGAGCCGTCATATTTTCCTGTATTGACATCGATCACCGTAAGTGCTTCTGTTGGTTCGATGACCAGATATCCGCCGGATTTTAGCCAGACGCGCTTCAAAAGCGCTTCTTCCAGCTTCCCGGCAAGCCCATAGAGTGCAAACAGGTTCGGTCGGCTGTCTCTGTAGAACGAAATTTCCGGACATTTCGTGCCTTCCTGCAGCTCCGGAGTTCTTTTGTCGAACCGCTCCACGGAATCCGCTGCAGCGGCAGGCAATTTTTTCTCTATACCGGATGCACCGCTGCCGTACAAGTCCTCCAGCGCGGTATAGACGAGCGTTTCATCTGTCACGATCTTATCCGGCAGCTGCTTATGTGAGAGAAGCTCTATCAGCCAGCCGGGGCGTTCCTCCGAAATCATGGAAAAGACCGTCCGGCTTCTGCCGACGCTTAAAAGCTTCTGCGCCTTTTCGAGAAGAGCGTTTGCCTCGCGTAAAAGGGCTGTATCCACAGCATCCCCCGCCGCAGTCCGCACCACCAGTGTCATTCCATCCGGAACGGTTACACTTTGCAGCACTTCCCGGAAATGATCTGCCGTCTCTTTTGGGAGCTGCTTGGAATACCGCACGCCGTGTCCGCCGTCCAGAACGACTGCTGCCAGCCGCCCCTCCAGGCTGATCTTCGCTGTCAGGGCAGGCTCTTTTGTCTTTAATGCATCGCGCATCACCTGCACCAAAATCTCATCGCCTGCCAGCAGTCTGCCATCCCAGCGGCGGTTCGTCAGCACCGGAGCCTGTGCTTCTTTGAAAGGCAGGTAACAGGTCTGTCCACCGGCGATCTCCACAAATGCAGCGTCAATATTTTTTACCACATGCTTGACTTTTCCGACGTAAATATTTCCCAGAAGCGACCGTCCCTCCAGATGGGGATGAACCTCTGTCAGTTTGTCCTTTTCCAAATAAAAGGAAGTTAAAACCGGTTCTGTATGTTCCTTTAAAACCGCTCTTGTAATCACGCATACGCTGCTCAAAATGCTTCTCCTATCGCATCCAGCGGAACAAAGGAAGGCTCTTCTTTCGTTCCCGTATTCATCCAGGTTTCCATGCGCACGGTCTGCAGCTCAATCTTTGACGCCTCCAGACCTGCGAGGGAAAGGACTGCATCCGTTACGAACTCCGGACGGATATTTCCGCCGCTGCTTGCATCTACCATAAATACCAACGCGCCGTCGTCGATGTGACAGTCATAAATACCGGACCGAATATCGACCTCTGCCGTGCTGCGCTTGGTTTCCTTTGTAATCCAGAGTTCCTTTTTGGAAAGCAGCCCGTCCACCGCGCCCTGACAGCCTGCAAAGCTCTTTTCGGGATCTTTAAATGCTACTGCATAGGTTGCCGCAGCGACGCTCGCCATCGCGTTTCCCGCCTTTTCCGGCAGCATCTTTACACTCAGGATATCGATTCCGTAAGGACATGCCTCCTGCAGGCGCTCCTTAAAATCCTCTGCGCCATCAGACGAAGCGATTTCCACGTCCATATATTCGCCCACGCTGCACAGTCCGACACCCAGTGGCGCAGCAAAGCTCATGACCTGATGCGGATTAAATCCATGTGTATACACAACATCCAGTCCGGCTCTGCGGATCGCCTTCTGGAAAAAGCGCAGCACATCCAGATGTCCGGTAAAGCGCAGCGGACCATATTTTGCAAATTTTACACGTACCATCATACCGCATCCCCTCCTCTTTGTTCGAAACAGATTCCGCCGCCGAAGCGCGCAGCGCCGCAGCCCTGACACTGCATCTTACAGTTGGGTGTTACGACAGCCTCCGCCGCACGTTTCCATTCCCGCAAAAGGAAGGCTCTGTTTACGCCGCAGTCCAGGAAATCCCATGGGAAAACTTCCTCATCGCTGCGCGTTCTTGTCGTATAAAAGTCCATATCGACATTGCACTCCTGAAAGCAGTCCACCCAGGTCTGATACTTGAAATATTCGCCCCAGGCATCGTAAATACAGCCTTTTTCATACGCCTTTAAAATCACGTCGGCAACCTTTCTGTCGCCGCGGGCAAACACGCCCTCTAAAACGCTGACGTCCGCCTCATGCCAGTTGTATTTGATCCGCTTCTGGTTAAGCTGTTCACGCACCGCCTGCTTGGTCAGCGCTGCCTTATCCAAAAACTGTTCCTTTGTACACATCGGTGCCCACTGAAAGGGAGTGAACGGCTTCGGGATAAAGAAGGATGTACTGGAAACGATCTGTACCGGCCCGTTTCTCTTTTCTTTTGGAACAACCTCATAATAGAGGGCTGCAATCTTGTTGGACAGCTCTGCGATCCCACGGATATCTTCTTCTGTTTCAAAGGGCAGCCCGAGCATGAAATACAGCTTCACGCGGCTCCATCCGCCCTCAAATGCAAGTCCTGCGCCCTTTAAAATCACTTCTTCGGTCAGTCCCTTGTTGATGACGTTTCTCAGACGCTGACTTCCTGCTTCCGGTGCAAAGGTCAGGCTGCTCTTTTTGACATCCTGTACCTTTCCCATAACGTCTAAAGAAAACGCATCAATTCGCAGAGAAGGCAGGGAAATATTCACTTTTTTCTCCTGACAGGTCGTCATCAGGAAGTCTACCAGCTCTTCCAGATGGGAATAGTCGCTGGAACTCAAGGAGCTCAAGGAAATTTCTTCCTGACCGGTGCTGTCCAGCATCGTTGTCGCGTAATGCTTGAGGGTCTCGAGGCTCTTTTCGCGTACCGGACGATACAGCTGCCCTGCCTGACAGAAACGACAGCCGCGGATACAGCCGCGCTGAATTTCCAAAACGACACGATCCTGTGTCGCACGGATAAACGGAACCACCGGTTTCTCCGGATACGGCGCATTGTCGAGATCCATCACGATTTCCTTTGTAATCTTTGCCGGAACACCCTCCTTGGTCGGGACAAAAGATGCGATCGTCCCGTCCTCTTTATAGGATACTTCATACAGAGATGGCACGTACATGCCGGGCACTTCCCTCGCCGCGCGCAGAAGAAATTCCTGACGGCTGCCGCCTCTTTCTTTTACTTCTTTATAGACGTCCAGCAGCTTCCGGTACGCAGTTTCTCCCTCTCCGATGTAGAAGAGATCAAAAAATTCCGCGATCGGTTCCGGATTGTAGCTGCAGGGTCCGCCGCCAATCACGATCGGATCTTCTTCGGTACGGTCTTTTGCAAGCAGCGGAATCCCGGACAAATCCAGCACCTGCAGGACGTTTGTATAACCCATTTCGTACTGCAGCGTGATGCCTAAAAAGTCAAAATTTTTCACCGGCTCCTGAGATTCCAGGGCAAACAGCGGGATTTTTTTCTCACGCATGATTTTATCCAGATCCAGCCACGGCGAATAAACCCGCTCACACCACACGTCGTCATAACGGTTGAACATATCGTAGAGAATCTGGATGCCGAGGTGAGACATGCCGATCTCGTAGACGTCCGGAAAACACATGGCAAACCGGACCATTCCCGGTGTAAGTGTTTTCATGACGGAATTGACCTCCCCACCGACATAACGCGCAGGAGAAGAAACACTCATCAGGATGTCATCCCCGAGAGCAAGCTTTCGCTCTCTGCCATTTGAAAGTTCTTCTGCACCGATACAGCGCTGTGCCAGCTGCCGTGCCGAAAGCCCTTCAATATTTGATGTTAATCTTTTCATTTTTCCCTGTTTCCTTACCATTTTTTATCTGCTGCCGGTGTGGCTTTAAAATATTCGGTACGGGTTGCTTCCCGCAGCCAGAACATAGAGCCCCGATAGCGCAGATTTTTCCCATTTTGAAAATGGACATTATGGTATGATTATAGGGTATTTCCGGCTTCGTTGCAAGGATGTATCCTGGAAAGTACATGCAGATCGGTTTCAAAGGGACTGATCCATTTCAGCAGGAATCACGATCTGAACCAGCGTATGATGTTCCTCATCCTGTTCAAACCGCATTTGTCCGGCGCTTCCATAGCGCAGGCGGATTCTTTCATAGACATTTCTGACGCCAAGGCTGTCGGAACAGACTTCGCCCTTCCCACATGCCAGCCGGTTGATCCGGTCGGTGTCCACGTCCGTCCCGTTATCCCAGACTACGATATACAGGCATTTTCCTTCCATCCAGATATGCAGACAGATCCGCGCATCTTCCCCTGCAAAATTTGCACCGTGGACGACGGCATTTTCAATGAGCGGCTGAATGATCAGCTTCGGAATTTTGATCTGATCCGCGGGAACCTGAATATCATAGGAAAACCGAATGCTCTGTTCATAGCAGCATTCCTGAATCCGGCACCAGCTGTAAATATTTTCCAGTTCTTCTTCCAGATGCACGATCGCATCCGGTTTTTTTAAGTTATAGCGGATCACTTTCGTCAGGCTTCCGAGCACCTGTGAGATCTCATTTTCCTGATGCAGCAGCGCCATGCAGGAAACAGAATTTAACGTGTTATAAATAAAATGCGGGTTGATCTGCGCCTGAAGTGCGCGCAGGTTTGCTTCTTTCTCTTTTTCAAACGCTTCCGCCAGCTCCAAATCCGCCTGCTTTAATTTTTGCATCAGTTCATTGAACGAACGATACAGCACGTCGATTTCCGCAGAAGATGCAGATTCCCCAATCATCTCTGTGCTGCCCCTTTTCATATGCCGGGAAAGTTCTTCGATCGGTCTGACGATCTTTCCGCTGACCAGCATGCTTAAAAGAATTGCAAAAATCAACACAATTCCTGCTACATACAAAATAATCCGGAACGCATCCAGCGCCAGAAAATGCACCTCGCTGATCGGCACCATCGTCACCAGATTCAACCCCAATGCGAGATTCCTTTTTTGAATCAGACAGGAAATCCCCTGATAGGTGCAGTTATGGATCGTTTCATCCGATCGTTCCAGCTCCCGATCCGAGAAATGATCCAGCGCGCCTGGGCTTGCATACACGGTATTTCCGGAGACATCCGTCAGAAAAACCTGTGTATTTTGTGTCATATGGTCCATCTGAATCCGACTGCTGATCCACGAGACGTCCAGCTGCAGGACAAGGACTCCGAGCGGATATTCCATCAGGCTTCCGTCCGCATACCGGCTGATTTTTAACAGGCGGGACACATAAATCCGATCCGGTTCCTCTGTTCTGGTAAACCAGTAATTTTCTCCGTCCTGCAGGATCGTCTTCTGGTACCAATCCTGTGTTTTTACTTTCCGGGCAGAAAAAAATCCACTTTCTTTTTGATCCAGATCGTATATTTTGCTCAGATACGCTGCGAGCGGATAGGTATCCTCCACATACAGCTGGCTGACCGCTCCAAAGTTTTCTTCCCCGAAACAGGTCTGAAAGTAATCCTGGAACAGCTTCCTCCCTTCCTGATAAACCGCCAGATGACTATTTAAATCGCTATAATCTTTTTTGGGATCGAACCGGACGATCATCCCGGCAATGGGCGGAAGATTATTTTCCTCCACTCTTTCCATCGGATAAACCAGCTCGTCCGCCGTCCGAATCCGTTCCATCAGCTCTTCGACAGAATCCCCGTTGATTTCCATCGCCGTTTCCAACGCATCGAGGATATATCCGGCTGTCGTCTTTCGAAAGGAGAAAAAAAGTGTAAGCGTCAGTGTCAGGACGACGACCGCCAGAAGAACAATCATCATCAAACTGATTTTTGTCCGAATCCCAGTCATTTTGGAAGGTTTCTTCGGTTCTTTTTTCATTTTCCCTGATCCTTTAACTTTTCCTGATAGTATCTGCGCCGATACTCAGACGGCGACATTTCCAGTTTTGCTTTAAAAATTCGGTTAAAGTAGCTGACGTTTGCATATCCGCTCAAAACTGCGATTTCCTGAACGCTTTTATCGCTGCCCGTCAGAAGCGCCATCGCGCGCTTTAACCGTTCTTCCCCGATGTATTCCGCCAGCCCTTTTCCGGCTTCTTTGGAAAAAATCCGCCCCAGATATCCGGCGGACAGATGCAGGGTATCCGCCAGCCTGGAAACGCTGAAATCCGGCTCTCCCATATGTGCCTTTACCTGCTGGTAAATCGCATACAGCGTGCTGTTTTGGGCGCTTTCTTCGGGGTCCGGCACCCACGGCTTTTCTGCATGCGGCTGGGCAAAGCGTCTCTTTGCCGCCTCCTGGACAAGCTTTTTTAACTCGTTTAAATTATCGGGCTCTAGCGGCTTTAAAATATAATCCTTCACACCGTGCACGATTGCGAGCCGCGCCGTTGTGAAATCTTCATAAGCACTGAGAAAAATAACGTCCACCTCTGTCCCGAAACGCTCCCGGACTTTCACACACAGCTCTGCGCCTCCCATAACCGGCATTTTCAGGTCGGTAATCAGAAGATCCGGAGGTCTCCGTTTCATTTTTTCCAGTGCTTCTTCTCCCTGATGGCAGACAAGCGGCGTATAATATCCGTATTCTTTCCATGGAATCAGCTGTTCTAAGCAGCGGCACAGATTCCTGTCATCATCGACAATATAAACCGTAAACATATCTGTCTCTCCTGTTAAAACAATAGAATGCACGCCTGTGAGCATTCTGTTTCCATGCATAAAATGTTCCGGCGCTACCTGCCGGAGTCCTCAACGCACAGAAACACCCCTTTGTGTTTCTGCCAGATATATCTGACATTGTAGCACAAACGGATGTTCTGTGAAAATGATTATTCTTTCCTTTGTTTTTTATCAGTTCTGCGAACTTTTCCAGGCATCGTACTGTGTCTGAATCTCTGTCAGGATCTTGTCCATTCCCGCCTGCTCGATCGCATCCAGATATTTTGGCAGATATTCCTCCGGATCATAGAAACCGCAGTTCATCAGAACCTGATATTCATTCATCACATTGTCCAGCGCCGTGATTTCCGTACGCACATTTGTGCTGTCAAACCGAAATCCCATAATCTTCTGCGGTGTTGCGGCAGCGTTTGCCTCTGTGTACTGTTCCTTTTTATCTGCAGATTCCGTCGAAGAAAGAGAAGGAACTTTGTAGTTTGTCGCTTTCCAGACCTGGTTCGTCCAGCCGGCATTTTCAGAAACGGTTACAATGCCGTCCGCATCCTTGGTATAATCGGTTCCCTCGATTCCATATACGAAAAGATCTGCCAGCGTAGTATCCGTGTTGAGCAGCTGTAAATATTTCAGGCAGGCGTCTGCTTTTGTGCTCTTTGCACTGATCGCCCAGCCGGAACCAAGCGCACTGTCGGAAGTGATCTTGTTGTCTGTAATCTGAATTGCATAAACCGGAACGCCGTAACGGTCGCTTGCACTGTTTTCATTAGCCGGAACAGTGTTCCAGATGGAAATACCATAGTCGCCTGCGCTCCGATAGGTGTCTTTATTGACATCCGCCATGGTATTTTCCTCTTTCCAGTAGCCTTTTTCTTTCCATTCATGCATCAGTGTGAAATAGTCCTTTGCAGCATCCGTCTTTAACAGCTCCACGATTTCTCCGGTAGTTTCATCGACGCCGACTTCTGTACCTTTATTTAAAATGCTGTCGTAATGATTGGCAAAAATATCCGGATAAATGCCCCAAAGCTCTGCGATTGGCAGGCTTACTTCGTCTTTTACCGCTTCCAGATAAGGTTCTACTTTTTTCAAATCACTGTATCCATTTAACTCAAGAGACTGAAAATCAATTCCTTTTTTCTCTTTGACTTTATCTGCCAGTGCCTGCGGCGTAATTAAACTATAACCGCTGAAGCTCTCTTTATAGTTCGGAATCGTATAATTTTTCCCGTCGAATTTCGTGGAATCCCAGATTTCTTCCGGCATCACACCGTAAAGTTCTTCGTACTGAGGCAGAAGATCTGTCAGATCCATCAGCGCGTTGCTCTGAATCAGTTCATCGAGGCCGGTCCAGTTTGCCATAAAGCAAAGATCCACATCATCTGCTGCTGCCAGATCAAGTTTTACGGTATTGTTGTAATCGCCGGAGCTGATCGGTTTTAACGTCACAGTGACGCCGATTTTATCTGCCGTATACGCGTTCATGGCATCCTGTACTGCCTGCTGGTCAGCCTGTCCCGCTCCGTCAAACAGATACCAGTTGATATTTACAACATCGCCTGTCGCTTCTGTAGTTGCTGCTGCAGTATCTGCAGTCGTTTCTGTGCTTTTGCTTTCTGATGCAGTTTCTGTTTCTGCGGTTGTGCTCTGACTGCCACAGCCTGAAATCATTCCGGCTGCTGTTGCGCATGCCAGCATGAACGCCAGAAGTTTTTTCTTTTTCATTGTGTTCCCTCCTGTTGCCTGTTTTGGCTTTCTCTTTTTTATATAGTTGTATATATCATCATGGCAGAAACAGACTGCTGCTGTCTGTTTCATTGTCTTCCCTGCTGTTTCTGCCATGTGACTGACGCATTTATCCTTTCACACTTCCGACTGTCAGACCTTTTACAAAGTACTTCTGGAAAAACGGATAAATTACCATGATCGGTCCGAGAACCGTCAGAAGAATTGCCATTCTGCCGCTGTTTTGCGGAATATTCTGAGACATGGATGCGTAAACATCCGTCGGCACATTTCCTGCGTTCTGCATCAGGAAATTGATGTTATTTTCAATCCGCACCAGCAAAAGCTGCAGCGGTGTTTTAGACGGTGAAGTAATATAGATCATCGCACCCTGCCATTCATTCCAGTATCCGACTGCCATCATAAATCCAACCGATGCCAGTGCCGGTTTCATCATCGGCGCTGCAATCTTCCAGAAAATCGTCCTTTCCCTTGCTCCGTCAATCTTTGCCGATTCAATCAGCGCATCCGGGATATTCGACTGGATGTAAGTCCGTAAAATGATGACGTTCATAACATTCATTGTTCCCGGCAGAATCAGAACAAGCAGGTTATCTTTTAAATGATACATCGTCGTGTTGACCAGGTAGGAAGAAAGCAGTCCACCCGAAAACAGCATTGTAATCAGCATCATCACAGATAAAAAACCGCGCAGTTCAAAATTTTTCCGGCTTAATGTATAGGCAAACATGGACATAATCACCAGCCCGAGAACTGTTCCTCCTACTGTAATCAGGATCGTTACCGCATAGGAATTGATCAGCTGTCTTCCAAACGACCCGACATATTCCCACGCTTTTAAAGACCATTGCTGCGGAAAGAAGCTGAAACCATTTTTATTGATGCTCTCGTCACTGGAAAACGATACGATCACTACCAGAATAACCGGGAGCAGACAGATTATAGTATAGAGAAAAAGTACCAGCCCAAGTATCCACTGTCCTAATCCAACTTTCTTCATTATCTTTCGTATTCCTTTCCTGAATGTTTTTCAGAACAGAGCGTTTTCCGGTGCAACTTTGCGCACAACCAGGTTCGTTGCAACCATCATGACACATCCGATTACAGACTGGTACAGCGTGGTTGCCGCTGTTGTGGAGTAGTTGCTGGCCGTCATGACCGCATTAAACACATAACTGTCGAGCACCTGCGTCGTACTGTAGATCGCGCCCGAGTTCTTTGTCACCTGATAGAACAGGCCGGTATCGGAATGCATGATATTTCCCAGTCCCATCAAAACCATCACGACCACCATCGGAATCAACATCGGCAATGTAATATACCACATTTTCTGTCTGGCATTTGCGCCGTCCAAATCTGCCGCTTCATACATTTCCTGATCGATTCCCGTCAGCACGGACAAATATAAAACCGAACCGTATCCGATGTTTTTCCACAGATTGACTAAAACCAGAATCAGCGGCCATTTCCCGGCTTCCATATAAAAGTTGATGGATTTTCCGCCCATCGATACAATCAGACGGTTGATTAAGCCGGTATCGCCTTTTAGTCCCGCATATACGATAAAGGAAACGGCGATATAAGAAATGAAGGTTGGCAGGATCATGCAGCTCTGCATCACCTTTCCCGCTCTTTTTCTGACAAACTCATTGATTCCGATTGCAAGCATGACGTTTCCGATCGTCCCGGTCAAAGTAAAGATCAGATAGTATCCGATCGTATTGCGTGTGATCCGCCAGAATGTACTGCCCACCAAAAAGATGTAACGGAAATTATCAAATCCGCACCACGGGCTTTTGAACACGAGTGTAAAGTCGAATTTTTTAAATGCGAGAATCAGACCGTACATCGGAACGTAGGAAAACAGGATCATGATCAGTACCCCCGGCAGCGCCATCAGACACAATTCCCTGTTTTTCCAGGTGTTTTTTAGCAAACGCATAGAAGCTTTCCCCCTGTCTCTTTTGTTTTTCTTACCTTCTGAAGCTATTATAAAATCAGCACTTTGTTGTCCTCAATCGCACTTTTTATTCTTTCTGACACTTTTTTGTCCACTTTAAAATTCCAAAGCTGCAGCGCTTTTGGCAGTTTTTTCAAACACCGACACCTCCAGCTGTCTGCTGATGACCTCTGCTGCATTTTGACCCTGCCAGTCAATCTGATTTTTGTCCAGATAGATGACGCCTGCAAACAAAATCAGGCAGATTGCCAGCCGAAGCCCGAACAGCGGCCCCTTGTGACCCTGCTCTGCATTCCCTGCACAGGGATAATCCGCTGATTCCGCATCGCCATATCCATACAGCGTTTCATTGCCTTTTCCGCTTCCATACAAAATCTCCTCCCGGGTTTTTACCTTCATTCGGTTTAAGTTCTGCTCCTGTCGAAGATATCTGGTCAGTTCCATCTTTCTTTCTGTATCTGTCATCGTGTCTCCTTTCTACCGCAAGTATAGTTTACATAAAAATATTATGTAAACTACTATCAGGCATTTGCCTAATTATCTGTATGAAGAAGCGCGATAAAAAAGAAGCCGGGCGGCCAACCCTTTTTGCTTTCAAAGGATTTGACGCCCGGTCTTTTCTCTTTTTTATCTAAATTTAATGCGCAGACGCACCTGCCGCGCTACGCTGCTTTCCTATACATTTTATCGGTTTGCCAGCTCTGTCGTGACCTCTTCCCAGGTCACGCCTTTTTCTGCCATCAGCACCATCATATGGTACAGGAAATCAGCGATTTCATATTTGATTTCGTTCGGATTGGGGTTTTTGGCTGCGATGACGATTTCTGTCGCCTCTTCCCCGACTTTCTTTAAGATCTTGTCAATGCCTTTATCAAACAGATAGTTGGTATAGGATCCTTCCTTGGGATGCTCCTTACGGTCCTCGATCACCGAAAATACCTCTTCAAAGACCTTCATCGGATTGTGCGCTTCCTGCTTGCTGCTGCGGTTCTGGATTTCGTTAAAGAAACAGCTGTAGGAACCGGTGTGGCATGCCGCACCGACCTGTGTTACTTTTGCAAGGATTGTATCCAGGTCACAGTCCGCGGTCAGAGAATGCACATACTGATAGTGTCCGCTGGTTTCTCCCTTTAACCAGAGCTCGCTGCGGCTTCTGCTGTAATAAGTCATGCGTCCGGTGCGCAGCGTCTGATTGTAGGCTTCTTCGTTCATATAGGCAACCATCAGCACGGCATCGGTTTTCACATCCTGTACAACCACCGGAACCAAACCGTCTGGTCCCTTTTTCAGATCGGAAAAGGCATAGGCCGCCCCTCTGTCCTCTACCGGAATTTTATTTTCCCGGCAAAGGGCTTTGATCGCGGAAATCTCTGTTATGTTTTCATTGACCAACTTACCGGAAATACCGCTGATATTGGCATAGGAAAGCACCTCGATGAGCTTTTCCAGGGAAACCTCCGGCAAAAAGGTTACCACCGGAACCGGAGACATCAGCGCCGTTGCACCGGGACAGAACAAAAATACGTTGGAGGTATATTCCTTTAGCAGCTCCTTTTCCTGTTCCAGAAGCAAAATATCTGCAACGCCTGCTGCGATTTTTTCTTTGCCAAATTTCAGGGAGACCTCTTTTGTCAGCTCCAGCTGCACCGGATCGGCATAATCCAGCATCACCTGCTGGCAACCTGCATATAACAGTTTTTTCACATCCTCCATTCGGAAAATATGTCCGCTTCCAATTACCGGAACCGCCGTATTCTGACAGATTTCCCGCAGAACGTCCAGATCCTTTTCATGCTCTGCATCGTTCTCCGAAAGCAGACCGACATAAATTGCATCGCATTCGTTTTCGCTGTAGCTTTCCGCCAGCGCGACCGGCGTTTCCCCGATTCTGCATGTGCCCTCTCTATCCTGATACGCGACCTCATTTTTGAGGTACATGCATGCCATAAATTTTTTTGTATTCATTCTGATCCTCATTTCCAGACAGCTGTTCTGCATCCGGTCTGGTTCAGCCAGACGACTGCCCGATATGTATTCTGTATGTTACAGGCTTCCCTTTGTGGAAAGCACGCCGTCTAACCTCGGTTCGTTGGATACTGCCATATCAAGTGCCTTGGAAAACGCCTTAAACATCGCCTCTGCAACATGATGTCCGTTGATGCCGTCCAATACCTTGATATGCAGGTTCATACCTGCACTATAGGAAACGGCATAGAAAACCTCCCGGATCAGCTGAGTATCCAGCCCGCCGATCATCGGAACATTAAATTCGTAATCAAAATTGAAATAGGGACGTCCGCACAGATCCACTGCGCACGCAACCAGCGCGTCATCCATCGGCAGCAGAAAATATCCGTAACGTTTAATTCCTTTTTTGTCTCCGACTGCCTCAGCGATCGCCTGCCCGAGTACGATTCCCGTATCTTCTACGGTATGATGTCCGTCCACAAACAGATCTCCGTCCACTTTTACAGACAAATCAAAAAATCCGTGCCGTGCAAAGCCGTCCAGCATATGGTCGAAAAATCCGATGCCGGTATCAATATCCGCGCTGCCGGTGCCGTCTAAGGAAAGTGTCAGTGCAATTCTGGTTTCTTTTGTATCGCGTTTTATATTCGCCGTTCTTTCCATCATCAGTCCTCCTTTTCAAAACGGACACGGATGGAATTGGCATGCGCCGTCAGCCCCTCATTTTCTGCAAAGCACTCAATATCCTGATGGATCTTTTCCAGCGCCGGTCTGGAATATGAAATGATGCTCGTCTTTTTCAAAAAATCATCTACATTTAACGGGGAGAAAAATCGTGCCGTACCATTTGTCGGAAGCACATGGTTTGGACCTGCAAAATAGTCCCCCAAAGGCTCGGAGGAATACTCCCCAAGGAAGATCGCTCCGGCATTACGGATTTTTGTCATCATGGCAAAGGGATCCTTCGTCAGGATTTCCAGATGCTCCGAAGCAATCTCATTGGCAGTGTCCGCTGCCTCATCCAGAGAATCTACCAGCAGAATATAGCCATAATTGTTGAGGGATTTTTCGATGATCTCGCGTCTTGACAGGTTTGCAACGAACCTGTCCACTTCAACAGAAACCTGATCCGCTAAAGTCTTACTGGTGGTGATTAAAATGGCACTGGCCAGCTCGTCATGCTCTGCCTGGGACAACAGGTCTGCCGCCACATAACGGGGATTTGCCGTTTCATCTGCGATCACCAGAATTTCACTGGGTCCTGCGATGGAATCGATGCTCACATAGCCGAAGCATGCTTTCTTTGCCAAGGCGACAAAAATATTTCCGGGACCTGTGATTTTATCTACCTTCGGAATGCTCTGTGTACCAAACGCCATGGCTGCGATGGCCTGTGCGCCGCCGACCTTATAGATCTCATCCACACCGGCGATATGTGCAGCAACCAATGTACCAGGATTGACCTTTCCGTCTGCTCCGGGAGGGGTTGTCATGATGATACGCTCCACGCCCGCAACCTTTGCCGGAAGCACGTTCATCAGTACGCTGGAGGGATACGCAGCCTTTCCACCGGGCACATAAACGCCGGCAATCGCGATGGGCAGAATCTTCATGCCGAGGATCGTCCCGTCCGGTTTTGGGTCAAACCAGCTGTTTCTCAGCTGTTTTTCGTGGAATGCACGGATATTTGCCGCACTTTTTTTCATAACCTCCACAAAGTCTGCATCCACCTTCTGATATGCTTCGTCGATTTCTTCCCGGGTTACGCGGATGTGGGCTGCATCCATTTTGCAGTGGTCAAACTTTTCTGTATAGGAAAAGAGCGCCTCGTCGCCGCCTTTTTTCACCGTTTCAATAATTTCCGCCACAGCACTTTCGTACTGTCCGTAGTGGTTCGGGCTTCTCTGAAGCAGATCCTCCAAAAGTCCTTTCTTGCTTTCTGCCGTCAATTTGACAATTCTCATCGGTTTTCCTCATTTCCGCCGCCTTGGCTTATGCTTCCTCCAGCTGTTTACGCAGCCTTAAAATAATCTCCCGGATCCGTTCCGATTCCATTTGCATGCTTACCTGATTGACGATTACACGCGCAGACAACTCACAGATTTCCTCCAGCACGCCCAATCCGTTTTCCCGCAGGGTCGAACCGGTTTCCACGATATCGACAATGACATCAGACAATCCCACAATGGGACCCAATTCAACAGAACCGTTTAATTTGATGATGTCGACCGTCTGATGCTTTTTATTGTAAAAATAGTCCTTTGCGATCACCGGATATTTGCTTGCTACACGGATTCTCTCATGATGCTGCAAAAGCTCCCGCGCCGATTCCGGACCGCAAACGCACATCCGGCATTTGCCAAAGCCAAGATCCAGCACTTCATAAACCCGTCTTCCCTCTTCCAGCAAAATATCCTTACCGGTCACACCGATATCTGCGGCTCCGTATTCCACATAGGTTGGCACATCCGGTCCCTTTGCCAGGAAAAATTTCAGTTTTAATTCTTCATTGACAAAAACAAGCTTCCTGCTGTTTTTATCCTTCATCTCTTCACAGGTAATTCCAACCTGCTCCAAAAGAGACAGCGTTTTGTCTGCCAGACGCCCTTTTGTCAGGGCGAAGGTCAGGTATCTATCTTCTGCCATTTTCATGTCCCCTATTTGGTGTTCTAACATCGTGCACTCTATGATTTCAACTGCTCGCAGCTTCCGTCTGCATGAATGAGCATCGCCTCTCTGCGCAGTCTTCCTCTCAAATCTGCCCGCCTGCAGTCCTGATCACAGGCAACCGGGATCAGCTCTGCAGAAACACCTGAAAGCCGCAACTGATTTGCCTTTTTCAGTGCTGCATCATAGCTGTCCGGTGTATAAAACAAAAGGCAGCCATCCAGACCGGTATGCGGCTTTTTATTTTGTCTCGAAAGGGCTTCCAGAACATCATCCACAACGACGACAAATCCGATCGCAGGTGCATTTTTCCCAAAATAGGAAAGCAGCTTATCATAGCGTCCACCTGTCACGATGGCATCTCCGACACCATAGGTATATCCCTTAAAGATCACACCGGTATAATAATTGTACTGATTTAACAGCCCGAGATCAAAGGAGACATATTTTTCTGTTCCGTACTTTTTGAGCACCTCATAAAGTGCCTCCAGGCGTTCAATCGCCTGCAGGGAACGCTCGTTATCCACCTGCATTTTCGCACTTTCCAGATCCTGTGTCCCTTTGACAAGATCCGCAAGCCCCAAAAGCACCTGTGCATAATCCTTGCGCACTCTTTGTTCCTCTAAAAGCTCCTGGGCACCGAAATAGTTCTTGGCGGAAATAAAGTCGCGCAGCTTCAATTCCACTTCTTCGTTTAAGCCTGCCTGTGCGCAGATCCCCTTAAAATATTCCACCTCGCCGACTGTGATCTGCAGATCGGTCAGACCGCAGTTTTTCAATGCTTCGACGACAAGGCTGATCATCTCGGCATCTGCCTCCACAGATGGCTCAAGCATCAGCTCCGCTCCCATCTGGGTCACTTCTTTTAATTTGCCCTGCAGGTTCGACGTATTCGTAAACGTGCTTCCGCTGTAGGTAAAACGAAGCGGTGCGGTCTCATCCATGAAATATTTTGCGGCGCATCTGGCACAGGACGGCGTAAAGTCCGGACGAAGCGCCAGAGTATTGCCTTCCTTATCGAAAAATTTATACAGCTGGGAAGAAGGCGTCGTGCCGATCTCTTTACTGTAAACATCAAAAAATTCAAACGTCGGGGTCTGAATATCCTGATACCCGTACAAATGGATCGTATCATGCAGCTTTTTCTCCACAAAAAGCTTACGCGCATATTCTTCTCCGTAAACATCCCTTACACCCTCCGGTGTATGAAGCAAGGATTTATTCATCGTTGGATCTCCTTTGCACTTTATCATGCTACCGTATTAGCATATGAAATCCTGTATAGAATATCAGATTTTTAAAATGCTGTCAACTCAAGTTCTTTGCCGTCCAGCACACATTTTATCAGCTCGTCGCTGTCATATTCCAGTTTCAGGGAAAAAAACGGACGGTTTTCCTGCAAAAGCTGAAAAAATACGCGGTCACCTTCCCACAGATTTAAGCTTTCCAGCTCTTTTATCAAAACCCATTCCAAATCACCCTCCGGGCAGTTATAATCCAGGGTCCCCTCCCAGCCATCTGCTGTATACAGGCACATGTACTGCGTTTCCACATCCTTTAACGCAAACGTTACGATTCCCCGAAACCGATAGGAGGTCAGTGTCAGACCGGTTTCTTCCTTTACTTCCCGAAGCAGGCAGTCCTCCGGACTTTCATAGGCGAGTGCATGTCCACCGACACCGATCCATTTGTCCTGATTGACGTCATTCTTTTTTTTGACACGATGCAGCATCAGATAGCTGTCGTCTTTTTCCAGATAACACAGCGTCGTCATTGTCCCGATCAGGGAATTTCTTTCTTCTCTGTTCATATCATTCCTCCCAGCTCTCCGGCCGATCCTCCAAGTCCTTTTGTAAAAGATCAAGATACGGAACAAAAACACCGTTTTTTTTCGGCAGGAAATACTCCGGGTTTAACTCGTCCAACCGGAAGCTTTTGCGCCCGCCCTCCTGCGCCCGATCCCAGAAATAGCGCAAATGTGCGTAGGGGAGATAATAAAACCGTTCCCTGTGCGAATAGTAGATCAGAAAAAAAGCAATGCCCTTCTGTTTTTCAAACCGATCCATAAAGGCTACCTGATGCCTGTGAATGTTTTGCAGGGCAAAGGTATCCTGAGCACATTCCTTTGCATCGAAGCAGACCGGAATGCCCTGTACAACTCCGATATAGTCTACCGTACTTTTCTGGTCAAAATATGCCAGCGTGATGTGCCTGTGCTCCTTGTCGATTTTGATCGGCGTAATCGGGGTCGGGATCTTCTGGATCAATGCCAGATTACTTTCCAGATATTTTTCATTCGTGCGGTTGATCAAATCCTCCAGTGTTGATCCCCGCAGTCCTCTTGAGTTCCAGGTTGCCATGTGATTGTTCCATCTTTCATTATAGTATAAAAAACCTGCAATACGGCTGCGTACAGTCTACGGCTGCCGCCAGGCTTTTTGTCCTGCGGTTTAGGGCTGTATTCCTGCCGCCAAAAGCAGCTTCTGAAAATCCTCCGGCAGCGGACAAGTGATGCCGCCTGTCGGTAAAATGCCAGAGGCAGCGTCCTTCTGGCGGATCTGCCATGCATGCAACAGCTGTCTGCCGATTCCGTAGGTTTGCTTCAGGGTTCGATTGACTGCTTCGTTTCCGTATTTCGGGTCGCCCAGCAAAGGATGCCCTGCCCAAGCAAAATGTGCGCGGATCTGGTGCGTCTTGCCGGTAAACAACTCTGCCTGGGCATAAGTAACCGTCCCAATGCCGGGAAGCTCCAGGCAGGCGAGGGGTTCGATCCCTGTTTTGATTTCGTCCGCGCCCTCCGCAGGCTTTGTTAAAATTTTAACCTGATTTTTTTTCGTATCCTTCAAAAGATAACCGGTCAAAATCTGTTTTTCCTTTACTTCCCCGAGCAAAAAGAGCCGATAATACTTATGAATCTGCCGGTTCCGGATCAGCCCTGTGAGTTTCTGCGTTCCCAAAAGGCTTTTGCCGCATAACAGCAGTCCGCTCGTGTTTCGATCCAGACGGTTGCACACCGACGGATGGAAGGTCACCAACGCTTCGGCGGTCAATTTTTTTTGAGACAACAAATATCCGATCAACCATTCGTTTGCAGAAAAATCCGTCACAGATGCCTTCTGGGAAAGCACGCCAGCCGGTTTATCCAACGCCAGAATATCTTCGTCCTCATATAAAATGCGAATATTTTTCAGTTTCTCAAATGCCAGAAGATATTCTTTTGTTTCCGCCCCTGCCGCCTTTTTTTGCGCGCTGTAGTCTGCAGGAGGTGCCCCGAACTTTTCCAGCGTTTCCTCTGCCAGAAACAGCTTTACCTCATCACCGATTAAAAGAATTTCCTTTCCGGTGCATTTTTTCCCGTTCAGAACAATATTTTTTTTGCGCATCATCTTGTAAAAAAAGCTGACTCCGGCTTCCTTCATATATTTATAAACATATACTAAATTTTGCTCTTTAATTTTACCAATATATTTATTTAAAAATTTATCCAGCCGTTGTCCGGCTTCATTTTGCCCGATCGTTACTGCACGCATCCGCTTTTCTCCTTATAGACTGATCGCAAATAAAAGTGCTTTGATCCGCGCTGTCCGCTCCGTTTCTTCTTCCGTGTTATCGCCCGCAGCGGATGCCTTTTCCAGCTCGTCCAGCCGATTTAAATACTTCGGCAGCTCTTTAAAAATCCGGATATGTACCTCCGAAAGCTGATTACGCATAAACATACCCTCCAGATGCTTCTCACAGCCCTTTATGTCTGCGAATGGATCCGCCATATAGCCGATCAGCTCCACCCCGGATAATGCCATATGCTGTACCTGATAAGTGCGTTCGTAGCTGGTAAATTCCAGATCGGTAAGGCTTTCCGCTGTCCTGATTTTTGCAGAGATTTTGCGGTAATCCGATTCGGAAATTTCATGACAGCGAAGCAGGGCGATCAGGTTTGCCGCGCTCCGGCACGCCGGAAGACAGCCAAGCACCGCAACGATCGTCAAAAGGTTCTGGTTGGAACCGGTCGACCAGATGCCCATTGCGTATACTGCAAAAGAAATGGCAAACAGCACAAGCGTTTTGCAGATGGACATTTTTTTGTTCCAGGCAAGGTATCCCTTCTGCCCTTTATTCTGATTCTTTTTCTTCTTCAATGACTTCGGTTCCTTTCTCTCTCATTTTCTGTACCAGACAGATGACCGGATCCTGCGGCAGCAGCCGTGTCATCGCCCAGAACGCCTGAATCGGCAGACTGCAGACGGACATCGGACGGTTTTTGCTGCTGGCGCGCAGCGCATCCTTGACCACCCGATCTGCCTCTACCATCGTATACTGTTTCATCGCAAGCGTGGATGCATAGTGCTCCGCCACTTCGAAAAATTCTGTTTTAACCGGTCCAGGGCAAACCGCCGTCACATAAATCTGACGTTCCTTCAGCTCTGCCCGAAGCGCCTTGGAAAAGCTCAAAACGAACGATTTTGTCGCCGCGTAGACTGAAAATCCCGGCTGGGGCAAAAATGCCGCACTGCTCGCCAGCTGAATGATCCGGCTCTTGGCCCGCATATAGGGCAGACATCCATAGGTTACTTCCAGAAGCGCCCGACAGTTTAAATCTACTTCGCCGGTCTGTTCTTTGATCGGAACCGTCGTAAAATCTCCCATCATGCCGTATCCGGCGCAGTTGATGAGCATGCGCACAACCGGCTTTTCTTCCGCAAGGCTCTCTGTCAGCACTGTCATATCCGCTTCGTTTGTCAAATCAAGCGGCAAAATCTTTACGGTATGCTGCATGCTGGAAGCGATTTCCTTTAACCGGCTTCCGCGTCTTGCGATCAGCCAGAACTCGTCCACGGAATGCAGTCCCCGATCCAGCTGCATGGCAAATTCCCGTCCCATTCCGCTGGAAGCACCTGTAATCACCACAATATTCATAGTTTCCCTCATTTCTGCGCACGTTTTTTTGCGCATGTCGAATTTGTCTCTTTTCCGTCTGTTTACACGCCCAGCTGCGCTTTTTCTTCTTCCGTCAGCGCGCGCCAGCTTCCTTTTGAAAGCGTCTCATCCAGGACGAGGGCACCCATCGACAGACGTTTTAAATACACGACTTCGTTGCCAACTGCCTGCAGCATCCGCTTGACCTGATGGAACCGTCCTTCTGTGATCGTCAGAAGCAGTCCACAGTCGGTATCCGAAAGCAGTTTTGTCTTTGCGGGCGCAGTCGGCGTTTCGTCCCCGATCTCAACGCCTGCTTCCAGCTTTTCGCACATCTGGCTCGTCACCGGCTTCTTCGTATGCACGAGATAGGTCTTTGGCACATGCTTTACAGGGGAAAGCAGCCTATGCGCAAGCGCCCCGTCGTTTGTAATCAGCAAAAGCCCCTCGGTGTCCTTGTCCAGCCGTCCAACCGGGGAAAGATCTTTTCCCGGAGCGTCCACAAGCAGGTCAAGCACCGTCTGATCGTGATGATCCCGCACCGCGGTCACAACGCCTGCCGGCTTATGCAGCATATAATAAAAATATTTCTGATAGGAAAAGCTGTGTCCATCCAGCGTAACCGTATCCTTTGTTTCGTCCACCTTCTGTTCCGGTGATTTTGCGGTTTCCCCGTTTACGGTTACCCGTCCTTTTTTGATAAATGCCTTCACTTCACTTCGGGTTCCGGCTTCCATTTCACATAAATATTTGTCCAGTCTGATCAAAATGTTCCTCCCGGTCTAATTTTTCTGTTGTCCACATACTGTTAAGTATACTATACTCTGAAAGTCTTTGGTAGAATCAATGCGCAGAAAGCTGTTTCTCTTTTTCTTTTTCGGAACCCTTTCTATCCTGTGTCTGTTTCTGCTGCGCTTTCCTGCGCAGGCCGGAGCGCTCGCCGCCAACGGTCTGACACTCTGGTTCTCCAAAATGATTCCTGCTCTGTTTCCGTTCATGATTCTGTCCGGTCTCTTTCTTTCCACCGGCTTTTCCAACCTGCTCGCACGCCTGGCAGCGCCCGTTTTGCAGCCCGTTTTCCAGACAACTGACGCTTGCCTGTTCTGCATCTTGACCGGATTTTTCTGCGGATTTCCGATGGGTGCGCGAGTCTGTGCACAAAGCCTTCAGCAAAAGAAGATTTCCCGCCGGGAAGCTTCCTGGCTGCTCGCCTTTATAAACAATATCGGACCGGTCTATTTTTCCGGCTATGTCCTGACGCTGTTTCCGGTGCGTACTCCGCTGACGGTCTGGCTTGGTATGTATCTGCTTCCGTTTCTGTACGGAATGGTGCTGCGGTACACGCTCTACCGCGATCTGCCGACGCAAAGTGTCAGTCGCATCTTTGTCCCGGCTTCTGTCCGCAGCCAGGCAAACACTCCAGCTAGCCCTACAGGTACGTCCCTTTCATCCGCCCGCCTGCTGTCCGCCCTGCATGAATCGATTTTGTCCGCGATGAACGGCATCGCCCAGCTTGGCGGATATATGGTCTTTTTCAACCTCTTAAATCTGTTCCCGACAGTCTTTTTGGCAGCTTATCCGGCATTTATACGCACGCTGTCCCCACTGCTCGAGATCACCAACGGGCTGTCTATGCTTCTGCCATCGGAGCGGCTCTGGGCGTATATCGTGCTGCCGTTTGGCGGGCTGTGCTGCATCGCGCAGACTGCAAGCTGCATTCACAAAACCGGGCTGTCGCTGAAACCGTACATCTTTCATAAACTGATCCTGACGTTATTGACAGCAGCGTGGTATCTGGTGCTTCCGGTGTAGACGGTGCACGTGACAGGTGTGTCACGGACTGCTTCGATGAATGCGGCACGCCAGCCGATACAGCACAGGACTCACGGATCCGCGCGACCCGCCGAGTGCGCATCCGCGTAGAGCATTTTTATCGTATGGAAACGAAGTTTCCTATACGATAAGAAAGAATCCTGCGAAGCAGGATTCTCCGCCTGCGG
>ENA-ORNT01000794-ORNT01000794.1-human-gut-metagenome-genome-assembly--contig:-NODE-794-length-22368-cov-3.381258_pt1 | contig 22368 bp, 20 predicted proteins | sample MGYA00242120_ERZ509032 | MGnify/ENA primary metagenome ERZ509032 (study PRJEB26280, sample SAMEA2338729) | human gut metagenome | biome: human gut; feature: human-associated habitat; material: faeces...
TGACATAACATTGGGTGATTTCTGGGGTATTGAATCCTTGAAGCCTGAAATAGACGATGATAAGGGTGTTTCGGCTATAATCGTAAACTCAGATAAAGGAAAGCAAGTATTGCATAATATAAATGTTGAGTTGCATGAAGTTCAATATGATGAATTGACAACAAGAAACTCTGCATTGGTTAAATCTTTCCCAAAAACTCCTAAACGCACCAAGTTTTTTAAGGATGACGGATTTACTTTTGAGGAGAAAGTGAAGAGGTTAGCAAAGAAACCATTCTCAATGAAAACTTTAGCGTATCGTATTGTAAGGAAGATTATTCCAAATATGGTTGTGGAAAAGTCAAAACGGCTTCTTAGATAATTAATTATAAAAAAATATTGAACTGATATAAAAATGAAAATAGGAATACTGACACAACCATTTCTTTCTAACTATGGTGGTTTGTTGCAGAACTATGCGTTGCAAAAAATACTTATATAGTTACATTAAATAATAAAATTATGGTAGTAATGGTTGGTTTAAAACATCCAAATGAGGGTGTTCAATTATTGGGAAGTTGTTTCGCTGTATCACAAAATGGTTTGTTTGTGACTTGTAGGCATGTTATAGGTAATCATACTAACAATTTAGTGTTAGTAGCTTCTTTCAGTGCAGACTCTATTAATAGATATCAAGATACGTCTGATAATCAATGTACAACAATAGAAGTACAATCGATAGAAACAGTTAATCCTTTATGCGATTTGGTTCTCTTGAAAACATCTATTTGTGATAGAACAGCTTCTCCAATAGGCACTCTAGATGAAGTAAAAGTTGGCGATGAGGTTGAAATCTTAGGTTTCCCCCATTGTGTAAATGATTGGCAGATGCACATTTTAACATTACAACGAACTATAATAGGTGCCAAAATTCTCAGGGAATCTAATGGCATAAAGTATAAGTATGCAATATTAAATGTGCAAACACGACCAGGTCAATCTGGATCTATGGTTTTTTGTCCTAGTCTACAGAAAGTAGTAGGAATACTTGTTGGTGGATATGCTCCAAATTCTGGTATAAGTTTGGGAGGCATCAATCCTTATGAATTGAATCAGACATCTTTCTGTCTAAGTGCTGAATATATTAACGAAATGCTAGAAGAATAATGGAAATTGTCAATGAAAGTCTAAATACATGGCTAGACATACTAAAGCCTTATCAGAGAAATACTATAAAGGCTTTGTTAGATCAAAATGATAACGATGAAGAGAAAGTAGCTCAAATATGGTTGAGTTCTGGAGGTCCAATCAATACTGCAACATTTGGTGGACTTCCTTCATCAGCTTCAAATAAAAACTATTTTCAGTGCCTTAAAGATGAACTCAATAAATTAATTTGCGGAGATGATACTTATGTAGAAGAGAAAAAGCAAATATTAAAAAATGGTAATTTGATTAATGTATGCGCTGCTTCAAAGATTGCATTATTATTATCACCTGTAATAGGAGTTAGTGTTCCGATTTTAACACCTGCAATAGTTTTGATGTTGCATGTAATAAGCAAGGTTTCTGTAAATGCTTACTGTTCTATGATAAAGAAATCATAATAAAACAAACCGACAAGGTTATCGATTAAGGATAGAATTGTAAACAGACCGATATGGGACTTAAAATTCGCAAGATAAAGTTTTTAAATGAAGTCCAGTTTGGAAACTTGGAATTAGATTTTTTGAATTCACAAACAGGACTTCCTTATCAAAACATTGTTTTTGTTGGTGATAATGGCGTTGGAAAAACAAATCTCTTGATGAATCTTAAAGAGATTATAAGTTCTCCATCTCGTTCATATATATACCGATATATAGAGTATGAATTGAGTGGTAGAGTTTGTCGATTTGAAAGATTACCTGATGATGCAGACCACAATGAAAGGTATCAATTGTATGATGCCGAAACGAATAGTATTTTTATGATAAATCCACTAGACGATGATTATCCAGAAGAGTTAAGACCACGTTCCGAAAAGATTATGATGTCTTATTCTAGTAATGATCATTTTGAGCAAAAGGGTGGTAATTTTTCTTCAGTGATAGATCGGCTGGTAAGGTTACAAGATGAAGATAGTATCAATTATGCTTATTACAATATTAAACATGATGACGCTCCTTTGAGGTGGTCTGAGTTCTTTCAAACGTCTAAAATGAAGACTTTTGCTGATTCTTTTAATGCTTTCTTTGAAGATATGGAGTATTTTGGGATGGGGTTCTCTAACCATCATGAAAAGGTTATAGGTTTTACAAAATACGGGAAGCAAATAAATACCCAGGGCTTAAGTTCTGGTGAAAAGCAAATTATAGAAAGAACAGTTCCAGTCTTGGAAATAATGACGGAACAAAAAGATAATTTACTATTTATTGATGAGCCAGAGATGAGTTTGCATCCAAAGTGGCAAGAAAAGGTTCACTCATATTTTAAACAACTTTTTACCGATGTTAGTGGTATTCAGCAGAACCAAATCTTTATGGCTTCTCATTCAAGTGCTTTCCTCAAAAAAGCTCTGACTGATGAAACATCTTTAGTAGTTCGTCTGACTAATCATAATGGTAGAGTAGAAGCGCAGCGAATAGAGCATCCTACATATTTGTCTTATGTTACTTTTGCTGAGGTTAATTATTTAGTATTTGATATTGTTTCAGCTGAATATCACAATCAGTTATATTGTCAAATTCAGAACAGGAATAATCTGTCAAAGGTTAAAGCCTGTGATGAATATATATATCATCATCAAGCTTTTAATTCCAGTCTGCATATGAGACATTCTGGCTATGGTCGTGTTCAATATAATACAATTTGCTCTTATATAAGAAATGCCATCGATCATTTTGATAATGGTCATGTATATACTGAAGAAGAATTGCGTAGTTCAATTCAACTCATGCAAGAGATTCTAAGGTGAATGATAATATATAGAGAGAAATTTGATTGAGCATCTTTATGCTAAGATAAAAGACACTTTCAAAAGATAGAAATTTATGAAAATAGGAATACTAACACAGTCATTGGGTAATAATTATGGTGGATTGCTTCAAAACTATGCATTACAAACGGTTTTGAAAAAACGAGGTTATGACGTGTGTACGTTGGATTGGACGTGGATTAATAGAAAATCTATAAAGACATACGTTAGACAGATAATAAATTTCTTCTTAAAAAGGAACAGAAGTAAAGTTTATATCCCTACACCAACTGAAGAAGCTGTTATACATCAGCATGTGTGCCATTTTCAAGATACATATATTACACATACCAACAAGTTTAAATCACATGGTGATTTTGTTGATTATGATAAAAAAGAAAGAGTGGGGGCATATATCGTAGGAAGTGATCAATGTTGGCGACCAAAGTACAACCCTTTTCAAGGAGAAATGTTTCTTGACTTTGTGTCTAATAGAAACGTAAAAAGAATTGCTTATGCTGCATCATTTGGTACAGATGAGTGGGAATTTAAGGACAATAAATATGCTAAATATGCCAAATTGTTTAAATTGGTAACTGTACGTGAAAAATCGGGAGTGAATTTGTGCAAAGACCATCTAGGGGTTAAGGCATATGATGTGTTTGATCCTACATTACTTATTGATAGAACAGATTACGAGAGACTTATTGCAAAGGAAGAAAGTGGTAACAGTGAAGGTGAATTATTTTATTATATTTTAGATCCAAATTCTAAAATAAAGGAGAGAATAAATACAGTAGGACATAAACTCAAAATGAAACCTTTTATGATTCTACCTAAATATAAAGAGGAATATAGAACAAAGGAAAATGTTAAGAATCATGTAAATGATTGTATTTACCCCTCTCCTACAAAATGGTTGAAAGGTATCATGGATTCCAAGCTTACTATTGTTGACTCTTTCCATGGGATGGTATTCAGTATTATTTTTAACAAGCCATTTTGGGTTATTGGTAATGTAAAGCGAGGAATGACTCGATTTACATCTCTTCTTGAACAGTTGGGTTTGGAAGACAGGCTTATTACTGTGGAAGATTTGGAAAAAGTGGACTTGCTTCAACCAATAGATTGGATAAAAGTAAATGCACTTAAAGACAAAAAGAAAAATGAATCATTAGCGTTGCTATTTAATGCTTTAGAAAATGAATAATCCTATAGTTTCTATAATAATTCCTGTTTATAAGGTAGTTAATTGTCTCCCAAAATGTATTGAGTCGGTCATTTCTCAGACATTTACAGAATGGGAAATGATTCTTGTTGATGATGGCTCACCGGATAGAAGTGGTGAGATTTGTGATGAGTATGCATTGAGAGATAGTCGTATCAAAGTATTGCATAAACAAAATGGAGGTCCGAGTTCTGCTCGTAATCTTGGTATAGAACATGCTCAAGGAAAATATATATGGTTTGTTGATTCTGACGATTGGATTGAACAAGGGGCATTGAGTTGTATCTTTAATGTTATGGATAATAGTAATGCAGATGTTTGCTTCTTTTGCCTTAATCCTATATCTAACAGTGAAGTTTTAGCTCCTTTCAATTTCAAATCTATTGTTGGTAATAATGTAGATGGTGTACATTATGTAGGAAAGCAAGATTGCGCCAAAGCATTTGTAGAAATAGAAATGTGTGGTGGAATGGGGTGGACATGTAATAAATGGTTTAAGAAATCTATAATAGATGAGAATCATATAAGATTTGATACTCGATTTGCCATTCAAGAGGATCATTTGTTTACACTATCATATGTGTTGCATATTAATCATGTAATTATAACAAACTATGCTCCATACAACTATGTAATGCAAAGCGGTACATTACTAACAAGAAAATATTCTTTTGAAAATACCAAGATGCGTAATGAGGCAATGTATGAGGCCCGTTGTAGACTATGTAAAACCTTCATGATAAATAATCTGAAATATGAAAATTGGTATACTTCAGATTATATTTCTAGAAGGGTGTTAAATCTAAGAAATTTTAAGAATTCAAATCTAACTATTAAAGAACGCATAGGTGAAATTAAAAATGTAAACGAGCTCATTAGAAAGCATGACGTTGTTAGTAAAATTACACGTATTTATAAAAAGATAAGTTGGCTCCCTGCCAATATTGTAAACATAATCGTTTCGTTAAAATAATAATTATGAATATTATCAGACATATCATCAATTATATCTGTCACTTATACTACCGATCTTCTTCTGAAAGATACATTAAATATCTAAAATCTAAAGGACTATCAATCGGGGGGGGTAATTTTATAGACCCCAAAACAAGTGTTATAGATGTTACTCGTCCTTCTTTAATTTCTATTGGTGATAATTGCTATATGAATAGGAACTTTACTTTATTGACTCATGATTGGGTTACTCATGTTTTTATTCATGCAGGTTTGAACTTTATCAATAGCAGTGGAAAGATAACTATTGGCAACAATGTTAGCTTCGGACAAAATGTGATGGTACTAAAGGGAGTAACTATAGGTGACAATGTTTTTATTGGCGCTGGAAGCATCGTTACTAAAAATATCCCCTCTAATTGTATTGCTGTAGGATGTCCGTGTAAAGCAATCATGACACTTGAAGAGTATTACAATAAACGCATAAAAAAATCACGTGATGAGGCTTTAGAATATGCACGAAGTATTATTGAGCGATTTGGTAGACAACCTGTTGTCGAAGATTTTTGGGAGGAGTTTCCTCTGTTTGTTAGTGGAAAAGACGTGGGTAAATATCCTAATCTCCCGATAAAAAGTCAATTAGGTCCGATATATGAACATTATGTAAAGGAGCATATTGCAGAGTTTGAAAATTTTGAAGCTTTTCTAAAGGAGGCTGAAAATAATGGTATAAGTAATGAAACAAAAACTATTAATAATTGATGTAAACCCATTTGGCGCACTCACAGATAGTGTGAAATGGGTGAAATATTTAAAGGATGAGTGGAATATTACGATGATATGCTTTGCTGCGAAAGACGGAAGTAAAGCAATGGCTGCTGGTTTCCAACTTATTCAATTGAAAAATTTTAAGAGGAGACAAATAAAAGCTCTATGGTTTCTGTTGTATACAATTATATACTTAATATTCTTCAAAGGGAAAATTGTAGTAGAGTATTTTCCTACTTGCGAAATATACAAAAAGTTATTTCCATGGAAACGAATGTTGGTAGACATCAGGACGCTATCTGTATCAAAAGAAGAAAGTGTAAGAACTGCACACAACAAACGATTAGTAAAGGCATGCTCTTACTTTGACAAAGTAACAGCAATATCTGAGGGAGTTGCTCAGAAAATTGGTTTATCAGAAATAGAGATATTACCATTAGGATCTGACGTAATTTCTACAACCAATAAGGTTTTTACAGATAGGATACGATTGATTTATGTGGGTACATTTACCAATCGACAAATAGAACGCACAATTAAAGGTGTTATCTCATTTCGAAAGGCTCATCCTGATCTTCCCATAGACTATAAAATTATTGGATATGGAGTTGCAGGCGAAGAACTCTTATTCAAAAAAATGATAACAGAGTATGATGCTAATGACTATATTCACTTGATTGGTAAAGTGCCTCATGACAAATTAAGCACTTATTTCGACTTTAGTAATGTAGGATTATCGTTTGTTCCTATTACAGACTACTATAACGACCAACCTCCAACTAAGACATACGAATACTGCCTTTCTGGTATATATTGTATTGCTACGGCGACAAGAATTAATAAAAATCTTATAAATAAGAGAAATGGAATGTTAATAGATGATACAGTTGAATCTGTAAAAAAAGGCATAGAATATTTCTGGATAAATAGAGATAAGTTTAACTCGGCCGAAATACGTAAGAGCCTACAAGAATGTACTTGGAAAAATATAGTTATCAATAAGTTCTCTCCAATATTGAAATCATTGTAACAAAAAATATGACATATATTATATACTATTTGCTAATACTTCTACTTGTTGTATTAGGTGATAAGCAGAAAGGACGAAGTATAGTGTTCAGAATATTGGCCTGTATCTTATTCATTGCAATAGTAGGATTCCGTAAGTATACAGTTGGCGTGGACTCTGAGTCGTATCGTGAATTGTATTATGCGATTCCAAATCAAAACTATGTTTGGATTGAAGTAGGTTACGATTGGCTTATACGTTTTTTGGATAGATTGCATTGCGAATATAACGCGTTGTATTTGGTAAGTATAACATTAACAGCAATTCCTATATTTTTTGTTTTGGAAAAAAGCAAGCATTATGCGTTTTCTGCATTTATGATTTACACAATGACTTTAGTAACAGTCATGAATGGTATGCGCCAATGTATTGCTGTCGGTTTGTTTATGTTAGCTTGTCTTTTTATTACGCAGAGAAAAAAATACTTATTCTTTGCATGTATGGGTATTGCACTCCTATTTCATTATTCGTGTGCCATTCTGTTCCCTCTTTATTTTGTATTAAACAGAAAACTGGAAAATAAAACCTACATTATTGCATATGTTGCGTCTTTTTTATTTTGTTTCATAAATCCCGTTGCTTATATTGCTCCTCTAGCCGATATAATGAATGTAGTAGGACATGATTATTCTGAGCATACAGAAGTAACAAGTCAAAGCCTATCCATATTTGGATTTATATACGATTCCTCAATTAATATATTGATTTTTTATTGGGCTTTGAAATCTAAATCATTTGAAAAATTTACAGTTGTTGCAAATTGTGCTTTTATTGCCTTAGTATTAAAAAACCTGTCATTCAACATGCCAATCGTAGGACGTATGATGATGTATTTTAACTGGTTCCAGTTTATACTTATTCCTTTGTCTATAAATGAAATGCGTATAAATTCACAAGCTAAATTGTATTGTAAGGCTTTTATTCTGACAATACTCTTTATAGGAGTATTCCACAACTTGTTCTCACCAGTCATGAAGATGGTGCCTTATGTGTTAGAATGATGCTATAAAACAGTGATATAAAAATATAAATAATAAAATAATGAAAATATTACATATTGCACATATTACCAATACACCTTTTAGTGGTGTTTGCTCTGTTGTACCTGAATACATAAAAAGTCAACATATAAAAGCGGATGTTGCTTTGCTAAATGTGGCAAATGAAAAAATAAATGGTATAGAACATTGTTTTCTATATAAAAACAATTGGAAAAATAGTGTAAGTTTGGAATACCAAAATCCCGACATTGTTATTTTTCATGAAGTTTATTATTGGCCTTTTATTCAAATAGCAAAGGATTTATTTAGAGAAAAGATTCCATATGTAATTATTCCTCATGGATGTTTGGTAAAAGATGCTTTGAGAAAAAAATGGTTAAAGAAGTATACTGCAAATATCTTATTCTTTAATGCGTTTATAAAGAAAGCACAAGCAGTTCAATGCTTGTCTGAAAAAGAAATGGTAAATACTCATTTTTCTGTACATAAATTTGTTTGTACTAATGGTATTACTATTCCTAATATAATTAAGCAGGACTTTCATACCGATGGTTTAAAAATCACATATATAGGGCGTTTGGAAGTTCATGTGAAAGGATTGGATATTATGATTAGTGCAGTAAAAAATGTATCCGAAGTTTTACGACAACATAAAGTACGAATTAATATATTTGGACCTGATGTAAATGGTATGTTTTCTAAAATTGAGTCTATGATTACTTATAATCAATTGAATGATATCATTATTTTACACCATGAAATATCTGGAAAAGAAAAAGAAAACACATTATATAACTCTGATATCTTCATACAAACATCTAGACATGAAGGTATGCCTATGGGAATACTTGAGGCAATGAGTTTAGGCTTGCCTTGTTTAGTAACACGAGGAACATCTTTAGGTGAGATTATTGAACGATATGATGCAGGATGGGTGGCAGATACAACGATAGATTCTCTTTCAAAAACACTGATAATGGCTATTTCGCAGAAAGATTCTTTGCAAGTGAAATCCCAAAATGCTCGACGTCTTGTGGAAGATAATTTTGCGTGGGATAAGATATCAAATCAAGCTTTAGAATTTTATAAGACGATTATCAATAATAAATAATAGATATATGAGTAATAAATATTCAGTATTAATGTCCGTGTACAAGAACGACGATTCGGACTTTTTAAAAATTGCGTTAGAGAGTATATATGACAAGCAGACACGTAAACCTGACGAAGTGGTAGTGGTGTTTGATGGTCCATTGAAAGAACAACTTTATGATGTGCTAAACGCTTTTCAAAAAGGGCGTGAAGACGTGGTGAAATACTATCCGCAAGAAGTAAACCGTGGACTGGGTGAGGCTTTACGCATAGGTTCAGAACTCTGTACAGGCGATTATATCCTGCGTATGGATTCTGACGACATAAGTGATGCAAAGCGATTTGAAAAACAGATAGCTTATGTTGAGGCTCATCCAGAGGTAGATGCTGTAGGTAGTGATATAGCTGAGTTTAATGAAGACCCAACGAAAGAAGAAATGCGCACTCGTATTTGTCCTGCCCGACACGAAGATATTGTAAGGATGTGCAAAAAGCGTAATCCGATGAATCATGTAACAGCTTGTATTAAGCGTAGCTCTTTGATGAAGGCAGGTGGTTATCAATCTTTACTTTTGCTTGAAGACTATCTGCTTTGGATTAATATGATTGTAGCTGGATGCAAACTAGCGAATATAAATGAGTCGTTGGTATATGTGAGAGTGGGCAACGGCTTTGATGGAAAACGTGGTTCAAAAGAGAGAATTATCGGATGGTCGAAGTTGCAAGAAATAATGTTGAAGCATGGTATGATTAATCATATGGAAGCAATTATGAATAAACTATATATCCGTGCTTTTGTAAAAACTCCTGTAGGGTTGAAGAAGTGGTTGTATAATAAAATTCTAAGAAAATAATAGGTCTATAAATGCTTGACAAAGATACTGAAGCATTGCTCTATTTAGTAAAGTTAGGATTGGGCGGAGATGTTGAAACTTATTTTGTTCAGGAATATGATTGGAATAATCTTAAGCATCTTTCAAGTAAACATAGTATTACTGCTATTGTTGTAGATGGTATGCAATGCTTGTATAAACAAGGCAGCTCGTATCTGGAGAATGTAAAAGATAAACAGATACGATTGCAGATGTTTGCACAAACAATGGCAATAGAGCGACAATATCAACTGTATGAAAATAAAATGACAGACTTGTTGGCTTTCTATCAGCAGCATGGTGTAAAGACCTTGCTGCTGAAGGGCTATGGTTTGTCATTAAACTATCCTAATCCTGCTCATAGACCTCCTGGCGATATTGACTTGTACCACTTTGGTTATGGAGGAAAGGCTGATGACTTCTTAAGGAAAGAGTTGAACATTAGGACGAAACAGAATGAGGATAAGCATAGCACCTTTGTATATAAAGGTTTGTCTGTTGAAAACCATGCTGTGTTTGTGAACGATGAATGTCATCCAAGTCTACATACTTTAGAGTTCTTTTTTGAAGAAGATGCGGATAATGCAATACCATATAATATTAGACTAACGGAAGGAAAAGATGTATCAGTATTCTTTCCATCCGTAACAACTAATGCTTTGTTTATACCTCTTCATTTGGGTGAGCACTTTGTACATGGTGAGGCTTCTTTACGACAAGTATGCGATTGGTATTGCTTTGTGAAAGCGCATCATTCGGACATAGACTGGACATTAGTTGAAAAGAAATCAAAAGAAGCAGGTTTCTTTGAGTTCCTGGGTTGTCTGAACACAATATTAATAAAGTATATTGGAGCTGATGCAACATGGTTGCCTCAATGGAAATGTGATATGAGATTAGTCGAAAGAGTATTTACCGAGATTTTGTATCCATCAGGTCTGCCTGCTAATATGTCGTTATGGGATAAGACGTGCAAGTTCTTTGCCTCAAACTGGAAATTCAAACTTGTATATTGCCACGAAAACATTCTTATGGCATCACTCCGTCAGGCAAGAGCATATTGTAGAGTGAAGTGGAATAAGAATGGGATGAGTATTTGGGAGAAGAATAAACAATAGCAAATTAGAAAGTTATCGTAGGTTTGATGTTCTTTATAAGAAAAGGAGTTGAGAAATAAGTTACTTTATAAAAATAATAAGTTACGTTTGGCTGATTGTGAACCGCTTTGGTTTAAAGGTGGTTGCTGGGTATAGAATATAGAAAATACAATCGTTTAATTTTTATGGCTGAATTGGATAAAAATCGTAATCGCCTCATTGCCTTATTAGGTAATTGTGCAAAAGTATTGTCTTTTAGAAAAGATGCAACAATGAGATATGCAATGGAACGAAGTAAGGATGAGTAATGACAACTTAAAATTTATCTCCAGATATTGTTGTTGTCAGATTTATTGTATATCTTTGTAGAGGATAGGCTGCACCTCGGCAAAACATTCAAGCAAGCTTGATGTTCTGCTCTCGGTTTGCACTATCTTTGTAATAGGTATAATTTCTTAAACGTGAAGAATATGGCACAGCAAACATTACAATTCAATCAGGCGTAACTCCAGCTGTTGGATATGATGTTTTAAAAAAACTCGCTATTAAAAGTGTCATTATAAAAGACAAAAAATAAAGTGCTAACTAAAACAGTAATATAAGGAAATGGAGATTCAATATCGAGGTCTTGCTTATGTGGTGGGTGTAAATGAATACTTGCAAGCCAACAAATTGTCAAATGCAGTGTATGATGCAAAAGCTATAGCTGCAGAGCTTAAGACTGTGGGCTTTAATGTGAAAGAATCATATGACATAGATTTAAAGAAATTTGTAAATGAATTTGATAATTTCAAAAGAGAGCTTAGCAAATTCAATGTGGGCTTGTTCTATTTTGCAGGTCATGGAGTGGAATTTGAAGGTAAGAATTATCTTCTACTAACAGACTCGATAGCAGATAATGAGACGGCAATAAAACATACAACGTTTGACCTTCAGAGTATCGTAAATGATATGCATAAAACAGGTTGCAAGATGAACATACAGATTATTGACGCTTGTAGAAATAATCCTTATGGTACGGGAAGAGGAATAGCATCAACCAACCTTGCTCCTGTATTTGCCCCACAAGGAACACTGATAGCCTATTCCACCTCACCTGGAGAAACAGCTATGGATGGTGGTATGGGTAAGAACAGCATATATACAGGAGCACTTCTTCAGCACATGAAAACAAAAGGTCTTCAAATTGAAGATTTCTTTAAACAGGTTCGCACAACGGTGTATTCTTTGACAGGTGGAAAACAAACAAGTTGGGAGCATACTTCATTAATAGGAAAATTTTGTTTTAATGCTGGTATGCTGATACATTCTGTGTCTGTTGGCTATCCTGATGAGGCTATTAAGTATGACAATTGGCCTGTAGAATCTCGTATAAACCAGTTGAAAGAGGATTTGTTGTCAGGCACTTTTGATAAACAAAGGAGCGCGTTGCGGAAAATAAAACAGATAAATCCTAAAGAATACACTCGCGATGAGATCTTTATTTTGGGTAGGTCGGTTATGTGGGCAGCATTTGCCAATTGTTTTGATTGTCAGGCTTATGTGGAAAATGCAAGTGAAATAGCTGATTATTATACAGGAAAAGAAAATCCGTTCTTTGACGGTATGTTGTTTGAGATGTATTTCAACCATGAAGGAATGTTTGAGTATGGTGATGCTAACATTGACTATCTTGATACGCATCTAAAATGGATAGGACGAGAAGAATTGGTATGCTCTTTTGATTTCATAGAAAAAGTTCTCAAACCATTTGAACGGAATTTGTTGTTTATTCCATCAAGAAATCCTCAAATGGTAACAGTCAATATCCAATTAGTATCTAATAATATTTCGCAGCCATGGGGAGATGAAGATGTAGAACGAATTGTATCTGTAAAGCATGACACAACAGAATTGTTGGATTCTGATATCTTACCTATATATTATGGAGCATTTGGCGAAATGTCTTTTGATAATCTCAGCTCTATAATAAGCAAGAACTTTTGCATACCAAGTAGCAGATTAAAAATCATTACGAACAAGCCTGAATGTAAGGCTAAACTCCATCTTTCAGTTGGTTTGAAGAAGTTGCAAGATTTACATAAAGAATAAGTGATATTTAGAAATGGCAAAAGTTTTATCTACAAAGAGTCGATTGAGAACGGGCTTGTATAAGACGAGTACATCAATGTTTTTTACGCCAAGTAAGTTGTTTGAAGCTCAAATGACTGAGATTTTTGATGAGGTATGGCCTACTGTAACTGCATTGAAAATGCTTCGTTGGCAAGTAAAGGGGTATTATGAAGAATATTGCATTAAAGATAATAGTAGGCTAAGTCAAAAATTTGTTGAAATAGAAGATGTTACAAATAGGCCTAACTTATATAGGATATGTCTTGAGAATTCATGGGAAGACACCGAATATAAGATAGCGAAAAATCTCTTGACCAACATATTTGCATGTTATGAAGGGTGGGTAGAAAATATTCTTAGACTTTTAAATGTGCCGGATTTAAAAAAATATGTCATGTGTTTTCAGAACCCGACATCAAGGCCAATAACTATCAAACGTTGCTTAATCAATTATCAGTTGGAGGAAACGTTGATTTGATAGATGCTTTCTATGACGTTTATAAGAGAACGAGTAAACATCATGAATATTCTAAGTTAAATAATTGGCTTCTATTTTATCGGTATTTCAAAGAGTGTAGAAACGCGATTATACATAATGGAGGTCAGACAACGAAACGTGTTACTGATGCTTATTCACAGATATCGAGTTTAACTGCTACAGATTTAAATGTATTAGAAGTACCGCAGTTCTATGCCACCTTAATAAACAAACCTATTCGTTTGTCACTTCGTGGTGTTGTCGGATTTTCTCAGATAACAATTAAAATAGTTTCTACATTAGATGTTGAGCTTATTAAAGCAAAAAATGCAGATGAGTATTTTGCCAATAGAATACTTGAAGAAGTAAAGGGATGTCAAACCATCTCTTCTGAGATAGTAAAAAGACAGAAAAGTGTTTGTTCTTTAGCTTTAAAAGGATGCTTTCAAAAACCAGAGAAAATAGATTCTGCTTATAAAGTCATGAAAGCTGGTCATGTGGTTTTCTAAATCATTAATAAAGAATTGTGGTTTGCATTTCCAATAGAATGCTATTATCAATGCTGTAATTCTAATTGCGGACATGTATAATTATAGTACGATCAATATATGAATAATCTTAAATCTTTTTATCAAACGGTAGCTGATTTGTTACGGAATGAAGGACACCAAAGCTTGTCCAAGTTTTGTAATGAACGATACATGTCTGACTCTGTTGTCGACCATGATAATTGGGATGGGGGAATAGATACATACGATATTGTAGTAGAAGTTCCTGTCTCTATTTTTAGCAATTGGCAATCAGACGCTGGTGGCATAGAAGAAAAGGAAAAATGTATTGAGGAAGCTTTTGAGACCGCAGTTAGAGGTATCAATGCCATAAGGATAGCCCATGTGACTATTCGCCCAAATGCTATTGTTAATGATGAAAAGCAACAAATAAAGAAACCTCTTTCATTGAAGATTCATTTTGAGGTACAGAGAAAATGTGGAAAAAGGTCTGATTATATAAAGAGTGTTAAAGCGCCCAAGCGTTATCCTTGTTTCATTCTTGTCTTTAATTGGAATTGGAGTGATTATGATTATTATACTTGGTTTTGTTTGTTCTATTTTGCTTCTGAAAACGACAAGTATAAGATAGGAGAATTAAAGATAATGAACTCTGGGCATAATAATACTATGGATGCTTTGCCAAAAGAATTTGACGAACCTCTTGATGATTCGTTTTGTTCAGTGGGAATAGATTCAAACTATTATGTTTGCTTGAGAAAGGTATTGAAAGATGAAAATCTTATAAAAGAAGTGCAACATTATCTTTGTGATTGTTCCTTTAATCCGACACTTTATGATCGTCATCATGATGATAGTATATTTAAAAACTCATTAATGCGTGACCTTTCAGCCAATGAGGCTTTTAATGAAGGACAGGCTTTGGCAATGGGAATGAAGCCAGACGATATGTATTCGTTTAAATATACTTACCATCCGGAATATGATACTTCATTATATGCTATATGGAATGTTCATGTCCAATATCATCCATTATCCTTTATGCGTACAATAGGTATTATAGGAAATAATGGTGTTGGTAAGACGCAGATTTTATCAAAATTTGTGACTGATTTGCTAAACCGGAATGGAAATAATTTTGCGAAGTTACCTCTGTTCAAAAGTATTCTCGTTATTTGTTCCACTCCTTTTGATTGTTATCCTGACAGTACACGAGGAGGAGACGATGTCTATTATAAATTGTGTTGTCTTGAACAAGACAAGATAAATACTATAGAAGAACTAAAAAATAATCTTAAAGAGATTGATAAACGTCCTACGGTTAATGGTCGCTCTATGCTTTCATTATGGAAGGATTTATCGGCCAACTATGTAGATAAAACATTTGTTAGTAGTGTGATAAAAAGGGTGCAAGATAATGAAGGCAATAATACTCTTAAGATTATTTTTGATGCAATGGAAGAGAATGTCAAGGTGTTAAGTTCTGGTCAGCTTCACATCTTGTCACTTATAACTTATATATGCGCTAATATCCATTACCGTTTTCTCTTAATTATTGACGAGCCTGAGGTTCATCTGCATCCACATATAATGATGGAGTTTGTTGCGACTTTAAGCAAATTGCTCACAGTTTTTAAAAGCTATTCAATTATCGCTACTCATACTCCTTTGGTAATCCGTGAAATGGCAGGTAGGAATGTTTATGTAATGCAGAAAATGGAAAATGGTATTCCGCAGATAGCGCCTGTTGCTTTTGAAACTCTTGGCGAGGATGTTTCTACTCTCTATCGCAATCTGTTTGGCTATGATGAAAATAGTTCTTATTTTAAGAAAATGGTTGATGAACTTTGTAGTAAGGGTAAAAGTTACAAATATATTGTTGATTGGTTTCAGCGTGGTGTTAAGTTGAATGTTAATGCGTTGCTGATAATACGTGACGCAATAGAAGCGAGAGACAATGCATAAATTTAATAAGAATCCCATAAGTATTGATGAAAATCTCAACAACGTAGGAAAGGGATTGCATAAAGAGCAAAGATTATTTTTCGATAATGAAAGAGCAAACCTGAAGAATGCTTTTTTTAATTATGATTCTCATTCTACAACAGACCCTGTCTCTTTAGAAAACTTACATCCAATATGGGCTGAGAATATTGCAGATACTGCAATTCAGAAGAGTGCTAAAAAAGAAAAACAGGATAGATCTTTCAATCTGTATGGCTCAAGTCGTCCATTTGTCAATAACCATTGGGAAGCATTGAAGGCAGCAAATGGTGGTAATGTATTAATGTGTCCTATATGTGGATTGGAAGAATGTTCGGAGATGGATCATTACATGCCTCGTTCTCTTTTTCATGAATTCTCCTCGCATACAAGTAATCTTATACCACTCTGCCATGATTGTAATAAAGATAAACATGATTATTGGTTGAATAGCAAAGGGGAACGATACTTCTTCAATGCTTTCTTTGATCGATTACCAGCAAAAATTATAGATTGTAAAATAACTATAAGAAATGGATTCCCACATGTCAAAGTTAGTATGAATAATGGGCTTAATAAGGCAAATTATTACGATAGTATAGTATTGCGAACTTTCAGTATGCTAGAACTTCTAAGAAAAATACAGATGAAGGCAGACATGTTCATGCGGTCTGAGACACAACGCCTTATATCTGATTATGCGATACAGAAAACTAACTATCATGATAACAGAGAGGAGTTCTGGAATTCAAGGATAAGTACTTATAACGAGTATATAAAACATCCTAACAGTTTCGATTTTATTGAACTGGAAATGTACAAGGCTATGGTATCTTCATTGGAAATAAAAGATTGGGTGGAGAATAGTAAAGAGTTCTACAGCATATGATAATAGTCTAATTGAAGAAATGAAAACTATAGTGTTAAAATGAATAAAATATTGCTTGGACATGGAAGATATATACCAGAATAATATACCTTATACTGATTGTATAGCAAGTGGAAATGATACTTTACAATTTCCACTTGAATATGATTGGTATACACCTGTTTATAAGATTGTTCACGATACGATTGGTGTGCCGATGGATAAGACTCAAGATGAAATATTAAAGCTGCTAAATGATATTTATGTAGATGGAGTAGGGTATAATGATGTTGTTGGAGTTGTGGCTGTTCCTTTAATTATAGCATTGTTTGCCTTTTCTTTTCCATTTGTATTTGACAGAATAAATCAGATTAACGACAAGTATCAATCCAAAGTATTGTCGTCTCTTTTCAGTTCATTCTTATTGTATAAGTTATATTGGTACGTCAGCCTTATTTCGATTGTTTATGTACTTGTGTATGGTGCTTGTACATTGTTCTGTAAAGATAATGTGTTGGGGGACTATGCTATTATATGGAATGGTATATCTTTATCTGTTGTTATTGTCTATGTTTTGATTGTATGGTTTTTTGCGAGGATTACAGTAAAGTATAATGACCCAGAACAATTATTAGGTATACTTGATACACTATATAAATATGAACGAAAAATATCGGATATTAAAGTATGGCGGTTAAAGGCTAAAGCTTTCTTCAGATATTCGCGTCATAGAAAAGATGTGGAAGGTAATTCTGCCTTTATTTCTGCTAAAAATATGGTGTCAAGATGGCAAGAAAAATTGCCAGAAGAAAACTATATAAACAGGATAAATGAAATCGCCAGATATGCTATAAATCAAGATGATTTTGGGCTTTTTCAGAATTCCCTTATGCGACTTGATGGTACTATTGAACGTGAAAAAAGGGCTGTTTCTAAATGGAATGCTAAGATAGATGAAAATGATGTAATACAAGAAGGAGCTCAGCATCATTTAACGATGAATTTCTTTATGAGCTTAATGCTCGATTTAAAACCATTTTCAAGAGGCTATATGTCTAATGAAACAATAGTATTTAAAATGGTTGGAGCTTTTAATCGGTCAATGTATTTACATCATAATGATAGTTCGTTTTTGGCCGCTTGTTTGCGTAGAATGATTGACAAGGACAATGAAGCATTGATACTTAAATACGTTGATTATACGAGCTATTACTTTGAATACATCAGGTTTTTGCCACGTGTTCATTATATAATTGGTGGAAAACTAAATGTACGTAGTAAGGTTGAGATTAAATCGTATGAATCATGGAGATACTTGGTTGTATTTCATTATGCTGCATTGGCTTATGGGTTTGGACGTGGAAAGTATGCATTGCTGAATATAAACCTAAATAATCATTATGATGCGTATGATTTATATCCAAAGTCTGGTGCTGAGGCTTTGATTAGATATGCTCAATGTAAAGAACAATCAGTATTTTTCAAAAATGAGTTGTTGTTTGATAAGAATACCGATGTGCATAAGGTTTTGGCAAGATATACTTCGGCTCTAATTATGCTGTTGTCCAATGAGGGAGAAAAGGGGATTGATATCTCAGATGATGGAATTGTAGAGTACATAAAAATAATAGAAAGTGAAAAGAAACGTTTGAAGGAAGAGGCTGAGATTGTAAAACACGATAAGAAATTAATAGATATATATCCGTATTTGGAAGATGTTGACTTTGAGAAAATATTGGATGCTCAAATAAAACAATTAAGGTCGATTAATGATTTGCCAACGTTGAAGGAGAAACAGAAGCCTAATAGTTGTTTGATAACTAAGATTTTTAGATTTTTTAATGTCAAACAAGATAAAGAGGTGACTATACAGAATTTGTATAAGATGACACTTGACGATAATATCTTGGTTGATTTTAAACAGCGATTTGACCAATTTGATAACGATATTGCAAGGTATATTCCACAAGGACTGTTTGCTGATAAACCTGAGAATAAGGTGGAAAAAGAATTGGTAAATCCTTGTCAACTTCTTGTGTATAAGTTGCTATTCCTTGATTTTTCTCTGTATTCTTTTGGTCGTAATATCTATTATGATTTTGTTGAGATAATGTCTAACAGGATTATGTACTTGGCTTTATGTGCATTTCGAAAAATGAAGATGCGTGAAAAGACTCTTGTCTATCCTGATTTTGACTTGTTTTTTGAGGAATTCACTCGTGGAAAAGTTGAAGATTATGTGTTAATTGATATAGAAAGTCCATTTCATGCGGTTTTGAATATCAGGTATGTTGGATATAAAGCATTCTATAGACAGATAGTTCCATATATTGAGATAGATGCTGTAGGAGCAAGAAATAAACTTAATGATTTGGACAATTATGAATATTTCAAGAACAGTTTGTTGATTGTTAATAAATCAGATCTTCCTGCGATTGCAAATAGTTCAAATGAGAATGTAACTATAGACTTTAAAGAAGAGACGGATGAATTAAAAATGAAGATGAATGTAAGGACAACGGTTGATGTTCATAAAGAAATCCGTTTTAATAAGACGGCAGAAATTGCTGTTGTTAGACTCAAACAGTTGTCTCTTGGATAGTTAAACATATTCTGTATATGTGAAAAGACGCATATAAAGATATTCTTGAATATCAGGAGAGCTGGGATAACATAGCTATCAAAATTTATCTCTAGATATTGTTGTTGTCAGATTTATTGTATATCTTTGTAGAGGATAGGCAGCACCTCGGCAAAACATTCAAACAAGCTTGATGTTCTGCTCTCGGTTTGCACTATCTTTGCATAAGATAGGCAGCACCTCGGCATAACATTCAAACAAGTTTGATGTTCTGCTCTCGGTTTGCACTATCTTTGTAGAGGAATCCTAACAATTTAATAAGACGATTATGATTTTACGCGTAATTATAGATAATTTGTACTCCTTTAATAGAACAATGGAGTTCAATATGTTCACCAACAAGAGTCAGAGGCATCTGGAGCATAAAAGACATATTGGGAAAATAGCTTACTTGAAAATGGCTGCTATTTATGGTGCCAATGGAGCAGGTAAATCTAATATGATTAAGGCTTTGGAGCTTCTGAAGAAAATGGTGATTGGAGGAACTGTGTTTTCTTATTTGGATAATTTGAAGTTCAAACTGGATAATGAATGCCAAGAAAGATGTTCTTCCATTGCAGTAGAGTTTGTTGTTGAAGAACATGTCTATTTTTATACTATATCGTTTGATAGCTCTGGAGTTTACTATGAGTCTCTTTCTGAAACATTGGCATCTGATGAAGATAGAATTGTTTTTGAACGAGAATATGCGGATGGCAAAGAAAATATTTCTTTCTATAAAGGTTATTGTGATGATCCCAAGAATAAATTGTTTGTGGAGATGCTTGCAGATAAATTCTTGGGAAGAAGGGACGTGCTCTTAACTATGCTTCAGGAGAAATATGGTAATGAGTTCGTGGAAACAAAGGTGGTATTCAAGTGGTTCTATGATACCTTGCATATCGTTTACGGTAGTGAGCAAATATCTCCAATAGCTCATGTGTTTGGTTCGGACAAGAGTCTTTTGGATTTTGGCAATAAATTGGTCTCTACATTATCGACTGGTGTTGAAGGTATTAAGACTATAAGATATGATGTGGAACGCAATGAAAAGAATGTTGAAATATTTGATAGGCTTGAAAATAATCCTAATTCTGTATTGGAAAAATTCGACCCGTATACTGGTGACAGAATCAATTATGTGAAAGAAGGTGACAAAGTTATAGCAGAATCAATTCGTACTACGCACGCTGATAAAGAGGGTCAGGGTGTTGCTTTCAATATAGGAATGGAGTCGGACGGAACGCAGAGATTGGTGGACTATATACCAATGCTTAATGGTATACTTAAAAGAGGGGAGATATATGTTGTAGATGAGATAGAACGTAGTATTCATCCTTCTGTTATCAAGGAACTTGTGCGTTTGGTGGCTGATGACAAAAACATGAATGGTCAACTTGTGTTCTCTACACATGAAACTTGTCTGCTTGATCAGGAAATTCTTCGTACTGATGAAATATGGTTTGCTCAAAAGAATGCTCACGGTTCTACGGAGTTGTATTCATTGAGTGACTTTAATGTGCATTCTACTGCAAATGTAGAGAATGGCTACTTGAACGGACGCTATGGCGGTATTCCTTTTATGAACGAACTTAAAACACTACATTGGGATGAAGAATAAGTATCTGGTTAGACCAAGGAGATATGAGCGACTTGAGCCATCTCGTGATTCTCGCAAGATTTATATTTATTGTGAGGGAAACAGAAGGGAGTTTGATTACTTCAAATTCTTCTGTGGGTTATCTTCTAATGTGAATATTATTCCTATTCCAAGCAAGAAAGGCAAAACGGATCCAAATAAACTTATGGAAGCCGCGAAAGAAGATTTTGCTATTGATGATAATATGAATCCGAAGTATTCGCTTGATGTTAACCAAAATGATAATGTGTGGTTTGTTATTGATACAGATGAATGGGGTAGTAAAATCTCAGAGTTGAGAAATTTCTGTAAGTCGCAAAATAATAAGACAGGGTGTGATACATGGTTTGTATCACAAAGCAATCCTTGTTTTGAAATTTGGCTTTATTATCATGAGTTTGACAAGAAGCCAGTGGATGAGAATGTTAAGAGATATTCATCTATGAAGAATTTTGTGGATAATATGATTCCTGGTGGTTTTGATAGTAGAAAACATCCGGCCAAGATAGATTCTGCTATCAATAATGCGAGTGCTAATTATGAGGAGTGTAATGATGCACCTGTATTATATAGTACGGAAGTATTTAAGTTGGGCAAAGTTATATATCCTTTTGTAAAGGACGTTTTATAAACTTTCAATGTCTTCAATTAAAATAAATTTTGAATTAAGTAATCGGCTTTGCTGCTTGCCAGAGCAAGAATTACGAGTTACAAATTAGTGCGCTTTGCGTATTATGAATTATTCATTTTTGAATTACCCAATTTATCAATTCTTAATCGCAGACGTTAGCCGAGAATAACTCCTAACTCCTAATTCAAAATTCATAACTCATTCAATACTCCACCACTAATTTCACAAATCGGATATTGTGTGTGTTAGAGGTGACTTATACTATACCGGTACACTTTTTTTGTACCACACTTGTTTTAATTAAGCACATTTTTTTTAGATATTCCATAAGTGACTTGGTCAGCGGGGCTTTGCCTTGTTGACTGAGCCGCTGTATATTATATTTTTTCGTTTGTAAAAAAATCAATTTATTTTTATGACAACTTATATTATTATTTTCGTTCTGCTATTGGTGGCAGAACTCGTGTATTTCCGCATTGCGGACAAGTGTAACATTATTGACAAGCCTAACC
>ENA-ORNT01000795-ORNT01000795.1-human-gut-metagenome-genome-assembly--contig:-NODE-795-length-22358-cov-3.305564_pt1 | contig 22358 bp, 16 predicted proteins | sample MGYA00242120_ERZ509032 | MGnify/ENA primary metagenome ERZ509032 (study PRJEB26280, sample SAMEA2338729) | human gut metagenome | biome: human gut; feature: human-associated habitat; material: faeces...
GTATGCACTCAGACGCTCAGTTCGCAGGTTCTTCTTCAGTTCCTGCTCACGTAGAGATGATGGGCTTCCTCGGCATGGGTAACAACCCAATGGTAGGTGCTACTGTAGCTATCGCCGTTGCTATCGACCTCGCTTTGAACAAGAAGTAATTCTTAGAATTCAGAGATAAACTTGAAGGCGGATTTCCAATCGGAAGTCCGCCTTCTTTCGTTTGTTCACATTGTGATAAATAATACCCACAACGAGAGCTAGCCCTTGCCTGTTCCATGGCAATACTTGCACTTGCCCGTACCATTGCAAGACTTGCATTTGCCAGACCAATTGCAGGCAGTACATTTTGCCCTATCTCCTCCAGCTGAGTTCCAGCCCGTACCATGGCAGTAACCACACAAGCCAGAGCCACTACAATACGACTTTCTGTTGGAGCCAGTAGGACTACAAGTGCCAGAGCCGGCACAATGCTTACACTTGCCTGTAGATGCCCCACCATGCGAACTATGATTTCCAGACGATGACGATGTTCCTCCAGCACTCGCCACACTGCCCATATCACCAGCCGTAGCCGTTCCGCCTCCCTTGATAGACGAATAGGTACTATATGCAGTGCTTGCGACTCCGATGATGGCACCAGCTATCTCAAAGCCTTTCGACCATCTTTCCGAACGTCTCTCCTTTCGAGAGTCCTTAGCCCATTGTAGGTTTTTCGCAATGACACTATCATTGGGTACCAACTCGTGAGCCAATTTCAATTTGCGCATACCTTTGTTATAGTCCTTATTTTCGATGTCTATCAAAGCTAGGTTGTTGTACGCCGACGCATATTCAGGATTGATGCTCAAGACACGCTCATAGGTTTTTCTTGCGGCAATTTTACTATTTCCCTCCTGTTGTATGCCCATATTCACCATATCGTACAGCAAATTCGGGTCAAGGTTTCCCTCCAAGTCAATCCATCCCTTGACATTCAATGCCGTGACATCAGATTTTCCCTGGCTAAATGGCGACATCGAGTCAAAACAAGGATTGATAAGCTTGGCTCCATTGTAAAGGTAAGCCCCCCAAAGTCCAGATTTGGAAACCAAGAATACCGCATCATCCTTGTCGAGTACCACCTTGTCATAACCTTGTGGCACAATCATCCTTTCATACTCGTCCTTATAACCCAGAGAGTCAGCAGTTCCCACCTTATTATATATAAGTTTCTGACGCCAGTTCTTGGCTATTTTCTCATTAGTGGCAGCAGAAGCCTGATGAATAGCATCCAAGAGTTTGTCAAAAGAACCATTGTTCTTCATTTCCTTTGCCTCCTTTGAGGCAGCCCTCCAAGCCTTGTTACTGATAGGAACAGTTATCATCGCCGCTTTCACCTTGTTGTCAATAGGAACCACCACCTTGCCTTGCACGTTGATGGCTCCCCACTTACCATTTTGTTTCACCGCAGCTACCATGTCATCAGTAAAGGCATCGGCATCTTCATACTCGAAAGGTATCACCACCTTGCCTTGTTTGTCAATGTACCCCCACTTTCCATTCTTGGAGACAGCCGCCAATCCTTGGTGGAAACCATCAAGATCATCCATCTTGTCGTAAATGGGAGGAATAATGAAACGGTTATACATATCTATAAAGCCCGTCTTTCCCGCAACTGACACCATAGCAAGGTTTTCACGGAACTTATTGGCAGCCTTGTCATAATGAGGAGGAATCGCCCAATCTATCTGGTCTGCCTCCGACTTCGAAATCAACACTGAACCGGCCTTTCCAAACCAGTTGATGGCAGTGGAAGTAGTGCCATGAATCGGACTATTGATGTTTTGCTCCTTAAAAGCATACCCACACTTCTTGGTATAGGGGTGTTTGACGAGATTGAGCTTATAGCTGATCAACTCGTTTTGCGACCATGCATGGGTAGCACAAAACGACAACATCAGCAAGAGAACCCAAGATTTGAACGTTAAATTTCTCATGAGATTTAGCTTTAAATGATGAATTTTCTGCAAAAGTATAAAATTCTGTCGAAATCGGCAAAAATTCGACATAGTTTTTTTTCTTACGAATAACAATTTCCATCATGCGAAACAATGATATAAGAGTCATAAGTCCACCTTTGTAAATTCCTTTCATTTTTCCTCCTAAAAATTTGGAGGTTACAAATAAAAGTTGTAGCTTTGCAATAAATAAAAATGGCACTATGGCTATCAGACAAAGAGAAAAGCGAATCTATCGCAAGCGCATCCCTTACGGAATGCAAAATTTTGAGGCTATCATCAAGGAAGACTGCTACTATGTAGATAAGACTCCCTTCATCTGGGACGTGGAAGAAGCCAACAAGTATTTCTTCTACATCCGTCCTCGCCGCGTCGGCAAGACGCTCACCATGAACATGCTGGAGCATTACTACAACATCAATAGGAAGGACGACTTTGAGACGCTCTTCGGCAACCTCTATATCGGTCAGAACCCGACTCCGGAGCGCAACTCCTACTTGACCTTGCGCCTCAACTTCGCCGTCATCGTCGGAGGACTTGACGACTACCAGAAAGGTATGGACGCGTATTGCAACATCCAGTTCAACTACTTTGTCGATGTCTATGCCCGCCTCCTGCCAGAAGGCACCAAGGAGGGACTGAATGCGCAAAAGGATGCCATCGCCCAGTTGAACTACCTCTATAACCAGTGCTATAAAGTAGGTCAGAAAATCTATCTCTTCATCGATGAGTACGACCACTTCACCAATCAGATTCTTGCCAACCAAGCTCATGAGGGCAGATACCTGAAACAGACACATGGCGAGGGTTATCTCCGCAAGTTCTTCGATACAGTCAAGGATGCCTCGGTCAACAGTCTCGGACGAGTCTTCGTGACAGGCGTGAGTCCCGTGACGATGGACGACCTCACGAGCGGCTTCAATATTGGCACCAACTACTCGCTGAATCCACGATTCAATGAAATGACTGGATTTACGGAGGTAGAGGTACGAGAGATGCTGGAGTACTATTCTAGTGTATTACCTTTCAATCATACCGTGGACGAGCTCATCCAAGTGATGAAACCTTGGTATGACAACTATTGCTTCGCAGAGGATTCGTATGGTCAAACCACCATGTACAATTCCGTGATGGTGCTCAATTTCCTCTATAATTATATCGATAGAGGTTACCACATCCCGAAGAACATGGTGGAGAGCAATGTGCGCATGGACTACGACAAACTCCGTATGCTCATCCGTCATGACAAGGAGTTTGCCCACGATGCCAGCATCATCCAGCAGTTGGTCACCCAGGGATACGTCACGGGCAAGCTCGTGGAGCATTTCCCTGCCGAGCGCATCAATGACCCAGACAACTTTCTGAGCCTTCTCTTCTACTTCGGAATGGTGACGATAGATGGAACCTATCAGGGAATGACCAAGTTCGTGATCCCTAACGAGGTGGTTCGTGACCAAATCTACACCTATCTGCTTGACACCTACAAGGAGAACGATCTGGCTTACGATACATACGGCAAGGGAAAACTAGAAAGTCGTCTAGCCTATGATGGCGAATATAAGTCCTACTTCGAATTCATCGCCGACACCCTCAAGCGTCATTCCTCACAGCGAGACAAACAGAAGGGCGAGGCATTCGTGCATGGCTTCACTCTGGCGATGACTTGTCAGAACCAGTTCTATCGCCCTATCTCCGAGCTTGACACCGAGGGAGGATATGCCGACATTTTTCTCTCCCCTCTCTGTGACATCTACAAGGACATGAAGGACTGTTACATCATAGAGTTGAAGTATTGCAAGTCGGGCATCAGCGATGAGCAAGTGCAACATCTATTGGAGACAGCCACCGCACAGGTAAACAGATATGCTGATAGCGATATGGTGAGGGAGGCTGTGAAAACGACCACTCTCCACAAAATTGTCGTGATGTATCGTGGAGCAGAGATGGTTGTTTGCAAGGAAGTGTAAAAAACAAGATAACAAATAGCAGAGCCGTGGAGAAAGGAAATCTCCACGGCTCTGCCATTATCTAGTACCAGATGAAAGAAATATCATAAAAAATGAGGCATGATGAAACATTATCACCTTGATTTTTTGCAACTTCATATTTTTTTGCGTAACTTTGCACCCGAATAGCAAAAATCAACAAAATCGTAAAGCAACGGATTTTTATCAATATTTTATTATGAATAAAAACCATAAGGTATTTATCGGGGGGGCAATAGTTGCTGCCTATCTGTGTAACCCTATTTGGGGGTACGCTACTGGCTTTTATGAGGCAACAGGACTCTTCCACAAAAAGAAAAAACAAACAGAGAAATCCATCTCTGAGTACGAGAAAATTACAGGCAAAGATTCAGTCAACCTAAAGGGTGTCATCAACATCATACACAAGGGTGACGACTTCTATTTCGAACTGCCCGCCAAATTGATGGGACGTGTATTTTTGGTCTCCAACAAATTGCAGCGGGTTCCCTTGGAACTGAATGAGGCTGGTGTCAACAAGGGCATCAACTACGAGAACCAGTGCATCCGATTCGAATGGGACAAGACACTAAAGAAAGTCTACGTGCGACAGCAACGTCTCACCCCAGAGGTCGATCAGCAGGATGCCATGGCTTCGTCCGTAGCCGACAACTACATCGACCCATTGATAGCTAGTCTCAAAATCGAGGCTGTAGCCAAGGACTCCACCACCGTCTTGGTGAAAGTGAACGACCTCTTCAATGGCAAGAAGAATTGCCTCAATGATGTGTTCAACCTCATCAACCTAGGCACCTCCGCCGATTCCGACCTTTCTCATATCATCGACATCAAGGCTTTCAGCAATAATGTGACTGCTACATCCGAACTCACTACCGTCGTACATGAGGGTAAGAGTAAGACCAATGTGACCGTAGTAGTAAGCAGTTCTTTGGTCCTTTTGCCAGAGCATCCGATGGCTTGCCGAAAGGAGAGCCAGCGAGTGGGCTATTTCACCACCACCCGACTGCAATATGGCGACTCACAACAAGAGTCGGAGCACGTCAACTACATCACCCGATGGCGTTTGGAGCCTAGCGACAAAGAGGCTTACCTCAGAGGTGAGTTGGTGGAACCAGTGAAGCCTATCGTCTTCTACATCGACCCTGCCGTACCACAATTCCTGCGCCCTTATATCAAGTGTGGCATGACCGACTGGAACAAAGCTTTTGAGAAAGCCGGTTTCAAAAATGCCGTACAGGTATATGACATGACCGATAGCATTGCAGCCGATGGCGATGACATGAAATACTCAGTGCTCACCTATGATGCCTCGGAGAAAGCCAACGCCATGGGTCCTTCCGTGATAGACCCTCGCACAGGCGAAATCCTGGAGGCTGACATCATCTGGTGGCACAACGTGAGGTCGCTCCTCAGAGAGTGGATCATGGTACAGACGGGTGCATACAACAAGGCTGCCCAACAATATGAGTTGCCCGACAGTTTGATAGGTGACGCTGCCCGATTCGTAGCCTGCCACGAGGTGGGACACTCCCTTGGTTTGCGCCACAACATGATAGCCTCCAATGCCTACCCTACCGACTCACTTCGCTCCGTAGCCTTCACCGACAAGGTGGGTGGAACAGCAGCCTCCATCATGGACTATGCCCGATTCAACTACGTGGCACAACCTGGCGACGGCATCAAGACTTTCTCTCCTCACATCGGTCCTTACGACCTCATGGCTATAGAATGGGGCTACAGATGGTATCCTGATGAGCACATCGCAGCACCTAAGTTGAATGATTTCTTGTCACAACACAAGGGCAAGGAATATCGCTACAGCGAGGCACAGAGCCAACGTACCGCCATCGACCCTCGTGCCTTGAGCGAAGACTTGGGCGATGATGCCATGAAGTCGGCTCACCTCGGCATCGACAACCTCAAACGTGTGATGCCACACATCGTGGACTGGACACGCACAGGAGAACCGGGACAGACCTACGACAAGGCTTCCAAGCTCTACCAAGGTGTCATCTTCCAGTGGAGCCTGTATCTCTACCACGTGCTCGCCAACGTGGGTGGTATGTATATCGACAACACCACCATCGACGATGGACAGCAAACTTTCACCTTCGTGGAGAAAGACAAGCAGAAGGCAGCCGTGCAATTCTTGCTCGACGAGGTGTTCACCTATCCTAAATGGCTCTTCGGAACCTCACTTTCGCAATACACCTATCTCAACAAGAAGACTCCTCTCGGCGTACAAGAGCAGTCACCAGAATATGCCTTGAAGAACCAGCAGAGCTATATGTTCTGGGATATGCTCGACAACAACCGTCTGGTACGCATGTTTGCCAACGAGCAAGCCAACGGCAAGGAGGCATTCACCGCCATCGAGATGATGGATATGCTCCACAAGCACATCTTCGCCAAGACCATGGCTGGTCAGTCGCTCAGCATCGAGGAGCGAGGATTGCAGAAGAACTTCGTGGATGCCCTCATCACGGCAGCGGCACAGTCGGAAGGTGTGAAGATCAACAAGAAACTCTTCGATGCACCCTCCCACTTCGATGCTCCAGCACTCATCGACGACCCTCAGCATTATTGGTGCCACCAGCAGCTCAGCTCAGCCTCTCGCACCATCGACATGGGTGGTACACAGGCTACACGTGTGAGCGATGCCATCAGTGTGAAACGTGGCGAACTCGTACGCATCCTCAACCTCTTGAAGGGCAAGAGATCGAGTGGCGACACAGTTACCCGATTCCACTACGAGGACGTGATCATGAGAATACAGACCGCACTAGGACAAGAAATCAAATAATATCAAAAGGAATTTTATATGAGAAGATTTTTAACCTTCATGCTCTTCACGCTACTCGTGATGGGCATCTCGGCTCAGGACCGCACCATCACGGGAATCGTGATGGACGGCGACCTCGACAATAGTCCACTGCCTAGGGCTACCGTATCACAGAGTGGTGCCGATGGCAAGGTGTCGCAAGGCACCGTCACCGATTACGATGGAAAGTTCACCCTCAAGGTGTCAGCAGACACCAAGCAGATTTCGGTGAGATACATCGGATATGACACCAAGACCATCCATCTCGTAGCTGGCAAGGACCACTACGAGGTAACGCTATTGCCTGATTCCAAGCAAATCAGCGAGGTGGTAGTGACAGGTTATCAGAAACTCGACCGCCGCAAATTGACCGCCGCCGTCACCACCGTGAAGATCTCGGATGAGAATATCGGTGCTGTCAACAACCTCGACCAAGCCTTGGCTGGTCAGATAGCTGGTCTTTCCTCCGTCACCTCCTCAGGTGCGCCAGGTGCTCCGGTCAAGATTCGCATCCGTGGTACCGCCTCCATGAATGGCACACAGGAACCTCTCTGGGTGCTCGATGGCATCCCTATGAATGGCACCGACATCCCATCCATGGAAGACCTCAAGGACATCGACAACATCTACCAGACTTCCATCGCTGGTCTCAACCCTTCCGACATCGACAACATCACCGTGCTGAAGGATGCTGCTGCCACCGCCATCTATGGTGCCAGAGCCGCTAATGGTGTCATCGTCATCACCACCAAGAAGGGTAAGGCTGGCAAACCTGTCATCAACTTCAATGGCAAGCTCACCTTCACACCGAAGGCAGACATCGACCGACTCAACTTGCTCAACAGCAACGAGAAAGTCGATCTCGAACTCGGTCTTCTCGCCTCCGACTACACCTACCGACAGAACAAGGGTGGCGTAGCCAACATCCTCAACCAGCTCGGTGAGACCAATGCCTACAAGACAGGTGGATGGAATGCCCTGAGCCAGACAGCGCAAGACCAGATCAACCGTCTGAGAACCATCAACACCAACTGGAACGACATCCTCTTCCGCAACGTAGTGAACCAGGAATACACCCTCAGCCTATCGGGCGGCAGCGAGAAAGCCGACTACTACACCTCTCTCGGTTATACCGATGAGCAAGGTACGGTGAAGGGCGTGGGCAACAACCGCTTCAACATGGTACTGAAGACCAACTATCGCATCAACAACATACTGAAGGTGGGTGCTTCCGTCTTCGCCAACCAACGCAAGCAGAAGTCGTACATGACCGACAGCGACGGATTCACCAACCCAGTGTACTACTCCCGACTCGCCAACCCATACTTCGAGCCATACGATGCCGAGGGCAACTACAATTATGACACCAACATACAAGGCAAGGAGACCTCCTCGCTCGACTTCAACATCTTCGAGGAGCGTGCCAACACAGGCGTGGAGCGTAAGGATCGCTCCTTCATGGGCATCCTCGAGGCGGAGCTTCGACTGAGTAGCAGCCTCAAGTTCTCCACTCAGTTCGGCTATCAACAAGACTCCTACTCGCTGAGCAAGTATGCAGGCGAAAATTCCTATGCCATGCGCAAGGAGAAGATGAACGCCAACTACCAGGGCTCCACCTTCCTGCCAAACGGCGGTACCCACAAGACCACCGAGTATCACAGTACCCAGTGGACATGGAAGGCACAGGGCGAGTACAACCACACCTTCGGGGGCATCCACAACATGGAGCTGATGCTCGGTACGGAGGTGAGACACGTGAGCGACAACTCCATCTATAGCGCAGCATACGGCTATGATGCTCGCACCCTCACCACTCAGCCGGTCATCTTCCCTACCCAGAGCTTGGCGGAAGCCTACCCTCTGCACAGAGAGACCGAGACGGAGAACGCCTACGTATCATGGTTTGCCACAGGTTCCTATACCGCACTGGGCAGATACACCGTGGGCGGAAGCATCCGTTTTGATGGTTCCGACGTGTTTGGCGTGGCTAAGAAATATCGCTATCTGCCCCTCTACTCCGTGAGCGCACTCTGGAGAGCCAAGGAGGAGAAATGGCTCCAGGGCGTGAAGTGGATCGACAACCTGAGTATCCGTGCCTCCTACGGTTTGCAGGGTAACATCGACAAGAATACCTCGCCTTATCTCATCGGTACATATAATAAGGTGACGATCCTGCCAGGCAAGGTAGAGGATGTCATCTCTAGCGAGACTGCCCCTAACCCCGACCTGAGATGGGAGAAGACCCAGAACGTGAACATCGGTCTCGACCTCGCCCTCTTCCACAATGTGCTCACCCTATCGGTGGATTACTACCATCGCCACAGCTCACAGCTCATCGGCAACAAGCAGCTGCCGCTGGAAAGTGGTTTTGCCTACACCACCATCAACTGGGCGAGCATGAACAATGATGGTGTGGAGATTGCCATCGGCACTCGCAACATCTACACCAAGAACTTCAAGTGGACCACCAACCTCAACCTGGGCTACAACAAGAACAAGGTGCTGAAGGAGACCGTAGCAGAGAACAGCACCTATCCTGGCAGAGAGGGCTACCCAGTGGGCGCACTCTTCGCCTACAAGACAGCAGGGCTTGATGCAGAGGGCTACCCACTCTACGTCACCAAGGACGGCGAGAAGGTAAGTGCCACTGAGTTCTTCAAGCTCAACGCAGCTGGTGCCAGCACCCTCACTGCCGAGGAGCAACGCAACCTCTACACCTACATGGGCGACACAGACCCTAAGGTATCGGGCGGTTTCATCAACACATTGACTTACAAAGACTGGCAACTGGGCATCAACTTCATTTTCAACCTCGGCATGAAGGTGCATGTGCAACCCAACTATCAGCCAGCACTTTACGACCGTGGTCTGAACACCAACCGTGACATCCTCGACCGATGGACTGCCGACAACACCACAGGCAAGTACCCTAAGCTGATGAACAGCAGCGAGCGTCCGAGAGAGTACATCCAGTATAATGAGTACAACACCTACAGCATGCTCGACATGTGGGTGAAGGACTGCAACTATGTACGTCTCCAGAGTCTTCGCCTGGGATATAAGTTGCCAGTGGTTTGGCTTCACAAGATAGGCATCGAGAGTGCATCGCTCTCCCTGGAGGCACGCAACCTCTTCGCCATCGCCAGCAACTATCACAACTATCTCGACCCAGAGACCATGGGCAACCCTTACGCTCAGCCGATGCCAAAGAGTTTCATCTTTGGTGTGAACGTAAACTTCTAAACGAGGATTTCAGAACATATAAACAGAAGACAAAATGATGAAGAAAAGACATATCATCGGAGCCATCGCCCTCTTATTGGGCATGATGTTGACGAGTTGCAACGACTTCCTCGACATCACGCCTACGGGCAAGGTTATTGCTCAGACGGGCAAGGAATACAGGGCCTTGCTCACCTATGAGTACAAGTACTTCCCTGAGGATCGTGGTCTCGCTACCCTGCGTAGTGATGAGATAACGCTCGACAAGGCCTCCATCACTACGGATGACCAAGCCTCCTACCTCGACATCTGGGCTTGGAACGACCTGAACCAGCAGAACACCACCTCGGCTTTCGGTTGGCGTCGCTACTACCATGCCATTTACATCGCCAACTACGTGATGGAGAACAAGGACAAAATCACCGAGGCGACCGCTGCCGAGGTCAACCAGATGGTGGGTGAGGCATACATGATGCGTGCCTACTGCCACTTTCTCTTGGCGAATCTCTATGCCGAGCCTTACAAAACGCAATACGAAGAGTCGCAATGCAACCCTGCCACCACGAGGGGCATCCCATTGCAGTTGAAGGCTAATGTGAACGATGTGCTCTCTTGCAGCAGTCTGGAGACGGTATATCAACAGGTGCTCTCCGACATCGAGGAAGCGAAGAAGTACCTCAACGTGGAGACTTGGGAGGAAGGCTACAACTATCGTTTCAACACCCTTTCGGCTGATGCCCTCAAAGCCCGAGTTTGCCTCTACATGGGCGACTGGCAGGGGGCACTCGATGCTGCCAAGGTGGTGATCGAGAAACATGGCGACCTGGAAGACCTCACCAAGAGCAGCTCCAAGTTGCCTAACAACTACCAGTCGGTGGAGAACATCGTTGCCTTGGAGCGAGTGATGACATCAAACTATGCCAGCATCGGCAAGCCGAACAAAGACCTCTTGGCAAAGTATCGTGCAGGCGACCAGCGTAAGAGCAAGTACTTCAAGCAGGTAACAGCAAGCTCAGCCAACTTGCTGAAGGGAGGCAAGGATGAGTTGAGATGCTCCTTCCGTTCGGGTGAGGCTTACCTCATCGCAGCAGAAGCTTCTGCAGAACTGGCTGGTGAGCAAGGTGATGCTTCGGCAAACGAAGTCCACTTAAACGATGCTCGCACTTATCTGAAAACCCTGATGGCAAAGCGTTACGCATCATCACGCTACACGGTATATGCTGCCGAGTTGGATGATATGGACCAAGCAGGATTGCTTCAAGCTATCTACGATGAGCGTGAGCGAGAGTTGGCATTCGAGGGACACCGTTGGTTCGACCTTCGCCGCCTCAACCAACCAGCAATGACCAAGACTTTCTTGGAAAACACCTACACGCTGGAGCAAGGTGATTCACGCTACACCCTCCGCTTCCCTACCGAGGCTGTGGAGGCAAATCCAGGGATAGAGAACTGGGAATGATTTTTTAAAAAAAACACCTTCCCTCCCATAGTGGCGGGGAAGGTTGATATATGTTTTATTCACTTTAACTTTTAAAATCATGAGAAAATTTACTTTGATGTTGTTGTTGGCTGCATCGTTGACAACGAGCGTGAAAGCGCAATCTTCTACATCATGGATGCGAGTAATCACCACCACTACCACCGTGGATGACTTGTACGCCAAAGCCCCATTGGCTATCGATGACAATGGCAATACCTACTTGACAGGTACCTTTACCAAAGATCTAGACTTTGGCAGCAGCTACTTGACGCCTACCGCCACCAGTGCATTCGTGGCAAAATATGATGAAACAGGCAAAGACAAGTGGGCAGCAGGCTTGCTGGGAGCCGCTACCATTACTTCTATCACAACAGATGCAGAGGGATACGTATATTTAGCAGGTGTCTTCGCCGACGCTGTAAACGTAGTAGATAGAGCAGGCCAGACTTACCAGACCATCCATGGTATGGCAGACCAGACAGAACAGGTATCCGCCTTCATCGTAAAATACGACCAGGATGGTAATGTAAATGGCGTAAAGACCATCATACCAGAGATTACCAAGACGGATGATAGCTATTTTATGCCAGCACCAGTCTTCACTCCTAAGAAAATCCAAATCGTGGGCGACCGCTTGGTTCTCGCCGCTACCTACAAGACAGACTGCAAGATAGACGACAACTTGACCGTGAAAGGTCAGTATGGATTCCAAGATTGGGGCTATACATGGGATGTTGCCACAATGGGTGTCATCTCCCTTTCCAAGGATTTGAAGGATGCCAAGTTGCTTGTCCAGTTGGCAGCAACAGAGGAGACCACAACGATTGGTTATGGTGCAGAAGACATCAACTTCACAGCAGAAGGAAATGACATCACGGTTGGATTCGTGGCATACGGCAATGAGCTTACTTTGAAGAATGACAAGGCATCTTACGCTATCAACGACTTGCACACTTCTCAAGATGGCGAACAAACTCTTTTCAGCCATGCATGGATCTTTACCACGGTTGACAAGGACTTAAATCTCAGCGAGCCTACCATATACGACACGGACCCATCTGAGAACGATGCCAAATACAATACCATAGATGCCATGGAGTACTTCGATGGATGCATCTACTTAGCGGGTACATTCAATGAGGTCAATCCTTTCAATGGCAGCCCCTATAAGGGAAGCAATGACGCATATCTCGTTTGTCTGGGTAAAGATACGCAAAAGGTATGGACTGTTACCAGTGGATACGAGGAGACTGCCAGCACAGAGAACGAGAAGGTGACATGCATTGGTTTCCTACAAAACAAGATTTTTTTGGCTACAATCGTAGAAAATTCCACAACTCGCAAAAACATTTCAGGAAAAGCATACGCTTATTCCCCAAGTGGTAACTTTCTTGAGGAGACTGACGAGATGGCAGGAAACATAACCCAAAATGCTGGTCGCGTCGCCTTCCTGTTAAACAATAAGAGACAAAACTCTGAAGCAGAGGAAGAGGGTCAATATTGTGTCATGTACGCTCCAGATGGCAACACCACTGGCATTGCCAATGTCAGCAAGGATGCTACCTCCGACAACAGCAATGCCATCATCTACAACCTCGATGGTGCCCAGGTAGGTAAGGGCAAGGCTGCCCTCAACTCCCTCCAGAAGGGTGTCTATGTCATCAGTAATGGCAATGAGGCTAAGAAGATCATCAAGTAATTCGCATCTCGCAAAATATGTCCCTCGATAAGGGAGGCATATCAACTGCATCATAAGATAGAGCCGTGGAGATTCTCATTCTCTCCACGGCTCTTTTTTATGGCGTAACAGAGAGCCATAAGACCACTTTTGCAGATTCCTTTCATTTTTCCTCCCAAAAATTTGGAGGTTACAAATAAAAGTTGTAGCTTTGCACCCATCAAACTTTAACAAGTATAAAATGATCGCGAAACAAACAAACCCAGCCGAAATCGCATTAGATGTGATGAAGGCAGAAAAAGAGAGAATGGCTACAGACATCACAGAAATAAGAAATCTGAGATTTCAGCTAGCCAAAGAAGAAAGAGAAAAAGTCAAGAATCGCAAAGATAAACTTGCAACTTTCTATTATAGCATCTCTATGCTCTTTCTTACAAGTAGCGGAATAGGAGGTTTGTCTCCATTCATCGCTGACTCCAACAAGAACATCAATTGGTACTGCGTTTTTGGAGGTATAGTTATGTCTCTAATATTCGCATGTAAGGCAAACAAAGAATTAAAATATTAAAGATATGGACTCATATAGTTTTTTCATCACAGTCTGCCTCATTATAACAGCAGGATTGTGCATTCATGACTTCTTCGCTGATAAAGCAAAGAAAAAGCAAAAGAATCGACAAAATACCGGCTATGATATCATCGGACAATAACGATATATAGCAAAGCAGAGCCGTGGAGAAAGGAAATCTCCACGGCTCTTTTGGAATTTTACAATCGCTGCATCCCCTCCTCGCTGATGACGAGGACGAGGGGCACTTGGCGATGGCGCAACTGACGGATATAGGTGAGTAGCTGCTCTCTTGCAGGCTGCGTGCGAACGAGGAAGCCGAGATACTGCCACTCTCCTACCGCTATCTTCTCGCCCAGGCGATGGATGCCGTTGGCGGCGGAGAAGAGGGAGTAGGAACGGACGAGGGGATAACTGCCGGGCTTCATGCAAGTCGCCCCGTTCTCCAAGGTATCACAGACTCGGTCGCCATCTATCAGGAGTCTGCCGTGTACCGCCAGGCGAAAACTAATCTCACGCTCTACTCTGATTTCCATCCTTCACCTCCTTTCTCAGATTCGCTTTGCTCTCTTCCTTCAGCGAAGCTTCGCCCCTCACCCATTCCTGATGTTGCGCCAGCCAGACATCCAATTCATCCATGTTTCTCACCTTCAGCAAGCCTTGCAGCTCCGTGGCATCGAAGCAGGGACAAGCCTTGTGAACGCCCGGCAAGTCACGATGGCCGAGCACCCTGTTGATGGTAGGAAACTGCTGGTGCAACTGCACGATGAGTCTCGCCATCGCCACCTTCTGCTCTGGCGTGCGAGTGTCGGCAGGATTGCCATCCTCATCCAAGCCTCCCTCGTAACAGACCCCGATGCTGTGGGCATTGAAACCCTTGGCATGGGCACCGGGTAGATGCAGGGCACGGGTAGGCTCCACCTTGCCACTGCGCAGGATATACTCATGGTAGCCGATGTAGCTCCAACGGTTCACTTCCACGTGGTCGTGGTAAAGTTGTTGCACCGAATAGGTTCGGTTGCAACGGGTAGCACTGCAATGCAGCACAATCATGGTTATCATTCTTTTCATAGTCAAATATATTATATAAAACAACTCATGGGCAGAACTGACTTCTGCCATCATTCATGCGATGTCAAAATATTTCCGAACCTTCATTTTCACCAGCACCAGGGATTTTTTGCTCCCTGCCTAGGTAAAATTTCATACCTAGTTAGGCGCAAATTTATACCTAGTTAGGTATAAAATAAAGTGGGGTAAGGAGATGATTTCTCCCTCCCCACTCCGTTTTCGCTTTGTAAACAATTCATACAAACAAAAATGACTCGAAAGATATTATTATGACTCATCTTTCACTTATCCTCATATCATTTCATTCTTCATCACGTCATTGACGCACCGACATAATAAAGTGCTTCATCAATCGACACAGCAAAGTTAGGGAGAAAAATGACAGAGTGCAAGTTATTTAACAGTTAACCCATTTTCCCGAAATGAGAGCAACGTTGCATTCACGGTTGCCCCTCAGTCGAAAGGTTGCATTCACTGGTCCCTAAAGGTTGCAATGAGTGGTATTTGAGGATCACAAGGTTGCATTCACGGTCGAGCGGAAAAAGGCATTTGTCTGAATATCTGATAGTTACGAATCGGATTTTCGCCCTATAATATGGATATATTGTATTTTATAAAACAAAATATGGAAAGCTGGGAGGATTTTCGAAAAATTCCGCGAAATTTGGTTATCTCGTGAGACACCTATCGCAGGAGTGATAACTTCTATAACTTTCGTACTTGCGAAAGCTGAGTCAGAAAAAAAATTGAAGAAAATTAGAGAAATGCTTGCGAGTCTCGAATATTTGTAGTACTTTTGTCGCCGAGGAAGCCGAAATCAATGTTTCGAGGTGAGAAAGCTTCGGGGCTGTCGGCTCGATTGATAGGATTTTTACCTAAGCCTGATCAAAAGAGACACGGAAACCTCTTTCAGGTGATTCATAAGAAATCCTGTCCAGACCTTATGTGTCTGTTGAATGAACAACGAAATTCAGCAGGGGCTATGGTTTGGCACAGAATTTTATCTTATGAAAATATGCAAATTAGTTTCCGCATATGCCAAACTCATAGCGATATGACATTGGCGTAATTTGCATCATGGTAAAAAAATTCTCTCCATTCCTTTTCCCTGCTGATACTTTATAATTATTTAGAAAAGAAAGGAAAAGAAATCCAATGACTAAAAACAATGATGACGAGCAAGTCATCCTAGAGTTTGGCGTTCAGACATTTACGCTAACCGACTACACGAGGTACCAGGAGATGGTCTTGATGCGCATCATCAAGGCGTGCCAGAGCGACATCAGCGATGCCATCACCAGCTACAAGAACAACAACATCCTCGTCTTCTCCAAGGAGGAGAACTCCGAGCAGATACGTCACAGACGACTGAAAATGCAGCTCCTGGAACCCAACAAGACGCACTACAACAAACTGAAGAAGGCCTTGACCGAGATGTCGAGCAAACGGATTGGCATACCCTATCGCCAGCATTCGACTGCCATCCAGTACATGTGGTTTGACCGTCTCTTCAAGGCATCGTTTTGCCACGTGGGCAAGTACGACTACGTCGATCTCGACATCAAGTTGGAGGTGCTGCGCTTTTACCTGAGCAATCAGATGGGCTACCATCGCATCAGCCTGAAGTCCTACTTCTCGTTCAAGCATTTCGCCTCTCGTCAACTGCTCCGTTTCTACAATGCCTTCTTCGCCCGTGTGGGTAGGTCGCTGAGAGTGGAATTCATCAGCAAGGCTTTCACCGTCAAGGACACGTACAAGACCTATTCGGAAGTGGCGAAGAAGGTGTTGGAGCCGGCTCGCAAGGAGATGGAGCTGCTGTACCAGAACAAGTTGATCGACATCCACTTCAAGTACAAGCCCGACTATGGCATGGGCGATGACCGCACGAAGGAGCCGGAGCGTGTGAAGTTCTTCTTCACCCATGTCGATGACGAGCATCCGCAGGGGGCGCGACTGGAGAAGTTGACCAGCTACCAGGAGTGCGTGCGTGTGTCGCTGAAGATAGTATGGGGCTTGGACGAGCGAGTGGCTGCCGACCTCGCCCAGCGCATCAAGTATGCGATGCTGCCTGAGGTGTCGGAGTTTTTCAACCATGAGAGCGACTACCGCCGCAAGTTGGAGTCGCAAGGCAGGTCGCTCAGGAATCCCGCCGGCTTCATGCGCAACGCCCTGATACGCTTCCTGGAGAAATGGGAAGAGGAGTATGAGGGGGGAAGAAGAAGAATAATAATAATTAATAAATAATAAATTACGTGTGAGGAGCTATTGAATCTCCTCACACGTTACCATATTGATACCACGATAAATCACGACAAGCTTATGCAATATCGTGGTCTTGACAGAATCTCTTACGATGTCGCTGCCGGCATAGCGACTTACCTGTGACGAAGCCTCATCAAAGAGTTTCTTCACTTGCTCATTGGAACTGTGCCACTGAGCCCTTCTCTTTTAGCAATCCCTCCTTGGTATCAGGTGGCAACGCCTCCTTCTCGCTCTCCCACTACGACGAGACGGCATGGTGTGGCGGAAGCAGAACCTCCCGGAAGACTATCTGGGATAACAAAACTCACTGGTATGATCTACAGAAACAGAAGCAAGTGTATGCCCACTTCGACTACTGGCAAAGGGGACTGGGGAACAACAGTTGTGGAGGCGATGCCTGCCTGACCGATTATCATTGTCCGACATCAGGCAACCACACCTACACTTTGAGATTCCAGCCTGCCATTATCAAATGATTTACAAATAAAAAAAGTGTGAGGAATTTAACTCTTGTCCACCTTCCATTCGTTAATCTGATAGAGATGAGTGGCTGTGCGAGCATGATATTGCGGAAAAACGTGAAAATGTGAGGGAAAAGTTTGGCACTTTCGGAAATAAAGCGTAACGTTACATTTTTTACAGCAGAGTAGCGTGACAAACCTTGTGGCATCAGGGAAAAAGTTGTATCTTTGCAGCGTCATTCAGAGAGAAACAAGGTACCAAGCGAAATCTATGAAACGACATCGGCGGCAAACTGCCACCGATTATATTACAACCATTTAAACACACATGATTCAATACTATGGGAATTAAAGTTAAAGCTATCGAGAGAAATGTAAACTTCACCAAGAAAGAGAATGGTGAGAAGGCAGAACCACACTACTTGTTTGTGATGCAGCCAGAGCTGTATAGCAAGTTGGCTGACAACAAGGTAATCGCACAGGCGGCACTCAACTGTGGCATGCCTCCGGCAGCCATGGAGTCTTGCGTCAAGGCCTACACCAAGGCAGTAGCCGACTGGGCAACTGAGGGTCACTCCATCCCTATCCCTGGTCTCGGCACCCTCCGCTTCGGAGTCCGTTCCAAGGCTGTCGAAGATGTGACTGACGTCAAGTCATCCCTCATCACCAGCCGCCGCTTCATCTTCACTCCTTCCACCGAACTGAAGAAGTCCCTCGAAGAGACCTCCATCAGCATCACCTGCTACGACCGCAACGGAAAGATCGTGAAGACCGTCACCTCGGACGACAAGAACGACATCGAGGACCCAGACAAGAAGGACGAGAACGCTGGCGGTGAGCAGGCTGGTGGTTCACAGACCAACCCAGGCGGCAGCTCACAGGGTGGAGTCAAGGAATACGATTAATAACCTAAAAAATCTGTAAGCTATGAAGAAAAACACATGGAGCAACATCATCCAGTTTTTGATTACTGTCTTGACAGCTGTCGCAACCACATTCGGCTTGAATAGCTGCATGTAACCAAAAACAAATCTTCGAAGATTCGGGGGCGTGGCATTGGCTAGAGGCTGATGGCTCGCCCCTTTTTTCTGTGGGAAAAACTTCGTATTAGTTGCTAGAACGATGCAGGTAGGCTCTGATGGCAAACCAGAAGTATGCCACCAAGATGATGTAACCGACAAAGTATAAGGTGCTGACACTGAAGATGATATAATCGATAGCACAGATGCCACACAAGCCACCAAGATAGAGCACTGCCTCGCCGATGCCCAAGCGATGCTTGACCTCATCTACGCAAGCCAAGCCGAGTATCAATATCGCCCAAACGGAAGCGAGGAAGAAGCCCAATACCCTAGGCACGGCAAAGGGATTGAGCGTAGGATGGAAATAGAAATGTCGCCACATCTCAGGCATATAGGTCTGGATGGTGGCATAGAAGGCTGCGGAGAGCGACACCATCAAGACCAAGGCGGTAGGATAAGGCGAATCGATGTCATTGAAATGGACGATGCGGGCATTCTTCGTGCGCACCTGGCGCACCAAGTAGGCTACACCGATCAGCACGATGACGACGAGGAAGATGAGCAAGTGAGTATTGCTGAAGGTCATGATAAACTGCGAGATGGGGTCATCGGGCACTACTTTCGGCAGCATCTTGCTCTCGTGTACCCATCCAAACTGATTCTCCTCGGTAGCCAACTGCACCCACACGGAGTCGATGGAGTCTTGCGGTATCATACGAATATCCGACACCACCAACAGGCAGTTCTTCTTCACGGAGAAGGAATCAATCTGAAGATGGTTGACGTACTCCTCCGGCTGTTGCTTGATGAGCACCAGGGAGTCGGTTGCCACCACGAAATTATACTTATTGGTATAATGATGGGTGGAAGAGAAGGAGATGGAGTCGAGCTGCTTATCGCTATACTCCACCAATGCCGCATGCTGCTGGCGCTTGGCGGAATGGCGATGATAGCAACTGCTGAGCATCAAGCAGAAGCCCAGCATAAAACAGAAAATCAGAAAACTATTTTTCTGTCCAGAAAAGCCCACTCCCATCCTTTTCATTTCCATCAGTATTCTCCTTTTCATATTTACAGAAATTAAAGTCAATAACTTAGAGTGCTCATTACTAGCCCTAAAATTATTGTCTTCAACTTCTTAGAGAAGCGATAACTTCTCCAACTTCTTTAACTCCTTAAACCGAATAAACATTCATCTGGCACTCATTGCAGGCGAACTCCAAGCGGAATCTGTTGCCATCGCCCAAGCGCAGGTAGAGCGGTTCCTTCCAAGTAGGACGCTGTCCACCTCGCTTCACGCAATAGCCGAGCGAATAGCGGATGCAATGACGGCATTGCATGATGAGCGACTCGCCCTGGGCATTGGTCATGAAATGAGGATGCTCACGAGCCACCTTGTCATGCTCCCTGCCTGCCACAAACGAAGCCTCGTCGGTGGCACTCCAGGCCGTAGGCTCCTCCTTCCCAATCTCGAAGGCTGGCGAAGGTTGCTCCAAACCATGGTCCTCGTAATAAGCCTTGGCACTGAAGTTGGCAATATTATATAGGTATGGCCACTTGGCATACTCCGGTGTCCAAACGAGCTGTTGGGCATCAATCAAGTTCTCATTCACCTCTGAGAAACCATAACCATTGTTGAAGATAGTTCTTTCTACCCCCTGGTCGTTGGAAGCTTCTATGCGGTCTACCATTTTCTCCTCCATCTTCTCGATGAGTTCACGGCGAAGAGAAGCGAGAATGCTGTTCGGGATGAAGTAGTTCTCCATGCCATCTTCCAAACGAACCTCCTTACACTCATACTTCGTTTCACCCAACTTGCTCAACTGGGCAATCATGTTCTCTCGCTGGGAACGGCGGGCAAGCTCCAAAGGAAGCTCTCGGAAGAACTCCACCGCCTTCGCCGCCCATCCATCCGACATATAAATCGGCAGGCAGAGCGTAGCCTTGACACCAGAGATAACTCCCTGCTCCGTCTTATCCATCGCTGGCTTGAGCACAATCATCACAGGGATGCGACGCTCGGCGGTAGGATGAGAGAGGATAGCCTCAAACTGGCGGTCGTTGTTGCGATAGAGTGCCATGCCAGGACGGAGATTCTCTGGCATACGGAACGGGAAGAGGCGATTTCCCATCACACGATTGACACGGAATCCCTCCAACTCGTGGTCGTCATTGATGAAACAGAGTCCGTCGCCATTGGCGAAGCTTGCCACCGTAGAGACATTGAAGGAGATGTTGCCTCGTATCTCCTTCACCTTGCCCACATACTCTCCCATCGCCTTCGGTGTGTCGAAGGAAGCGATGTCGGGTTGGCGACCCTTGAGGAAGTAGTTGGTATAGCCACGATTGAAAGTCTTCTTCAGATTTGGCACGAAGGTGTAATCGACATGACCTCTGGAGGCACGGCGATACTGCTTCGGATACATCGCTACCAGCTCATCCAACGCCTGATTGTAGGCAGCCACCACATTCTTCACATAGTTGATGTCCTTCAGTCTGCCCTCTATCTTGAAGGAAGAGGCACCGGCGTCAGCCAACTCCTTGAGATGTCGAATCTGACAGAGGTCCTTGAGCGATAGCAGGTATCGCTGGTGCTCTATCTCTTCGTCGTTGGAGTCGAGGAGGTCGAACTTCATACGGCAGAACTGGGCACACTCACCACGGTTGGCTGAGCGACCGAAGCACTTCTCGGAAGCATAGCAAACGCCCGAATAGCTGACGCAGAGGGCACCATGCACGAAGACTTCGAGGGCAAGACCAGGATTCTTGTCAGCGACTGCCTTGATCTCCTCCAAGGAGAGTTCACGAGCCAGGACGACACGACAGAAACCCTGATTGCGAAGCCATTCCGCCTTCTCAGGGGTACGGGTATCACACTGGGTGCTGGCATGAAGTTCACGGAACCAAGCATTGTTGGCTCTGATTTCCGACAGCACGCCCATGTCCTGCAAGAGGATGGCATCAACACCTATCTTGTCGAGTTCGGCAATCATCTTCAATGTGTCTTCCAATTCATCGTCATAGATGATGGTGTTGATGGTGACGTGAACCTTCGCCTCATACTGGTGGGCGTAGTCACAAAGTTGCTTGATGTCTTCCAGCGAGTTGCCGGCGGCAGAGCGTGCCCCAAAACGAGGGGCACCGATATAGACGGCATCGGCTCCATGCTGGATGGCAGCGATACCGCACTCTAGATTCTTGGCAGGAGCCAACAATTCCAATGTTTTCATTCTCAATGCTATTTAATGTCCTCGATATTATATGGCGTCTCCTGGTAAACGTAGTAGTTGATCCAGTTGCTGTAGAAGAGGTTGGCGTGAGCACGCCAAGTGACGAGCGGCTCCTCGTTAGGGTCGTCGTGATAATAATAGTTCTTAGGCAAATCGACATCATCACGCTTGCCCATGTCACGCTTGTACTCCTTGTCGAGGGTGTTAGGCGCATACTCCAGGTGACCGGTGACGAAGAACTCACGGCCGCCACGAGCCATCACGATGCTGACACCGCTCTCAGGCGACTCGGCGAGGATATCCAAGCCCGGCACCTTCTCGATGTCCTCACGGCGCACCTCGGTATGGCGGCTTTGAGGCATATTGAAGACATCATCGAAGCCACGGAAGATAGGCTGCGATGGGTCGAGAGGCTTCTGCTGGAAGATGCCAAACATCTTCTTCTGGAGAGGATACTTAGGCACACCGTAGAAATGATACAGTCCTGCCTGCGCACCCCAGCAGATATAGAGCGTGGAGGTGACGTGCGTGCGAGCCCAGTCGAAGATCTCCATGATCTCAGGCCAATAC
>ENA-ORNT01000798-ORNT01000798.1-human-gut-metagenome-genome-assembly--contig:-NODE-798-length-22353-cov-5.031393_pt1 | contig 22353 bp, 20 predicted proteins | sample MGYA00242120_ERZ509032 | MGnify/ENA primary metagenome ERZ509032 (study PRJEB26280, sample SAMEA2338729) | human gut metagenome | biome: human gut; feature: human-associated habitat; material: faeces...
TTACGGACTTTCTATTGGAAAGTTACCGAATTTCTAAATGATGACAAAATCACGTGCTCACAGAGGCTTGCCGCTGTTGCTATAAATACCTTGTATTGACGTACTGAACAATATGGTTATTTATACAGATTTACTGTTTATTTATGCATTTATGTCGTTTATTTATCCATATAGCTCATTTGGATATTCTATCACTCCATTTTCCGGATAAACCATAAAAAAGAACACACACGACTACATGGTATTGCTTTATTTTGTATATTTGCACTCGTTGGCAAACTTTAAATAAGGTACTATGACAAACGACAAGAAACAAAAAACGGGAAAGGTGTATAAATCGAAGATTGACGCATTGCTTGTCATCCCCATACTGATTCTCTGCTGCGGCACTCTCTATATGCCGCTTACAGATGATTTCCATCTAACGCCGTTTCTGATATGCCTGGCGTCTGTAATATTATGCGTCATGCCATTGTTCAGTACGAAGTATATCATACGGAACGGCCGTCTTATAGTGAAATGCTACTTCATATCATTTGCGGATATCGACATTCACTCCATCAGAAGGATTGAACCAACGAGAAGTGCATTCAGCGCCCCTGCCTTGTCGCTCGACCGTATCCGTATAACCTACAACAAATATGACGAGATTGTTGTCTCGCCCAAGGACAAGAAGGCTTTCCTTGACAACCTTACTGCTATCAACAACGGAATAGAGATAATAGAAAAGAAGAAGAAATGAGATAACAGGGGCGACTACTCCTGGTCCTGCTCCAAAGTCTGCGTCTTTGGCCAGTTGACGAGAAAGAGCTTCTCCGTGGCTCGGGTGAAAGCGGTATAGAGCCAATGGATATAGTCGGGAGTAAGCATATCGTCGGTCATATAGCCCTGGTCGAGATAGACATGTGCCCACTGTCCGCCCTGCGCCTTATGGCACGTTACGGCATAGGCGAACTTCACTTGCAGGGCATTATAGTATTTGTCGGTGCGCACATGCTTCATGCGGTCGGCTTTCAAGGGGAGGTCGGCATAGTCGGCAAGGACACCGTTGAAAAGCTGTTCGCTCTGTTCGTGTGTCAGCGATGGCGACTCCGACTGCAGGGAATCAAGTATAACGGTAGCTCCAAGCTCATAGTTGTCGTAGTCGGGAAATTCAAGTAGCAAGTCAGCAAAGCGGAAGCCATACAGCTCCTGCATATTACGCACCCGACGCACCTTGGCACGGTCGCCATTGGCTATGAATGATATGTTCTGAACAGAATCGCTGGAAGAGTGAGGATTGCCTTTGTCAGTAGAGCCTTGAGGAGGGACTTGCGAGTTGCGGGAGTCCCGGGCAGTCCAGAAGTAGTTGTTGCGCACAACCATAAGCATATCGCCCGGCGTCAGCTCCTCCTCTCTGCCGAGCACCATATTCCTTATACCATTATTATATATATTAGCCCGTTTGTTGCTGCGTGTGACAACCATCGTCTCGTCATACCCCACGGCACTATAGCTTCCGGCAAGACTCTCTATCAGTTCGTCGCCAGGCACCATGACGATGTCGGCAAAGCCCTTGAAACAGATTTTAGGCAGTTGCGTTATCTCATCGTGGGTTATCATCTGGCGTATTACATTTGCGTTATACAGGATACCGGAATCGGCAGCCTGACGCAACACCTCGTTGAGGTTTACGGAATACATATCCAAGCCATACGCCCCGCTTATCATATCTGCCATCAGAGCCGGCGATTCATCTTCGCCCACAGGAGGCAGCTGAGCACGGTCGCCGACAAGCATCAACCGGCAGTTGTCGCCGGAATAGACATATTCCATAAGGTCGTCGAGCAGACAGCCACTGCCGAACTGCCCTGCCCCACCGGAAAGAGAATCATTGGAAATCATTGAAGCCTCATCAACGACAAATAGCGTGTCGCGCTGCTTGTTGAAGTTCAGATTGAAGCCTGTCATATCGCCGGTGAACGTCTTCTGCCTGTATATACGCCGATGAATAGTGAATGCAGGGATTCCGGCATTCATAGAGAGCACCTTGGCGGCACGGCCTGTCGGCGCAAGCAGCACCACCCGCTGCCTTAGTCCAACAAGGGTCTTGACCATAGCTGCCGTGAGCGAAGTCTTTCCAGTACCGGCAGAACCGCACAACACCATGGCAGGACGAAGCTCCCTGCTCGCCATAAAACAAGAGAAGACAGAGACTGCCCTTGACTGTTCTTCAGTAGGAGCATGACCGAAAGTTTCCATCACAATAGCTGTTAATTCTTCTTTCTTCATCGTTATTTTGGGCTAAACATTTGATATTACAAATAATTTGGTGTAAATTTGCAGTTAGTCGTTCTGCGAAACAACAGGACAAAGGTAATGCAAACATTTCTTTCTGACAAAAAGATATGATAAAAATAAAACTCAACCATATATTATCTGCCATCGTCGTGGGGCTGCTCATACTCTGCTGGGCAAGCGTATACACGCCAATGCACTTCAACAACGTGAAGAATGAACGGGAAAGGGCTGTCAAGGAAAGACTCATTGCCATACGCAAGGCTGAGGAGATATTCAAACAAAGGAACGGCACCTATGCCGCCACCTTCAAGCAACTCATTGACAGCAAGCTCCTTGCCGACTCGATGCAGTATGTGCCATTCTCCGACAAACAGACCTTTGAGCTGACCACCACCATACACATGGGGAAATCCAAGACACCGGTATCGCTGATGGAATGTGGCACGCAGTATGCTGTCTATCTGAACGGGATGGACGAGAAGCAGATAAAAGACATTACGGAAGAGGCTAACAACAGGGGAGACTTCCCCGGACTAAAAATCGGAGACATAACAACACCTAACGACAATGCAGGAAACTGGGAATAACATAGCAGCACAGAGAGTGGCGGAACGCCTCACGATAAGAGTAGGACAGTCTTCATTGGCTTTTGCCTATAAGAAGCAAGACGGGAACTATGCGTTTCTCCCATACAACATAAAGAACGGCATCTCTATGGCGGCAAACCTCAGAGAGGCTCTTAAAGACGAGAACATGAACATCGGCACATGGAAAAAGGTTCTTGTACTTATAGACTCTCCCGTGGTGATGGTGCCGATAGACGAATACAACGAACAGAACAAAGAAGTTCTCTACAACTATTCCATCACCGGACAGGACGACTGCGCCGTGCTGGCAACGATACTGCCATCGGTAAATGCCGTGGCTTTATACTCTCTGAACAAGGACCTGAGAATGGTGCTCACCGACAACTTCACGGATATAAAGATTCATCCGGTGTGCGCATCAATGTGGAGGCATCTGCAACGCAGAAGTCTTTCCGGCAACAACGAGAAGCTATACTGCTATTTCCACGACAGCAAGATGGAGATTTGTTGCTTCAGGAAAAACAGATTCAGATTCTCAAACTGCTTCTGCGCTACACACACAGATGACGCCGCATACTTCATACTTGCGGCATGGCAGCAGCTTGGAATGAATGCCAAGACCGACGATATATATATATTAGGAGAGATATGCGAACCTGAGAAACTAAAAGAAGCTCTCAAGAAATACGTAGGCAACGTGTACACGATAAAGCCATCGGCTGATTTCAACCGCCATCCGCTGACGCAAGTTGCCAACATACCGTTCGATATGATTACTACTCTATTAAGATAGAAAAGAAACATGAGAATTATTACAGGAACATACAAAGGAAGACGCTTTGAAGTGCCACGCACCTTCAAAGCACGACCCACTACCGACTTCGCAAAGGAGAACATCTTCAATGTGATGAACGGATATATAGATTTTGACGGGGCGACAGCCCTCGACCTGTTTTCCGGAACAGGAAGCATCTCGCTGGAACTCGTATCACGAGGATGCAAACAGGTGATAAGCGTGGAAGCCGACCGCGACCACCATGCCTTCATAAAGCAATGCGTGGCAAAGCTTGGCGTAGACAACTGCGTCACCATCAGAGGCGACGTGTTCAGATTCATCAAAGGCTGCAAACAGCAATTCGACTTCATCTTTGCCGACCCGCCATACGCTTTGCCGGAACTGAACAAGATTCCGGAACTGGTATTCAAAGCCAACATGCTGAGCGAAGACGGAATATTCGTGTTTGAACATGGCAAGAAGAATGACTTCTCCAATGACCCACACTTCGTGGAACACAGAGAATACGGAAGCGTGAACTTTACCATATTCTCCAACAAAGGAAAGGACAACGACAAGTGATAGACCACGCCACCATAGAAAAGATAAAGGAAGCCGCAAACATTGTTGATGTGGTATCGGAATTCGTTTCACTTAAAAAAGTAGGAGCGAACTATAAGGGTCTGTGCCCTTTCCACAACGAGAAGACTCCATCTTTCTATGTCTCGCCGGCACGAGGAATATGCCATTGCTTCTCATGCGGAAAGTCGGCAAACCCCGTCAGCTTCATCATGGAACAGGAGCAGATGACATATCCAGAGGCACTGCGATGGCTGGCAAACAAATACCATATAGAGATACGGGAACATGAACTGAGCGACGAAGAGAAGAAAGAGCAGAACGACCGCGAGAGCATGTTCATCGTAAACAAATGGGCTATGGACTACTTCCACGACATACTTCTGAACGATGTTGACGGCAGGGCTGTAGGCATGCAGTATTTCAGAAGCCGCGGATTCCGTGACGATATCATTGAGAAGTTCCATCTCGGATTCTCACTGCCTTCGCGAAACGCCCTTGCACAGGCTGCACTGGAGAAAGGATACAACGAGAAGTATCTCGTGGCAACAGGACTGTGCTTCAAAAGGGACAACGGAGAACTCGTGGACAAATACTCGGGCAGGGTGATGTTCCCATGGATTGGCGTGAACGGAAACGTAAGAGCCTTCGGCGGACGACTGCTTGACGCAAGGACGAAGGGGGTACAACAGAAATACATCAACTCTTCTGACTCTGACATATATCATAAGGAACGGGAACTATACGGCATCTATCAAGCCAAGAAGGCAATAGCTAAGGAGAACTGCGTATATATGGTGGAGGGATATACCGACGTCATATCCATGCACCAATGCGGTATCGAGAACGTGGTGGCTAACTCCGGAACGGCACTCAGCTTCTACCAGATAAGACTTCTGCACCGGTTTACAGAAAACATAGTGTTGCTGTATGACGGTGACGCCGCTGGTATACATGCTGCCATGAGAGGTATCGACATGCTGCTTTCCGAAGCAATGAAAGTGAAAGTGTTGCTGCTGCCCGACGGCGACGACCCGGACAGCTTTGCAAGGAAACACACTGCCGACGACTTCAGACAATATATACTTGACCACCAGAAAGACGTAATAGAATTCAAGACGGAATTCATGCTCAAAGGCGTTACCGACCCGATAAAGCGCTCCGAGGCTATAAGCAGTATCGTGAAGAGCATATCGGTGATAGAGGACCAGATCGTACGCGCCACATACCTTCAGGACACTGCCCACAGAATAGGAATGAACGAGGCTACACTGATTGCCACAATGAACAAGTTCATACGCAGCGGACAGGATGCACAGGCTAAGGAACAGCAACGACAGCAACAAGGACAAGCTGCTGCACAGACGGAGCCTCTGCGACCGGCAACACCGCAGCAACAGGCAAAGAAAGTGGAATACATGCTCATACAGGCTGTGGTAAGGCATGGCGAACAGATTATATACGACAATGTGGAAACGGCTGACGGACAGACAACATCTCTCAATGTGGCACAATATATCAGCTACGACCTGGGAGCGGACGAACTGACTTTCTCCTTACCTATATATAATAAGATTCTGCAAGAAGCCTTGGAACACAGCTCTGACCCTGGATTCAAGGCTGAAGAATTCTTCATGAAACATCCGGACATGGAGATAAGCAAGGTGGCTACGGAGATGTCGTTCGACAAATTCCAACTGCGCAAAGGAGCAAAGCTGCGCAGCGGAGAAGAAGTGTTACGAGAACAGATAGTACATCTCGTACTTGACTTCCGCATGGATTTCGTAAAGGAGAAACTGAAGAAGCTGCAGATAGAGATTGCACAATGCACTGGTGACAACGAAAGGATGATTTCACTGATAAAAGACTATCAGGAGACTCAGAAACTACGTAACACCATAGCCAAGGAACTGGGAAACGAAATCATAATATAAATACATATATATATGGTATACCTGTACTGGATAATATTTATCGTCTACTCGGCAATGGTTGTCGGCACTATAACAACAGTGCTCATGGACAACAGACAACCAGTGAAAGCCATGGCTTGGATCATGGCTGTAATGTTCATGCCGGTAATAGGTATCATATTCTATTTCTTCTTCGGACAAAACACAAGAAAGGAGAAACTTATAAGCCAACACAGCCTTGACTTGCTGACGAAAAGCTCGATGCTTGAATTTGCCGTACAGAAAGACCTGAAGGTTCCTGACGAAAGCAAGACTCTCGTAAAGCTCTTTGCTTCGCAAAACTGGGCGCTGCCATTCAAAGACAACGAGATTGACATATACACCAACGGATACACCTTCTTCGCAGAACTGATAAAGGAAATAGGAAAAGCTAAGAAGAGCATCCATCTCGGCACATATATCATGGAGGCTGACGCCCTGGGAAACCTGATTGCAGACATACTGATAGACAAGGCGAAAGAAGGTGTGGAGATAAGACTCGTATACGATGACGTGGGATGCTGGAACGTAAGCGACAAATTCTTTAACCGCATGCGCAATGCCGGCATCCTGGTAGAAACATTCATGCCGGTGAGATTTCCGGCTTTCACAAGCAAAGTGAACTACCGCAACCACCGGAAACTTTGTGTCATAGACGGAAAGGTGGGATTCATCGGAGGCATGAACATTGCCAAACGATACATCGTGGGCAACGGAAAACAGAAATGGCGCGATACTCATATGAAAATACGTGGCGGCGCGGTATATGCCATACAGAGAGCATTTCTCGTGGATTGGTATTTCGTATCGGGCGAACTTATCTCCGACCGCAAATACTATCCTGAGCTTGACGGCACGATAAAGAATGACAAGATTATACAAATCGTGACAAGCAGCCCTGTTAGCAAATGGCCTGACATAATGCAAGGCTACGTAAGAATACTGCTTGAAGCACGCCACTATGTATATATGGAAACCCCTTACTTCCTGCCAACAGAGACTGTCATGTCGGCTATGCGCATTGCAGCCCTCGCCGGTGTGGATGTGCGTATCATGATTCCACGGCATGGCGATGCCAAGTTTGTGGAATGGGCAAGCCGCTCTTATGTGTTCGAGACGATACAGGCTGGCGTGAAGGTTTATCTGTATCGTGCGGCATTCAACCACTCCAAACTGCTCGTCTGTGACGACAACGTGTGTACCTGCGGCTCAACAAACATTGACTTCCGTAGCTTTGAGAACAACTTCGAGGCAAACGCCTTTATTTACGGCAAGGAGACGGCACTGCAATTCAAGCAAATCTTCATGGATGACATTAGACACAGCGTTTATGTGACTGAAAAGATGATTAGTCAGAAACGTCCTTTCATCAACCGGCTGTGGGAATCTCTCGTCAGGTTGCTTTCTCCTCTATTATAATAAAAAGGATTACAATAAAAGGGGTGGAACATTTGCCATACAGGAATACTTGCCACAACAAGTATTCAGTTTCACCCCTTCTCTTTATCCCCAATCGATTATTAGGACGTTTATTTCTTTCTTGTATCAGGCAGGAAGCCTGCCACTACTCCAATCAACGGAAGGAATGCACTTATCTGGAATATAAACTCTATGCTCGTAAGGTCGGCAAGCCATCCGAAGAAGGCAGAGCCGAGTCCTCCAAGACCAAACATCAGTCCGAAGAATATACCTGCAATAAGCCCCACCTTATCAGGCATAAGATCTGTGGCATACACCACTATTGACGAAAAGGCAGAGGCTATGACGAGTCCCGACATGAATGCCATAAAGACCGTCCAGCCAAGGCTATCCATAAACGGCAATGCAATGGCAAAAGGTGCTGCTCCCAAAATGGAAATCCATATCACATATTTCCTGCCGAATCTGTCGCCGAACATTCCTCCTGCCACAGTGCCTAAGGCAAAGGCAAAGAGGAAAGCGAAAAGACATAGCTGCGATGCGCCGATGCCTATATGGAACTTGTCCATAAGGAAGAAGGTGAAGTAGCTTGTAATGCATGCCGTATAGAAATACTTTGAGAATATGAGCAACACAAGGATTACAAGAGCCCAGTGCTTGCGTGCCGACGATATGTCGGTGTTCGGTTGCGGCTTGGCTATGTTATGGCGCACGGCATAGGCAAGCTTTGACTTGTACCAGCCACCGACACGTATCATTATAATGGAGGCAAGCACAGCAGCAATGGCAAACCATGATATTGCCCATTGTCCAAAGGGAAGCACTATTGCCGCAGCAAGCAACGGTCCTACAGCAGACCCGCCATTACCACCTACCTGAAATATCGATTGTGCAAGACTCTTCCTGCCTCCTGATGCCATCTGGGCTACACGAGAAGCTTCGGGATGGAATATAGCAGACCCGAATCCGATAACACTGACCGACAGTATCAGCAACCAGAACTGTCCGGCAAAGGCAAGCAGAAGCAGACCGACAAGCGTGAAACACATACCAAGAGACAAAGCAAAGGGTTGCGGATGCTTGTCTGCATACAGACCGGTAAAGGGCTGGAGTATGGACGAAGCCATTTGAAAGACAAATGTGATGAGTCCGATTTCCGCAAAAGTAAGCGAAAAGTTTTCTTTTATTATCGGATATATTGCCGGCACCACCGACTGTATCATGTCATTCAGGAAATGCGAGATGCTGATAATGACAAGTATTGAATATGCCGTACCCTCAGCAATATGGTTGTCCCCCTTCAGTTTATTGGTTATTGATTTTAACTCCATCGTTTATTCTTCTTATCTTACATACTTTTTAAAAAACGATGCAAAATTAATAATATTTTCTGTTTTAAAGACAAGAAAACGCATTCATCTTGGAAGAATAATACACCTTATATATAATAAGGTTAAAGACTTCGTCATCCTACTGTCAAAAGTTTCAGATTAAATCGCAAATAATGATGTTTGACTTAAATCAAAAATACGTATCTTTGCAAAAAATAAACTACATCTCTACGTAACAATAAAACAGTATTGTTGTTTTGCGACAGAGTTGTTCAATCCTTACCAACAGGAATTTAATACAAAAAACATATAATGGAAAATAACAGATATTTCTTTGCAGTGGACCTGGGAGCCACAAGCGGAAGGACAATCATCGGAACACTGACCGAAGGTAAAATACAACTTGAAGAACTGACTCGATTCGAGAACAACCTCATCGAGACAGGAGGACATTTCTATTGGGACATCTTCGCCCTGTACAACGAAATCATCAAAGGACTGAAGCTGGTGGCAAAAAGACAGCTGCCTATCGTAAGCATCGGTATTGACACCTGGGGTGTTGACTTCGTGTGCATAGGAGAAGACAATGCCATACTGCGCAACCCTATCGCCTATCGCGACCCATTCACATTCGAGGCAATGGACGAGTATTTCGAGAAATGCGTGGACAAGAAGAAGGTTTACGACACTACCGGAATACAATTCATGAACTTCAACTCTTTGTTCCAGCTCTATGCCATGCGCAGAGAGAACAACACCGCACTCAACAACGCGAAGAAGATTCTCTTCGTTCCGGATGCCCTTTCCTGGATGCTTACAGGCAAGGATGTATGCGAATATACTATCGCATCAACAAGTCAGATGCTTGATCCAAGAACAAAAGAACTCGACAACGAGCTGCTCAAGAGCGTTGGTCTGACACGCGACAAGTTCGGAATGATGGTTAATCCCGGCACATGTATCGGCACACTGACAAAAGAGGTACAGAAGATGACTGGCTTAGGAGCAATACCGGTAATTGCCGTGGCTGGTCATGACACAGGTAGTGCCGTGGCTGCCGTACCGGCAAGAGATGAACATTTCGCATATCTGAGCAGCGGCACATGGAGTCTGATGGGTATCGAAACAAGAGATGCCATAATAAACGACCTGAGCTACGAACGCAACTTCACCAACGAGGGTGGTATAGAAAGCACGACACGATTCCTGAAAAACATCTGTGGAATGTGGCTTCTGGAACGCTGCCGCAAGGAATGGGGAGAGGATGCACCAAGAGACTACAGCATTCTGCTTGCCAAGGCAATGGCGACCAAGCCATTCCAGAGCATCATCAATCCTGACGACAAGATGTTTGCCAACCCTGCCAATATGCAGGAAGCGATAAAGGAATATTGCAAAAAGAGCGGACAGCATGTTCCGGAAGGCTATGCGGAAGTATGTCGTTGCATATTTGAAAGCCTTGCCCTGCGCTACCGCCAGGTGTTCGGCTATCTGAAAGAGATGGCTTCGTTCCCTATCAACACCCTGCACATCATCGGTGGAGGTTCGCTGAACAAATATCTCAACCAGTTTACAGCAAACTCTACCGGCGTTGAGGTTCTTGCCGGACCACAGGAATGTACGGCTCTCGGAAACATCATGATGCAGGCTAAATCTGCCGGCGACGTCGATGGCATATTCGATATGCGACGTATTATTGCAGACAGCGTCATCATGACACGCTTCGAACCACAGGACAAAGAGCTTTGGGACGAAGCATACAAGAAATATCTTGAAATCGTGAATATTAAAGATTAGAATTACAAATAAATAAAATCTAAAGAATATGAAATCAGAACAAATTACAAAAGCTTATGAAATGGCGAAAGAGCGCTATGCCGCTCTTGGAGTAGATACAGACAAGGCTATCGAGATTCTCGAGAAGACACCTATATCCCTGCATTGCTGGCAGGCTGACGATGTTGTCGGCTTTGAGCGCAATGTGGCAGCATCTGGAGGTATACAGACAACAGGTAACTATCCTGGAAAGGCACGCAACATCGACGAATTGCGTCAGGATGTAGAAAAAGTAAAATCTCTGCTTGCAGGAACATACCGTCTTAACCTTCACGAGACATACGGTGAGTTCGGAGGACAGTTCGTTGACCGCGACCAGGTTGAGGCAAAGCACTTCGAAGGATGGATGCAGTGGGCTAAAGAACACAATATGAAGCTCGACTTCAACTCTACTTCTTTCTCTCATCCGAAGAGCGGAAACCTTACTTTGGCTAACCCGGATAAGGAAATACGTGACTTCTGGATTGAGCATACAAAGCGTTGCCGCCGCATCGCTGATGCCATGGGTAAGTTCCAGAATGACCCTTGTATCATGAATATCTGGGTACACGACGGAAGTAAAGACCTTACTGTAGAGAAGCTGCGCTACCGCGAGATATTGAAGAACAGTCTTGACGAGATTCTTGCAGAGGAACTGCCTGGAATGAAATCATGCCTTGAGGCTAAACTGTTCGGAATCGGACTGGAGGCTTACACTGTTGGTTCCAACTACTTCTATACCGGCTATTGCGCAAAGAACAACGTAATGTACACACTCGACACCGGTCACTATGAGCCTACAGAGAATGTTTCTGACGCTATCTCTGCACTGCTGCTTTATGTTCCGGAGTTGATGCTCCACGTATCTCGTCCTATGCACTGGGATTCTGACCACGTGACACTGTTCGACGACAACACACGCAACCTCTTCTCTGAGATTGTACGTGCAAATGCTCTTGACCGTGCACATATCGGACTCGATTACTTTGATGCTTCAATCAACCGTATCGGTGCTTACATCATCGGTGTGCGTGCTGCACAGAAGTCATTGCTTCAGGCTCTGCTTGAACCGACAGCTACTCTCCGCAAATATGAGGACGAGGGCAAGCTGTTCCAGCGTCTCGGTCTGCTCGAAGAGGCTAAGACTCTACCATTCGGCGCCATCTACGACTACTTCAACATGAAGAACAACGTGCCTGTAGGCGAGGAGTATTTTGCTGATGTAGAGAAATACGAGGCTGAAGTTCTTTCCAAGAGAAATTAATTCTAAACGATAAATCAAAGCTACAACAATGAAGGTCGGAGACATTCGGACACTCGGTGTCCTCTGAATGGCTTCCGGCCTTTATTCTTATAAGTCATGGAAATAATAATTGGTTTACTTATAATAGCCATCGGCGCATTCTGCCAGTCAAGCTGCTATGTGCCGATAAACAAGATAAAGGATTGGAGTTGGGAGTCTTACTGGTTAGTGCAAGGCATCTTTGCCTGGATAACATTCCCCCTGCTCGGAGCATTGCTTGCCGTGCCGGAAGGTCACTCCTTGTGTGAACTGTTTGCTGCAAGCAACTCGTTCAATATATGGATGACTGTGTTGTTTGGCGCTCTATGGGGAGTGGGCGGACTGACATTCGGACTCTCTATGCGTTACCTCGGTGTTGCTCTCGGACAGAGCATTGCGCTTGGCACTTGTGCCGGATTAGGAACGATAATGGGACCTGTATTGCTGAATATATTCTTCCCGGAAGAGGATGCCCTCAGCAAACTGACTTTCGCAGTAATCATCGGTGTTGTTGTAACATTACTCGGAATAGCAATAATCGGCGTGGCTGGCTCTATGAAGGCTGCTTCTCTATCGGAAGAAGAGAAGAAAGCGGCTGTGAAGGACTTCAACTTCCCGAAAGGACTGGCTATCGCATTGCTTGCTGGATTCATGAGCGGATGTTTCAATGTGGGATTGGAATTCGGAAAGGACATAAACTTTGGAGACTTGACACCTGACATGTACAAGACATTGCCGGCAACACTGCTTGTTACACTTGGAGGATTCGTTACAAATGCCGTATACTGCTTCTTCCAGAACTACAAGAACAACACTTGGGGAGACTACAAGAAAGGCAATGTTTGGTTTAATAATCTTCTCTTCTGCGCACTTGCTGGCGGATTATGGTATAGCCAGTTCTTTGGATTGTCGTTAGGAAAAGGATTCCTTACAGACTCGCCTACGCTGATGACGCTGTCGTTCTGCATACTAATGGCACTCAATGTTGTTTTCTCTAATGTTTGGGGTATTATACTGAAAGAGTGGAAAGGTTGTTCTCAGAAGACCATCGCCGTTCTTATCCTCGGTATAGCAGTACTGATATTATCATCCTTCCTGCCACAAATGATATAAGCTGTTTACCTACAATACAGATTATTTTATCATTTGTATATAAGTACATACATTTAGACTTGCCGTATATGTTGAAATATAACATATACGGCAAATTTAGTTACTATATGGCGACAAATCTACACTTTTAGCAAAAAAAGATTAAGTATTCAACATCGGTGTTTACTTTTTATCATATACATTACATGTTTTATATAAAAAAGATGTAATTTTGCAGAAAATTCAGTTGAAACAAATAATTATTAAAACACCGATAAAGGATTATGAAGAAGATTAGAGCTGCCGTTGTTGGTTATGGCAACATCGGCCACTATGCAGTCCAGGCTCTTGAGACTGCTCCTGATTTCGAGATTGCAGGTATAGTAAGACGCAATGGTTCAGAGAACAAGCCCGCAGAACTGGCACAGTATGATGTTGTTAAAGATATCACGGAACTGAAAGACGTTGACGTGGCAATTCTTGCTACTCCAACCCGTAGCTGCGAGGAATATGCGAAGAAGATACTTGCCCTTGGCATAAACACCGTTGACAGCTTCGATATACACACAAGTATTCTCGACTACCGTGCTTCCCTTATGCAAGAATGCAAAGACAACAATACCGTTGCCATCATTGCGGCAGGATGGGATCCGGGATCTGACTCCATCGTACGCACACTGATGCAGAGTCTTGCTCCGAAGGGATTATCATACACAAACTTTGGTCCTGGCATGTCAATGGGACATAGCGTCTGCGTCCGTTCCAAAGAGGGAGTGAAGAATGCGCTGTCAATAACTATTCCTAAGGGTGAAGGACTTCATCGCCGTATGGTTTATGTGGAACTTGAAGAAGGCGCAAGCCTGGAGGAAGTAACAAAGGCTGTAAAGGCAGACCCTTACTTCGCCAACGACGAGACTCATGTATTTGCTGTTGACTCTGTTGATGAAGTCCGTGACATGGGACATGGTGTAAATCTCGTGCGTAAAGGCGTGAGCGGCAAGACACAGAACCAGCGTCTGGAGTTCAACATGAGCATCAACAACCCTGCTCTGACCGGCCAGGTTCTTGTAAACGTGGCACGCGCTTCTATGCGCCAGCAACCTGGTTGCTATACGATGGTTGAGATTCCCGTAATCGACATGCTTGCAGGAGAGCGCGAAGATCTTATCGCTCATCTTGTATAGTACGTTATATATAAACATTACAAGAAATGCGGCAATTCTCATTAATAAGAATTGCCGCATTTCTTGTATTCATATATTATTTATTATTCTGTTCTTCCGCTTCCTTCTCCTGCATTACATGCAATGACAAATCATAATATTCATCACCGCAATCTACATGAATGTATTTATCACGGGATTTTGTCTTGTCTGAATTTTTGGAAACAACAAATGTAATTCTGAAAGCTCCGTCAATCTTCGTCACAGTTGCTGTAAACCATCCACCTTGTGTAACATGTTTAGTGTCTGGCAAGGTTCCTTTTTCCACAGAATACACATCCGTTTCGGTATACTTACCATCCGTACCTTTGGTCTTACCATTCACCTTTACAATGTTCACATCAGTGACATTGCTAACATCAACGTATTTCTCACCGCCACCGGCTGCGAAGAAAAAGTCTGTTGTATTAGGAGTCAACACTATATCCTTCTTCTTTATACCATAATTGTCATCATCATCACATGCAACAAAAACGACAGCAACCATAGCCAAAAGCATTAATAAATATTTCTTCATACTCTTTCAATTTATAGTTTTATTTCCATTTATATCATATACTTATAAAACTGCAATTATCGAAAAATATTGCATCAGTTGTCTTTCCAGAAGTCTCTTGTAAATATAACCACTACAGTAAATATCTCCAAACGTCCCATCAACATCAGAATAGAACATATCCATTTACCGACAGCAGGAAGGATGTTCCACGACACCGTCGGACCTATTTCCAATCCAAGCGTAGGACCAACATTGCTCGCACAACTCAATGCTATCGTTATAGAGTTGGTACTGTCCACTCCCATACATATCAGACAGAAGTAGGCAAAGATACAAAGAGCCATATAAAGGGCGAAGAATACAAGCAGAGTAACCTGGCCGGACGTATTTACTATATTTCCATTTACCCTCACCGGCAATACAGCCTTAGGATGAAGGATTCGCCTCAGTTCATTACGCACTATCTTCAGCAACATAACACCTCTGACACTCTTGAATCCTCCACTCGTACTTCCTGCACAAGCTCCTATAAACATACAGATACTCAATATGACCCATGTTATATGGTGCCACTTTCCGGCATCATCGTTAAACAAACCCGTTGTAGTGATGAACGACACAACCTGGAACAGAGAACTTCTGAAAGCCCTCGTCAAGCTATAATCATTACACGTCATCAGGAAATACATTATCCCCAATGTGGCACATGCCACGACAAACAGATACAGCTTAAACTCTGAATTACTGAAAAGATTCCTTATCTTCCGCTTGAAGAAAGCAAGATACAAGAGGGTGAAGTTGGTACCGGAAAGAAACATGAACACTATCGACGTATAATCTATTGCCGCCGAATGAAAATGTCCTGTACTGTCATTATACGGTGCAAAACCACCCGTTGCCGTCAGACTCATAGAATAGTTCAAACTGTCGAAAACATTCATGCCACAGAGATAAAGAGACACCAGACAGCCAACTGTAAGCATCAGATACACAAGCCATATCGACTTGGCACTTGACGATACACGAGGATGCACCTTGCTCTTTATCGGACCTACCGACTCTGCCGAAAACACTCTCATGCTACCTCCCACCAACGATGGAATAATGGCAATAGTGAAGAACGCTATTCCGAGACCTCCTATCCATTGCGTCATGGAACGCCAGAATATCAGTCCGTGAGGAAAGCACTCCACATCGTCAATGATGGTTGCTCCCGTGGTGGTAAATCCCGACATTGTCTCAAAATAGGCATCGGTATAATCGGGGATGTAACCACTGATGACAAATGGCAAAGCTCCGAAAAGACTGAATACAACCCACGTCACCGTGACGAGAAGATAGGCGTCACGCCGACTCATGCTTGTACCGGCACTACGCCCCTTGTATTTCAGCAACAGTCCGAACAACATCACGATGGCTATTGATATAAGAAAAGCCATCACGTCGTCTTCGCCATAGAAAAGTGCCATACCGAGACAAACGAGCATCATTATAGCCTCAAGGAACATCAACTGTCCAAGCACCTTGAATATCAACTTGAAATTTATCACTTCTCTCTCTTTCTTATGTTCTTATACTCCAAAGTATATCTTCCCAATATAAGTTATTTGAAGAATTTCTCCAACTTGTCCATACTCATATTATAGCAGAACACCATCACGATATCTCCAGCCTCAATCTGTGTTCCTCCGGAAACGAGGTAACCCTCGCCGTGGCGTACGAGTCCTCCGATAGTGGCACCCTTTGGCAAGCCAAGTTCAAACACTCTCTTCCTTGTCACTTTCGACTGCGGCTGTGCCGTGAACTCTGCCACATCAGCATTTGCCGTCATCAGGAATCTCACGTTGCTAACCTCCGTATCAAGCAGCATCTGATAGATATGACTGGCAGCAATGGCTTTCTTGTTCACTATCGTTCCGATATCCAGACTCACAGCCATATTCACATAGTCGAGATTCTCCACGGCAGCCACTGTCTTCCTCACACCCATTCTCTTCGCCGTCAGACAAGCCAGGATGTTCGTCTCCGCATTGCTGGTCAGTGCCACGAAAGCCTGTGTGGAATGGATTCCCTCTTCGTTGAGGAGAGAAAGATCCCTGCCGTCTCCGTTTATCACCATCACGTGTTTGTCGTCAATCTGTTCATTCAGGAAATCACAACGCTCTTCTGAATTCTCTATTATCTTTGCGTTCATATACTCCGGCATGCTCTTCAGAGCTCGCACGGCGGTATTGCCTCCTCCCATTATCATGACATTCTTCACATCCACATAGTGCTCCTTGCCTACAATCTTCCTTACGTACGGTATATATTGCTTTGTGGTCATGAAATACGCCATGTCGTACATCTTCAGTTCGTCGTCACCTCGTGGTATGACAGTCTCACCCCCTCGCTTGATTGCCACTATATAATAAGGTGAGTCCGGTTTACATAATTCCTTCAGAGGCTTGTTCAGTATTTCGCAAGTCTCCCTAAGCTTTATTCCAAGCATCACGAGAGCACCACCATGCACATCCCAGCGCTGGCGTACCCAACTCATCTTCAATCCATTGACTATATCATAGGCTGCAAGGTTTTCCGGATAGATAAGCGAGTCGATACCAAGTTTTTCATAAAACTTCGACATCTCCGGTTCTACAAACTCATAGTTGTTCACCTTAGCCACCGTCCGCTTTGCGCCTACGGCCTTTGCCATAACACAACTGTTCATGTTCATGTTCTCGTCTGGCGTCACAGCGATGTAGAGGTCTGCCTCTGCTGCACCTGCCTGCTTCAAGGCTTTCAGACTTGTCGGTGAGGCATGCATCGTAAGCAAGTCATAATCGCTGCCTATGCTGTTCAGCCGCTCCTCATTCTCATCCATGAGAATAATGTCGTGATTGTTTCTTGAAAGTAGTTTTGCCAAATGAGAACCAATCTCGTATGCTCCCGAAATAATTATCTTCATTATATAATCTTATTTTATGATATCATTGACCGCATCGATTATTCCTTCTGCGTCAATGCCAACGATGTGCTGAAGTTCCGCCACAGTACCATGCTCCACGAAATGATCTGGCAATCCGAGACGCACAACGTTCTTCCTGTAACCGTTGTCTTCGAGCCATTCAAGCACGGCAGAGCCGAATCCTCCTTCGCGTGCGCCGTCTTCTATGGTTATTATGCGGTCGAACTGTTGCGCCACGTCTTTCAGTATTTCAGTATCAAGCGGTTTTGCGAAGCGCATGTCGTAGTGTGCTATGCTCAGCTGCGGAGTAGATGTTTCCATCATCTCTATTGCCTCCTCCACATTGTTGCCAACCGGACCGAACGACAATACTGCTACATCCTTTCCGTCATGCAGCTTGCGTCCTGTGCCCACCTTCACTTCTTCAAGTTCGCAATGCCAGTCGGCAAGCACTCCCCTACCCCTTGGGTAACGGATAACGAATGGTCCTTTGTCCGGCAACTGTGCCGTATACATCAGTCTACGCAGTTCATGCTCGTTCATCGGTGAAGATATTGTGAGATTCGGCACGGGGCGGAGAGCCGCTATGTCGAATGCCCCATGATGGGTAGCGCCGTCTTCCCCCACGAGTCCTGCCCTGTCGAGACAAATCACCACCGGCAGGTTCAGCAGAGCCACATCATGTATGATATTGTCGTAGGCCCTCTGTGCAAAGGCACTGTATATGTTGCAGAAAGGCTGCAGTCCATCTTTTGCCATTCCTCCGGAAAAGGTCACGGCGTGTCCTTCCGCTATTCCTACGTCAAAGGTTCGCGCAGGCATTTCCTTCATCATTATGTTCATCGAGCATCCGGTAGGCATGGCTGGCGTAACACCGACGATGCGTTTGTTCTTCCGTGCAAGCTCAAGCAGAGTATTACCAAACACATCCTGGTATTTTGCCGGCTCCGTGCCGTTTTCTGACTTTATTCGTTTTCCGGTTGAGACATCAAACTTTCCCGGTGCGTGCCATATTGTGGCAGCTTTCTCTGCCGGCGCATATCCATGTCCTTTTATAGTATGCAGATGAAGCAGTTTCGGTCCTTTCATCTCCTTCAGCTGTCGCATAGTGCGTACGAGTTCCACCACGTCATGCCCTTCGAAGGGACCGAAGTATCTTATGTTCATACCCTCGAAGATATTCTGCTGATGGCTTATTGCCGACTTCAGCGCATTGCTGAGTCTTATTATGCCTTTCCGTCTTTCGTCATCGAGCATTCCGTTTGAGCGCAGCCACGTGGCTACCTTGAAGCGCCACTTGTTGTAAGTCTCATTGGTGTTCAGCCTCAACAGATAGTGCTTCATTCCTCCCACGCTGCGGTCTATACTCATATTGTTGTCGTTCAATACGATAAGCATATCGTTCGGTGTGGTAGAAACATTGTTGAGACCTTCGAAAGCGAGTCCGCCGCTCATTGCTCCGTCACCGATTACAGCCACCACATGCCTGTCGTCATGTCCTGTCTGCTTTGCTGCCACGGCCATGCCGAGTGCTGCGGAGATGGAGTTGGACGCATGACCGCATGCGAAACTGTCATATTCGCTCTCTTCGGGTGAAGGGAAGGGACGTATGCCATGCAGTTTTCTGTTAGTGCAGAAGTTGTCACATCTGCCTGTAAGGATTTTGTGTCCGTAAGCCTGGTGTCCCACGTCCCATACTATCCTGTCATATGGTGTATTGAACACGTAGTGCAGAGCCACGGTCAGTTCCAGTGCTCCCAGGCTTGATGCGAGATGTCCGGGGTTGACAGACAGTTCTTTCAGTATGTCCGCCCTCAGTTCGTCACACACCTGTGGAAGTTTTTCTACAGGGAGTTTCCGTAAATCTTCTGGATATTTTATTTTAGAAAGTATATTTTGTTTTCCGATATCAGTCATAACAGATTTTTTCCTTATCTATATTCTCCACGAGTGACGCTAATTTATCGTCATCCTCGCATGTTTCTTTCAATCCCATTATGAATTGTTTCAGCACATTCTCGTCTTCTGAATATGCATAAAACATGTCTGCTTCCGAATCAAAGCCTATCTGTTCGTCTGCCTCCGGGAGTTCTCTACTTATGTATTCCTTTGCTATTTTCTCCCAGTCGTAGCCGTTGCCCGGCAGTTCTTGGTCTTCAAACACATCTTGTTTGTATTCTACATCGGCATAAAGAGCCACCACATATTCCCCTCTGTCGTTGGTCAGGAAACTAAACGGATAATACGGACTGTCTTCCACGACATCGAGTCCACCGTTTCCATCCGAGGGACGTTGTCGTTTTGACAGTCGTTTCTTTATAGCCTTAAAAATATTTCCCATATTGATTTCTCACATTATATATATAACAGGATGCAAATGTAGCAATTTTATTTCATCCTGTTATATAAAAATGTGTGAAATAATATAATTCGTCCGCTTTTTAGTGGCTTTCCTTATTCTAAAGAAGCCGTTTGCGTGTGTCCTCGTATTCGGCCATTATGCGGCATACAATCTCTTCGGCACTCTCTATCTGCTTTATTCCTGAAGCTATCTGACCGATTTCCAGCTCGCCTCCGTCAAGGTCTCCTTCGAAGATTCCCCGCTTTGATGCCGCCTTGCCGAGAATCTCCCTCAGCTCATCTGCACTGGCGCCCTTGTCTTCAGCCTCTTTCAGTTGCTCGTAGAGTTTGTTCTTTATGAGTCGTGTAGGCGCCATCTTCTTCAGACAAAGCATAGTGTCACCTTCCTGAAGCTCCGTGCAGCGCGCCTTGAACTCTTCGGCTGCTGAGCTCTCTTTGCTCATAGCGAACACGGTGCCGCACTGCACTCCCTCTGCGCCCAAAGCCATTGCTGCAAGCAGAGCCTGACCCGAAGCTATGCCACCGGCTGCTATCAGCGGCAACGTGGTTGCCTTTCTCACTTGCGGTATAAGAGTCATTGTGGTTGTTTCCTCCCTGCCGTTGTGTCCGCCCGCCTCAAAGCCTTCGGCCACTACAGCATCCACGCCTGCGTCTTCGCATTTCTTTGCAAACTTACTGCTCGACACCACGTGCACCACCTTTATTCCTGCCTCATGCAGCATCTGGGTATATTTCTTGGGGCTTCCGGCCGATGTGAACACAATCTTCACGCCCTCGTCCACAATCATCCCCATCAGTTTGTCTATCTCTGGATACATCAGCGGTACATTTATTCCCCAAGGCTTGTCTGTAGCCTCCTTCATCTTGTGTATGTGTTCAAGCAATGTTTCCGGATGCATAGAGCCTGCGCCCAGCAGTCCCAGTCCTCCTGCATTACTTACGGCAGAGGCAAGTCGCCATCCGCTACACCATACCATACCGCCCTGTATTATAGGGTATTCTATCCCGAAAAGTTTTGTTATTCTATTTTCCATAATATTTTTTGTTTTTTGCAAAGATAGTGCAAAAATCCGATTAAGCGAGTAGAATGATAATTAATTATCATTTTCGAGCGTGAGGATTTTATTAAAATCGAGAGCAATACAAAATTTGCAAAGATAAGAATTGCAAATTTAAAACCTGTTCATTTTTATTGCCGAGATGCAGTCTACTTTATCTAAAGGTAGTGCAAATCTTCGTTCTTTCTTCTCCTCTTCTATAGCTCCTTGAGACAGAGAAAGGCAGAGGCGTAAATTGTACCTGCCAGCATTAGTGCCGCGCCCAACCCCACGTAGAATGAGGCGATGAACGAGAGAGGTACGGCGGGGACGCTCCTTAGCTGCCAGCCAGATGATGCCGGCTATGAAAGCGAGTAGTTTTGTCTTCATTCCATAAACCTTATCATGTCGTTGCGCCGTGGCTTGGCGTCGGGTGTCTCGTCGGGATAGCCCAGGGCGATACAGTAGAGCAGCTCGTAACCCTTTGAGAAAGCCATGCGGTCGAGATAGGGCTTTGCCGACGGAGAGTCGAGAATCCAACGTGCGGAACTGCCCAGACAGCAGGATCCGATGCCCTTTGCCCATGCCGCGAGGATGATGTTCTCGCCGAGCAGTCCGCAGTCTATCTGCGCCATGTCGTAATTCGTGTCGTAAGCTATGCATACCACGCAGGGAGCGTTTACGAAGATGTTTTTGAAACCATCTCTGTGGGCAATGTCCGGCTTGTCGGTCACTACGGCCTTCGTAATGGAGTCGATGAGTGCAGGAGAGTCAATCACTCTTATCTCGTACGACTGCAGGTTCTTGCCGTTAGGTGCATTGATGCCGCACTTTAGAATCTCGTTTAGTGTCTCGCGACTGATGGCTTTATCCTTGTATGCGCGTATGCTTCGGCGGCTCATCATCAGGTCGGTCACTATTTTTGCGGTGTCAGTCGCAGTTGTCTGTTCCTGTTTGCACTGTCCGTTGCATGAAGTCAGCATTATAGCCATTAATGCCAGTCCTAAAAGAATCTTTTTCATAATTGTCTTTTTTTATGTTTTTGCAAAAATACGGCAAAATTTGCCAATCTCCAAAAATGAGGAATCCAAAGTCTGTGAAAATCTTTTAAGGAAACAAGGTAACTATTCAGCGGTAGTAAGAATGTTCTGATTCGGTTTTGTTTCTTTGTAGG
>ENA-ORNT01000799-ORNT01000799.1-human-gut-metagenome-genome-assembly--contig:-NODE-799-length-22343-cov-4.163361_pt1 | contig 22343 bp, 16 predicted proteins | sample MGYA00242120_ERZ509032 | MGnify/ENA primary metagenome ERZ509032 (study PRJEB26280, sample SAMEA2338729) | human gut metagenome | biome: human gut; feature: human-associated habitat; material: faeces...
AAATTATGGCTAAGGTATATGAATTTCTTGCCAACGGCTTCGAGGAAATCGAAGGTTTGGCTCCTGTTGACATCCTCCGCAGAGGTGGTGTAGATATCAAGACTGTCAGCATCACGGGCAGTGAGTTTGTGGAAACTTCCCACGGCATTACCATCAAGGCTGACCTCAAGTTTGAGGACATCCAAGACTTCTCGGATGCAGACATGCTGCTTCTCCCTGGTGGTCTTCCAGGCAGCACCAACCTCAATGAGCACGAGGGAGTGCGCCAAGCTCTCATCGCCCAAAACAAGGCAGGCAAAAGAGTAGGTGCCATCTGCGCCGCTCCTATGGTATTGGCTAGCACTGGCATCCTCGATGGCAAGAAAGCCACTTGCTCTCCTGGCTTTGAGCGTTATTTCGGAGAAAGCACTACTTACACTGGCGAACTCTTCCAGGAAGACGGCAACGTCATCACGGGCGAAGGTCCTGCCGCCACCCTCCCTTACGCCTACCAGATTTTGAGTTACTTCGTAGGTACAGAGGAAGTAGCAAAGCTACAGAAAGGAATGCAGTATGCTCACTTGATGGAGAAAAGATAATATGGATTACGTTATCATAGTAGCCGGAGGCAAGGGCCTCCGCATGGGAAGTGAGATTCCCAAGCAGTTTCTGCCAGTGGCTGGCAAACCTATCTTGATGCGCACCATCGAGCGTTTCCACGAGTATGATGCCAACCTCAACATCATCTTGGTATTGCCAGAGAGCCAACAGGCTTATTGGCAACAACTCTGCGAGGAACACCACTTCGACATCCAGCACCAGATAGCCAATGGAGGCGACACTCGCTTCCAATCATCCAAGAACGGACTCGCCCTCATTCCTGACGACGAGGACGGAGTGGTAGGCATCCACGATGGCGTACGCCCTTTCGTCTCCACCGAAGTCATCTCGGAATGTTACGAGGCAGCACGTGAGGAATATGCCGCCATCCCTGTCTATGCCGTGACCGACACCTTGCGCTATATCGACAGGCGTGGCGGTGGCAAGAACGTTCTTCGTGACGACTATCGCATCGTGCAAACCCCACAGACCTTCGACATCGGTTTGGCTAAGCAAGCCTTCAACCAAGGTTATAAGGAACAGTTCACCGACGATGCCAGTGTTGTGGAAAGCCTCGGTTGCCAAGTGGCAATGGTGGAGGGCAATCGTGAGAACATCAAGATTACCACCCCATTCGACATCAAGGTTGCCGAAGCATTATTATCTGAATAATGAATAGTATTCTAAATCAAGACATCATGTACCTACCCGGTGTAGGTCCCAAGAAGAAGGAGATACTGAGCAAGGAACTTGGTATCAACTCTTATGGTGACTTGTTGGAATACTATCCTTATAAATATGTAGATAGGAGCAAGATATTCCATATCAGCGAGTTGACCCCCGATATGCCTTTTGTGCAAATCAAGGGTAAGATACTGAGCTACGAGGAGTTTGACACCGGCAAGCGCAACAAGCGACTGGTGGCTCACTTCTCGGATGGCTTCGGTGTGGTCGATCTGGTATGGTTTCGTTCGTCACAATACATCATCAAGACCTACAAGGTGGGCACGGAGTACATCGTCTTTGGCAAACCTACCGTCTATGGCGGTCGCTACCAGTTCTCCCATCCCGAGATGGACGATGCCAGCAACCTCCAGATTTCCGAGATGGGGATGCAACCTTATTACAACACCACCGAGAAGATGAAGAAGTATGGTTTCAGCTCTCGCACCATCGAGAAGTTGACCAAGACCTTGGTGGGCTTGCTTCCTCCCCTTCCCGAAACCCTCCCCGACTTCATCGTGGGTCGCCTGCACCTCATCTCCCGAGACACCGCCTTCCGATTCATCCATTATCCGCACTCCCACCAGGAGATGCAGAAGGCACAGGTGCGCCTCAAATTCGAGGAACTCTTCTATGTGCAACTCAATATATTAAGGTATGCGAGCGACCAACGGCGCAAGTATCGAGGCTATATCTTCAATCGCATCGGCGACATCTTCAACGGCTTCTATGCCCACAACCTCCCCTTCGAGTTGACGGGGGCACAGAAGCGAGTGATGCACGAGATACGTGCCGACATGTGCAGCGGTCGCCAAATGAACCGCCTCCTGCAAGGTGATGTCGGTTCGGGCAAGACCCTCGTGGCACTGATGACCATGCTCATCGCCCTCGACAATGGTTTCCAAGCCTGCTTGATGGCTCCTACGGAAATTCTCGCCGAGCAACACCTCCAAACCCTCCGTGACTTCCTGAAAGATATAGACATCCGTGTGGAACTCCTCACAGGTATCGTGAAGGGCAAGAAGCGTGAAAACATCCTGAAAGACCTCGCCACAGGTGACATCCAGATACTCGTGGGCACCCATGCCATCCTCGAAGACCCAGTAGTCTTCTCACGCTTGGGCATCGCCGTCATTGATGAGCAGCATCGCTTTGGTGTCGCCCAACGAGCCAAGCTATGGGCTAAGAGCGAGAATCCACCTCATGTGCTTGTGATGACCGCCACTCCTATTCCTCGCACCCTGGCAATGACCATCTATGGCGACCTCGACGTGAGCGTCATCGACGAATTGCCACCGGGCAGAAAGCCGATTCAGACGCTCCATAAGTTTGATAACCAACTGACGAGCCTCTACCAGAGCATCCGTCGCCAAATCAACCTTGGCAGACAGGTGTATATCGTCTTCCCCCTCATCAAGGAGAGCGAGAAGAGTGACCTGAAGAATCTCGAAGAGGGATTCGAGACGCTGAAGGAAGCCTTCCCTGAGTTCAAGCTCAGCAAGGTACACGGACAGATGAAACCTGCCGAGAAGGAGGAGGAGATGCAGCATTTTGCCAAGGGAGAGACCCAAATTCTCGTTGCCACCACCGTAATAGAAGTAGGTGTGAACGTACCGAATGCCTCCGTGATGGTCATCCTCGATGCCCAACGGTTCGGTTTGGCACAGCTCCACCAGCTCAGAGGACGAGTAGGTAGAGGAAGCGACCAGAGCTATTGCATCCTCGTCACCAACTACAAGTTGTCGGAGGACACTCGCAAGCGCATCGACATCATGTGCGACACCAACGACGGTTTCCGCATTGCCGAGGCAGACTTGAAGTTCAGAGGTCCGGGCGACCTAGAAGGAACGCAACAGAGCGGTATGGCTTTCGACCTCAAGATAGCCAACATCGCACGAGATGGACAAATCGTTCAACTGGCACGCAAGGAGGCTGAAGCCATCATCGAAGCCGACCCGAAGTGCGAGTTGCCTCAGAATGCGATGCTATGGAATCGCTTGAAGGAATTGAAGAAGACCAACATCAACTGGGCGGCGATTAGCTAATGCCGATTGCTCCTTATCACATCAGCCATCTTATCCTATCTATCATTAAAAAAAGAACAAGCATTATGGAAAAGGGAAATACAGAGAAGAACCCATCTAAAGCAAGCAACCTTTCGGTAAGTACTTTCGCCGAAGGCAATCTCTTCGGCGACTCCGAGATGCAGAAGTTGGCAGAGGAAGCCATCCGAGCCAACAACGCCCCTCACCGCAAAGGCAGGAAACGCTCCACCCTGACGGAAGCTCGCCCTCCCCTCTCTGCCGAGAGGATGAGAGAGCTATTGGCAGAGATTCACGAGATAGAGACCCCAACAGGCATCAAGTACGTCAACCTCCGATTGACCAAGAGAATGGTCATCGGCGTGAGGGAATCATCGGGCAAGGAGTTCACCATCAATCTCGACGAGCTTTATGATGCTTACTTGCATTGCTTGCGCTTCACCAGTCCCGAGGTGAAGCGACGTATCTTTATGGGACACTCGCCTGCCGTAGTCCTCCTAAAGCTACTGAAGGAAAAGGCTTCTGCCAACCCATAACCGCTACACAAGTAACCCATTATCGCCACACCAGCCCGCAATGCCCTTCTGATGCGAGAAATTGATGTATATCAAGCCGAAAGTTACTTAATGAAAGTTAAACCTCAACTTTTCACGTTAAAAATCAGCCGATTGGTGTTAATCTCCTTGGTAGTCTGAATTATTTTTGCTATATTTGCAACGTCTATATAACAAAACCGCATATTAAGGCACTTGCTTTAGCGTTTTTTGGAAACGGAATGCCATTTATTTGTTCCGTGTCAGCAAATGACGAACCTAACAGGATTATTAATTAAAAAGTATGAGTTTTACAAAGAAAATAAAGAAGATTACCGCAGTAGCATTGTTGGCGTTCACAGCCGTGCCAGTGTTTGGACAAGACCTCTTGGCTCGCCAGGCACCAGTTGACCATCGAATGAAGTCACTCGATACACTTGCGGTATCTCACTATCGTATGATGGAGGACAAAGAGAATCCAGCAGCGGAGCTTTACCAGGACTTCTCCAACAAGTACGCCCACAAGGCGACTACCCTCCCCGATCACTTCCGCATCAATCTCCGTCACTTCTGTATGCCAACTCCTAGTCGCGTTGTCACCAGTAACTTCGGTTACCGTGCTAGCTTTGGCCGCAAACATAAAGGCATGGACATCAAGGTTTATGTTGGCGACACAATCCGCGCAGCCTTCTCTGGTAAAGTTCGCATCGTAAGATATGATGGTGGTGGCTACGGCAAGTACATCGTTATCCGTCACAACAATGGATTGGAGACCATCTATGGTCACTTGTCTAAGCAACTCGTGGAAGAAAACGAGGAAGTAAGAGCAGGAGATGTTATCGGCTTGGGTGGTAACACAGGACGAAGCACCGGTTCTCACCTCCACTTCGAGACTCGTCTCTGCGGCGTAGCCTTGAACCCAGCCCTCCTCTTCGACTTCCGCAACCAGGATGTTACTGGCGACTACTATGATTTCAACCGCGACACTTACGAGCGTGAATCAGCCGATGCCAATGCTGCTCGTGGCAAGATTGGAAATGGTAGATATACTCGCGAGGAAGTTAACGGTGGCGAGGTTGGCAGATACAATGCCAATGCTGGTGCCGAAAAACTCTACCACAAGGTTAAGTATGGTGAGACCCTCAACAGCATCGCCGAGAAGCGTGGTGTGAGCGTCGACCAGATTTGCCGCCTCAATGGTTACAAGAAGGACAAGAAGTTGACTCCAGGTCAAATCATCCGCTACTCATAATCAAGTACTCCACTAGCGATAGCGGAACTGACAAGAAAGAAAAGATAGATTAGTCTCTATAGAATGTAACTACAAAGCCGAGGTTTTCTCACGAAACCCTCGGCTTTTTTGATATATATAAACTCTACTAAATGATATGTAAATGATTTTCCAGCGGTCAAATTAGCTTATAATGGGAACACCCTCATTGCTACATTCCATCACTCTCTTGCTGCTTCACGTATTCGCTAGGCAGCATTCCAAACTCCTCCTTGAAATAACGAGCAAACTTCTTCGGGTCGTTGAAACCCACCTCGTATGCTACTTGTGATACCAGTACATTACCACGGCTCAGGAGTTGCTTACCTCGTTTCAGCCTCATCAGTCGGATGAACTGCGATGGTGTCTTTCCGGTAATAAACTGCAACTTCTTATAGAGATTGGTGCGGTGCATACAGAGTTTCACACTCAGGTCATCTACATTGAACTTCGCATCGCCCATGTTCTCCTCTATGATATGGATTGTATCAGCCAGCAGCTGTTCGTCGAGCGTAGTTACCGTCACTTCAGAAGGTTTGATTTCCTCATCGCTTACGATTCTGTTACGTGCTTGTAGAATGCTATCGAGCAAAGCCCGAATGCGGAGTCGGAGAACATCAAAATTGAACGGCTTGGTGATATAATCGCTCGCTCCGAGTTCCAATCCCTTGATTTCATCGATGCTCATCGTCTTGGCAGTCAAGAGGATGATAGGAATATGCGAAGTATTGATATCTGACTTCAGGGTTCTACAGAGTTCATAGCCATCCATACCTTCCATCATCACATCGCTGATAATCAGATCCACCTCAGAACCTTTCAGCACCTGCAACGCCTGATTGCCGTCAGTAGCCTGGCACACATTGTATTCACGAGACAAGACATGAGACATATAAGTGAGCAAGTCAACATTATCTTCCACCAATAAGATGGTTGCGTCGCGCTTCTCCAAAGGCAGAGCGCAAGACTTGAGATCAGCTTCCTTTGAATCCTGCAGATTTTGTTTTCCCTGCTGTTCCAGTTTTCCATGTTGTTTCTCAATTTCCTGTTGTTTCTCAATTTCCTGTTGTTTCTCAATTTCCTGCTGCGAGATTGGAAGATAAACCTTAAATCGAGTGCCCTTAGGCAGGTTGTCTTCCAATTCCACTTTACCTCCCCACAAATCAGCGAACTCTTTTACAATATTCAAGCCGAGACCGGTACTTGCGAACTTACCGCCTGCCCGTGCAGAAGCATAGAAGCGCTCAAAGATATGCGGTCTTTCCTCCTTAGGAATACCATTGCCCGTATCCCACACCTCCATACAGAGCTGATTCTCCTTACGCATCATTCTGATGCCGATTTCACCTCCCGAAGGAGTATAATTGATAGCATTCGACAGAAGATTGTTGATGACCTTACTCAACTTATCCTTATCAAAAGCCAATAGGAATTTATCCATATCCGACTCAAAAGTCATGCTAAGATTCTGTCCCTTTGCCATCAGCTGAAACCCCACCATTTTCTCCCGCACAAAAGCCACCACGTCTCCATAGGAAAGGTTCAACTGGCCAGAAGAACGTTCCAGTTTACGGAAATCAAGAATCTGGTTGACCAGCCCGAAGAGATTACGGGCATTGCGATAGATAATGCTGAGCGTTAGCTGCATATCCGCATCCTTGACGGTATTCATCAGCGTTTCCACTGGCGTGATAATCAACGTAAGCGGAGTACGGAGGTCATGGCTGATGTCGGTAAAGAACCGCAACATCATATCATTCACTTCTTTCTCATGCTTAGCAGCAGTCCGAATCTCTCTCATCTTCTCTCTGAATTCCTGGCGACGGTGATAATAGCGATAACCGAAGTAGCAGAGAAGTGCCACGATGATGAGATACAGACAATATGCCCAGCCTGTGGACCATATAGGCGAATCTATCTCTATATTCAGGAGAACGATTTCCTGATTTTCATGATGATTGATGTCCTGCTTCTTCAGCAGCAGTTTGTATTTACCAGATGGAAGGTTGGACAGCGTGATGATATGATTTTCCATCGGCAGCCACTCCTTGTTCAGTCCTTCCAACTTATATTCATAGGAACTGAGCTCATTCACTTCCAGTCCCTTAGGATGGCACTCTATCATGAGGTTGTTTTCATAATACCTCAGGTGCAGGTCTTTCAGATAAGGTAAGTCTGAAGAAACGAGCACCCTACCATCCATCTCCATACCAGGAGAAACATAGTTGTCATTCACACGAAGCGAAGAGATTATCATCTGGTGGGTAACCTGGTTGGGAACTATAGATTTCTCCAACTGATTCACATCCAACAAACGGAAACCCAGGGTTGTTCCTACCATCAGCCTGCTCCTGTCAACATTCATCATGGCACGCAAGTTGAACAATGAAGTCGCTTTCTTGTCAAAACAGTAAAGATCGAAGCTATAAGGCTCCTCTGCCGAGATCTTTTCATCCTTATTTTTATTCACTCTTACGATGACCATTCCCTGGTCTGTGGCAAACCAGATATGTCCGTGCCCATCCTCCCGCAGCGAACTGATATCATAGTCCTGCAATTGGCGGCACTGGAAGGTGCGCCCGGTCTTCGTATCATAAATATCTACTGGCGAATGCCCTTTGTAGTTGACCAGCCAAATCCACCCTCGTCTATCTGCCAATAGGGTTTTGGTGCCATTACTGAAGTTGGAATGCTTGAAGGCAGAAGCAGGAATCGTGGTACTCTTGAGTGTATAAATGTTGATCTGATACAGGAACAACGGTGTGGCTGCATAGATATAGTTGCCCATCTGTGCCAGATCCATTATCCAAGGATTCTCCGTAGGAATAGGGGTAGTCTGTCCTGTCTGCGGATCTAAGGCAAAAATACCTTTACCATTGAGCAGCACGATAAGTCTGCGGGGTGAAACCTCAATGATGTGATAAGGCGACTCTCCTGGAAAGAACTTTTTCCCATCACTACAGTACAATCCACCATGATAGATTCCTGCCCAGAGTTTACCCTGCTTATCCTTCATCAGCCCAGTAACAGCAGTCTTCGGGAAACGGTTTTCTACGATTTTATCAGAACCATCTGTCATGATGCGATATGCACCATTATCTTCTGTTCCCACCCATACCGACTGCTCGTCGGCAGGTGCAAAACAGATGATATCTTCTACATTAAAATGATTGCCGCTCCACTGCACGTAATGTTCACGGAGTTCATGGGAATCAGCAAGGAAAAGACTCATATCATGCTTGTGATAAGCCACTGCTATCACATGAGACTGTGGGTCGTAGAACAGGCTCTGAATATGATTGTTGACCAGACCGTTGACCAGCGGAAGCGACTGGAATACATGGCTTTTCAAATTACCCTTGCTATCATAGACAAAGATTCCTGTATTGGAAGTGGCTATGTAAAACTGGTCATCCGGCAGGCGCAATATGGAAGTCACATCAGGCACAATTTCCTGACGCAGTTTCCAAGTCTTGGAATGCGCAAAATAAGTATAGAGATGGGAATTGGCATACACCCAGAGGTCGCCCTTACTGTTCATCTCGCATAAAGTCTGACCATACTGAAAAGATTCCGGAGTACGGGTGAACAAAACTGGGCGTATCTTCCCCATCATCGAAGAGGTGAGATAAGCCGCTTTCTCTGTCAGCACCACACTACGCTTCCCGCAGTTGGCAATACCAATGATGCGACCCGTAGAAGCAGGCAATGTCAGAAACTTGGTAACATGATTTCGGAAGTCGTGCACATAGAGCATTCTGTCCTTGTAAATCCAGACCTTTCCTTCAGCATCAATATGCGTACGGAAATCGTATTTCACATTTCTGAGGTTCGCTTCCCGAAGATATTTCTCCACGTCGCAGATCAGTTCATTAGTACGCGGGGTATAAATCATGTATTTATTAGCCTGAGTCTTCAACCAGAGGCGCCCCCCCATATTGTCTTGCTGTATCTGAACGATATTATTCTCCAATTCCGGATGGCGCTTATACACACGATTGGCGCTTCCCATCAACTGGGCAGAAGTAAAGAGCCCCTGAGAAGTTCCATTCCACCAGATGCCGTCAGCATCCCGGAATGTACAGAATATAGTCCTGCTACCGGTTTCGAAATGTTGGGAAAAAGGCAATATCTGCTGCGCCTGAGCAACCAGCGATGTCAACCACAATCCTAAGAACAATATAAAGTTTCTAATTTGCTGCATTCTAATAGTTAATAATTATATATATATTATACAAATATAATAAAAAAAAAAAGGAAACACCATATCATCACGTATTTTTTTAGCATTATTAAACAAAGAAGGTCTTCCACAACGCTTTGTCGAAGACCCTTTCCTTGATGTTATCCTCACATCAACTATCAAAAAACTATCAATTATAAACCTAACTACTTGTATTAACTCAAGGAAATCATCAACCTCAGAAAACCATTTTCTTTCCGTTGACGATATAGATACCTTTACCTGGGCGCAGCACTCTTACCCCTTGCTAGGTATAGATTTCCATTGCCTTGTTTTCCCTGGCTGCAGGAATTTCCTGAATCCCCGTCACAGATCCGTCTTCATTCTGGAAGTTCAGACTGTAGCCTTTGGCTGCAGCTTCTGCTCCGAGAACCATATAGCAAAGTCCTGCCTTGATGGTAACCTTATTATTCTTGTGCGGATAGAATACATTATTGCTGAGATAATAAGCATTCATCGGCAACTCGGTTCTATCTGTTCCATCCTCAGCTGGGGCTGTAGAAACAAAACTGACTCCATTGATGTTGACCGAAGTAGATGTAAACTTATCCACGTCCAGACTGACTCCTTCAAGCACAAATTCCTGACGATCAGCAGCTACCTTCACGAGATAAGGTTTGTTGGCCTCAATGCTATTGACAGGACCAAAGGAAATCGACAATGTTTTCTTCTGATCATCGCTGACTACCGATGTCAGGGTCGTAATCTTTGCATCATTTCCGAACAACTTTGCTGTCTGCTCCTCATCCAAATTGTAAGGCAGCGACATGGCTCTCCATTGACTGGCAGAGAGATAACGCTTGAAATCCATGCAGCCTGTCAGGCCATTAGAAGCAGCCGTTGTCTTCGGACCATAGAGTGCAATTCCTATCAGCGTCCAGTCATGACCATTGATGCGCAAACCATTCGCCTTCAACGAAGCCAACATACCTGTCACAGTTCCTTTGTAAGTCTTATAATCACTAAACTTGGAAGCCTCATCACCTAAGGCAATGGACATAGAACCGCTACCCGATATAGAGCTGTAATCTACCACCCTACCATTATAGCTATCATAGCCTGTCAACCAAACATAGTAGTTACCATCTACCGCAGAACTTGCATCGTAATGTGCTCCGTCCTTCACACTAATCTGACCATTTTTTGCATCCTTGTAAGAGAGCACCATCGACCAGCCTTTCTACACATCCTTGAAGAAGTCACCAGATACCTGTAGTTCTGTACCCCATTTATTACCTTTATTATATACATAGTCGCTGCCAAGGCTGTAGGTTGCCTTCAGTTCCGTTTCAGCCTGCCCCTCCTTGTAGAGATATTCCGGTTTCATGAGATAGATGCCTTCTATCGTACAATGCTTGCCCTTGATGGTGAGATCAGCAGAATTTCTGTCACAAGGCAGGTCGATGTATTTCCATTCAGACAAGGAACGGTCGCCAGTCTTCAGATTTCCGTAGGTGATATTGGCAGTAGCCGCAAAAGCAGCACCATAGAGTTTATCTTCCTCACCATTGGTAATAGTTGTTCCCGGCTTCAGGAAGATGCGGAAGAATCTGCCCTCCAAGGCTCCAGCTCTCTTCAGGTCAGCACCCTTCAAGGTAAGACCTGATTCCAATGAGGTTTCTGGGATATTGAGCTTTACATAGTCCAGCGCCTGGTCGTTTGCATCCTTGAGATAAGACTGCACGTCGGCAGAAGCCTCTCCGCCCGAAACATATCTTTCAGTAATCTGAGATTCTGCGCCATCATCATATACAGAACAGATGACAGAAGTAGCCTGAATACCATCGTTAGGATGCAGGATGATACATTCACCGTTCTTATACATCTGCGAACCATCACTATTAAACATATCCAGTCCCTGTGATTCAGCATCACCATTTCCAGTAAACGACCAGCCGAGATAACCGATGTTCATAGTCTTGGAATAGTCCTGAATGGTTTCCCAGTCCATCTTCCATTCTTCACTCTTGCGAGAATAAGCATACTCGCCAATGCAGACTGGTGCACCAATGGAAAGCGCCTTGTCGATGGAATGTGCCACACGAGAACCCACTCCTTTTTCATAGTCCCAATAGCAGGCTTTCTCATAGAAGTGAATGGAGAAGATGATGTTAGGTTTGCCATCCTCGAAGTATTTCTTGTCCTCGTCGAGGATGCGCTGACCTTCCTTCCAGATAATGTCTGCATACTGGCCATAACCATTGCAGTCTATCATCAGCGTATTCTTGATGCCTGCACTTCGAATACGGCGAACAGCCTCTATATAAGTATCAGACCAGAGATTTTCCTGATAATCGCCCCATTCGCCATTACAGTCGCGTCCAGGACTTCCCATCCACTCGTTTCCGATATTCACGATACAATATTTCTCCTGTCCGATGACTGCATTTTTGATTCCTACCCAGTAGTCGGCAGCATGGAGGAGCACATTCGCATCATTACCGCCACCCGTATCCTGTACGTTGAAAACACCGATGAAATGATTGTCCTTGCAAGACTTGATCAGACTACTAACTTGATTAGCATCACAATATCCTCCCAAGTTTTTCTGTCCATCGCTCAACTGGATACGCAGGGCATTACAGTTATATTTTTTTGCCGTAGAGAATGCTGCTCCCCACCAGTTTTTCTGCCAAGCATACGAATAGTTATAGCCACGCATCAGAAACTCCTTGCCGTTGGCATCAAGCAGTCTGACGCCATCGGTATGGAAACCAGGCTTATCGAGCAAGGTAACGGGAGGCGTATAACCTTCGGGAGAGATGGAAACCTCATTCCAGTTGAGATTGATTCCTCCGATAGCAAGACCCTTGTCCTTAATCTGACTGATGATGGAAGAGGTAAGTTCCAGCGAATAACTGTCGCTGCTCACGCTACTGATCGGAGCAATCGCAGTACAGCCATCAAACTTGGAGGCATCCGCCTGCTTGAGGGCTATCTGACTTTTTCCATCCGTGTAGTTGAGCATAACATTCAGCAAGTCACCTTCCTGCATGTTGATGTTTTCAAAAGCAGCAGGTGCGATAGTCATGTAGCGGTCCCAGCTCCACGAAGGATCTACACCCGTATTAAAATAGAAATTACCATCAGAGCCTTGGAACGCATTGGAGCCATCGCTGCCATCCACATTTTTCAGTCCCTTGACCAGTTTATCACCCGAGGAGCCAGAAGCGGACGCCTTCCAAACCGTCACCTTTTCTGTGACGGCAAGCACATTCATACTTAGCAAGCAAAGCGCTATCAAAAGGAATTTTCTCATAAATTAGAAATTAAAAATTAAGAGCTTAAATATTAAGAGTAAAAACATAAAACCACAGACTTCTATCTTTTTAAAAAGATAAAGCCGGTGATTTTTATTTCATTTTTATTATCTTATCTTCTTTATAAACTTTATAATCATATCTTCTACATACTTATGTTGTCAGGAGGGTATTAATTCCAGGAGTCCCAAGACTCCCAAGCGGAATGCTGCTTGGAATAATCGATATCAGTTACATCCGGTTTTTGGTCGGTTGAAACTCCGATATTATCACCACCTACATTAACTTTTATAGATGTTGATTGTTTATATTGATCAGATCCAGCTAATATCATAGTCGTATAATCGACTATTTTCACTACAACTTTTGGCGATATATATTCTTTCTTTTTCATCTTAATAATTGTTCTAAAAACTTACTTGATAATTACCTTTTTGCCATTGACAATATAAATGCCCTTAGCAAGACCTTCTACAGAAAGCCCTTTGTGAACCAACTGACCGTCGAGACTATACACATTCTGCTGCGCCTTGCATACAGAGGCTGGAGTCATATCAATCTCCTCAATACCTGTTGTTTCATTCTCATCACAGAAGAAATAAGTAATCTTGGCACCTGCCTGTGTCTCGTCAGGCTGTTTTTCAAACAGAATTCGTGTCTCAGCAGGGAAAACTACGTATGCCAAACCAGAACTTAGATTAACTGAATGATCTTTTACTGGGTACAAAACATTATCGTACAAATAGTAATTGGTAGCACCATTATTCTCACTAGGAATATTCAATACTGTTTTGTTGCTTGTACCCTTGATGATCTCCACATTACCCACCCCGGTATTGGTAATATCAAATACAGGGGCGGTAGATTTGAATATCATACGAGCATCTGTAAGATCCTCCTTAATTTCCTGCTCATAGTCATAAATTTCTTTTAATTTATCATAGTTATCATCACCAGCAGTTGGCTCTTTAGCATCCAGCGCACTCAGATCAAACTGACCCGTACGGAACTCGTATGCCTGATAGTCACGAACATCAGCCTTTACATTTTCGATAGGATAGAAATCAGCAGGCTTCACGCCACTCTTCAACTTAATCATATAAGGATAGTTGGCGTTGATGCCTTCTCCATCAGGAATCTTGGTAAAGTTGAAAGAAATACCATAATGATAATGAGTCAGATTATCTTTCTTGGTTTCCTCCTTAGTCACCTTAGACTCACCCAACTCGCAGATAACTACATCATCACCGAAAGCCTTCTCCAACTGCTCGCGGCTCAAGTTGTAAGGCAGAGCGACAGAACGCCAATATGTATTGCTCAACTTATGACCCATATAGATCGCATAGCCTGTTACATATTTAGAAACCATAGACTTGCGAATTTCAAGTTTCGTAATCGTGCCATGTTTGATGCCCACATTCATACCATTGAGTAACAAGGTAGAGAGCATACCAGTCTTTACGCCATCTGTACCTGTTTTTGGCTTGTCCCAGTCGTCAAATACTGTAATCGCATCGCTCAACTCGAAATCGTAATGACCAACGGCTCCACAATCTGCGAAATTCTGATAATAGAAATCGTTAGTATTTGCCTTCTGCTTGCGCTGTCTTATGTAAGCAGCCATAGCATCAACCCCATCCGTAGCAGAAATCTGTGCATCAGATTGTGCACCTTGCAGATACAGTCTGATAATATTATTCTTGGTATTGGCGATTTTCTTAGGAGATTCAACGGCACCCGGCTGTCCCTTGCCCCGTCCCTCAAATTCAAAGAAAGAGCCATCGATTCTACCACTTGACCAATCAGACCAATCACTTGTTCCATCAATAGGGTCTGAAAAGGTATAAGTATCCACTATGTCAGAATTATCTTCTGTCCAGTTTGGAGCCGTAGTACCATCATCATATACATAGATGCCAGCAATAAAGTAATTGTTACCACCGATACGGAGACCATTACCTCTCAAGAGTCCATTCAATTCACCGTTGATTTTGATCTCGAAATATTTCCAGCCAGCGATACTGAACTTATCAGAACCTGACATCAGAGAAGGCCAGCCAGGATCATTTCTCTTCAAAAAGGCATAAGCATCATCGCCTGTTTCCATACAAACCACACGAAGGGTCTTGTTCACGTAATCCTGATCGGTATGCAAAACAAATCCATCAGAATACCAATCCTTAATATACTGAGGTGTGCTCATTATTTCGGTCACATTACTCCCCGTTGGCTTGTAATCAATTCGCTTGATGTACCCATTGAGGTGCTTCAGACCTTTATACTGCAATAGAAGACCATCCTTCTGAATGTCATCACAGAATTTCTTAGTAACGGTAAGCACAAAGTATTCCTGACCATCGGCACAATTATACCAATTTTGATTATTTTTACATCCCACGGTGTAAATCTTATCGCCATTCTTATTGCTGATGGCATACTGATCAGAAGAAGAAGCCGCATCAAACGAGAAAATAAGGAAATCTCCCTGCTTAATCTCTCCTGCATTAGTAACCACCAAAGAACTCCAGCCGTCAGAGCTGCTGTCGTCTCCCCCCACGTCAATGGAATCTCATCAGTTGAAGCACTTGCTCCCATACCGATAAGTACTAGAAGCATTAACAACAAATACTTTTTCATCTTTTTCGAAATTATAAGTTAAATCATTACAATCCGCTTTTTAACACTTTCTTAAAGCTTTTACTTATTACATCAATAACTACTCATTCTCAGGTAGCTGTCAAATTCAAATAATTGCTACTGAAACTACTAAAATCAGGCTTATTTTATCATCTTTTGTCGCTGCAAAAATACAAAGAACATCCGATTCTTTAGAATATAAAGCATTAAAGGTCAAACAGATATACAAATCAACCCCCTTATTTCTACAAATCATTACCCTCATATAATAACATTTACACCTCAAACAGGCACTTTAGCCATGAAAAGTAGAAATGAGAATTTGGAGATTTTATTTTTTTTCTTAACTTTGCACTCATTAAGGTCTGAATATTGAATGATGATAAAGAAATACCAAATCAAGATGATAGAAATGATGATATAGAATATAGAATGATAGAAAATCAAGTAAAAGAAATGAAGATAAAAAGTACAATCCTTTATATCTTACTCATACTTTCCTGCTTCCTTTCTGCCAAAGCACAGAAATTCGACAATATCGACACGAAGGGAAACAGCATACATAGTATCTTCAGGTTGTATTTTCAACAGAAAATATTACCTTTGCAATATTGGAATCTCCAAACGATTTTGGTTTTTAAAAAGAAGAATCCCCAAATGTTATATCGACATAGCGGGAAATGCTACAACAACAGAAATTTGAAAAGCGAAACGAGAAAAACCCTTCACCCTTCGCCACCCTTCACCACCCTTCATCTCAATCTAAAAGACGCATTTAGCCTAAAAACCTACTATGAAGGCTGAAATTGGTCGCCTATTAAGGTAAGCTCTGGTCTTAATAGACGACTGTAATTTCTTGTGTTTTGGCGAATGTTTATTCCTGGTCTTGCCGTCCTTTTGTGGATGCTACCGGTGCAGAATGGAGAGGAGGTCAGATTGACATGCTGATAGATCGTGCTGATGGAGCTATCAATATCTGTGAGATGAAATATGCCAAGGATGAGTTTGTGATAGATGCCGGCTATGAGCAGCGGCTGCGTGACAGGACGTCTTCCTTCTCTGTGGCGTCTTTTTTTAGCACTAAAGCGAAAAAGGTGGATTTGCACTCTACAAATCCACCTTATTCACTTTATAAATAGAGCTAATGTGCTCTTAATTCTTATTTTCCTAATCCAGAAATCACCTTACAGAATACTTAACAATCCACTTTGTTACAGGATTCCAAACAGTCGCAAGACATCATTCAGATTCGCCACTACCAGCAGCAGAATCAAGATACCGAAACCGACAAACTCGGCACGCTCCATGAACTTATCACCTGGCTTGCGACCGGTAATGATCTCATACAACAGGAAGAAGACATGACCGCCATCCAATGCAGGAATCGGAAGGATGTTCATAAACGCCAGGATGATGCTCAGGAAGGCGGTCATCATCCAGAATGCATGCCAGTCCCACATGGATGGGAACAGACTGCCCAATGCGCCGAAACCGCCTAAGCTCTTGGCTCCCTCCTTAGAGAACACATACTTCATATCGCCTACATAACCTGCCAAGACATTCCAGCCATACTTGATACCAGCAGGGAAACTCTCGAAGAAACCATAACTGATATGAGTTGGCTTGTAGTCCATCATCACAGGGTGATTGTAGAAACCAAGCTTCACACCCTCAGGAGTTGACTCAAACTGAACTGCCAGCTGTACGGTATCACGCATTGCACCATCGCCACGAAGCAAGGTTAGACTACCCGTCAACGCCTTCAAGCTATCCTTTGGTGTCTGAGCTACAGACAGCATATCGTCTATACGCCCCAACTCCTCGGTCAACTCATTATAAGAGCCCACCTTCTTACCATTGACAGCAAGTATCTCATCTCCCTTCTCCAAGCCAATCTTGGCAGCAGGAGAATCCTTCATCACACTGTCTATCTGCAATGGCACATAAAGCTCCACGAAACGAGGACTTTCCTTGATCATGTCAAGCATGTTCAACTCACCTGGCAGATTCAAGCTCATCTTCTTGCCACCACGAAGGAGGTCAACACGAGTAGCTGTGGAAAGGTCACGGAACAAGTCACCATCGTAGGTTTTGAACTCACCTTTCTCGGTACCCAACAAGATGTCATGGTCTTGGAAGCCCAACTTCTTTGCCTCAGTATTGAACTTCATACCATAGGTCATATCCTTGGTAGCTACATACTCATCACCCCAATGGAACAAGATCATGGAGTAGATGAAAAGAGCCAAGACAAAGTTGACCAATACACCACCTATCATAATCAAGAGACGCTGCCAAGCAGGTTTGCTACGGAACTCATAAGGTTGTTCCGGTTGCTTCATCTGTTCGGTATCGAAACTCTCGTCTATCATACCAGAGATTTTGCAATATCCACCCAATGGCAACCATCCAATACCATAAGTTGTATCAGAATGCTTTGGCTTGAACTCAAAGAGATGGAACCAAGGGTCGAAAAAGAGATAGAACTTCTCCACTCTTACACCGAAGAGCTTGGAGAAGAAGAAGTGTCCGCCCTCATGGAGCAAGACAAGTAAGGAAAGCGACAGTATCAACTGCAACGCTTTGATCAAAAATACTTCCATTTATTATTTATCATTTATTATTTATTCATTAACTCTGTAGCGATGCGACGAGCCTCAGCATCCGTTCTCAGATAGACATCGAGATCTGGACTCTTGTCGAAGGTAGCCTTCTGCATCACTTGTTCAATGATGTCTGCCATCTGAAGGAAGCCACACTCACCTCGACGGAATCCGGCATTGACCACCTCATTGGCAGCATTAAGAATGCACGACATATTACCGCCCATGTGGATGGCATCGAAAGCCAACTGCAAGCATTTGAACTTGGTATAGTCTGGTTCGAAGAACTGCAAGTCCTGTGTCTTAAACAAATCGAGTCGGTCGCCTCTCAAAGGAAGACGCTTTGGGAAAGAGAAGGCATATTGGATAGGAAGGCGCATATCGGGCACGCCCAACTGTGCCTTCACTGCTCCATCCATAAACTGCACGGCACTATGTACCACACTCTGAGGATGAATCAGCACCTGAATCTTATCGGCAGGTACGCCGAAGAGCCACTTCGCCTCCGTCACCTCGAAACCCTTGTTCATCAAGGATGCCGAGTCGATGGTTATCTTGGCTCCCATATCCCAAGTTGGATGTTTGAGGGCATCAGCCGCCGTCACCTTCTCCAACTGCTCATGGGTATAGTTGCGGAAAGGACCTCCCGAACAAGTCAAGAGAATCTTGTCTATCTCATTGTCATCCTCGCCTACCAAACTCTGGAAGATGGCACTATGCTCACTATCTACAGGGAGGATTGGCGCATGATACTGCTGTGCCAATCCACAAATCAACTCACCTGCCACTACCAAGGTTTCCTTGTTGGCAAGGCATATCTTCTTGCGAGCCTTGATGGCGTGGATGGTTGGTTCCAAACCCGAGAAGCCCACCATGGAGGCAAGCACCATATCGATAGGGTCAGCCTCTACGATGTCGCAAAGAGCCTGGGCACCAGCATATACCTTGACATCTGGTTCATCGCGAAGCAAGTCCTTCAACTCTTCATAATGTGCCTCATTGGCGATAACAACGGCAGCTGGAGCCTGTGCAGCAAGTTCCTTCACTCGGTTGTTGGCTGTCAAGCAATATACCTCATAGAGGTCGCTATGCTGCTCGATGACATCCAAAGCCTGGGTGCCGATGCTTCCGGTAGAACCGAGAATACATATCTGTTGTTTCTTCATCATTTTTTCATTTCAAGGGTAAATGCACCTCTTAATAGATGCCTTATACCTTATTATATATATAAGGGATTAATCTGCTCATTATAAGGAATCAATCAGCCAACTGAAGCAGCCCCTCAGGAATTGCCATCCTAATCTCCTTCTTCTCAGCATTCACCTCCTCTATCAAGTCATCACTGGCTGGAATCAAAACTTCCTTACCATCCGGGGTCGTCACCTCAAAGAGAAGGTTGATGGTAGAGTCATCCACATGGTCGATGGTACCGACCGACTTTCCTGTTGGCACATCGACGAGATGGAATCCGATAATCTCAGCCCAAGTCATGTGCTCCCCATCGCTATCCGACAGATGACGAGGGAAGAAGACCTCACAGCCCGTATAGTTGCGAGCCTGCTCTTGGGTATCAATGTCCTCAAACTTCACCAACACCGTATCATCATTTTTGAAACGATACTCCTCCATATAGAAAGGTACGAGAATGCCATCAATGTCGAGCACCAAGTACTCGGCATCCACTCGGTCGAAGACATCATCAGTAATGGCAAAGGAAATCTCTCCCTTCACACCATGCGGCTTGCCCAACTTACCTATTTTATATACGTCGTCACGTCTTATCATAATTCTTCACTCTTCATTCTTCACTTCCTTAGTCCTCCACACGAGTTATCTTGGCTCCCAAGTCATTGAGACGCTGTTCGATGTCCTGATAACCACGGTCTATCTGAGCGATATTGGCGATACGGCTAGTACCATTGGCACTCATCGCCGCAATCAACAAGGCGATACCTGCACGAATATCAGGACTCGTCATTCTGCCAGCACGCAAGGTGAGTTTATGGTCATGACCGACAACGACCGCACGGTGAGGGTCGCAAAGGATAATCTGCGCTCCCATGTCGATAAGCTTATCCACGAAGAAAAGACGGCTCTCAAACATTTTCTGATGGAAGAGTACACTACCACGAGCCTGTGTCGCCACGACGAGCAGCACAGACAAGAGGTCTGGAGTCAATCCTGGCCAAGGGGCATCCGACAAGGTCATGATGGTGCCATCGATGAAAGAGTCGATGACATAGTGCTTCTGCTGTGGTATGAAGAGGTCGTCACCATCAATCTTGATTTTCACGCCCAATCGACGGAAAGCATCAGGGATGATACCCAAGTTCTTCACCGACACATCCTTGATACGGACACCGGCACCACACATCGCAGCCATTCCGATAAAAGAACCTACCTCGATCATATCTGGCAAGATGGTATGCTCTGCTCCATGCAAGCTATCCACTCCCACGATGGTGAGAAGATTGCTAGCGATGCCACTGATGCGAGCACCCATGGCATTGAGTAAGTGACAGAGCTGCTGGATGTAAGGTTCACAAGCCGCATTGTAGATGGTGGTCGTTCCCTTGGCAAGTACAGAAGCCATGATGATGTTGGCAGTACCCGTCACCGAAGCCTCATCCAGGAGCATATAGCAACCCTTCAGTCGCTTTGCCTCTATCTGATAGACATTGCGAGCATCGTCATGTACAAACTTGGCACCCAAGTACTTGAATCCCAAGAAGTGAGTATCCAGACGACGGCGACCAATCTTGTCACCACCCGGCTTGGCAATCGTAGCCTTGCCACAACGCCCCAGCAACGGACCAATCATGAGCACACTGCCACGAAGCGAAGAGCACTTCTTGACAAACTCCAAGCTATCGAGATAGTCAAGCTTCAACTCATCGCTTTGGAAAGTATAGTCGTTGCGACTATTCTGGGTCACCTTGACACCGATTTCCTTCAGCAACTTGATGAGGTTGTTGACATCGAGGATGTCCGGCACATTCTTGATGCGCACTGGCTCCTTGGTGAGGATGGTGGTACAGATGACCTCCAACGCCTCGTTCTTGGCACCCTGTGGGGTGATGGTTCCCTTGAGCGGATGACCGCCCTCTATGATGAAAGACTCCATAGGCTACTTATTTCTTTTTCTTGTTACTCTTAGCTAAATCATGCTCTGCGACCTTATCAAACTTGAAGTTATGGACATCCAACTGTATCTTGCCGTCGGTAAAACGAGCCAAGTCGGAAGCCACCTTCTCCAAGTCGCTGGAGCCATGGCTCCACTGCATGAGGTTGCGGTGCATCTGATTAGCAGTCAACTTCACCAACTCATCACGCTCATCGCCTGGTTCCATCGTCTTCAACTTATCGAAAAGTTCAAAGATCATAGAACCATAGTGACGGATAGGAATTTTCTTCATAGGATATTCCATTGGCTCAGGTTTCTTCGCTATCTGCACGGCTTGAGACACATCGAATGGGTAATCCACATCCAATTGGAAATTGCTCATGATGGCAAGATGATCCCACAACTTGCGCTCATGGTCCTCCACGCCATTGCCCTCTGGGAACATACGTTTCATGATGGCAATGATAGCTTCAGCACAACGCTGACGCTCCCCCTTGTCCTCCAACGTAACAGCATGATTTACCATGTTTTGGATTTCCCTGCCATACTCTGGCATCACCAATTTCTCTCTTTGGGTATTGTAATCTAATCCTTCTATATTCATTCTTTATGATGGTTGATGAATGTACATTATATTATATATGTAAGAGGCTGTCCCTCCCTTCTGTTAAATCAACTTCTTTGGCATCTTGGCAACGAAGTTCTTCAGATAGAATGGCACGAAATATGCCACATCCTCAAACTTTCCTTCCACAAAACGTTTCTCTGCGAGAGGAGCCATGTTCTTAGCCAATGGTTCGATGTCCTTCACAAGTCGGGCATTCGGATGGTTGATGACCTCCATGCACTTGGCTGCGCCATTTCCGAAGAAATAGACAGTTCCCTTGTCCAAGTATTCCTTATAAGTATCAGCATCTACGATGTCGGCTTGGATAGGTCGTACCTCCTTCAAAGCTCGTGTCATCACCTGTGCATAAACTTCCATACGGCGGGCATCCAGCATAGGAACGATGAGTGCATCTTCCTCCTCAGGATGCTCTCCTAGCAGCACAGGCACAGCCAAGAGTTCGAGTGTAGGCACTGCGATGAGTTTCACGCCACGGCCATAGCAGATACCCTTTGCCATGCTCACGCCAATACGCAAACCGGTATAGGAACCAGGACCACAACTGACTGCCACAGCCTCCAAAGGAATGCCATGACCATCTATGAAACTAAGAGCCTCATCTACGTAAACACCTAACTTAACTGCATGGTTAGGACCGCTGTGATCTTCCTTGTTGAAAACCACCTGTCCATTATCACTAACTGCCACTGAGCACACGTCGG
>ENA-ORNT01000801-ORNT01000801.1-human-gut-metagenome-genome-assembly--contig:-NODE-801-length-22303-cov-18.694310_pt1 | contig 22303 bp, 17 predicted proteins | sample MGYA00242120_ERZ509032 | MGnify/ENA primary metagenome ERZ509032 (study PRJEB26280, sample SAMEA2338729) | human gut metagenome | biome: human gut; feature: human-associated habitat; material: faeces...
ACAACAAGACTCCGTTCAATGCAATTCAAGCCTTATTTGAGGCTTGATACCCCGCCATGCCCTTTCGCTGAATAGTTACTCTTCGTACAATAATAGTTAAAAAAGGAGACAACTGATGAGAAAGATATTAGGAATAGTAATATTTTTGCTAACTTTGCTTCCATTAATAGGCTCCGGTGATGCATTTACCATCAAAGCACAGAATTTCGCTTTCGAGAACGGGGAATACTGGCTGCAGGAAGTAGGAGTTGAGGCAGAACATAAAGTGAAGTGCGATTGCTGTAAGTGTTCTTTTGACGACCAAGAGGCTTTTGACAGACATCTGAAATACGACAATGCGTGTGCGATTTTTTACGGCATCAATAACAATAGTAATAGTAACGATAACATAATAAATGGCTATTGCTGTTTTTGTGGGCTGCCTGAAGACCTGTGTACATGCACGGGAGCAGAATGTAACGGCTCATATAATAATAATGGAGGATATGGCGGCTTTGGCGGAAGCATAAATTCTGGCGGCGGCGGTTTTGTCGGTGGCGGCAATAGTTCTAATTACGGCGACGGCAATCCTAATAACGGTTTCAGCAGATACATATCTGTGGCAGAGTTAAAATTCAAAAAAGGTGTCCACCTCGTTTCATATTTAAATTTGCCCGACAAACTGCATCCGCAAACGAAATCCATGGAATGTGTTATTAGGGCGTTCAGTTTTATGTCTGAGCTAAAAGGTAATGACTACGCAACGGCTTATGAGGTGTTAACTAGGATTGCAATAGACAAAAACTATAAATTGGATAATCAAATAAGAGGTGGTATTCCGCTTTGTGATGCAATAACAGTTTTTGATTCATATTGTGAGCTCGCCCATGGGAACTATGACGAGAGTGTAATACAGAGTTATATTGACAAAGGCATTGCCGTGGCACTTGTTTCCTTAGACAATCCTCCCCACATGGTTACAGTCATTGGCTATGATAATGATTTCTATTACACAGCCGCAGGAGAGGCAAACGGAAATGTCACTATTTACTCAAAAAACGCTTTAATGGGAAGTGGATATATATATTTTAACACAATAAAAGTACCATACAGATGCAAACATTACGAACATTATTAACAGGCTTATTTATGGCAACCGCCTCAATAAGCATGGCACAGGTAACTGTATCAACATCACAGTTGAATGGGACCAAATGGAAAACAAAAGGAAGTGCAAGCGGTGATTTTGACGAATATACCACGAAACAGATAGTTTGGCACCGTAAAGACGGAACGTTTAGTACATATCCATATTACATTACAGATACTCCTATAACGTCATACGAATATTCCAAATTCGACTATTCTAAGGTCGGGAAGAATGCAAAAGGACGTTATATTGTCTTGGCAAACGATGTACTAAAGATCACGTATTGCGCATCCATACAGTCATTTGACAAGACAAAAGGTGTGTTTGTGCTGAAGCTTGTGACCAAAGGACTTATCGGTACAGGCGATGGAATCAGCGAATACGAAATGGTAAAGTAGGCAAGCTTGAGCTATCCGTATTATGCAAAGAACAAACGCATGCTGAAAGTCTCAGAGATTAAGATGAGCGTAGACAAGGTGCTTGCATTGGCTAAGACCATCACAACCATACAAATTAAGCTACCTCTGAACAAGGAGGTTTACACCCAAACAATGCTGATGGCAAGGCATCAGAAAATCGCCAAACTCTTTGATGAAGATTTTTGGGTGACACGATGACGAAGTCAGGAAAGAGCTATAGCTGTCCGGCTTCAACTTGCAGAACCACACGCTCTGTGAGGCGGTCTACGCCATTAGGGTCGTAATCTTTCTTTAGGCTTGCACCAAAAGCCCAAGCAAAAGCTTGGTAGAAACCAGCCTTTACTGGTCCGAGGAAAGCCTGAACGAGATTATACGAGCTGCTATTACACTCACGATAAACTAATTTTATAAGAAGCTTACCTTGCGAATAGGTAAGCTTTTTCATTCTTGGAGTATATTCTTTCTTGATGCTCTTTTCTACAAGTTTCATGTGCTCATCCTTAGCCTTCTTGTTTGGCAGAGTTTCAAGATATTCGTAGGTTTCCACGATAATCTTGTTAACCTCCTTAGCTATTGGCAACACCTTTTTAATATTATATACCAAGCGGTTGTAAGCCATGCGCTGTTTTTCGTTCTTGAAAACAGGCTTTGGATATATATAAATATTATTTAGCTCTACATATTGTATAGAGTCGCGACCTTGCAACACCTTTCCAACTCGCACCATAGGAACAAAGGTAGGGTCGTCGAGGTCTACATCCCTATCTTCGGGATTTACCCTTACAGCCCCATCAACTTGAGCCATAGCTGTAGAGGCTATAAGCATCATTATAGCTACAGCCAATAGGCGAATATGTATGGAAATGTATGCAAACATGGCGCAAAATTACATCTTTTCATACAATTAGCAAAATATCTTTCGCTTTTCTCTTGCTATTTTCACGCTTTTATGCTAAGTTTGCAATTGTTATGAATAATACTAATCTAAGAAACAAATATTTCACATTTATCATCGCTATGCTGTCTGTATTTCAAATACAGGCACAAACAGACATTACCGATTGGGAAAGCTCATTCCAGACTATAGAGGATGTTGACGAGGAAGAAGTGGAAAACTGGGAGATGCAGTACGAAGAACTTAGCGACCTTATAGAACATAAGATAGATATCAATTCTGCCACCAGAGAAGACCTTCTGAGACTTCCGTTTCTTTCCAACCAGCAGGTTATGGACATCATGGAATATATGTATCATTATGGTTCTATGAAATCGCTTGCAGAATTGGCGATGATAAGATCTATAGATTATGAAACACGCCAATTGCTTGCTCAATGCTTATTTGTTGGAGATAAAGACGAAGAAAAGAAGTTTCCTTCGCTATCTAATATTACAAAATATGGTAGGCATCAGATTATTGCCACAGGCCATATTCCATGCTATGACCACAAGGGCGACAAATGGGGATATTTAGGATATAACTACAAGCATTGGATAAAATATGAATTTAAGTATGGCAAATGGATAAAGGCTGGAGTCATGATGTCGCAAGATGCTGGCGAACCATTCTTTGCTGGTAAAAACAAATGGGGCTACGACTATATGTCGCCATATATGCTAATAAAAGACTTTGGAAAGGTGAAGACATTGGCAATAGGCAGGTATAAGGCTCGCTTTGGCATGGGACTGGTTATGAACAACAGTTTTTCGATGGGCAAGCAGGCTTCGTTGGCTTCTATAGGCAGAGTGTCGAGAGGACTGTATGCCCACGCCTCACGCCAAGAAGGCAACTATATGCAAGGTATAGGAGCAACTGTGGAAACCATACACAACCTTGACGTAACAGGATTTCTGTCGTATCGCAAGATTGATGCCACGATAAATAGTGACGACAATAGCATAAGCACAATAGTAAAAACTGGCTACCATCGTTCGGCTACCGAGATGCTACGCCGTAGGAATGCCTCGCAAGCAATAATGGGAGGAAACATATACTATCATGTGAATGGTTTTCATTTCGGCATAACAGGCTATCAGACATCATTCGACAAACCTCTGCATCCTGATACCACAAAGCTATACAAGCTGATAGCGCCATGGGGAAAACGCTTCTGGAATATAGGTGCCGACTATGCTTATCTGAGCAGAAGAATATCTATAAATGGAGAAGTGGCAACAGGCAACTCAAAGGGTATAGCTACGATAAACAGCATCAACTATATGGTGAACAGCAATCTAACATTAGTGGCTATACAGAGATTCTATTCATATAAATACTATTCATTGATGGCGTCGAGCTTCTCGGAAGGAAGGTCGGTACAAAATGAAAGTGGCGTATATCTTGGAGCAAAATGGCAACCAATATATCAGCTAACATTTACACACTATTTTGATTGGGCTTATTTCCCTTGGCCAAAATATCTTGCTACTGCCACCACACGCACTTTCGATATGCAACATTCTGCTACATGGAGCAAAAATACATGGAGTATCACGGCTCGCTACCGACTGAAGACATGGAACAAAGATAGCAAAGATGACGATGATAATAAATTCCTCGACCGTATCACACAACATCGCATACGCTTGACCATAACGAAAGATAATAAACTATTATTCTTGCGCACTCAAGGCGACATAAGCCTTTATCATAAAGACGAAAACAGCTTTGGCTACATGGTGATGCAACAAGTGGGAATAAGAAAAAATAAGATGCAGGCATATACCTCGTTGGCATATTTCAAGACCGACGACTACAACTCAAGAGTGTATACCTACGAGCGTTCCACACTCTACAATCTCTCGTTTCCTGCACTCTATGGCGAAGGAATAAGGTTTGCCGCAACCATACGCGCAGATTTTTCATCCAACCTTATGGCTATAGCAAAGGTGGGTGGCACACATCGTATTGACAACAACAAAATAGGCTCAGGACTACAGGCCATAGACACCAAAACGCCTATAGACGTAGACCTACAGCTACGCTGGAAATTCTAAGCCATATAGGCTATAAAGCTCATTACCATCAAGACTATTGCCGTTAGGATATACGCAGCAAGCACAAACCAAGGTTGACGGTCGGTAGTAAACATAAGGTTATACTTTTGGAGTAGAGCTATACCAAAGCGAGCTATGAAGAAGCCTAAAAGCGAACCACACAAGATATCACCAGGGAAATGAACTCCAAGATATATGCGCGAATAGCATAATGTGGCTCCAAAGACTATAAACAACACTCGCGACAGATGAGTGCGGAACATATAGCAAAGCCATGTCACTATGCCCACGATATTGGTAGCATGACCCGAAACAAAACCATATTTGCCACCATGATAGTCGTTTACATACTGCAAATATGGAGCTATACTATCATCGTGCGAAGGACGTAGGCGCTCTACCAATGGCTTTATTATTCCCGACGACACTTGGTCGAGCACTAATACCAATAAAGCAATAGAAACTATAAGGAATAACTTTTTGCGCAAGTCGTTAGGATTGTATACCCACATAGTAGCCAACAACACTACCACCATAGGTATCCATGTGCCAAGCTTAGAATAACGATACCAAAACATATCGAAACAAGTATGCTGACGGAAAGTCAAAGCAAGCATCACACTCTTATCAGCATCAACGAGAGTGGTCAACAACGATGAGCTAAAGCAAGCACATACTACTATTGCAATAACTACAAATAGAGAGATAAAATATGATTTTGGTAAGTTCATGGATATAAATGGTTGTAATTTTGGGTGTGCAAATATATATATTATTTTTGATATTTTCATAGCATAAGCCATTAATATCTTTTTTTTGTGTAATTTTGCAACATACAACATCATCTTGCATATATAATGATATCAATACTTATAAATATCCTTGAGGCATTATTGTTATTTGCCTTTTCAAATGGTATTTACAGAATTTATAATAAAGGTTTGTCGCACAAATCGCGCGGCCAGCAGCTTCGTCGCTATCTCATAGCATCATTGGTAACGATGATACCATATTATTTCGTTGGCAGCTATTGGTCTGCAGCCATGCTGACAGCCCTTTTTGTGGCTGTGCTATGGATATGCACATATAATATATTGTATGACAAGACATACAAGAAGAGTTCGCCCGACTACGACAACCGTATGGATATTGCCTTTGGTATCTATCTCTTTGGATGGCTATCGGCTATTGCCATTCTTATATATCCTTTAGGTATAGTTGCCACAATAGCTATGACGATACTCGAAATGGCATTGGTAATATTACCTTTGGCGCAAATAGGCTATTATCTTACCTATGACACTTGCATAGACCATAATGGTATGCAGGTGATAAAGGAAACCAACTACAACGAGATAATAGAATATCCTAAGTCGCTCGGATTCTGGAAAATGCTGCTTATAACTATTGTTATCCTATTGGTAACAGCGGGAATAGCCATAGGCAACAGCTTTATTGCCGACTATAATATATGGAACTTCGACAATCCATTATCTATAGTAGCCCTTAGCGCTATAATAATATTCTTTGGCGCTATATCGAGAATGCTATGGAAGGGTGGCGATGTATGGGCAAGGAGTCATGGACTCTTTGTAAGAACGGGTATTGCCATGCTATATCGCGAAGTGAAGGAATATATGGAGGGCAACAAGAAATATAAAGAGAATGTTGAGAAGCGAATGGCTACGATATCTGTAGATATGAGCAGAAACACATTGCCTAAGCCTCACACTATAGTAATGGTGATAGGCGAATCTTGTTGTCGCGACTATATGAGCATTTATGCCGACCAAGAGGATAGGGAGACTACACCTTGGCAGTCGGAGATGAAGAAGGATGAAGAGCATTTCTTCATCTTCAAAAACGCATACTCTTGTGGCATACAGACGGTGCCTTCGCTCGAAAAGGCACTCACGGAATATAATCAATATAACGATAAATCATTCATCGATTCTGCTTCTATCGTAGACATGGCTCATAAGGCTGGCTACAGAGTGCATTGGTATAGCAACCAAGGACATTTGGGAAGTGCTGACACGCCTGTAACTCTTGTTGCCGAAACTTCGGATGTGGCTAAGTGGACAAACCAAAAGTTGGGAAAGATGCAGTATGACGAGGCTTTGCTCGACTTCCTTGGCGAGGTGGATGGAAATGTGAACAACCTCTTGGTATTACACCTAAAAGGCAACCACTTCAACTTCTCTAACCGCTACACTCCAGAGTATGCTGCTGCCAACAATCTTCCTGATGGCGACGACGTTACGACATATCGCAACTCTATACACTATAACGACCATATCCTGCATTCGTTCTACGACTATGCCACAAAGCATCTGAACCTTGCAGCTATGGTATATTTCTCTGACCATGCAGCCGTGCCTGACAAGCAACGCTCCATACAGTTTCAGAACTTCGGCATGACTCGCATTCCGCTATGGATATATCTCACGGACACTTATGAAAAGGCACGCCCTGAAGTGAAAGCGGCATTAGAAGAAAACAAAGCAAAATACTTCACCAACGACCTCGCTTACGAAATGATGTGCGAGCTAATGGGCATCACATCCGACCATTACGACCCTACGAACTCTATAGCATCGAAGGAATATAAGTATACTCGCGATATGCTCGTGACATGCGATGGAAAGATCAAGATTGCTGACGACAAACAATAATTCTTATGAACAATAACATCTCGATAAGCCAACATAGCAACATACAAAACATTAAGGAGCAATGGCTTATGCTCGATAAAATAGCAGAAAAACAGACTTCTGCATATATCAACTACACATACTATCAGACTTACGAATGGAACAACTTCCTGTCTCATCATTCTACAGATGGGTTAGGAAAAATGACTACCGCCATGCGCTACGATTTAGTAATGGTAGACGACAAGCCTTTTGCTATAATTCCTTTTGCTGTAACTCGCTCGTCTAAAAAGGCACGAATACCATCATGCCGAGTTGGAGGAGTATTGAATATGGTATGCCCATATACATACGAGGGCAACGAGGAAATAATGAAAGCTATTGCCAACCACCTTGTGGAGTCGTGCAAGGGTATGACACTAAGCCTTGCTGATGTGCCATGCCAAACTCCTTTTGCTAAAATAATGAAGCTTATCGACGATAACACTATTGAGCGCACAAGTTTCCATGTGCCATTAACGCAGTTTGCCACTCACGAGGAGTATGTGTCGTCGCTACCAAAGAATATTTATAAGAACATCCGCAAGTCGTATAACCATCTTACTACAGATGGCAAGAAGATGGAACTAAAGGTGTTCAACCACGACAACATGGCTTCAGATAGCTACCTGCGCTATCTTTGGCATTTCTATTTCAAGCGCAAGATGACATGGCGCCACAAGAGTTATAATGCTTTCAGCAATATCACCACATACTTGAAAGCTGTATACGAAGTGAAGAACGGGTGCGCTACAGCAAGCTTAAAGAAACTGAAGGATGCTCAGCTATACGTCTTGGAGATAGACCAAAAGCCTGCTGCATTTATGATTGTTTACCGCCACAACAAACATCTGCTTATGCCACGTCTTGCCATCGACACCTCTTTTAGCCGCTATTCACCAGGTATATTGCTTATCCTTGAAGCCACAAAGCTATGGATGAACGAAGGTATAGTAGACTTCGACATGTGTCGAGGCGACGAGAGATATAAAAAAGAGATGGGGGGCATCAACGAACCACTTTGCCGCATTGAAAAGCGGATATAAAGAAAAATAAAAATACCTAAAAACCTAATAACAATGAACCGTAAACTACTATGTCTTTCTGTATTAATGGCAGGACTCACCACGATGGGTACTGCAGAAAGCTATGCTAAGGTAACAAAGATGCCTAAGAAAACAAGAACGCTATCAAATGCCGTGAAGTTGAAATTAGACAACCAGGATGTCAGCATAGAGTTTTATTCTCCTTCTATCGTGAGAGTGGTGAAAGCAGCTAAAGGTAGTAGCGTAAAGAAGAAGAGCTACTCGGTAATAATGACTCCTGAGGTGTTTGAAAACTTCAAGACCACTAATACTGTTGATGGCATAAGCCTTGCTTCCGACCGCATTACTGTAAATGTAAACTCTACTACAGGCGAGATAACATTTGCCAACAGCAAGGGCGAAACTCTGCTAAAAGATACTCGCACCATGCTTACTCCTCGTACCGACGAGGCTAACAAGGGTAAATATAAGGTGGCGCAGACTTTCATTCTCGACAAGGATGAAGCCGTATATGGTCTTGGTCAACTTCGCGACACTTACATGAATCAACGTGGACGCAAAGTAGAACTATGGAACAACAATACTCATATTTATATTCCTTATTTCACAAGCGAAAAAGGTTACGGACTATATTGGGATAATGCTGGTAAGTCTTATTATGAAGACAACGAGCAGGGCACTACCATGACGAGCGAGGTAGGTACATGCGCTGACTATTATTTCATGTATGATGATGGTTCGCAAGATGGTGTTATCTCTGCCATTCGTACACTTACTGGTCAGGCTACTATGTTTCCACTATGGACCATGGGATATTGGCAATGCCGCGAACGATATAAGACAAGCGACGAACTGGCAGGAGTAGTAGACAAATTCCGCGAATTACAGATTCCTCTCGATGGTATTGTGCAAGACTGGCAATACTGGGGATGCGACTCTAACTGGAATGCCATGAAGTTTCAAAATCCTTACTATATTAATAAGGTTAACGACCCTGCATGGACAAAATATATGCCTGAAGACCTTAAGAAACTTAAGGCACAGGGCGAACCACGACTGAAGAGTCCGGAGGAAATGGTGAAGTATGTGCACAACAATAATGCTCACTTGATGATAAGCATATGGGCAAACTTCGGACCATGGACAGAACCTTTCAAAGAGCTAAAGAAGATAAATGCCCTTTATCCTTTCGACACTTGGCCACGCAAAAGTGGTACTATGCCTTATGATGTTTTCAATCCTAAGGCAAGAGATATTTATTGGAAATATCTTACCAATCTCTACAATATGGGAATGGATGCTTGGTGGACAGACTCTTCAGAACCCGACCACTTTGAGAAAGCTGGCGATGAGAACTATAAGACTTACGATGGTTCATGGCTAAGTGTGAAGAATGCGTTCCCATTAGTACACAACAAGGGTATCTACGAGCACCAACGAGCTATGAAGAACAACAATAAGCGCTCATTCCAGATGACTCGTAGCGCATCGTTTGGTATTCAGCATTATGGCACACAATCATGGAGTGGCGACATACAATGTTCGTGGGACGAGATGAAGAATCAGGTACCTTCGGGATTGAACTTCTCTCTATGCGGAATTCCTTTCTGGAATACCGACCTCGGAGGCTTCTTCTATTGGGATTATCGTAACGACCCTAAAAACCCAGCCTTACAGGAAATACATACACGATGGTTGCAATGGGGCACCTTCATGCCACTAATGCGTAACCACAGCTCGTCGCCTATGCAAAGCGAAATATACAAGTTTGGCAATAAGGGCGAATGGTGTTACGACGCTATGGTAGATGCCATAAAGCTTCGCTATCGATTGTTGCCATATATCTACAGTATGGCTGGCGACTGCGTACAGCATAGCGGTACTATGATGCGTGCCTTGGTTATGGACTTTAAGAATGACCATAAGGCTACACGACTGAACGATGAATATATGTTTGGCCGCAACCTGCTCGTAAAACCAGTAACAGATCCTCTATATACATGGCGCGACAACAAGAAGAATGGTCATACCATTTATCCTGACATTAAGCAGGCTGCAGCACCTGTGAAAGTATACTTGCCAAAGGGTACAAAATGGTTCGACTTCTGGGACAATAGCCAATATGATGGGGGACAAGAAGTATTGCGCCCATGCCCTATCAATATTATGCCAGTATTCGTTAAGGCTGGCTCTATATTGCCATTCGGTCCTGAAGTGCAGTATGCAAGTGAGAAAGCTTGGGACAACCTTGAAATAAGAGTATATCCAGGTGCCGATGGTTCGTTCATTCTCTATGAAGACGAGGGCGACAACTACAACTATGAGAAGGGAGCATTTAGCGAAATTACCTTTACATATAATGATGCCACACATGAGCTCACCATCAGCGACCGCAAGGGCAACTACAAGGGAATGTTGAAGAACAGAAAGTTCAACATCGTCTTGGTAAACAAGAATTGCGCAGCAGGCAACATTGCAGCCACAGGCAAGAGCGTAGATTATAGCGGAAAGGCTATAACTATAAAGCTATAAAGACGCTCAAAAAATACGAATAGTCGCATAAGCAAACACCTATAGTCGCATAGCTTCACACGACTATAGGTGTTTTTCCCAGACTTCGTCACTATTAGTATGGTCAATGTTTCATTTTAAACTAACAAACATTTTAATAATATTTCGGTTATTTACTGTTTATTCATTCGGTAATTTATGATTGTTTCATTCGGTAATTTATGATTATTTCATTCGGTAATTTATGATTGTTTCATTCGGTAATTTGTAGAACATCACTTTTTAAAAGACGTTATCAAAAAGGTATAAAGACTTATCCAAAAATCTGTCAAGATAGCCTATCTTGTTGCGTTGACGGCCTCTTGGGTGATAAAACCTTTGTATTAATTTCTTGGGATAATCATGCCAAATATATTAATCTAGGCAGCCTTCTCGGAAGGCTAATAATTTAAGTCATTTTATTGGTTTTATGATTTTACGTTTTATAAAACAAGAAATTATCCAAATTGTTATAAAGAGATTGAAAAAATCGGCTACTTAGTAAGTTTTATTTAATTTTTTTTTGCCATTTACAAAAGTTTATGTATTTTTGCATTTGATATATTATTCTGTTAAAGTCATTGCTATATAGTGACATAACCAAAATATAAAAAGGACAGGATTTTTATATCACGACAAAATATAAAGGCGTTTACTTGACGCTATGTTCTTGGCGTTCTGAAACTTCGCAACTTTCATACACTGTCACGAATATTGCAGCAGTAGATGTCCATGGGATGTGTATTGCCACATCCCTTTTATCGGAATGTATGAACAGCAAACCTTACTTGTTGAGGCTTTGTTGAATATTACTTTTCGAAAAAGGGTGTGTATATATAATATTGGCGTGGACTTCGATGTTGCTCATTCAGCAGTGTAGGGCAATGCGAAGGCCTCAGAACGTAGAATGGGTAACGAGGAGATTCCACGCTTTTATTTTCCGTTCGTAATATAGCAAGTCATACCAATAATTATTAATGCCGAGTATGGAGTCTGTAGGCAAGTAAAAATGTATTATGAGAAAGTTTTTTATTAAACGGCATGTTTTGTTCATGGCGTTATTGTTACTTTGTACATTTACGTCACAAGCAGAAAATGATTTAACAACAACGCAAATCACGCTGAACATTAAATCCGGTGAATTGCAAAGTGAAGTTGAAAGCAGTGGATGGCAATGGAATCAAATTACCAATCTAAAACTTGTTGGTGAACTGAATGTAGATGATTTACAATTCATTAGAAAGATGGTTGGATGCTATTATAATGAAAATGGTGACAAATACGATGGACATCTTCAGCATTTGGATATTGTTAATGTAGATTTTGTGGGCAATGGCAGTTTTAAAGTATACTATGGTGACGCAAACTATCATATAGCTAAATTCGAAACATCTTGTATAGGCGACTATCTTTTCTCGCATCTTGATGGATTGCAGACGGTAGTTTTGCCGTCATGCGTGAACAGCATATATTATAGAGCCTTTAATAATTGTAGTGGATTAGTTTCAGTAACTATGCCTGAAAATTTAATTTCAATTGAAGACTATGCTTTCAGTGGGTGTAGCGAACTGTCCTCGCTGATGTTGCCCAAAAACTTGACATATATAGGTGGGCATGCTTTTTGGGGATGTGATAAACTTTCTTCAGTGAAAATTCCCTCACGTTTGACGTCCATTGATGCTACTGCATTTTCTTCATGCGATGGGTTGACATCGGTAATGGTTGATGATGCGAACCCTCAATATTCTTCTGATGGAAAAGTTTTATTCAATAAGGACAAATCAAAACTCATTGCTGCATGGGTGAATAACATAAAGGACTATATCGTTCCGGCTTCTGTTTCTTCAATTGAAAAAAATGCTTTCTATTATAATAGTAGTCTGACTTCTTTAAATGCGTCTTCAGGTCTAACTTCTGTTGGTAATGAAGCATTTTATCATTGTGTAAATCTTACTTCTATAGAATTATCTTCAGAAGTGACCACCATCGGTATGTCCGCCTTTGTTGGTTGTGCGAAACTTACCTCTTTTGCTTTTCCTTCAAAATTGACCTTTATTGGCTACGCTGCATTTTATGGTTGCAATGGTTTGACTACATTGTTTTTGCCTTCTAGTTTAAATCAAATAGGCTCGAATGCCTTTCGGGAGTGTAACGGATTGACTTCCATATATGCCAACATGCTCACCCCTGCCATAATAACTGACTGTGCATTTGATGAGAACATAAAAACAAATACAACACTTTATATACCGAAAGGCACATATCAAGAATATATGGCTGCAAATTGTTGGAAAGATTTCTTAAAGATTAAAGAAGTAGATCCTGCAGGTGTAGAATCAACATATTCAACTTCTGATGTTAAGGAAATCTCTCGTTACACCATCAATGGTCAGCACATAACAGAACCAACAACAGGCTTGAACATTATAAAGTACAGCGACGGTTCTTTCCGAAAAGTCATTATACAATAATGCTTCATAACTACATAATACAAAAATAAAGGTTGCTTTAACACAAATCTGTTGTTAGAAATTGACAAGAATGTTTTTGTAGTGACCGATTGTGGCTTAACTATTCCGAATGAGTCTACAGCCTCGGTAACTATTCCTGGCGAGAGTAGCAAAACAAAGGAATATAAAGCAGGCACTTATACTATCGAAAAATACGAATAGTCGCGTGAGCTTATGCGACTATTCGCATGAGCAAAGATGAATAGTCGCATAAGCAAAAACATATAGCCGCATAAGCAAAAACATATAGTCGCATAAGCAAACACCTACTAAAGTTTCGGATTTGGGCAGGGGCGGGCTGAAAGCCCAACAAGCGCATAGCCCAGGGCAAGCGAAGCGACACCCTGGGTCAAAGCACATCCGTTAGTGACGCCCTGTAAGGGCATAAGCATTAATCCTTATGTAGATTTTGTTCAATAACTGTGCCATATTTATTACGCTTTTGCCCTTAACAGGGCGTCAATACTATGGCAATTCGTAACCCAGGGCGATGCCCTGGGCTATGCGCTTGTTGGGCTTTCAGCCCGTCCCTGCCTAAATCCGAAACTTTAGTTATTAATTGCCGTCTGGCTTCAGTGATTCGAAGATAGGAGTCAAAGGCCAGTTCCACTTATTGAAATCATCTGGCTGAGCTGGTGAATAATCTTTCCAATCTGGGCGCATATGGCTTACGATAGGCAAACCGAGCTGCTTCATTCCCATCACAATCATCTTTGAAACCTCATAGGCTCCCCATGTATTGAAGTGGGTATTGTCTGCCAATGCCTTATCCTGTCCAGGGAATGTGCCTGCAGCATAGTGAACGAGGGCACGTTTAGAGTTCTCTTCACCAAGTGTCTCGAAGAATGTGCGTGTCATATCATGAAGTTCTATCACAGGCACATGCTCACGCTTAGCTACTGCACGCATAGCATCTGGATAGTCACCGTGTGTTTCCTGAATCTTTCCATCTTTGAAGTTACGACGTTGAGTAGGGGTAACGAAGATGATGTTTCCTTTGTTTTTGCGTACTTGGTCGATGAATTTCTTCAGATTGTATGAGAAGTTATACCATGCTCCTGATCCTGCCATTTTCTCTTTCTGGTCGTTGTGACCAAACTCGCAGAGCACATAGTCGCCAGGTTTCATCATAGTGAGAATTTTTTCTAAGCGATTGCTGGCAAGGAAAGAACCTGCTGTGAGTCCGCTCTCTGCATGGTTAGAGATAGCTATGCCATCATCAAACCATCGTGTAAACATCTGTCCCCAACTTGCCCATGGTTCACGACTCTGGTCTACTACTGTTGAGTTACCACAGAGGAATACTGTTGGCACATCTGCCTTCTCTACATTTATAGAAGCTACAGCAGGAGCAGTACCATTAAATTCGAGGGTAAGACGATTGTCCCAAGTGAGATAATCCTTCTCACGTTCCTTTATTCTCACGCTCATCTTATTATTAATATAAGGTGTACGCTTGTTTACTACAAACGAGAATGTCATCAGTTCGCCCTTCTTTGTAGATAGTGGTTCTATGAAGAGTCGACGGTTTTCTGCTCTAACAGTAGTGTTGGCAGCATATTTCTTTGAACCAATAGTTACTGTCACCTTATAATTGCCATCGGGAACTTTTACAGAGAAGTATACAGGACGCTTCAGTCCTTTCTTCAATTCCTTGGCTGTTGGCACATTGGTAACATCCCAACCATAACCGATAGAATCGTTATAGCATGGTTGCGCCACCTTCATATCGAAGGTCTGCGCATTGAGGCAAGCCACACAGAAAAGGCTCGCCAACGTAGTAGATATTAGTTTCTTCATTATCTTTTATTTTACAACCACATCATTTATCTTCACATTCTTAACCACGGTATTTGGGATAAGGTCTTTCTTGAATGCGTTCTTCTTGTCGTTAACCAAGATATTCTCGAAGGTGAAGTCGCGGAAGTCGTATTTATCTGATGCACCAACATCGAAGAAGTTGCGGCAATCCATCTTGATATTCTTCATCACGATATTGTTACACAACGACTTAGGCATATCGTCGCGCTTCTCAGGCTTGAAGAACTGAGTCCAAGGACGAATAACGAGGAATGAGCCGCAGTTGCCTTCTACATTTTCTATTGTTACATATTCATAATGCTGAGGTGTATCAGGGCGCATCTTTAGCCACAACACACGGTTAGCATTGTCAGCACGACAGTTACGAAGTATCACATTCTTATCTGTAACGCTCTCTGAGCCAAGGGTCAAACAGCCATGTACCTTACCGTAATGGCAGTTCTGAATAAGGATGTTGTAGTTAGGGCCATTCTCTGGAGCCTTATCAGCCCATGTTCCCTTACCTCCCTTGAGAACCACAGCATCGTCGTTGACATTCATATAGCATCCATGAACCATCACGTCGTGGCATACATCGATATCGATAGCATCAGAGCTTGGAGCCTTCACACCGCTTGTTGGTGCATAGATATACAAATCAAGGTAGCGTGCATGGTCGCTCTTATAGATATGGTTAGTCCAGAAAGGACTGTTGATAAGTCGTACATCCTGTACGGTTACATTCTTGCAGTTTGAGATATATGTAAGTCGTGGGCGCTGTGCATCCTTATTGGTGCACTGTGGATTCCACTTACGGCGAATCCAGAACTCATTCCAGTAATGATAGCCATTGCCATCGATGGTTCCCTTACCGGCAATGGTAAAACCATCTATGCCTTCAGCATTCACCAAAGCGGTGAAATACTTGCAGGTCTGTCCCTCAATACGTGTCTCTTTGATTTCAAAGTCAGCAATACGTTCTGAGCCTTTTAGCTTACCACCCTCTTCTATATAAAGATGTGTACCCTGCTTAAAGAATAGCGAACCGGAAAGGAAGGTTCCCTTTGGCACCACTACTACTCCACCGCCCATCTGGGCAGCCTTATCGATAACAGCCTGTATCTTGGCAGTCTGCACCACGGTGCTATCCATGCCTACACCATATTCGGTGATTACATACTTTTTGCCAAGTGTTTCTATATCTACCTTAGTAGTATCAGAAAACCATTCCGACATTACGCTACCATCAGGCCATAGCTGTTGCTTTGGTTGCTTCTTCTTTGCACCATACATCACAGTGCTCATTGCCACAAGGGCACAAAACAAAAGTGAAATTCTCTTCATTTTATTATTTTAGTTATTAGTATATACGGGTGGTTAGTCTACGTTTTCGTAACCTATGGCAAAAGTACTATATATATATAATAGGTGAAAGAAAAATTTGCGAAATATACTTTGTTTTTTGATTTTACGGCTCTATATACAAGTTTTTGTAGTTTTTTATTATACATTTCCCTATAATATAAATAAAAATTCGTATATTTGCAAATTATCATTTCAACAACACTACTACATGAAAGATTTTATTAAGAACGTGGGCGCAACTATTGTCGGCATTTTCCTCTTCGGAATTATCATCGGCATATTTGGTGTTATGAGCCTCGTAGGCATGGTGGCTTCCGGTCAAGCCACAAAGAACGTGAAGGAAAACTCGGTATTGGTACTAAAGCTTCAGGGCGACTTGCAGGAGCAGGCGCAAGATGATGTTTTGGGTCAACTTACTGGCAACACCTTCAACTCTCTTGGCATGGATGCTATCTCTTCAGCTATCAAGAAGGCGAAGGCTAACAAAGATATAAAAGGTATATATCTTGAGACTGGTATCTTGGGTGCTGATGTGGCTCAGCTACAGGAATTGCGCGACCAGCTTGTAGACTTCAAGAAGTCGGGCAAATGGATTGTTGCTTATAGCGACATGTATACTCAGGGTTGCTACTATCTCGCTACTGCTGCCGACAAGGTGTATATAAATCCAGAAGGTAGCATCAACTGGCATGGTATTGGCTCGCAACCAATGTTCGTAAAGGATCTTCTTGCTAAGTTTGGTGTAAAGATGCAGGTGATAAAGGTGGGCAAATACAAGAGTGCCACCGAGATGTTTACCGAAGAAAAAATGAGCGATGCAAACCGCGAACAGACTCAGCGATATATCCAGAGCCTTTGGGACAACATGTGCAAGGATGTTAGCAAGAGCAGAAATATCAGCACTGCAAAGCTCAACGACTTGGCTGATAATGGTATCTTCGTTGCTAACGGCAAAATGCTGTTGGCTGAGAAGATGGTCGACGGCGTGAAATATGCCGACGAGATGAAGGCTGAGGTTAAGAAGCTATTGAAGCTTGATGCTGACGAGAAAATCAGCCAGCTTTCTATTGCCGACATGGCAACTGTTAAGGAAGAAGACACTGATGGCGACGACGAGATAGCTGTATACTATGCTTATGGCGACATCGTGGATTCTCCTGCTGCAGGTAGCCTTTTCTCTAATTCGCATGCTATCGTGGGCAATGATGTTTGCAAAGACCTCGAAGAGCTTGCCAATGATGACGACGTAAAGGCTGTTGTTATCAGAATCAACTCTGGTGGTGGCTCGGCTTATGCTTCAGAACAGATGTGGCACCAGATAGATTTGCTTAAGAAAAAGAAACCTGTGGTAATTTCTATGGGTGGTATGGCTGCTTCGGGTGGCTACTATATGAGCTGTAATGCCAACTACATCTTTGCAGAGCCAACCACTCTCACTGGTAGCATCGGTATCTTTGGTGTGATACCGAACTTCAGCGACCTTGCAACAAACAAGCTCGGACTGAAGTTTGACGAGGTGAAGACCAACCGCAATGCTCTCTTTGGTTTGCAGGCTCGAATGATGAACGAAGAGGAGGTTACATTCCTTCAGGGAGCTATCACCCGTGGATATCATCTGTTCCGCCAGCGTGTTGCTGATGGCAGAAAGATGACTGTCGACCAGGTTGAGCAGATTGCTCAAGGTCATGTGTTCACAGGCGAGGATGCTCTGAAGATAAAGCTCGTAGACGAACTTGGTGGACTCGACAAGGCTGTTGCCAAGGCTGCTGCTCTTGCTAAGACCAAGAGCTATTACACCCAAGGCTACCCTGCTCCACTCGACTTCTTCGACCAGCTACTCCAAGAGTCTACCGACAATGGCTCTTACCTCGATGGTAAGCTAAAGACTTCTCTTGGTACTCTATACGAGCCAATGAAAATGGTAAACAACATCACTACCATGGACCGCATTCAAGCAAGAATGCCATGGTGGCTAATTATAAATAACTAATGCGCACAGAAGGCGATTACATAAAGATTAACGAATGGCTGACACCACTTAGCTGGCTATATGGTTTGGGTGTGACGATAAGAAACAAGATGTTTGATATCGGCATACTAAACCAGAAGGCTTATGATGTGCCAGTGATTTCGGTGGGCAACATCACTGTTGGTGGCTCGGGCAAAACTCCGCATGTGGAATATCTCATATCAATATTGAAAGACAAAGTGAAGACAGCCGTGCTTTCAAGAGGATACAAGAGGAAGACACATGGATATGTGCTTGCCGACGAGAACTCTACTATGAGGGATATCGGCGACGAACCATTCCAAATGAAACGTAAGTTCAAGAATATTTATGTTGCAGTGGACAAAAAACGCTGCAATGGCATAGAACATCTCCTCAACGACGAAGCAACAAAGGATGTAGAGGTGATACTCTTGGACGACGCTTTCCAACATCGATATGTAAAGCCGGGAATAAACATCCTGTTAGTAGACTATCATCGTCTCATCATCTACGACAAGTTGCTACCTGCTGGACGTCTCCGTGAACCTATGTCTGGAAAGGAGCGCGCCGATATGGTGATAATAACGAAATGTCCTAAGGATCTAAAGCCTATGGAGTTTAGAGTACTCACCAAGGCTATGGACTTGTTCCCTTATCAGGAACTGTATTTCACCACCATCGAATACGACAAGCTGACAAAGATGTTTGGCAACGGGGGTGAAGCTAAGAAGACGATAGACAAAGAGCAGCTAAAGGATGTCAACGTGCTACTCGTTACGGGCATAGCATCGCCTAAACTCTTGCTCAACGACATGAAGCCGTATTGCAAGTCGATAAAGACCATGGCTTTCGGCGACCATCACATGTTCTCAGCCAAAGATATCGACAAGATAAACGACGAGTTCGCTGCCTTGCCTTCACCTAAGATTATTGTGACAACCGAGAAAGATGCCACAAGAATCGAGGCTGCAGATGGACTAAGCACAGAGGCTATGGAAGCTATCTACGCTCAGCCTATACACATAAAATTCATGCTCGATCAACAAGAAATGTTTAACAATAAAATAAAAAGCTATGTACACAAAAATTCAAGAAACAGCATCCTGGTTAAAGCAAAGGATGACAACAAATCCAGAAACAGCAATCATCTTAGGCACGGGTCTGGGACAATTAGCTTCCGAGATAACTGATACCTACGAATTCCCATATTCTGAAATTCCTAACTTCCCTGTATCTACAGTCGAAGGTCATGCCGGAAAGCTCATCTTCGGTAAGCTTGGTGGCAAGGATATCATGGCTATGGAGGGTCGCTTCCACTACTATGAGGGCTACAGCATGAAGGAGGTTACTTTCCCTGAGCGTGTGATGTACGAATTGGGCATAAAGACTCTCTTCGTTTCAAATGCTTCGGGTGGTATGAACCCTAAATTCAATATTGGCGACGTGATGGTTATCACCGACCATGTGAACTTCTTCCCTGAGCATCCATTACGTGGAAAAAACTTCCCTACCGGTCCTCGCTTCCCTGACATGCACGAGGCTTACGACCACGAGCTTGTAGAGTTGGCTAACAAGATTGCAGAGGAAAAGGGTATCAAGCTCCAGCATGGTGTATATGTTGGTGTTCAGGGTCCTACCTTCGAGACTCCTGCCGAGTATCGCATGTATCATTTGTTTGGCGATGCTGTTGGCATGAGCACTGTACCTGAGGTTATCGTTGCTCGCCATTGTGGTATCAAGGTCTTTGGCGTAAGCATCATCACCGACCTTGGCGGCTTCGATGTTCCTGTAGAGGTTAGCCACGAGGAGGTGCAGAAGGCTGCTAATGCCGCTCAGCCTATAATGACTGAGATAATGAGAGAAATGATTAGAAGATCATAAAATATTATATGAATATATCAGAACTTGGTGAGTTTGGTCTTATACACCGACTCACAGACAATATCGAATTAAAAAATGAATCAACAAAGTACGGCGTAGGCGATGACTGCGCCGTACTTGAATATCCAAACAAGCAGGTATTGGTTACTACCGACATGCTTATGGAGGGTGTGCATTTCGACCTTACTTATATCGACATGCGCCACTTAGGATATAAGTCGGCAATGGTTAACATCAGCGACATCTTTGCTATGAACGGCACTCCTCGACAGATGGTGGTGAGCATCGCTCTTAGCAAGAGATTCAAGGTGGAAGACCTCGACGAGTTCTACGTAGGACTAAAGGCTGCTTGCGACAAATGGAATATCGACATCGTGGGTGGCGACACCACATCGTCGTATACTGGTCTTGCTATTAGCATTACTTGTATTGGCGAAGGCGATAAGGATAAGATTGTTTATCGTAATGGAGCTAAGGAGACCGACCTTGTCTGCGTAACTGGCGACCTTGGTGCTGCCTACATGGGATTGCAACTCCTGGAGCGCGAAAAGGCTGTTTACTATGGTCAGCTGTCTGACCTCGACAAGAAGATTAAGGATGCTAAGGCAAGTGGCAACGATGAACTGGTGAAGAACCTACAGAAGAAGGTCAACGAGCTCAACGACTTCCAACCAGACTTTGCTGGCAAAGAATACCTGTTGCAACGCCAGTTGGCTCCTGAGGCTCGTGGCGACATCAAAGAGAAGCTTGAGGCTGCAGGCATACAGCCTACTGCCATGATGGATATCTCTGACGGTCTAAGCTCAGAACTGCTGCATATCTGCGAGCAGAGCAACTGCGGTTGCCGCATATTCGAGAAGCAGATTCCTATCGACTATCAGACTGCGGTAATGGCAGAGGAAATGAACATGAACGTAACTACTTGCGCCATGAATGGTGGCGAAGACTACGAGCTATTGTTCACCGTGCCTATCGGCGACCATGATAAAATCAAGGATATCGAGGGCGTAAAGCTCATCGGTCATATCACTAAGCCTGAGCTTGGCAAACAGCTCGTAGCACGAGATGGCAACGAGTTTGAAATCAAAGCACAGGGATGGAACCCGCTGAAAAAGTAAAAAAGTAAAAAGGTAAAAAGGTAAAAAAGTGAAGAGTGAAGAATCTTCACTCTTCACTTAAATTGTTAATAATCTCTAATACATTTGCAGGGTCTATATTTTTATATTACCTTTGCACCGCTTTTACGCACAGAGGGTGCCATAGCTCAGTTGGTAGAGCAAAGGACTGAAAATCCTTGTGTCCCCGGTTCGATTCCTGGTGGCACCACTCCTCCTTTCATTAGTCCAGTTCTTCTTCGGAAGTCTGGGCTTTTTTATTTGCATAGAATCAACGAAAAAAAGGAGCCTATGATACTTTGCAAAGTATCACGTGATACTTTGCAAAGTAATACGTGATACTTGCCCAAGTATCACGTATTACTTTTTTCACTATGTTTTTTCAATGTCTTTTCCTGATTTCACTGAACACTTTCAACCTTTGAACCACCAACACTATACACATCGCTACCCTTTACAATGACAACATTGTTGCCATCAGCAATCTTGCGAACAGGTTGTTGGATGCCATCAGCATGGACACCAGATACTCCTGTACTCTCTACAACCGTCAGGCGTACGGAAGCTTCGGCACCGCCATCCTTGGTTTTTGCATTGATTACAGCCTCGCCTACGCTAAGCAAAGTAACGAAACCACCATTCACGGTAGCTACGCTCTCATTGTCGCTCGTCCAGATAATACGCTTATCGGTGGTATTCTTTGGCGAGATAGCAGGCTTTAATGCTACATTCTTTTCATCTAAGCCAACAGTCAGCTCTGCCTCATCGAATGTCAACGAGCGAGCAATCTCCGGCTCATTCTGTTTATCTC
>ENA-ORNT01000804-ORNT01000804.1-human-gut-metagenome-genome-assembly--contig:-NODE-804-length-22270-cov-90.628359_pt1 | contig 22270 bp, 15 predicted proteins | sample MGYA00242120_ERZ509032 | MGnify/ENA primary metagenome ERZ509032 (study PRJEB26280, sample SAMEA2338729) | human gut metagenome | biome: human gut; feature: human-associated habitat; material: faeces...
TTGAATCTTTGTTAGATAGACTTGCTCAAAACTACGATGGTTACTGCTTTGATGAAGACTATGAAAAGAAAGTTTTTTGTACATGGTCGGTTAATACATTCTTACAGTCAGTTGTTGACAAGAAAAAAGTTCAGTTTGGAGAGTACTGGTATGACAATGGTGGTTTGCCATCAATTCTTGCAAACTATCTGCAGACCCATAAGTTAAATGCGTTGGATTATATTGATAAAGATAAAACAATTAACATTAAAGTAAATGATTTTAAGAATCCAACTTCTTTGACATCTATCAATCAGAATGTCTTAATGTGCCAGACAGGTTATTTAACTTTACGCTCACCTGTATACTCAAAAGGCTTTATGACTTTAGGAATACCAAACAGTGAAGTTTACAATGCACTATTTTCCCTAATGGCACTAAATATCTTTGATGATACAAAGCTTTTGAGTGTTAATGAACAAATTCTTACACAAAGTAAAGATGCAGGTGAAATCTTAGGTTTATTCAATACTGTTCTAAACACAGTTTCATATGATAACTATCCAATCAGTTCTGAGGCAGTAGTTCAGCAATTGCTATATATGTACTTAAAAGGCATTTGTAACTCTGTTACTGCAGAACAACATTCATCAAAAGGTAGAGCCGATCTTGTAATTGAGTCTGATAACAGAAGAATAGTCTTTGAATTTAAGTATGCAGAAAATGAGACTGAAGCTAAGGCAAAGCTTAGTGAAGCTGTAGAGCAGATAAAGACACGAGACTATGGCAACATCCTACCTAAAAAGAATGAGTTGTTAAGAATTGCAACAGTGTTCAATGCTGATCCTAAAGTAAGAGCTTTTACCGAGTATCAGGAAGTTTAAGCTTACAATGAATTTTAAGTGCAAAGCTTAAGAGAATAATACCTACGTATCCTAAGCGCCACATAAAAACTATCCTGTGGCGCAATAAGTCCTAAGAGCATGAATTAACCTAATACCTGTCATTTTTTTTTAATCATGAATTAGCTGTTTAATCCTAAGCGTGATTTTCAAAAGGTATTTATTTACTTTTTTTATATACCAATCTAAATCTGGAACGATGCCTTTATAAGATTAGTTCATAAGGTAAGGCAATGATTATTTTCTTCTAAATTCCTCAATCCTTAATTTCTCTTAGATCTTTGTACTCATAGCCTTACCTTTCAAATTTTAGTTAAAGACCATGTTGTTACCTGCAACTTGGTTATACAAATCAAAATCTCATATATCGGAGTTTATAAAAGCAAAGAGCAAAGTTGTAGCTAAGATCGGTTTATTAGATAAAAAGAACGATAAAAGACCATCAATAAAATACCTGCTAAAGGTATTAGACCATAAAAGCGAGGAGAGTATGAAATTTAAAGACAGCTTAAAAAATCTCAAGTTCAATTTTAGAACCCATCCTGTGTTCAGCTTTGCTTTCATCATTGCAACAGCATTTGTAGTGCTTAGTTTTGCACTTTGTTTTACAAGAGAAAGTTTTGTAAAACAATGCGAAAACGGTGATATTGCTGCATGTAACAGAGCCTGTGCTATCAAAGGCAGAACTGCCTGTGCAAATCTTGCGTTTTACTACCAGCAGGGTATTCATGTAAGAAAAGATGAGCAAAAAGCTCTTTATTATTACCAAAAATCGTGTTCTCAAAAGTTAAGCTACGCTTGCAGACAGGCTGAGCAAATAGAAAAGCAACTTAATTATAAGATCTTAAACAATCAGTAGAAGATTACTAAATGCAGAACACGGCAAAAAACATTTAATTTGGAGAAACCTATGGTTAATGCAGTTGCTAATAGTCCTCCTATCTACAATAGGAATGTATCTTATGCAACTAACACAGCGATAGTGTTTTCTTATGAAAGTTCATATAAGCATGCATTGTCTAGCAGTTAAACTGATGAAAACTTGAAAAACAGATCAGTGCGCTTTTTAGACTAAAAAAGCCATCTCCAAGATGTCCTGTTTTGCTTAAAAACAATTGGAGACTACGACCTTATACCGTGGATGTACTTACATTCTTTTGAAGCTGCACCAGCTAATTTGTATGTTACGTCGAAGAGAATTTTAGGAGATATCTTATGATTTCACTTATTGATTTTGTTAAAGCATTTAATTCAAATCTAGAATATAGGATTTTGATTGTGGTTGACGAAATATGCGATGTATTTAGAGGAAATAAAGAAGAATTTATTAAACGAGTACAAAATCCATATTGCTTCCAAGATTATTATGTACAACATGTCGATTTAGATGTTGGTCATGATTACGATTATGATAACAAAAAATGGTTTGAAGATGGATACTGTTTATACATTGATGCTGATACTACTGACAACCTTGATGATTTTACCTTAGATGGCTTAACCTGGGTTGAAAAAGAGTTAAATAGAAATAACTATAGAACCAATAAATACAAAATCAGCAATGTAATTTCAGAAAACAATATTGTTAAATCTTTTAATGTTGAGAAATGTGAATGAAACTTAAAGGATCTGAAAACAGTATTCTGCATGGCTTAATGGAAGATATTACCATCAATAAAGAGCAAGTTCTTTTTTATTGAGTTACGGTAAACATCTAAATGATAAGACAAGCAAATTCATAATTTTGTGGCAGGGCTAAACATTGAATACGTCAATCCATTGAAAACGTCAAACAAGTTCAAGAACGTCATCATTTTTACCTGATATCAGCTTTACCTGATAACAGCAATTATGCTAAAGCTCTAGCTAGCAAAGAATTATCAGTAGTGTATTCTTACTTCTTATTGGATGTAGCTACTTAAAAGTTGCTGCTAGATTACGTTTGATTTTTGCCATTTAAAACTCCAATTAAGTCGTAAAATGATATCAGACTTAATTGGGGTTACACGGAATTTATTTCACTCTCAGATTTTTACCTAATCTTTAGAGTTAATTAAATCTCGTAAGATTAAGCCATATCAAGCTATATATAAGGTAGCCAGATCAAATCTTAGAATTAACTCTTACACGAGTGAGTCTTACTTGGTACCAAAGATTCTGTCACCAGCATCACCAAGACCTGGGCAGATGTATGCATCTTTATTTAACTCTCTGTCTAACTGACCTACGTAGATCTGAACATCAGGGTGAGCTGTTGCAAGTTTCTCTAAACCTTCAGGAGCTGCAATGATGCATAAGAACTTAATCTTTTTGCCGCCTTTTTCTTTAATCATATCTACAGCATCAACAGCTGAACCACCAGTTGCTAACATAGGATCTAAGATCACACAGGTTCTCTCTTCAAGGTTCTGTGGTAACTTGCAGTAGTAAGGAATTGGTTTGTGAGTTACTTCATCACGGTACATACCAATGTGACCGATTCTAGCTGAAGGTACTAAAGCATCAAGACCTGGTACCATACCTAAACCTGCTCTTAGAACAGGGATAATAGCAAGCTTTAAACCATCTAACATTGGACTCTTGCACTTCTCAAGAGGAGTCTCAACTTCAACTTCTTTTAAAGGTAAATCGCTTAAAGCTTCATATGCTTCTAGCATTGCAATTTCTTCAATTAAAGTACGGAACTTGTTAGTAGAAGCCTCTTTATCTCTTAATAAAGAGATCTTGTGCTTGATAAGAGGGTGCTTGAAGATTGTAATGTTAGGTTGTTTTGTAAAATCCATTCTATTTATCCTTTTTTCAATCTACTAAATTTTAAAATTTATCTATGCCTTTATCTGTAAAGAAAACTGTTTTAAAAGTCAGTTATCTAAAAGTAGCTTTCTATAAAAGTGATCTTCTACCAATATAACTCTCAATAAAAATAACTTTCTACCAAAGTAACTATCAGTAAAAATAACATTCAATAAAAGAACAGACTGTGTCTGTTCTTTTACCTTACAAGGCTAAGCCTTGTGGTGGATCTCGTTTTCAATGGCGTTTTCATCGAAAACGTACTTGTTACCAGGTAATACTGCATTTAAAACAATACCTGCAATTGCAGCAATAGCAAGTGAGGTTAAGGTTACAGAAGTACCAAAAACAGAGAAGGTTAAACCGTCTTTAAAGCCTAAGCCTGACACGAAGATCACAGCTGCAATAATTAGATTACGTGATTTTGAGAGATCAACTTTATTCTCAACGATGTTTCTTACACCAATAGCTGAAATCATACCGTAGAGGATAAAGGAAATACCTCCGATGATAGCTGTTGGCATGGTTGAAATGATAGCTGAGAACTTAGGTACTACAGATAAGATAATAGCTAGTAATGCTGCCATTCTTACAACCTTAGGTTCATAAACTTTTGACATAGCAAGAACACCGATGTTCTCACCATAGGTAGTATTAGCAGGACCGCCGATGAAGCCTGCAAAGGCTGTAGCTAAACCATCACCTAATAAGGTTCTGTTAAGACCAGGCTTTGCAATAAAGTTCTTACCCACAGTAGCAGAGATTGCTGACATATCACCGATGTGCTCCATCATGGTAGCAGCTGCAATTGGAGCCATTACTAAGATAGCGGTTAAATCAAACTTGCACATTTGGAATGGTGGCAGACCTACCCATGAAGCACTAGATATTGAAGCATAGTTAATAATTGCTGAGCCATCAGTATTAGTAAAGCCTGCTATATCCAAGATTAAAGCTACGATGTAGAGTAATACCACGCCCATTAAAATTGGGATGAGCTTTAACATGCCTCGTCCCCAAATATTAAATACGATAACGGTTAGAATTGCAGCTAAGGCTAATGGCCAGTTAACAGCAGAATTTGAAATAGCAACAGGAGCTAATGACAGACCAATACAAACAATCATTGGTCCTGTAACAACAGGAGGTAGGAATCTCATGACTTTGGCAATACCTACTAACTTAATTACAGTTGCCATCACAAGATAAACTAAACCTGCGACAACCACACCACCACAGGCATAGGCTGCTTTATCATTAACACTCATGGTTGCATACATGCCAGTGTTAAAGTTTGCAATAGTATAGAAACCACCTAAGAAAGCAAATGATGATCCTAAAAAGGCAGGAACCTGTAACTTAGTGCATAGGTGGAAGATTAAAGTACCGGCACCTGCGCAGAATAAAGTAACAGAAACTGTAAGACCAGAGGTTAATTCTTCACCTGTAGCATCTTTAAAAAAGCCCATAACTAGGATTGGCACTAAGATAGTAGCACCGAACATAGCAAACATATGCTGAACAGCTAAAATCAGCATCTTCTTTTTATTGAGCACAAGGGGAGTTTCAATAGTATTGTCTGTGTTATTCATAAAGTTGTCTTTTAGGTAAGGTTGTAGAGTAGCTGTATTCATACAGCATCTTATAACTGCTTTAAAAGCACAAAGTCGCAATCTTATCAGAGTAAGCTAATCTTGACTAGAAAATAAGAATGTCTAAAGACATTTCGTACAGGTAAATAGTCAAATAGGTTAAAAGTCAAAAAGGTTAACAGCCTAACAGTAAGATGATACTAAGGTCTTACTACTCAAACTATTACCGCACATAACTCTATAAGCAAGCCTCTTTTAAATCAGTCAGAAGAATTTTACATCAAAATAAAGAGGGCAACCTTTCTAAATATAAGCGGTTTTTAGATTACAGATTAAGATCACAGATTGAGCGTGGTAATGTGTAAGGAAGCTGATTTAATAAAAGCAAAAATAAATTTTATGACTATGCTCAAGATCCAAAATACACTCAGAGATTATTGAGTAAAAACAATGTACCATAAGGTATACACGTAAAAATTTTTTTTGGTATCCTCAAAAGCAATAATATTGTTTCTAACCAATTCAATATATACCATGATCTGGAACGATTCTTTTATAAAATTGAAATAAACTTAGATGTAAATCTTCTTTTTGAGCTGAATATTAAACACACTCTGTGAGTTTTTATAGTTGCAAATCTATATATGTGGCAGAGACAAATTCAATTTACTTGCAAAACAACTTCTAAAGGAAATCAATTTTGTAGAAAAAAGGATTTATGATGAACGATTTACAAAATGGCAAAATAGTATCAGATCTTTTGGACAGAGCAGAATATGAAATAAGAACTAATATTGAAAGTGATCCTTTTAGGATCTTCAATGTATTTGATGTTCTGTCTGTAAAATATAAAGAAGTTATCATGTGCCGTATGCTAAAGGAACTTTTAGATCCAAGAGGTAAACATGGCAAAGGTAATAAGTTCTTAAAGCTCTTTTTTAAGGTTATAAATGAATCATCAGTAGAAATAGTCTCAGATGAAGAACTTGATAATAGCAATATTAAGGTAAACACAGAATATTTAATTGAAGGTAACAGAAGAATTGATATCCTAGCAAAGGTAGGAAGTAGATATATCCCTATTGAAGTTAAGATTGAAGCTTGTGATCAGAAGGATCAAGTTAGTGACTATCTAAATTACTGTCAAACAAAGCAAGAACAATCTGGTTATAAAGGTAAAACTGTTCTTCTATATCTAACTTTAGATGGTCATGAGCCTAGCAAAAATAGCATTGGTTGCAATGATTCAATTGAAAAAGTCGATACTTGCTCTGAATCCAGCAGTCGAAAAAACAATCAAACAAGCACAAATGAAGATTCAAATATCCTGTTAGATCTTGATAATTCAACCGAATTAAAAGACTCTTTTCATTCAAAATTGCAGGATAAAGTTTTTGTTTCAATTTCTTTTAAAGAAGAGATCTGCAAGTTCTTAGAACTGTGTTTGAAAGAAGCTGATAATGAAAGCTTATATTCCAACATCAAGCAATACCTATATGCTGTTGAAAGTATCTCTGGTAAAGTCCCAAATCCTGTAAAAGAAGCCTTGGTAGCAAAGCTAGAATCAAAAGAAGCTTTTAAAGCTGTTGAAGCTTTAGAAGAAGCTTTAGTAGCAAGAAAAACTAAGTTTCTATATTCGCTATTTGAACAGCTAGATTCTAATTTAAGAAAGTTCATTGTTGAACACCAACATATGAGCTATCTAGAGATAGATCTTGATTCTCAAGGGAATTCATCTACTACAAAGAAAAGCAAAGACTGCTACATAACTGAAGCTAATATCTTATCTCCATATAAAGAAAAGTCTTTGATGGATCATAAAACATCAGTAGCTGACTATTATTCATGTTCATACAAAGTTTTTCCAAGCATCATTTTACTAATAGGAAAAGTAAAGTTTGAACAAAAGATCTTTGATTTAGCGGTTGCTTTTGAAATTGAAGACAGATCTTATGTGGGAATAATGCTAATTTCAAAGGAAAATGATGGTAAGTATTACAGGTGCAATGTAAGTAATGATTACCAAGATCTTGGAGAAAGACTAAAAGAAAAACTTGCGAAAATTGCTTATCTAAAATCATTCAACCAAGAAAATTGGATGTTAGATTGGAGGTATGTTTCTGCTTATGGAGAAAACTACATTGAAAAAACAAATGACATTCCAATCTTCAGTAATTGCAATGATGCATATTTTGAGATTTTAGAGTCAGAAGATAAGAGAATAGTCTTTTTTGAAAACTCAATGAGAACATTAATGTTCTATTTAGATATCTGTACTAAAAAATCCTAAAGCATAAAGTATAAAGAGAATGTTCAGTAAACACAAAATCACTTTTAATTTTGAACTTGTTCTGAAATATGGAACGTTATTTTTATAGAATTAAGCAAATTGATTTTATTAAATCTGTTAGAACGAATTTAACGAAATATTGTTTTGTAGAGGTTTACAAATGGCTAGTAAAGATCAAGAAATATCAGTTTTAATCTACAACCTTACAAATGAAATGAAGCGTTCTTGGAGCCCTGAAATATTTTTCAGGGGCATCATGGAAATTTATGGTACAGCAGATCGTTCCATTCAGATGGCTTTGCAAAATGATAGTAATTTTAATTTAGCATCACAATTTGTAGACGATTCAATGGAAAGAGCTGATTTAGCGATAATCCAAAGGGCATATTTTAGATTTTTAAAGAAGGATGAAGATGTTGATCCTGCTGTTGATAAAGTAAGAGAGCTAAAAGAAGTCAATAACAAGAAAAACAGATTCCAGTTCATAATTTGTTGTAGCTCACATTCAATTTGTATCTACGATCTTGTTCAAAATGATCGTCTTTCTATAGATTTAGAAGATCTCCCTGATAATTACAGCTTTCTTTTACCAATGAAAGAAGGTAGAAGAGAAAAGATATTTTCTTCTAAAGAGGCAGATAAGAAAGCTTGTTTAAAACTGACTAGACTTTTGGATACATTGGCAAAACATAACAATATTGATGCTGACCATATGAATAAGCTCAACTCTTTTATTAGAAGATTGTTATTTTGCTTGTTTGCTGAAGATACAGGCATTTTTAGTGACAGAGAAGAGAATGTCTTTACCAATACATTTGACAAGCTTGTTGATAAGCATGGAAAAAATGCAAAACAGTTTTTTGAAGATCTTTTTACCATTTTGGATACTAAGCCTGAAGATAAAGAAAAGTACAGGCACCATATGGCAAAGGAAATTTATGATTTCCCTTATGTGAACGGAGGTTTATTTAAAGAAATTGGGTATATTCCAAATTTTGATTTAGCTACAAGAAACCAGTTAATAGACTGTGGTCGTCTTTCTTGGCATGAAATATCTCCTGCTATTTTTGGTGCAATGTTTCAAGGTGTAATGAATAAAAAAGAGCGCAGAACCCTTGGAGCTCACTACACTTCTGAAGAAAATATTTTAAAAATTATAAAACCTCTTTTTTTAGACGGATTGTATGAAGAATTCGAACAACTCAAACGTCAAACAGAACCTCTGAAAATTGAAATTGACCGTGCAACAAGAAAAGATTCTATATCTAAAAAAATTAAGGCTTTTAATCAAGTTTTTTATGATTTTTTGTCTAGAGTAGGAAATTTAAAGTTTCTTGATCCAGCTTGTGGTTGCGGAAATTTTTTACTAGTAGCTTATAAAGAATTAAGATTGCTAGAGAATAAGGTTTTTGAGTATATCAATGAGAAAAATTTTTCTGATTCTTTTATTAGCATAAATCAATTTTACGGAATAGAGATTGAGGATTGGCCTGCTGAGATTGCCCATGTGTCTATGTGGTTGATGCAACATTTAATGAATACAGAATCAAATCAAAGATTTGGTTCTAATATAAAATCCATTCCTTTAAAGAATTCAGCAACAATAGTTTGTGATAATGCGTTAACTATCAATTGGAATGATGTTCTAACGGCTTCTGAGTGTTCCTTTGTATTAGGTAATCCACCTTTTTCTGGAGGTTTATTTCTCTCAGAAGAGCAGAAAAAATGGCTTAAATCTTGTTATCCACAAAAATATAAAATAGACAGAGTCGATTTTGTCTCTGCATGGTTTTTAAAGACCTCTGATTACATGAAACTAAACCCAAAAATAAGAGCTGCTTTTGTATCCACTAATTCGATTTGCCAAGGAGTACAAGTTCCTATTCTATGGAATTTGCTACTTAAAGAAAAAATATGTATTAATTTTGCATACTCATCATTTGCTTGGAAAAATGATGCTGCTGATAAAGCAGGAGTTACATGCATAATATTAGGATTTTCATATCAAAATAACAAAAATAAGTGGATTGGAATATTCGATGAACAAGGTAAATTAAAAAAAGTTAATTGTTCTTATATTTCTCCGTATCTCATAAATTGTAATTCAGAAATTATTGTTCAAAATTCAAAATATCCGATATCAACAGAGTTGGAGTTTACTGTGGGAAATTTGCTTGCTGACGGTGGTAATTTAATTCTTGATTATCAAGAAGGTAGACAGTTGCTAAAAAACAATCCAATTATTTCAAAGTTTATTAAGAAACTGATTGGAAGCAGTGAGTTAATCAAAGGTGAGTTCAGATATTGCTTGTGGTTAAAGGAAAATGATAGAAATGAATGGTCGCAAATAAAAGAGATATCAAACAGAGTCGAAATTTGCAGATTGTGGCGAGCCAACCAGTTGAAATCAGGTAATGCATATAAGTTGAAGGATAAGCCATGGTCTTTTTTAAGAAGCGTAAATCCTAATTCTTCTTTAGTGGTTCCTCGTGTAAATTCTGAAAACCGTTTTTACATGCCAATGGACTTTGTTAATTCTGATACCATAGTCAGTGATGCTGCTTATTTATTACCAAATGCATCATATTACGATTTTGGAGTTCTAACCTCAAGAATGCATATGATTTGGATGAGAATGACTTCAGGTCGTTTGAAGACAGATTATCGTTATTCAAGAGATATGACATTTAACACATTTATTTGGCCAAAAGCAGATGAAACTCAAAAAGAAGTAATAACCAATCTAGCAAAGAGAGTTTTACTTATCAGAGCATCTCATAAGCCAATGTGTTTGGGAGAACTGTACAACCCAAAGACAATGCCTGAAGATTTAAGAATAGCTCATGAAAATTTGGATAAGGCTGTTGAATTGGCTTACAGGATTGTTCCGTTTGATAGTGATGACGAAAGATTGTCCTTCCTACTTGAACTTTATGCAATAGCAACAAAAGGTAAGAAATAACTCATATGGTCAACAGTAATACTTCTCAAATATATTCTAGACCTCATGTTGTCTTATTAGGGGCAGGTGCTAGTTGTGCAACAATCCCTAATGGAGATAAAAATGGTAAAAAAATCAGTGCAATGGATGGTTTTTTACAAAAATCTGGAATTGATGTCTTGTTGAAAGGTTACGATATAAGCACCAAATCGAAAAATCTAGAAGATATATATGTTGAGATAGATGAAAAGTCAAAAAATGATAAAGATTTCGTTAAATTAAAAAATAATATAGAAAATAGTATTCAAACTTATATGGAGTCATTCCAGCTACCAGATCAAGCAACCATTTATGATCTCCTAATATTGAGCCTTACAAAAAAAGATCTAATAGCTACTTTTAATTGGGATCCTATGCTCATACAGGCTGTTAGAAGAGTATTAAAATTTACTCAAAATACTCCAAAGATTGTTTTCCTTCATGGAAACGTTTCTGCCGGTTACTGTCCAAATTGTAATTTGACAGGCAATAAAAATGCTATTTGTATTCGCTGTCATCATCGATTACAGAATTTTCCTTTGCTTTATCCAGTAAAAGATAAAAATTACAGTTCGAGTTTAGCTATAAAATCGTCTTGGTATGAAGTCCAACGTTGTTTGGAAAAAGCATATATATTTACAATATTTGGCTACAGTGCACCAAAAACTGATGTAGAAGCAGTTTCTTTGATGAAAAATGCTTGGAATAGCATTAGAGAAAGAAAGCTTGAAGAAATCGAAATTATCGACATTAAGTCAGAAAATGATGTTGTAAATTCATGGTCAGATTTTATCTTTCAAGATCACTATACATACTGTAGAAGTTTTTTTGAATCATCGCTGGCAAAATATCCAAGAAGAACGTGCGAGACAATGTGGGCTCAGATCATGGAAAGCAGATTTGTAAATGGAGCAACAGGATTTAATGATTCCATTAAATCATTAGATCAAGCCTACGGAATTATTAAGTCATTAGATACTGAAGAGAATAACGGAACATCACGTAGCATACCGTATCTTCAAGAGCTTTAATATAAGAGGTGCTCTTAATGTCAGAATCAAACAATATTACCGATGATAAGTTAGAAGTTCATAACATTGGTCATTATACCTTTAAGCAAACAGGAAATAGTACCAAAGAAAATTCAATGGGAATGCGTGAAATGCAGAGTAGGGCTTTCGCAAAACGTAATTCTCAATATTTACTGATACAAGCTCCTCCTGCCAGTGGTAAATCAAGAGCATTGATGTTTCTTGCTTTAGACAAAGTTGAGCATCAGGGATTAAAAAAGGTATTTATAGCAGTTCCTCAGATTGCAATTGGAAGTAGCTTTTCTGATACAAATTTATCTGCACAGGGGTTCTTCTCAGATTGGAAACTCGATGTTCAATACAATTTAACACTTCCTGGTGGAGAAGCACAAAAAGTAGATAAAGCAATTGACTTTTTAAAAGATCCTAATGCAAAGTACCTCTTATGCTCTCATGCTACTTTAGTTTATTTTTTTAATAAAATTAAAGACAAACATCTATTTGATCATTCACTTATAGCAATAGATGAGTTTCATCATGTATCTGAAGATGCTGAAAATAGATTGGGCAATGTAATTCACAGTTTAATGACGGAGTCTTCAGCTCATATTATTGCAATGACAGGATCTTATTTTAGAGGTGATTGTGTTCCTGTAATGTCACCAGAAGATGAGAGAAAATTTGATAGAGTTACCTACACATATTATGAACAGTTAAATGGTTATAAATATTTAAAATCATTAGGAATAAACTACGCATTTTATACAGGAAAATGGGTTAATGCTGTAAGAAAGCTAATAGACTTAAAAAAGAAAACTATTATTCACATTCCTAATGTAAATTCACGTGAATCAACAGGAGACAAGCATAATGAAGTTGGGCTAATCTTTGATATGCTTGGAAAAGTAATAAAAAGGGATGACAGTACAGGAATTTATACTTTTAAAACTAATGACGGTTCATTTATACAGGTAGCAGATCTTGTATCTTCATATGATGGCATGCAAGGCAAGACGTTGTCTGCTTTGAGAAATGAAAATGTGTTAAAAAATCTTAATTTTATCATTGCATTAGGAATGGCAAAAGAAGGTTTTGACTGGCCTCAATGCGAATATGCACTTACTGTAGGATATAGAGCATCATTGACGGAAGTGGTTCAAATCATAGGAAGAGCTACAAGAGATTGTCCTGGCAAATTACATGCTCAATTCACTAATTTATTAGCAATGCCAAATGCATTGCTTACCGATGTTACGGATGCAGTTAACAGTTTACTAAAAGCTATAACTCTATCGCTATTGATGGAGCAAGTTTTAGCTCCAAATGTCCATTTTAGAAAGAGAGGAACTGGTCCATATGAACCTAGTAAAGGAGCTTCTAATAATGAAGAAACATCGCTAGAAGGAAACTATGGAAATGTATCTCAAAAAAGTGATGATAACTCAATCAATATAACAATAGATGATGAAAAAGTTAGTCAAGTAGCACTAGATGTAGTTAATCAAGAAAGTGCAGATATCACAGAAAAATTACTAAATTCATCATCAGCTGTAAAGAGTGCTCTGGCAAATGGAGGCGAAGGTGTTACAAAAACAATAGCAGTTGAAGAAGTGTCAGATATTATTCGTCAAGGACATCCTGAATTGACAGACCATGAGGTAGAAGTTATTTCTCAGGCTATTGTTACTCAGATACTATTAAAAATATTAAGTCATGGTACAGAAGAGAACAGCAGTTCAAATCAAAATTCAGAACAATCAAAAGGATTTCCTTCTATTGAAGTTGATGAAGATAACACTTTTGTAAAATTCGGAGATAAGCTGATAAATGTAGACAATATAGACTTTAGTCTAATTGAATCAATAAATCCTTTTGCAGGTGCATATCAGTTTGTTTCTAAGGCATTAGGTCCAGAATTGTTAAAGCAACTACAAGAACAGATCGGCGCATCAAGAGAAAAAATGACCATGCAGAAAGCAATGGAACTATGGCCTTATATAAACTCTTTTGCAAATGAGAATAAGAGAGAGCCAAATTTGTCATCTTCAAATGATTTTGAAAGAAGATTAGCTGTAGCTTTAGCTTATTTAAGAGAACAAAAAAGAAAAGATAATTCAAATAAAATAGCTGAAGAATAATTATGAAATTCAACGTAAATACAAGCTACAAAAGGCCTAAGTCTTTTTCCGAACTTGTTGCAGATGATCCTTTTCATTTATTGGAAAATATTGGTGAAAAGAGAAGTTCTATGTCTATTTCTGAAAGAGTGAAAGAAGACTTTGAACAGATTGCTGTTTTTGTTAAAACAAATCAAAGAATGCCTTCTTTTGATTCAGACAATTTTGATGAAGTTTTGTTAGCTCAGTCTTTCGAAGCTTTAGTAAAGCAATCTCCTGAAGGAAAATCTTACTGTGAGTCTTTCTTGAAAGAACAACCAAAAGAATCAAGTGTTCTGGTTGTAAGACGACATCTGTCACGAGAAGAGAAGCTAGACAAACAAATTGAGAATATGGGAACCCGTCTGTACAACAATTTTAATGATATCCTGCAAGATGATCCTTTAGGTCTACTTGATAATGTATCAGGAAAACCTGTTGAACATGAATCTTGGAGAGATGAAAATTCAGAAAAGAAACAAGGAAAATCTGCTGATAATATTGTTGCAAGGACTGTTCCATGTGAAGACTTCTTTAGATATGAAAAGTACTTTGTTGCCATAAATAACAATCTAAATGAACATCACCTTGAAGCAAAGAACGTGGTCGGAGATTCAGCTGAAATTTCTTTAGGTGATATTTTTGTAATTAACGGGACAATGAGCGTCATAACTCAAACGTGGGAGGAAAAGGCATTTTCCTCTAGAGTATCAAGAAAGAAACAGTATAGGGTACGTCAGCTTTTTGCAAATGGTACTGTTCAGGAACCTTACAGTGTCTCAATAAAATCATCGTTTTACAAAGAGGATTCTCATAGTAAGAGAATTGTTCCTGTTGATATAAAAGGATACGATTTTATTAATAAAATGGTATCAGAATTAAATGAGATTAATAATGGAGAAGGAAACAGGGTTTTAACTGGTTATATCTATATTCTATCATCACTAAGCACAAATCCAACTATAAGACAGTTCTCTGCCAATAGTTCACTAGTAAAAATAGGCTATACCACTGTTGATGTAAAAACAAGGATAGCAAATGCAGAACGTGAACCAACTTACCTTTGTGCTCCTGTAAAAGTATTAAAAACGTACAGATGTTATAACTTTGATGCTAGAAATCTTGAAGATGTTTTACACACTATTTTGGCAGAACACCGACTGAATGTAACTTTAAAAGATAAAGAGGGAATAGCCTTTAGACCTAAAGAGTGGTTTACGGTGAGTGTGGAAACAGCTGATCAGATTATAGACCATATTATAAAAGGTGACATAAATCAGTATTATGTTGACAAAATTCAAGGAAAACTCAAGCACAAGACAACGTCCAATTCAAATTGAGTTTATACAAATAGTGCCAACAAGAACAAAAAATAAGGTATGTCAGATGAACAAAAAATTAGCCTACGTAAGCACAATATTGTTAGCCACTATATTGGTCTCTTCATGTAGTAAATACCCAAAGGTTGAAGAACAAAAATCTCCTGAATTTGAAAAGGTACTTTCTCTTTTCAAAGATGAGATGCCTACTGAAGAATTATCTAATTCAATGAAAGCTAGAATTGATGAGTTAGATAAAAAATGTAAGGCTAATGACGATGAATCTTGCATGAGCTTGTCATATATATACAGCTCAAGACATAAGCCTCAACGAGATCTTCAAAAGGCTGTAAATATATGGTTTGATCAATGCCAAAAAGATAATTATGAGGCATGTCAACAACTAGCTTATGCTGAAAGCTATATTCAAAAGAAAGATCTAGAAAAACTACAAAATCCACAAGAAAAAGCTGATTCTATTTTGCAAAAACGATGCGATAGCGGAGAGCATATCGACAGTTGTTATACTTTGGCAAAGAAGAACTTATTTTCAGATGATAGAAACCTATCAGTACCTGCTTTTGAAGGTGTAATAAAAGCTTGCGAAATTGGTTCTCCAGGTGCGTGTTATGAATTAAGTAATTCTATAGCTCCTATCATGTTCTATCACATGAAAGAATATGACCAAAATGTTCAAAATCATTGTGGTTCTCTTTATTATGAAAATGTTAAGAAGCAGTGCAAATTAGGAAATAACAATTATTGTTCTCTTTTACTAAAGTACGACTATAAAGGAGAACAACCTCTTGAAAAGAAAAAACAAATAATGTCAAAAATTCATGAACGCTGTCAGAAGGGGGAGCTTGATAGCTGTAATTTTGAAGGACAAGAGTTTTTTGCAGCAGATTTTCCAAATGATCAAGAAATCAAGAGTGGTCTGGAAATTCTAAACAAGGCTTGCGATCAGTCTTATGTTGAGTCTTGTACATTCTTATCTGATTTGTACCAAAAAGGTAAAAAGATAGAAAAGAATGAAACTCTATCTTTGAACTACTTAAAAAAAGCTTGTGATATAGGAAACAGAGGGGCTTGTGCAGATATTGCTAAATATTACAGTGGTGACGTAGAGCGTCCTGCTGATGAACCAAAAGTTATATATTACACAGATCTGGCGGCAGAAAATGGAGCTGATTATGGCTATTTGGCAAATAACCTATATGGATACGAAGACAATAAATCAGAACAGAAAATACCTTTTTTAAAGAAAGGATGCTTATTGGATAAAGATCCTTTGGCATGCCATAGATTAGGAGATGCTTATTATCGTGATGGAAAAGGCGATAAGAAGAATTCAAAGAAAGTTGTAGCTTTGTATGAATATGCTTGCTCTATTGATAATTTTGATTCATGCAGACGTCTTGCTGAAATTTATTCTAAAGGAGAATTAGTTGATCAAAACTATGATAAAGCTTTTGAATATTCTAAAAAGATATGCCAAAAAGAGCCACGAGGAGCTGTTTCTGAGGCAAGTGAATATTTTACAAACAATTATGGTAGCCGAGCAAAAGATGATCAGAAAGCTAACGAATTATTTGAAATTGCTTGTAATTTAGAAACACCAAATGTTGAAGCTTGTCGAATACTCGGTGTTAATAATGAAAAAGGAATAGGAACTGATCAAGATTACGATAAAGCAAACAGACTTTACAGTAAGGCTTGCAATGCTGGTAAAAACTCTGATGGAGAAGCTTGTTTCAATCTTGGTGCTAATTACGAATCAGGTGTTGGTATAGATGAGAATATACAAAAGGCAAATGAATACTATAGAAAATCTTGTGAATTAGATAATTACTATGGTTGCTTAAGTCTTGCCTATAACAGAGAAAATGGAATCGGATTTGAAGTAAACCAGACAAATAAAGACATTTCTCAGGACGTTTTTAACCAAGTTTGTAGCACTGCAACTTACCCTCATGATGGTTGTGGCTCTATGTATGACAGGTTTTTAAAGATGGACAAAAAGAATAGTAAAGGAAAAGCTATTCGAATCGTAACAGCTCTATGTGAAACGGGAACTAATAATGCGGCATGTTTCCAGTCAGGTTTAGAATATAGTGAAGGGAAAAATGTAAAATCTGATCCTGAAAAATCAACATATTACTATAAAAAGGGGTGTTATGCTGACAAAAATTATGACTCTGCTTCATGTACTAATTACGGTTATAACCTTGTAAATGGAATAGGTGTAAAAAAAGATTTAGTAAAGGCTACAGAAGCATATCAGAGAGCTTGTTCAGGAAAAAATCCAGATCCTGTTGGTTGTGGTTATATGGCTGCAAACTATATGTTTGGATATCTAAATACTGTGAACAAGACTAAGGCTGTAGAGTATGCTACTTTAGGTTGTAAGATAGATCATGGATATAGCTGTGGCATATTATCCTTTAACTATATGTATGGAGAAGGAACTAAACAAGATTATAAAGAGTCTTTGTCATACGGAGAAAAAGGCTGCAATCTTAATGATGCAACTAGTTGTAATTTAGTTGGTATTGCGTATGATGAAGGAAAAGGAGTAAAACAGGATTACGAGAAAGCTAAAGAATATTATGGTAAAGGTTGTGAGCTTGGCTTTCAAAAAGCTTGTGATAAGTATGCAAGAGTTAACAAGATCTTACAAGGTGTAAGGTAAAACACCTTCTTTAAAAGTTAACCTTAATCTGAAATTCAATTGTCACTTTCAGAAATCAATATTTTGGGCAGTGGCGATTTTTGTTTACTGTCTTTCGTTTCAGAAAAAAATGTCTAAGTTAACACCATCAACAGACTTTGATTTGATTCTTAACAATCAAATAGCCATTGTCAAAGGCTCTACCACCATGCTCTTTATCAAAGGTGGTAGTGGTAGTACCTATTATGGCTATAACAATAAGTACCTAGATATAGCTAGAGCCATAAATGAAAAATATGGTCTTACTGTCGCTGTATCTTCAAATAAGCTCTTCTCTAAGATCGCTCTTAAAGATGAGCTACAGTCTGTCTTCAAAGCAATAAATACCCACTATCAAGTTTTATTTGCAGGAGTTTCATCAGGGGCTGTAGCTGCTGTTGAGCAATCTCCTGATATTTACGATCTTCAAAAGCTACTACTTATAAATCCACCTTTTACAATTTCACTTCCAAAGATAAAGAGATCGCTTGAAGCTAAGAAAGATGCTTGCTTTAACTTTGTATTCGGATCAAATGATCCTACCTACAGATTTCTACCATTACTTGATAACGTAAAATCTCAGTCATCAATTAACCTTAAGATAGTAGAAGGTGCTGATCATAATTTCAAAGGTATGGAAAGTGAGTTTAAGGAGCTGTTTATAAACTTTGTTGAGAACAACCTAACCTCATAGCGTAGCTAAGTTCAAAAACTTCTCTCAAAATGTACTCTACTAGGAAAGGTAAAATTCAGTAGTCCAAATCAATTACAGACTCATGCAAAGAGATCCTTAATAGCCAAAATCAATTAAAGCCTCCTACAGTTACCGACTTAATGACTAATACCAATTTCTTATCTTACAAAGACAACTCAATAACAATTCATAACTAGGAGCGACACCTAATTCTAGAGTCATATTTATCAGTAGATCCCTCAAAAAACAATTCCTAACCAAGCTCGCGCCCCTAATATAGTGATGTACTTTTCAGTAGAGCCTCACAACCATTTTTCATCTCTCAACCTTAATAACCAATCCCAATACCACGCTATAGCCACCTATCCTTCCTTAGCACCAAATCAGTGATTTTCAACTCAATCCAATCTTTTCTTGAAAATTAAATTAAAGCGTATGTATAATCAATCTACGTCCTGCATATTCAGGCGGAATCACAATTTAAGGCTATTTTAGGAATAGTTTGTACCTCATATGTTAGATAACGCAGTAGTTGTAAAGTTAAGTGGCAAAGCATTAGGCGGTGTAGAAGAACTGTCTAAACTTTTCACTGCCTGCCGTGGACAGAAATTGGTAGTTGTTCATGGAGGTGGAGTTGAGGTAGATGCTTTGTTTAAAGCTTTAAATCTTGAGGTTAAAAAGAAGAACGGTTTAAGAGTAAGTCCTCGTGAACAGATGCCATACATCAGCGCAGCATTAGCTGGTATGTGCAACAAAGGTTTACAGGCATTAGCTATTAAAAACGGTCTGAATGCTTTAGGTATGTTAGCAAGTGATGGTAAGACCATCACTGTAAGACTGTTATCTAAGGATTTAGGCATGGTAGGCGCCGTTGAACCTAATGATAAAAAGTACCTTACTTTACTTCTTGAAAACGGATATACACCAATCATTGCATCACTTGCACATGATGATAACGGTGATCTGTACAATGTAAATGCAGATGATGCAGCACTTGCTATTGCAAGAGTATTAAATGCTCCACTGTATTACATTTCAGATGTACCAGGTGTCCTTGATAAAGAAGGTAAGCTCATTGATGAGCTTGATGAAAATAAAGTTAATGCTTTAATTGCAGATGGCACTATCTCAGGTGGCATGACAGTTAAAGTAAAGAGTGCAATTGATGCAACCAAGCTTATCAAAAAGCCTGTATACATTGCCTCATTCAAAGATCCAAATCTTGCGAAAAATCTAATCTCCCGGTCTCGGCTTGGCACAGTATTCAATGTCTAATAGCATTTGCAGTACATAAAAGACAATGTTTTAGAAAATAACTTTTATAAACAAACTTTTATAAATAAACATTGTCAGATTTAAAAATAAGAAATCTTAATATGTACTGCGGGCTTTAAAGCATAGTAAAACTATTAACAGGCATTTATATATTTTTTAGGCAAAGTCGATATACATAAAATCGTGGAGACACATCTATATGCCACCTATAAATCAGAATTCATCATCATTTGTATTATTAGATGAAATCAAACAGAACACATTAGAAGAGCTTTATGACAAGGTTGTTGATCTTTATGACAAGAAGTTAATGTCAAAAGAGGATCTGACTAAGGTTAATGAAGCATTAGTTACTGTAAATCAGGTGTTCTTAAAACAGGAAAAAGCAAACTTCACCGTAAGACAGGCAACCTTAGCTGATGTTGACTCTCTTATGGATATGATTGAGTATTGGGCAAAGCAGGGACAGAATCTTCCTCGCAAAAGGAATGACATTATCCGTGGTATTCAGACATTTGCTGTCTGCGTCAAGGATGAGAAGGTTGTAGGCTGTGCCTGTTTATATGTTTATGACTCAGGTTTAGCTGAAATACGCTCATTAGGCGTATCACCTGTAATTCAGCGACAGGGACAGGGCAGGGCGATTGTAAACTACCTCTTAAAGAGAGCATCAAAGATGTTCATTCAAAGAGTCTTTGTGCTTACAAGAAGTCCTGAATTCTTCTCAAAAGTAGGCTTCCAGAAAACAGTTATTGAAGCTCTGCCTGAGAAGATTTTAAAAGACTGCGAAAACTGTCCAAAGCGTGAAAAGTGCGATGAAGTGGCATATATCTACAATGTAAAGGATCACAACTAATATGAAAATCACCAGAAAAACTTTTGACGAGGTAATGTTCCCTTGTTACACCCCAATGAACATGGTTATTAAGAAGGCTCATGGTTCATATGTTTTTGATAATGAAGGTAACAAGTACGTTGATTTAACCTCAGGTATTGCTGTTAACTGTTTAGGTCATACTCCAGATGGAGTTCAGAAGGTAATTAAAAAGACCAGCAAGAACTTAATTCATGTAAGTAATATCTTCTGCAACGAGTACACACTGTCATTAGCTAAGAAGTTAACCTCACTTACAGGTTATGACAAGGTCTTCTTTGTAAACTCAGGTGCTGAAGCTAATGAGACAGCTTTAAAATTAGCTCGTCGTGTTGCTTTTGATGACTATGGCGCAGAGAAGAATGAGATCATCTCATTTGTAAACAGCTTCCATGGCAGAACCTTCTTCTCTGTAACCGTAGGTGGTCAGGAGAGTTATTCGGATGGTTTCGGTCCAAAGCCTGCTGCTATTACCCATATTCCATACAATGATATTGCAACCTTTGAAAAGACCATCTCAGATAAGACCTGTGCTGTGATCTTAGAGCCTATTCAGGGTGAGGGCGGTATTATCAAAGCTGATGATGCTTTCTTAGTAAAAGTACGTGAGTTATGCGATAAGTACCACGCAGCTTTAATCTTTGATGAGGTTCAAACCGGTGTCGCAAGATCAGGTACTCTGTACGCTTATGAGCAAACACCTGTTAAACCTGATATCTTAACCTCAGCTAAAGGTTTAGCTTCAGGTCTTCCAATTGGTGCTGTTTTAACCTATGACAACTTTGCAAAACATTTTGTCCCTGGTACCCATGGTTCAACCTTTGGTGGTAATGCTTTAGCCTGCTCTGTAGGTTGCTATGTACTTGATAAAGTAAGTGATAAGAAGTTCTTAGAGAATGTAAAAGCAACCTCTGAGTACATTAAAGATGCTATCAGGAAACTTGATGAAAAGCATCATGTCTTTGATGATGTAAGAGGTGAAGGATTACTTATGGGGCTTGTTTTAAACAAGAAATACTCTGGTAAGTCAGGTGCTCTGCAAAAAGAATGCTTTAAGCATAAGTTATTAACCTTAACCGCTCATGGCGATGTATTAAGACTGGCTCCTGCTTTAAACATTAAAAAGTCTGTTGTAGATGAAGCTATGAAGCTTTTAGATAAAGCTTTAACAGAATTTGTAAAAGACAATGCTTAATAAAAGGGGATTTTAGAAGATAAGAGCATAAAAGTTTAAAAGTGAATCTTTTAAACAGAATTTAATGAATCTTATAAAATCTAAGTACGGCACTGTGTGAAATTATCAGATACATACAGTGCCTTAATTGTCTTAGTGGTAATGGCTGAAATCTACCTTAAGATCATTTTCAAACTAAACGCAGGATCACTGCAAACCTCATTCAAGATCTCTGCAACTAAAGTTCAAGATCATTGCAAACTAATCTTAAGCTCTGTGCAAACTTTGTTGTACTTACAATAAATGCCAGTAATTACAATTCCCCAAATTTTTATTGTGTATAATTGATAAATAAGAAGTAAACTAGGAACACAATAATGAGCAACAAACAATTCTTAGCATTACCATACGGAAAGGATGATTTTCCTCTATTAAGAGAAGGAAACTGTTACTTCGTCGACAAGACTCCTTATCTTAAGACAGTATTTACAGATCAATCTG